>Ga0315906_10000042_pt1 | contig 184032 bp, 150 predicted proteins | sample LakEriMetagenome_4_FD_203526 | JGI IMG/M metagenome (GOLD analysis project Ga0315906, IMG submission 203526) | Freshwater fungal communities from buoy surface, Lake Erie, Ohio, United States - Buoy 2 MA122 | ecosystem: Environmental > Aquatic > Freshwater > Lake > Lake biofilm | place: USA...
TTTCGGTGGCTGAGTAAGCGAAACGCAGTTGAGCGCATCGAAACCACCGTTGATGTTTTTTTCACCCGCCTTCCTTTCGGTGGCTGAGTAAGCGAAACGCAGTTGAGCGCATCGAAGCCACCGTTGATGTTTTTTTCACCCGCCTTCCTTTCGGTGGCTGAGTAAGCGAAACGCAGTTGAGCGCATCGAAGCCACCGTTAGCGAAACAAAAAAGCCGAATGTGTTTCCACATCCGGCTTTTGAATTTAGTTGAACAATTCTTAGTAGAAGAACTTTCGTGCTACAGACTTCTCACTGTTTGTGATAATGATCTGATAAGCTCCTTTGCTCAAGAATGCATCGATATCAATCACATTCAATCCTGGGCTTGCCGCTACACGATCCTTACCAACAATGATACGACCCGACATATCCATGATTCGGTAGTTGACAGGCTCATCGGAGTTGTAGTTGAAGACAACATTCACACCCATTTCAGCAGCTGAGACAGTTGCATTCACGATATCGAACACATCGCTTGTGAATGTGGCGGATACAGGACCATATGTTGCAAGTGATCCATCCAAATCGTATTGACGCAGATAGTAGAACTGCTTTCCTTCAACAGGGCTGTTGTCCCACAAACGGTATTCGAGGTTGGATGTGCTTGGTCCACGGCTGTCAACCCTTCCAATAAATGAGAAGTCGTTGTGGTTAAGACTACGCTCTATTTCGAAATGGCTGGTATTGTATTCCGAAGCGGTAGTCCAATCCAAACGAACCTTGTCTTTAAATGGGGTTGCGGTGAAGTTCAACATGGAAACAGGTAAGGGAGCAGGAACACCAACTGCAGTCCACCAAGTTCCAGTAGGCGTAAGTCCAGAGTAATTGGGCAATAATATGGCATCTGAAGGAGAGCCCGCAGTTGAAACCTGCCCAGGCAGAGGGAAGGTTCCTCCGTTGGCAATAGTTCTCTCCCACTCGGTACCTATCCATCTTTGCATTGCTAAAGTTGTAGTTGTTGGATTGGCTGTTACACCTCTTTCACCATTTGCATAACGGAAGGTCAAATCGGCTCTTGGACTAGCCCCGGCATTGGACAAGAAATAATAACGATCTACGATACCATCACCATTGGTCCAAAGAGAATTTAAAGATGTAATGGAAGTAACAGGACTTGGCATGTTCAAATTTGTACCAGGTGTAGCGTATGTTGCCATGGTCAAATCGTGTGTGCCTGCCAGACGGTTATATGTGAATGGAATATAAGTGTTGGCTTGGTTGTACAAAGGAATATCAAGGCTTCCAGTTGCACTTCCCATCTTCCATTGGAAACGGCCATAAGGTGCAATATCTGCTCCAACTACATCTGAATCCAATTGCAAACCACCAGCGGTACGCATAAGCACACCGGGCATAGTGTCTAAACCAAGGGTAATTAATTGATTGTTGGCTTTCAATCGACCAGCAGTCAAGGTCAATGTATCTTGAATGGTGATATCGCCAGCATACATTTTTACACCATCGGTGTTGTTGATGACCAAATCATAGAATGAGGTTGGGTTTACATTAAACATCGAGTCAACCACACCAGCTGTAGGAGTTGTCATACTCACGCGACTAATGCCCGCCTCAAAGGTTCCGTTATTCACCCAATCCTTACGCACCTCGATGGGGAACTTTCCATAAGGACGACGCACCTTGAAGGTGAGGTTGGAGCGGTAGTCGGCACCTACGGTTGGTGTAGTGTGCAAGGCCCCGATATTTAGGTTGCCAGCTGTTGTGGAACCGGGCAAATTACAATTCAAAGTAATGGTGCTATATGGCGGATTGGCCGAAGATAATGCGGTAATGTAGGGGCAAAAAGTTAATGTTGCGGATGCCACCGTTGTTGTGGGTGCGGGAGTTACTACCACAGATGTGGCAGCAACAGATACAACTTGAGGAGCCACACCAGCTGCCCAACCACTTCCATTGATATACATGCCTGGTAAAATACCTGCAGTTCCTGTTGCGATGTTGATGGTAGCATTACCTGCGTTCACAGGGATTGCTGCCTTGTTAACAGAAATACCTGTGCCACTCACCCACTGACCAACCGCAAATGTCGCATTGGCATAAGTAGATGCCATGGTGTTGGTTCCTGCGGTCCATGTAATAGCACCTGCTGTTGATGTTTGTGGAAGCGCTGAGAACGGAACAACAAAATTCGATACATTGTAAGTGTTGGTAACTTTCGTTTCACTGATACCAATGGCATGTCGATAACCTTGGGTTGATGTTTGGGTAAATGTAGTACCCTCTGTTCCACCCAATGGAACAGCGAAACCAGTATTGTCCCAAGTTATTTCAATAACCAACTTATTCGTGGAACCATTCCACTTGAATGCCCCAGGCACCAACGGCAATATGATAGTGCCAGATTGACCAGTAGTTGGGATAAAGGTGGATGTTGCAAGGTTAGCAGGGCCATAAATTGTAACGGGGGCAGGACCTATAGTAGGTGGCATATTACGATAGTTGGTGGCTGCCACACCGGTAAAAGGAGCCCCGTTGAAGATGAATCCAGGTACGGTTCCATCGGTGTAATAGTATTTCACTGTGAAGTTGCGCATGGGCTCGGTTGAGGTACCATTTCTTTTGACATGAATCAAAATGGTATCAATCACATCATTGGCAACGATACCCTCACTTAAGATATCAGATTGGGTCAACACATAGAAGTTACGCTTTTTGATTACATTGGAGAAGGGCTCATTTGTGGAAGGAACGGTTGGCGTTCTAAGCACCCCGTTCATGAGCTGAGCCGTATCACGCAAATCACTAATCACTTTAACTTTGGCACCTGAAAGCATTAGGATATCATCTGATGCAGTCAAAGATGCGGTAGCGATACCAGTGCTTCCATCAATGGCAGCAGCATCAATCAAAAATGCGGAAGTGTCGGAAGCAGTGGCAGGAGACTCGATGCGAAGCGTTTTAGCAACGGCATCGATTCCTGATTTGATACGAGGCATTTTTAAACCGGGACGGTCGTTAGGCCCAGCACCGTAAACAGGAATACGGGCATTGTCGTTGATAGTGGGCACACCACCGCACCAGTTGGCAGGGTTGTTCCAATCTTCGGTAAAGCCCAACCAAGTTTTCCAACCAATCCAGGCTGGTGCACAGGGAGGAATGATGGTAACCACATAATCTTCCGTTTCACCGTAAGTAGCGAATGCGCATGGATCGATTTGGGATGTTGCATACACCTCACGAACCCTTAAACGCGTGTTACCCGGCAAGGCATCTGCAGGGATTGTGAAGGTTTGGGTGAAATTGGATCCAGCAGGACCTGTACAGCTACCTCCACTATTAACCAAAGAAGGCGACTGGCAAATCTTTTCGCCACCACCTCCAGACAATAATGTAGCCGTAGCACCGATGTTCAAGGTGTTGGTGAAGGTTCCGGTTTTGTTATAGTCAATCCAAGCAGCGATGTAGTTGGCGGAGAACCAGGTTCCGCAAGCCACTTTGATTTGATAAGTGTTAGCCGCAGTGAGAATTGCTGTCTTGTTAACAGCGGGCAGGAAAAATTCATAATCGGGAGGGTGCGATTGGAAACCACAAGGTGCACCTGCCGCACAAGGACCCGCGGCTGTGGCAGGCAGGTTACCTAGCGGACCGTTATTAATACCGCCCGTTCCATTGAAATCATCTAATTGCACACATTGAATGTAGTCGTTGTTAGAATAACCTGCCCACGCAGTACCTACTGCGTATGCGGGAATACAATAGGTCAAGTCGATTAGACGGGCACCGGCCAAAGATTGTGGAGAAATAGACAAAGTGCTGGCCCCATTAAACTGACCCGATACCCACTCCGCATCAACAAAATTCCCAGAGACAGCTGTTGGTGCTATGTCGTATGTAATCCAAAAATAATTGTCGCCATATTGCAACCAACGGGATGAATCTGCTCCGCCTCCCCACGCAGTAGATAAGAAGGTGTAATTAGTGGCCCAAGGGTTGGCGACCGTGCCAATCTGAATGGCCAAAGAAGGATCAAAAGCATTGGTACCACCAGTCCACCATAGCTTGGCAGCCGAAATGTCGGTAGGCGGGTTGTTAGAACCGTTGGTGTTGAATGTCCAGTTGTTGATTGTTAGTTTAGTTCCGGTGGTGGCGTTACTACCAGTAGTTTGAATTTTGCAACCGATAATCAATTGGTTCAACTGGTTAGGCTGTGTAGTAGCTGTGTTTTGAAGTGTAACCGCTGTTTGGGCAGCCACAACAGTGGGGGCAGCTGCAGGATACTCCTGAACTGAAAAGTCATCTAAATAGATGTTGTTCCCATCCTGAGAGTGTCCCATGATGGCTACATACATACCTGCTGCAGCCCATGTAGCGACTACGCTATTGGGTATGGTGAAAGAAATTTGCTCCCAAGCACCACATGCTCCTGCTGTAGGCAGAGTACAAGAGCGAGGATAACCGGAAACAACATTCACAGGCGCATTGGCCGCATTCAAAGCAGGACCTCCAGTAGCTCTGTAAACCAAAATGGAAATACTATCCGCATTGGTTGCAAAACCATTGTCCCTGTAAATCCAAACAGATCCTGTTACATTGCTGGCTCCTACAGTGGCAATATCCAACTTCTTTGATACCACATAGGCTTTTTCTCCTGCAAAAATGCTGTACGAGTTAAATCCCAACATGGTACTGCCAGTGCGAGGGGAAGCAGCAGGGTTGATTGATCCTGCACCGTATCGGCTGAAACCAACCGAAGTGGAGAAGCAGTTACCGGCTGGATAACCCGCGAATGGACTTGGCGTACAGTACTTGAACTGATTCCATCCAATCGGCAACGAAGCCAACGGGTAGGTTACAGCAGAACCGTTTGTGATCTCAAAACTTTCGTTGTACATCACCTGCGCCGACGACTGCTTAGTGAAACACAAGGTCGAGAAAGCGATGGCCAAGAGAACAAAAATCGACTTCTGAAAGCGGTTGATTTTGGTAGTTTTTCCTATCATGGTGAACAGGTTATTTGGTTAGATTTTTTATTTCCGGTTATGTGAATCAGATGCAGCAGGGATAGTCCACACCCAATCGTGTCAAATTTAAAGATTTATTGATATGAAATACTAGATGAAGACTATTTTTTTTATCAAAATCCAAGAAATTCAAGGTTTTGTAAGCGAATTCGTAAAGTGTTGATTGTAAAACAATTTAGATTGTAAAATAGTTTGTTTTGTAGCTTGGGACTTACAAACTATTGACCAAAATAGTCCAAGTTGGGGGTGAATCACCCAAAAACTATGGCAAAGTGTTGTTTTGTTGAAAAACCAAGTAAACCCAAGTAGAACTCAATCGTTGTAAAATCATCAAATTTGAACTCCGATTAGGCAAAACAAAAACCCAACATTAAACGATGAAAAAAGCCATTATCTTTCTGATTTCCTGTGTTTTGATTTCAAATCTAAGCATCGCACAGGCACCCAATAAAGCGCCAATAAACGCCGAACTGATGTGGATGCTGGGCAGAGTTTCGAGCCCTTCCCTATCCCCCGATGGCAAAACCTTGGTTTATGGGGTCCGCCGGTTCAATATCCAAGACAATAAGGGCTTTAACTCATTGTACACCATTTCATTAACTGGCGGAACACCAATAGAAATCGCCAAACCAAACGATCGTGCCAGCAACCCCGTGTGGCACCCATCGGGCAAAAAAATCTTTTACCTATCCACCAAATCGGGCTCCAGCCAAGTTTGGATGATGAATCCCGATGGCACCGACAAAGAACAGGTAAGTTTTACCGATACGGATGTGTCTAACCTGGCCTTTGCGCCCAACGGCGTAAATGTTTGGATTACCCGTGATGTGAAAACAATGGAATCGTTCCGCGATTACCAAAGCGACCTGGATAAAACAACCGCCCGAGTTTACGACGACCTCATGTATCGCCATTGGGATCATTGGGAGGATCAAAACTCCAGCCATATTTTTCATGTGATCTATAGCGAAGAGAAAAAAAGATTGGCAGGAGAATACAAAGACATCATGGAAGGCGAACCCTACGATTCTCCCCTTATGCCTTTTGGTGAAGCCGACCAAATCGCTTGGAGTCCCGACGGTAAGAAGATAGCCTACACCTGTAAAAAACTTACAGGAGTGGATGCGGCCATGAGTACCAATTCCGACATCTTCCTCTATGATTTGGAAAGTAAGAAAACCACCAATTTGTCGGAAGGTATGATCGGGTACGACACCAAGCCAGCCTTTTCACCAGACGGTTCCCGACTAACTTGGCTTAGCATGGCCACTCCCAAATATGAAGCCGACCGCAACCGACTGTTCAACTATGATTTCAAGACCGGAACAAAAACGGAAATGACAGAAGGCTTCGACTACAGCATCGATTCCTACCAATGGTCGCCATCAGGAAAAGAAATTTATTTTATCTGTGGCATTAATGCAACCGATCAAATTTGGAGTATTACCACTGACATGAAAAAGAAACCGGTCATCCGCCAAATCACAACCGACCAAGCCGACTACACCGGTTTTACGCTGTGGTCTGATGGAAAAACAACCACCATGGTTGCCGCCCGTATGAGCATGTCGGAGCCTACTGAACTCTACAACATCGATCTCAAAAACGGAAAGCCAACGCAACTCACCTTCACCAATGATGAGATATTGAAAACGATTCAAATGGGCAAGGTAGAGAAACGCATGGTGAAAGCCACAGACGGCAAAGATATCCTCACCTGGGTTATCTACCCTCCCAACTTCGACCCGAATAAAAAATACCCTGCCCTACTCTACTGCCAAGGCGGACCACAAAGCACCGTTTCGCAATTCTTTTCTTACCGCTGGAATTTCCAACTGATGGCCGCAAACGATTATATCATTGTGGCGCCCAACCGTCGTGGACTACCCTCTTTCGGCACTGAATGGAATCGTCAAATATCGGGCGACTGGGGAGGTCAGGCTATGCAGGATTTGTTGAGTGCCATTGATGATGTGAGCAGCGAGCCCTATATCGATAAGAAAAGACTAGGAGCCGTTGGCGCCAGCTTTGGCGGCTATTCGGTGTACTGGCTAGCTGGAAACCACAACAAGCGATTCAGCGCGTTCGTGTCCCACTGCGGAGTCTTCAACCTGGAAAGCATGTATGGCACCACCGAAGAATTATTCTTCGCCGACTTTGACATGGGAGGATCGTATTTCGCAAAGCCACCACACAAAACCTACACTGAATTCAACCCCATCAAATATGTAGACAAATGGGATACTCCGATATTGGTTATTCACAACGACCTCGACTATCGTGTACCCATCAGCCAAGGCATGGAGGCATTCACTGCAGCAAGGCTACGAGGCATACCTGCTCGGTTCCTCTCCTTCTCGGATGAAAACCATTGGGTCACCAAACCACAAAACAGCATCATGTGGTATAGGACTTTTTTCAATTGGCTGGACATGTATTTGAGGCAATGACCTGTGCCCAATAACAAGTAATAATATACTTGGAATACTACCTGCCCTTTGATTGTCTGCGCCCGATTTCGGCAAGGATATCATCGTATATAGAAGCGAAAAACTCAGGGTGGGATGCGTACCAATCGAAACTGTTGTTGAATCTAGCAGTGTCTACATTTTCGGAGCGCAAGGTTTGAAGAATCACTTCAGACTTGATAGCCTGATTCACGCTATGCATCCCAGACTGCTGTATTTGAGCCTCTGCGATGTGTATGGATGCCATTACTTGCACCATGCTGTCGCGAGTTAATACTTCCGGTGGAGTTACCAAATCTTTTTTGCCGCCACCACAAGAAGGAAAGCTTAAAAGCATCGAGAGGGCAATCGCCACTGCATAGATGCGATGAACAATGTATGTGGATGGTGTTTTTTTCATCGAACAGAATCAAATTGAAGTCGGGATCCGCTGGGTGCATCCACTAGGCGCCCATCATTCCAAACTATATGACCATTGACCAATGTTCGAACCACAGTTGAACCGAATTTAACACCTTCGAAGGGCGACCAACCACATTTGTATAACAAGTTGGTCCGGTCAACTTTCATAGGCTTGTTCATATCAACCAAAACCAAGTCGGCAAAATATCCTTCGCGAATATAACCTCTGTCAAGCAAACGGAAGCAACGAGCCACATCATGCGACATCTTGCGCACCACATCGATGAGTTCGATTTTTCCCTGCTTGCAAAGCTCAAGCATAGCCAACAAGGCATGCTGAACCAGTGGTCCACCGCTTGGGGCTTCTGTATACGGTTTCATCTTCTCTCCCAATGTATGAGGAGCATGATCCGTTGCAATCACATCAATTCGATTATCGATTACCGCCTTCAAAATGGCATCACGATCCTCAACTGTCTTCACAGCCGGATTCCATTTTATAAGATTCCCCAAAGTGGCATAATCGGCATCACTGAACCATAAGTGGTGAATACAGGCCTCAGAAGTAATCCGTTTTTGATCGAGTGGGATGGTATTGTCAAACAAGGAAAGCTCCTTGGCCGTTGAAATATGAAGGATATGTAACCGCGTATTATGTTTCTTGGCCAAAGCAACTGCCCGACTGCTGGATAGGTAACACGCCTCCTCGCTGCGAATAAAAGGGTGGTCTGATGCATTCAAGAAATTACCCCTGCTTTCGATGGCCAACTGCAAATTGCGTTTAACGGTAGCCTCATCTTCACAATGAGTAGCGATCAGGCAACCCGTATTGGCAAAAATGCGGGATAAAACATGATCATCATCAACCAACATATTGCCTGTAGATGAACCCATGAAGATTTTAATGCCACACACCTTTTCAGGATCTGTGCGAAGCACCTCTTCTGCATTATCATTGGAAACACCCATGAAAAACGAGTAGTTGGCGGGGGATTTCTGAGCAGCCAAATCGTATTTCTGCTGGAGTAATTCCTGCGTCAGTGTGTTCGGAACCGTGTTCGGCATCTCCATAAAGGAGGTTATTCCACCTGCAACAGCTGCTCTTGATTCGGTATACAAATCGGCTTTATGTGTAAGTCCCGGCTCTCGGAAATGAACTTGATCATCAATACAACCTGGAAGCAAATGCAAACCTGTTGCATCAATAACCTCACATTTTCCTTTAGGCTCTGTAACAGATACTCCAACCTGTTCAATCCGACCATCCCTAATTAGTACATCACCAACAAAAACCTGGCCTTCGTTGACGATGGTAGCGGATTTTATCAGAGTTGATTTCATGTTAAGCTGAATTAAAGGGAACGCAGGTTGAGCGGATCAGGCTGGTTTACGCGGATTAGCTACTGGTATCTATAATGTTCCACTTGTCACTTGTCACTTGTCACTTGTCACCCTTCGACCCTTCGACCCTTCGATGAACTCAGGGCAAACAGGCTCAGGGCGGCGCTTGTCACTTACCTTCCTACCATCTCCTCCGGTTTCACCCATTCATCAAACTGATCGGCGGTTACATAACCAAGATCGATAGCGGTTTGCTTTAGGGTTTTGCCTTGCTTGTGTGCGGTTTGGGCGATTTCGGCTGCTTTGTAATAACCGATTTTGGTATTGAGCGCAGTAACCAGCATCAATGAATTATCCAAATTGGTTTTAATGTTTTCGAGCAAAGGTTCGATACCCACAGCACATTTATCATTGAACGAAACACATACATCACCGATGAGTTTAGCGCTGTGCAAGAAATTGGCAATCATTACGGGCTTGAACACATTGAGTTCGAAATGACCGGTGGCGCCACCAATATTGATCGCTACATCGTTGCCCATCACCTGTGCAGCAACCATGGTCATGGCCTCGCATTGGGTGGGATTCACCTTTCCGGGCATGATGGAGGAGCCAGGCTCATTATCTGGAATAAATATTTCGCCGATTCCACAGCGTGGACCAGAAGCCAACAAACGAATGTCATTGGCGATTTTCATCAACGCACATGCAACGGTTTTCAAAGCTCCGTGGGACTCCACAATGGCGTCATGAGAGGCTAACGCTTCGAACTTGTTCTCGGCAGTTACAAAAGGCAATCCGGTTAGTTGTGCGATATGCTTCGCCACATTTACATCGTATCCATCAGGTGTGTTGATGCCTGTACCCACGGCGGTACCGCCCAAAGCCAGCTCCGACAAATGCGCCATAGTATGTTTGATGGCACGCATGCCATGGTCAAGTTGTGAGACATAACCGGAAATCTCCTGTCCTAGTGTAAGCGGTGTGGCATCCATCAAGTGTGTCCTGCCGATTTTCACCACTTTCATGTGCTCCTTTGATTTGGCATGAAGCGTATCGCGAAGCTTTTGCATCCCCGGAAGGGTAACCTCTACCAACATTTTATAGGCGGCAATATGCATAGCCGTCGGAAAAGTATCGTTGGAAGATTGTGATTTGTTTACATCGTCGTTTGGATGGATAATCTTCTTTTCATCGGTCAACGCACCACCCGACAATACATGTGCACGGTAAGCAACCACTTCGTTCACATTCATGTTGGATTGCGTGCCGGATCCGGTTTGCCAAACTACAAGCGGGAACTCGGAATCGAGTTTGCCTTCAAGTATTTCATCACAAACCTGGCCGATCAAATCGCATTTATCATGAGGAAGCGCACCTGCATCGCGATTGGCCAGTGCAGCTGCTTTTTTCAAGTATGCAAATGCACGGATGATTTCAATTGGCATCCGATCCGTTTCGCGGGCGATTTTGAAATTCTCAATTGAGCGCTGCGTCTGAGCTCCCCAGTAACGGTCTGCAGGAACCTCCACAGGTCCCATGGTGTCTTTTTCGATGCGGATATTCATGATGTTATTTAAGTTGTTGAACTCGGATAGTTGGTAGGTGGTGGGTGAGTGGTGAGTGGTTGGTAGTGGGTGGTGGGTGGTGAGTGGTGGGTAGATGATTGTTTATTCGTCAATCGTCAATTGCTTGTTGATTTTCCTGCATACTCCATCAAATAGGCTTTCATAAACTCATCCAAGTCGCCATCCATCACACCCTGCACATCGGATGTTTCATAATCGGTTCGATTGTCTTTGACAAGCTTGTATGGATGGAACACATAACTGCGAATCTGACTTCCCCATTCTATTTTCATCTTGGTGGCTTCGGTGGCTGCTTTGGCTTCGTTGCGTTTGCGGACTTCAAGTTCATATAATTGCGAACGCAACATTTGCATTGCACGCTCCTTGTTTCCGCCCTGTGTTCGCTCTACCTGACAAACAACCACAATACCTGTGGGGTGGTGTGTGATTTGAACCTTGGTCTCAACTTTGTTTACATTTTGTCCTCCTGCACCACCAGACCGCGATGTTTGGATGCTGATGTCTGCGTCTTTGATTTCGATGTGGATGGTGTCGTCGACCAACGGATAGGAGAATACGGAGGCGAAGGAAGTATGACGGCGCGCATTGGAGTCGAAAGGTGAAATGCGCACCATTCGATGTACTCCATTTTCGCTCTTGAGGTAGCCATAGGCAAAGGGACCTTCGAATTCGAGAGTGGCAGATTTGATACCTGCCCCATCGCCATCAGTTCGATCAATCTCGGTTACTTTCATACCATGCCGTTCGCCCCAACGGACATACATCCGCATGAGCATCTCGGCCCAGTCCTGGCTCTCGGTACCACCAGCACCTGAGTTAATGGTAACAACGGCGTTGAGTGAATCCTCCTCGCCGCTGAGCATGTTTTTGAATTCAAGGTCATCGACCATACGCATCGCTTTGGCGTACTGGTCATCGACTTCCGTCTCGGTCACTTCGCCCGCTTTGAAAAAATCGAGCAGCACACCAGCGTCTTCAACTGCACCCTCCGTATTGCGGAACAACTCGGTCCAGTCTTTCTTTTCTTTGATTTGTTTGAGGATTCGCTCGGCTCTTTTGGGATCATTCCAAAAGTCGGGAGCGTGTGTCAGCTGTTCCTCCCCGGCTAACAGCGACAGCTTTTTGTCGATGTCAAAGATGCCTCCTCAGGGCACTGATTCTTTCCCTTAAATCCGATAACTGGTCTGTAGTCATGTTGCAAAAATACCAAAAGGAACCCCTTTGTGGCTTTATTTTTATCGTAAACCAAACTGTTGAATGTCAAATTTTTACAAGGGTCTTAACAAAATATTTTGATTTTTTCACCCAAAAACTCTTGACATTCATGGATTTGTAGAAGAAAAACTTGACTCGTATTTATTTTATACCTTAATTTTGTTAAACCCTATCATTTTAACCAAGTACTAACCAGAATCAAGATGAACATTACAGCCCCCAACCGCATGGGGTCTGGTTTTACCTTTTTAGGTTTAACCCAGACCATTCTCATCATCATGGCTTTTTTCGTTTGCTTTTCAGCAACGATCAACAAGAGTGAGGCACAGAACCTACAGATAACTGATTTCGTACTCTTCGCAGGAGACGGAACCAACCCTCAAGGCTTGGCCGTTCCACCCACTCCTGGTTATGGCGTATCGATTGGAACCTCCAACACCATCAATGGTGGTAATGTAGGTGCTAAAGTTTTGGTTAAAACTTCTGGGAACATCAATGCCAATGTGCGAAGCGGCCAACGGGTTGAATTCGCCAACAGCATTGTTATGAATGGAAGCATCTTTGCCGCCAACAGCAATGCGTCCACTGGCACCACGGTACTGACGGGTTCCAGCTTAACACTTACTGGAAGCATACTGGCCAACGGAAACATTTCAGTAGGCGGTGGAACCATCAGCGGAAGCGTAACCAAACCGTCTAACTATACCTACTCGGGACCAAATCCCAATGGCGGGGTAATTAATGCTGTACCAGTGATACCCGCATTACCATCGCTACCTACACCAACAGTCATCCCTCCTGCTGGAACGCAAAATATTTCTGCCAACACCACCATTACCCCTGGGGCTTACGGTAATGTGACTTTGGGTGGAAACAGAACCATCACCTTGAGCGGACCTGGTGATTACATATTTAATTCCATCAACAACTCGGGAACATCAAATGTCTTCCGTTTCGACTTTCAAAATAACCCCAACGGAGTGTTCCGCATTTTCGTTAAAGGGAACGCTTTACTCAACAAATCCACTTCAACCATCCTCAATGGCGGAAGCGCTGGTCGCATCTACATGGAGGTTCAAGGCAATGGAGCCGGAACCACCAGCAACGCTTACGCTTTTGTAATTGCAAACGGAGCCTCGGGCGGTGTTTCCAGATGGTTCGGTACCGTTTATGCACCCTATGCAGGAATCCTGATGGGATCCGGAACCGGCTCAACTTCCATCACCGGAAGCTTATGGAGCGGTACCCAGGTGATCATTAATAGTGGTGTAACTACCAACTATGCTGCTTATGTGAATTGCCAAACACCCGTTGCGAATGCCGGTCCTGACAAATCCATCAATTGCGCAAACACCAGTGTGATATTGTCGGGTTCATCGAACGCCATTAACGCCACCTATTCATGGACTGCCTCCAACGGGGGCAACATCGTATCTGGTGCAAACTCGGCAACCCCCGTAGTAGATGCAGCAGGCACCTATACGCTAACCGTTTCCACGGGATCGGTTTGTACTTCCACAGATGTTGTTTTGGTTACCTCCAATTTCACTAGCCCGAATGTGAACGCTGGCGCGGATGCCAACTTGACCTGCGCAACCACCAGCTTGGTGTTGAACGGCTCATCAACCACATCTGGTGCTACCTATAGCTGGAGCGGCCCTGGAATCGTCTCTGGAGGAAATACACTCAACCCAACCGTCAACTCACCTGGCAACTATAAACTGACCGTTACAAATCCGTCAAACGGTTGCGCTGCATTTGATATCGTAACCATTGGGACCGACTACACCGCACCTAATGCGGATGCCGGTTCAGGTGTGGAACTAACTTGTGTTTTGACCAGCACAACACTGAACGGCTCATCAACCACTAGCGGTGTTTCTTATAGCTGGACCGGACCTGGAATCGTTTCGGGTGCCAACACAGCCACTCCTTCGATCAATACTGCTGGAACCTACACATTGACCGTTACTGCAGCATCCAATGGATGTACTGCAACCGATCAAGTTGTTGTTACCTTGAATGTAAAGGTGCCTGTTGCCAATGCAGGAGCTGATGCTGAACTCACTTGTACAACAACATCGTTGAACCTACAAGGCTCTTCCAGTGTGACGCCATCAAGCTTCGCATGGAGCGGTCCGGGAATCACAGCTGGAGGTAATACAGCAACGCCTAGCATCAACACTGCAGGAACTTACACCGTCATTGTTACCGACCCATCGAACGGCTGTACTGCTACAGATGATGTAGTCATAAACCTAAACAATACTGCTCCTGGTGCTGATGCAGGATCCGACAATACACTCACTTGCACCACCGGCTCAGTGTCCCTTAACGGCAGCTCCTCCACCGCAGGTGTAACCTACTATTGGAGCGGTCCAGGTATATCTGGAAACTCGAACACTGCCAGCATCAATGCGAATGCTGCCGGAACCTATACAGTAACTGTAACCAATCCAGCAAACGGATGTACCTCAACCGATGATGCCTCCGTAGGCACAAACTTCGCAACTCCATCGGTCGACGCTGGCGAAGGCAACGCACTCACTTGCGTGATTCTGGAAGTTGCCCTCAACGGTTCATCCAGCACACCTAATGCGGAATACGCATGGACTGGTCCGGGTGTTGGAAATGGTGCAAACACTACCAGCCCTACCATCAATGCCATCGGAACCTACTTCTTAACTGTTACCGATCCTGCAAACGGATGTACAGCTACTGATTCGGTGGTTGTTGAAGAAGGTCCATGTATCATCCCTTACTACAAACCTTGTCCGAACGGCAAAGACCTTACCAAATTGGGTTGTGAGTTGACTTCACTTTATGAGAACTACCTATTGGTCGGACAAGACACCATCCAACAGATTTTCTTCACCAGCCCTGACTCGGTTTATATCGAAATCATTTCCATCGAAGGTGAAACACAAAACCTGTTCAACCTGATTTACCAGACACCGGGCTATGGTTTGGCAGACACCATTCCGAACGGATTGAATCCGCTGATCATCACCGGACGATTCCCAATTGCCAATCTGCCCAACCTGCTAGATCCAGCTGTAGCATCGAAAATCAACTATGTACGCCCGGTTTATCCAAGTATCACCAGCAGTGGTATCGCCTTAACACAAGGTGATGTGGCACAAACCTCCAATATTGCCCGCGAAGGCTTCCAAGTGGATGGCAGTGGCGTCAAAGTTTGTGTGATGTCGGATAGCTACAACACCGTTCCTGGCAACAACGCCAATACCGATGTAATCAATGGCGACCTGCCAGGTGTTGGAAACCCAGCTGGCCTTGGTACACCTGTTCAAATTTTCAAAGAGTTCCCTTATGGTCAGCGCACCGACGAAGGTCGCGCCATGCTGCAGTTGATACACGATGTGGCTCCAGGAGCTGAGTTGGCATTCCGCACAGCAACGGTGAGCGAAGGCGATCAGGCCTTGGGTGTGATTCAATTGGCGCAAGGCGGATGTGATGTCATCGCCGATGATGTAACCTGGATCACCTCTCCTTTTTACAAGGACGGTGTTATCGCAAATGCGGTTGACTCTGCAAACGCCATGGGTGTTGCTTATTTCTCTGCTGCTGGAAACTTCGGCTCAAAATCTTACGAGAGCACATTCAACCCGACTGCTGCTCCACTGGGACTATCTGGACAAGCTCACGACTTCGGTGGTGGCGACAACCTGCTAAGCGTAAATCTGCCTGCAGGCACCTACACCATCGTTATGCAGTGGCAGGATTCCATCTATTCATTGGGTGAAACATCAACCGGTTCACTGAATGACTTCGACATTTACCTGACCAACCAGTTTGGCACGAAATACTTCGGGTTCAACCGGAACAACTCGGGCGGCGATCCTTTGGAGGTGTTGCCCTTTACGGTACCCGCTGGACAAAATGTTTCAGCGAACCTCTCCATCATCAGAGCGAGCGGTAATACTCCTGCCAAGTTCAAATTCATAGTATTCCGTGGTGAGCTCAGCTTTAATGAATACACCAATGGATCATCCACTATCGTAGGACAATCGAACGCAAACGGCGCCATCACTTTGGGCGCGGTCAACTTCACCAATACACCTCCCTTCAACCCTGCTCCATTCAATCCGCCCGTACAAAACTTTTCATCTCGAGGAGGAACAGAAGTGAATGGTGTTGTCCGCAACAAGCCTGATTTGGTTGCTCCGAATGGCGGTAATACTACCGTACAGTTGGGCGCTCCCAATGTGGATGGTGATGCTTTCCCGAATTTCTTCGGTACTTCGGCTGCTGCTCCACATGCTGCAGGCGTGGGTGCATTGTTGAAGCATGGAAAGATGAAGTTCTATAACCAAGAACTTTCACCATCTGAAATCCGCAACATCCTCCAAACAACCGCGTTGGATTTGTCGACTCCTGGTTTCGATTTTGCTACCGGAAACGGTTACATCCAAGCTTACGATGCTTTGGCCACCTTCGCTGCACCCACACCGAACTTGGATTCCATACGCACGCCAATCACTCCTGGCTCAGCCGCTACCACCGTTACCGTTTACGGAAATTTCTTCACCACACAATCGTTGGTGGTGTTCAATGGCGACACCTTGAGTACTTCATTTGTGAATGGAAATGTGCTGACTGCAAGTTTGCCAACCTTCTTCGGTAATTACGGACTGTATGTTTATACGCCTCCTATTGTACCGAACATCAACGATGGCGGCAATTCCGACACATTGTTCTTCTTCGACCCGATCAAGAAGGTTGTGGCAGTAACTGCAGACAACAAGGTCAAGAAGTTTGGTGAGGCCATTCCAACCTTGACCTACCAGGTAACCGTTGATGGAGCTCCTTTGGCATCCACCAGTTTTACCCTCGCCGATCTCGGCTTGGCCAACCTTACCATCAGCACTCCGGCGACCAGCATGAGCAATGTGGGTATTTACGCCATCGCTCTCAACCAGGGCACCTTCGATCCGGGCTTTAACACGTTCTACGATTATACCTTGACCAATGGCTTGCTTACCATCAATCGCATGCCATTGGTGATTACTCCGAAAGATACGACGATTACGTATGGGGATAAGTTGGATGGAGATGATATTGATTTTAATTATGATTTTGATACTACTGAAATACTACCTTCTGAGTTGATTTCATTCAAATCCACAATCGAAATCGATCACAAGGAAGATATTTCAAACTCGATTGCCATGGTAAATGGAAGAGCACTAGTTAATGGTCGAGCGTTAGTAAATGCCGATTTACAAGGATTAGCATTTTTAGTGAGTGGAAGGGCGTTGGTCAATGGAAGAGCTTTGGTCAATGGAAGAGCATTGGTTAATGGAAGTATTGTTTACGACACTACAAATATTGTAGATGTTGCAAATGCATCAATATTTAATTACCAAATTAACGAGGATACTACGACTCTCGTCAGTGCGAACCCGCCATTAACAAATGGCAGAGCCCTAGTCAATGGACGAGCCTTAGTTAATGGACGAGCCTTAGTTAATGGACGAGCCTTAGTTAATGGAAATACGCTTTTAAACTCATCAAGCTCTGACTCTACCTCAGAAAGCAATGATAGCCTTGCTGTGATCATCGACGAAGATGATGTCAATGCACCTGTTAACGACACATTAATAACATTTGAAGGTATCAATATGATAACCGGAACATATGCAGGAACTCATGCAATTGTACCAGGGGCATTATTGTCAAGCAATTTTGATATTGCATACGGATTAGGCACCTTAACCATACTACCAAGACCTCTCAATATTACTGCGGACAACAAATCAGGCGCATATGGAGAATCTATTTCATTGACCTCCTCTATCACTGGCCTTCAATATGGCGAGACCTTAACCCAAATTTCAACTGGAAATATCGGATATAATGTATTGAATGGAAATACCTCCGTTATACCAATCTATCCTGCTGGAAATTATAGCATCGTACCATCAGGAATTTCATTAACTCAACCTGCCGACTATATTTTAAGCTATAATATTGGTAACCTACTGGTTAATCCTGCCTCATTGACCGTAACCGCCGACTTGAAATTCATCAACCGAAATGATCCATTGCCAGCATTTACTTCGACAATTACGGGATTCGTTTTAGGAGGACAAAATACTGTGGTTTCCGGTCCGACTTACAATGTGAGCCCATTGGGCTGTTGTACACAGGCAGGACAATATACCATTACTCCAGCCAACTTAGTACTTGCTGTTCCTGGAAACTACAACATCAACTATGTGAGTGGTCCATTGTATGTTAATCCAAAGGGACAAGGTGCTAAGAAGATCAATGTGTCGCTGGTTTGTGTGGATACCGTATCCAACCATCCCTCTGGCTTCCCATTCCTAGCTCGATTCCAATGGGAGAACCAGAATAACACACCGGTATATGTTCCGCTTGGACCAACCAACTATTTCAATGCCGCTGGTCAATATGTCGGAAACCCACCAACTCTGTTTGCGGCCAATACCATAGGAGTTTATGAGATTCCATTTGATGGCCAAAGTATCCAATGGGTTTGCATCAGCTACAATGGCAATCAGCAGGTATCTGCAACCAGCAACTCAGGTACTTCAACCTCTAATAAGTGTGCAGCCCATTTGAATAGGACCATCCAAAATCCTGAAATTGCCGCAGAACAATTCAGTGTTTTTCCTAATCCAGCAAATGAGGAATTGAATATCCTATCCAAATTCGAGAACCAATCCATCAAAATTTTAACGGTGATGGATGCAGCTGGAAGAATGGTATATCTGAACGATGGGATTTTCGAATCTCCAGTTGATTCAGCAAAAATCAATATATCTCATTTGAATCCAGGGATATATGTACTCTCTGTTCAAACCACAGATAGCCGCTATGTGTTCAGATTTATGAAGCTATAAAAACAAATAACACGAAAATAAAAACGGGGGCTTTGCCCCCGTTTTTATTTTCACAAAATTGATACCTTAGGGCTCATGCTGAATAAACACAATACTGAACGAAAACGAGCAAATCCTTCAAGTATGATTTGTCAAGCCCTACTGTTTATCTTAGTATGTGTTTTTTATTGTTTTTCAGCGAAAGCCGCTTGCGACTCAACTTTACTTAATAAAAAGATTGAGACCAGTAAAGAATTTTTCAACTCGAACCCGGATCTTGCCATCCAAAAATCAACAGAGGCACTGGAAGAATCTAAAAAATGCAACCTGCCAAGAACCACCGCTAGTGCACTAAAAAATCTCGGAATTATCTATTACAATAAAGGAGATTATATCAACGCACTTGAAAATTGGAACGAAGCATTAAATATTTTTAGCAACCTCGGCGATTTAGCTGGAGTAGCTAATATTGAAAGCAACTTAGGTGCGGCTTTTTTTAACCAAGGAGATGACGCAACAGCACTTGAATATTACTTGAGTTCCTTAAAAAAAGCAGAATCATTATCCGATACACTCCGAATGATTACATTATACCAAAATATCGGCACAGTTTATCTAAATAAAAAAGCAACTCATAAACAAGCGCTTGATTTTTTTTTAAAAGCGTATGCCCTAGTTTCAAATATCGATGACAACGATGCCATTGGTACCGTTACAGTTAACATAGGAGAGTTATACCTTGAATCAGGAGTAGTAGACACCGCATTGTATTATTTCGAAATCTCTGCAAAAGCTCTCGAAAAGAGTGAAAATTTACCATATACACTCTTGGGCTTAGGCAAAGCTTACACCAATAAAGGCGATTTTTCGAAAGCTGAATCTTATCAATACGATGCCCTTACAATTTCAAAAAAGCTAGAATCTAAAAACGATATTGCACTTTCACTTATTGGCTTAGGTAAAACTAATTTGATGAAAAATGACTTTTCAAAAGCCATAACATATTACGGAGAGGCCGAGAATTTATCAAGACAAATAGGTGCTTCATATCAATTAAAAGATGCGTTCGAAGGGTTGGCCAAAGCTTATTCCTTGAATGGGCAGTACAAATTAGCGAATCAATACCAAGACTCTTTATTGACTATAAAGGACACACTCTTTAATTTAGACATTCAAAAAAAACTCGGGACTTTGCAGTTCACTTTTGATATTGAGAAAAAAGAGTCTGAGATAAATTTACTTACAAAAGACCAGCAAATTAAAGAGCAAGAAATCAAAAGACAAAAACTCGTCCGCAATGGCTTCATTGGCGGATTTGCCATTGTATTGCTCTTCGCGGGTGTTTTCCTATCCCAACGCAACCGCATATCCAAAGAGAAAAAGCGCAGTGATGAGTTGTTGTTGAATATCCTTCCTGAGGAAACAGCAGAAGAATTGAAAGCCACCGGTAGCGCCAAAGCCAAAAGCTTCGATTCCATCTCGGTGCTTTTTACCGACTTCAAGAACTTTACCCAAGCGAGTGAGATACTTTCTGCCGAAGAATTGGTAGAGGAAATCAACCAATGCTACTCCGAGTTCGACCGGATAGTAACCAAGCACGGATTGGAGAAGATCAAAACAATCGGCGACAGTTACATGTGTGCCGGAGGTATTCCTACACCATGTGAAGACCATGCCGAACGAATGGTGAAAGCGGCACTGGAAATGCAGGCATTCATTGAAACCAACAAAGCGAACCGAATCAATTCCAACCTACCCTATTTCGAGCTACGGCTGGGCATTCACTCCGGCCCGGTTGTAGCAGGAGTGGTTGGAACGAAAAAGTTCGCCTACGACATCTGGGGCGACACCGTAAATACAGCCTCACGGATGGAGAGCAGTGGTGCTGTAGGAAAAGTAAACATCAGCGAAGCCACCTACGCTCTGGTAAAAGACAAGTTCAAATGCACACCCCGTGGCAAAGTGGCGGCCAAGAACAAAGGGGAAATTGAGATGTATTTCGTTGAAGGAGCTTTGGCCTAAACCAACAACAATCTGACCTTCTCCAAATTCGCGTCTTTAACTGGCTTTCGCTGGAGAATTGAAGTCTGCGTGAAATAATGATGCTCCAACAAAAAACGGACCTGCATCTCGTTCCATTCACGCTCATTAGTCAAATGACCGAATTCAACTAGCTCCCGATACACCTTGTTGCCTGTTTCAAAGAAGTCATCACGACCCAGATAATCCAGGTCTGCATCGCAAATGATCATCTCCCAGTCATTGCGCGGCAATTGCGGCACATGCGTAGCCATGATCATACCACAAACCAATTCAATTTCATTTTCTGAGAATCCAACACTCGGTAAAAAATCCTGTGCAAACAAACAGCCGGTTGCCTCATGGTCTTTGGAGTCCAAAATAAAACCGGAATCATGGAAAACAGCTGCAACGCCAATCAACTCCAAACCCGAGTCGTCAACTCCTTCAGCACGACCAATGCGTAAGGCTGAATCAATCACATCGCGCACATGATCTGCATTATGGTAATACAAACGAGGTGATAACTCCCGTTGCAATCGGGCCATCATATAATCGTGGGCTTTTTGGAAACGAGGTGACATACTATGTATGCGTAGACGAGTGTCTAAATTAATGAAAAAAGCGAATCATCACCTGTTGAATCCATCAATTTTCATCCACATCCATCCGTAAACAATCACCTACCAGATCGGGCTCAAAACCGTGGCTGATTCCAGCACGCATCAAGGATTGTTTTGTCTTGAAATCATCCTTACCTCCCAACGACTTGCGCTTTATATCCAGTAGTTTCCTAAGTGTTGCCAGGTACTCGGAGTCATCCAACGATTCCAATGCCCTTCGAATACACGCATCAGAAACTCCATGCCTCTTCAATCCCATCCGAATCTTGATCCGACCCCAACGCTTGGCGCGGTGCTTACCTCTGGCATAGGCTTCGGCAAAACGACCTTCGTTCACAAACCCCTCCGTGATCAACGCCGTCAAACCCTGCTCCACCTCTTCCTTGTTCATCCCCAAGGAATATAGTTTATCCCTTACCTCCTGCTGACTACGCTCCTGATACCCACAATACGAACGAAGTTTTTCGAGAGCTGTGAACAAGGTGTGAACAACCGTTTTTGGAGATTTGGGCATCATACAAAGTTAAGTGGAAAAGACGCATAATGAAAAACAGAACGCGGATCTAGCGGATCCACTTGGATTAACACAGATTTTGTTTTGCCTAAACAGGAAATCCGCGCCAATCGCTAAATTCATAAAATCAGCATTCGCCTGCTTGGAGAATCCAAAACAAAAGCACGACTGTTTGACAATCCGGCAATTCAATTAATTTCGCTTCCTCATGACTTCAGTCAAGCCGTTCATTACTCCGGGTGCCCGGCACATGCTGTTGGCTACCTTCTATTTTGCGTTGATGAACATTTTCATCAAAGCAGTGAGCCACCTTCCAACCATGGAAGTGGTCTTTTTCCGATGTGGTATCTCCCTTCTGATTTGCCTGTGGTACCTGCGGAGTCAAGGTGTGGATTGGAAGGGGACCAACCGAAGATTACTCTTGCTACGAGGTGTTTTCGGAACTGCATCGCTGGTGGCCTATGTCGCTACCATAGCACATCTGCCCTTGGGCACAGCCGTTACCATCCAATACCTCTCACCTATCTTCACCACTATACTCGCTGTATATGTATTGGATGAGAAAGTACGACCAGCCCAATGGCTTTTCTTCATACTTTCCTTCATCGGAGTTATTATCATCCAAGGCGTAAGCAATCAGGCTGAAAACTTTTACATCCTCATCGGTATCCTCTCCGCACTCGGCTCTGCACTCGCTTACATCACCATCCGAACCATCAAAGACAAGGAGCATCCGTTAGTAGTGGTATTCCATTTTCAACTCCTCGGTACCATCACCGGATTGTTCTTCACCGCTCCGGTATTTGTTATGCCAACCGGATGGGATTGGATGAATTTGATTCTGGTAGGACTCTTCACCCAGCTCGGACAAGTGAACATGACCAAGTCATTACAAATGGAAAAGGTTGCCGGCGTTTCCATCTTGAATTATATCGGAGTGGTATATGCTACCTTGGCGGGATTTTTCTTGTTCGATGAACGATATAGCTGGAACACCATCGCAGGTATGGCATTGGTAGTTGCAGGAGTTGTGTTTAGTATGCTAACCTACCAGATAAAAGAAAAGCCCGCATCGAAATGATACGGGCTTTTTATAATAGCTCGAAGAATCAATGTCCGTCGTGACCGGTATGTGCGTGTCCATGTGCGATCTCCTCGGCAGAGGCTTCACGGATTTCAATCACCTCGCCAGAGAAATGCAAATGATGACCTGCTAATGGATGATTAAAATCCATTTTAACATGATCTGCGGTAACTGCCATAACTCTTCCATCCAAGCGGTTGCCTTGGCTATCGCTCATAGGCACCAAATTTCCAACGCGGATCAGCTCCATATCAATAACTCCGTCTACTTTGAAAATGTCCATCGGTAATTCAACGAGAGCATCTGGGTCCTGCATACCATATCCGTTTTCAGGATCGATGCTGAATGCAAACGAATCACCAACTGATTTTCCATTTAGATTTTCTTCGAATGCCGGAATAAGTCCACCAGAACCGAAAAGAAAGGTCAAAGGTTTATCTTTTCCAGCTGTTTCGATGTGTTGCTTTTCGACACCCTCAGTGTTGGCTTCCAAACGATAGGTAACGGAAACCACTTTGTTGATTTCAATTTTCATAATGTTGTATTTGTTGATTGTGATTGATGCGAGGCCGTCTGAGGCGAAAACGCATCCGAAAGCACCGTAGTTATGTAAAGATAGGGAAATCCAAGGAAATGGCACTCGGAAATTGAAAATTCTTAATGGAATCAGAAGGCTACAAGGATGCATTAAAGAGGGCTGTCTGCTCCATCAGCTTGCGCATGGAGGCCTCTTTGAGTCCCTTTTTTATACCCTCCAAATGCCTTTCATGATGACAATCTGTACCCAACAAATCAACGATACCTTCTTCAACCATTTTCAAAGCTATGGCTTTGGCATCGGGACCATAGTAGCCGCACAGAGAGTTCATGTTAACCTGAAGCATCACACCTTGGTCGCGGAAGGTTTTGTATTTGTCAAAATCACGATACCAAAAAGGATATCGCTCCGGATGCGCCATGATGGGGCGATAACCTTTCAATTGCATATCGAAGATAACCTTATCGAGATTTTCGGGTGCATTGATATATGAAACCTCAAAAAGCAAATGCTTTTCTCCTAAAGTCAACAACTTTTCATGAGCCAGTTTTTTAACAAAACCGTCGTCCACATAATACTCAGCCGCAGCATGAACCTCTACTGGAATACCCGCATCCTTTACCGCATCGCGAACAGCCTCTAATACGGGAAAGATACTGGAGGCGTCATTCCTATAAAAATCGCTCATGATGTGAGGAGTACACCAGAATTTTTTGAATCCCATCTCGTTCAAAGCACGAATGAGCTTCAAGGATGATTCTAAATCAGGGGCGCCATCATCCAATCCAGGCAACAAGTGCGAATGCATATCGGTTCCTAGCCAGGAATAATCAGCTAGAGGCACAGTTTTTTTTCTGAAAATGCTGAACAAAGAGGCCATTTTCAATATGTGGATTTGAACCACTCGTAAGTTTGAGTTAAACCTTCACGAATTCTTACTTGGGGTTCGTATCCAAGATATTTTCGTGCCAGTGACACATCTGCCAGTGAGCTGCGCACATCTCCTGGACGGTCTGACCGATGAATGGGTTTCATCTTTTTCCCTGCAATTGCGGCAATCTCATCAAAGAGCTGGTTAACGGTAATGCTCTCGCCAACGGCAACATTGTACACCTTTCCGAAAGCCTCTAGGTTTGTTGTAAATAAAGCGCGAATGTTGGCTTGAACCGCGTTGCTCACATGAGTGAAGTCCCGTGTTTGCTCTCCGTCACCGTTTATGTATGCATCTTTGTTATTGAGAACCGCATCCATAAAAAGTGGAATAACCGCGGCGTAGGGACCAGAGGGATCCTGTCGCTGTCCATAAACATTAAAGTACCTGAGTCCAACAATCTTCATTCCGTAGTTATGCCCAAATACTCCAGCATAAAGCTCGTTGGTCATTTTGGAAACCGCATAAGGCGATAAAAGCTTCCCAGTACGGTACTCCACTTTGGGGGAATCGGTAATGTCACCATATACTGATGAGGAACTTGCATAAACAAAGCGCTCTATATGTGCATCCCTGGAGGCAATCAACATATTCAGAAAACCATTCACATTGGATGCATGTGTGAGATCAGGATGTGCAATGGAACGCGGAACCGAGCCGAGAGCAGCCTGATGAGTAACCATGTCTATACCTTTCATAGCATGCCTGCAGGTATCGATATCGGTTATATCTCCCTCGATAAACTCATAGGAGTTCAATCCAAGATAAGGCTGAACATTCACCATGAAACCATTACTCATATTATCCAACACACGAACCAGGCGGGCACCATTGCTGATCAGGTAATCTGCTATGTTGGAACCAATAAAACCAGCACCTCCGGTAATCAGAAATGACTTGTCTTTTATTTCATTCGTGTGGAACATCTGTTGCTGTTTATCAATGGCGGGTGTGATATTGTTTCTCGTAATAGGTCATGTATTCGCCGGATGTTACACGGTCAATCCATTCACGGTTGGATAAATACCAATCGATTGTTTTCGATAAACCCTCTTCAAATTGTATAGATGGTTCCCAACCCAAATCGCGTTTTAACTTGGATGCATCAATAGCATATCGGTGGTCATGCCCGGCTCGATCTTTAACATAGGTGATTAGTTTGGCTGAAGTGCCTGGTTCTCGACCAAGCTTCTCGTCCATAAGCTTACACAACAGATTCACTAAATCGATGTTCTTCCACTCGTTGTTTCCGCCTATGTTGTAAGTTTCTCCGTTTTTTCCGGTATGAAAAATCACATCAATGGCAGATGCATGATCTTCGACCCATAACCAATCACGCACATTATCACCCTTGCCATAAACAGGTAGTGGCTTGGAGTTAACTACATTATTGATCATAAGTGGGATGAGTTTCTCTGGGAAATGGTGAGAGCCGTAGTTATTGGAACAATTTGAAATGACAATTGGCATTCCGTAGGTATGGCCATAGGCTCGCACTAAATGATCGGAGGATGCCTTTGAAGCAGAATATGGACTTCGAGGATCATATGGTGTGGATTCAGTAAAAAATCCGGTTTCACCTAGTGAGCCATATACTTCATCGGTAGACACATGATAAAACCTGGAGCCCGGTTTGAAACCACTGTCGTTAGACCATGCCCTTCGGGCAGCATTCAACAAGGTGGCGGTGCCGAGCACATTGGTCTTAACAAAAATAAGCGGATCGGTAATGCTCCTGTCAACATGTGATTCTGCAGCTAGGTGAATCACAGCATCTATTTGCTCGATAGAAAACAACCCATCTATAAAATCCGCATCTGTGATATCACCCTTAATGAATGTGTGATTTTCGGCATTCTGAATATCCTTTATGTTCTCCAAATTACCTGCATAGGTAAGGGCATCCAAATTCAGGATGTGATGATTCGGATATCGAGTTACCAATCTGCGCACGACATGACTTCCAATAAAGCCAGCTCCTCCTGTGACTAAAATTTTCATTTCGTTGAATTATTAAGATCCATAACCTTTACATTACGCTCCCATTTCCAAGCACTTCGAACCATATCTTCCAAATCATGCTTGGCGCTCCACCCCAATTCGGCAACAGCCTTGGTATTATCGGCCCAAACCTGTTCAATATCACCAGGTCTGCGAGAAGCGTAAGTGTAATTTAATTTCAAATCATTGGTGCGCTCAAAGGCGTCAACCATATCCTTTACCGAGACACCATTACCAGTACCAATATTGTAATATGAGATTCGATTGACCAAGCTTTCAGTATTCAATTTTTCGATTGCGGCAACATGTGCATTTGCCAAATCCACAACATGTATGTAATCCCTGATACAAGTACCATCGGGAGTGTTGTAGTCATTACCAAATATCTGGAATGAGCTGCGTTTCCCAATAGCGGTTTGGGTAAGTACTGGCATAAGATTAGATGGAGGACCAAGTGGATACTCTCCAATAAGAGCTGATTCATGTGCACCAACCGGATTGAAATAGCGCAAGGAAATAACGCCGAATGGATTTACCTTTGCAAAATCACTCAACATTTCCTCGCAAATCTTTTTTGTATTACCATATGGTGATTCTGCCTTTTGCAATGGAGCAGATTCGCCAACAGGGTTGACATCCGGCTGACCGTACACGGTACAAGAGGAAGAAAACACCATTTTGTGGCATCCATTTGCAATCGATGCTTCCATGATATTCATCAACGAAACCAAATTGGTTCTGTAATAGAGCAAAGGAAGTTGAACTGACTCACCAACCGCCTTTTTTGCTGCAAAATGTATAACTGCATCCGGCTTATATTTTGCAAAGAAGTTGTTTGTAGTGTCAAAATCACATAAATCAAAGCATTCAAACAAAGGAGCGACTCCAGTAATTTTACGAATGGAATCCAAAACCTCCACCCTTGAATTGGATAAGTCATCCACAATCAATACCTCAAAACCAGAATTAATCAGTTGCACAACAGTGTGGGAACCGATGAAACCGGTTCCGCCCGTAACCAATATTTTTTGTTTACCTGCCATTTGTGGAAGCTTACAAACTCCAATAAGTCAAACCGCTTACTTTTCCTCTCAATACACCCTTAAGGTCAACTACAATGGCCTTGTCGCCGCACATTTTACCAATAGTCTCTTCGTCGAGATTCGAATACTCCTTATGATTCACAGCCAATATGATTGCATCGTAGTCGTTATCGGGTTTTGAAACCAATCCAAACCCGTATTCATGCATCAATTCATCGGAGTTCGCATGCGGATCGACAACATGTACCGTTACTCCAAAAGAGATAAATTCATTGACCACATCCGCTATTTTGGAGTTGCGGATATCCTCAACATCCTCCTTAAAGGTAGCTCCCATAACAAGAACCTTCGATTTACCTGGATCTTTTCCAGCTGCAATAAGTTTTTTGACGGTTTGTTTGGTAACATAAAAGCCCATGGAGTCATTAACACTTCGTCCGCTGTTGATGATTTGTGCATGGTAACCCAATTCCTGTGCCTTATAAGTCAAATAATAAGGATCCACTCCGATACAATGACCACCTACCAATCCCGGCTTGAACTTCAAAAAGTTCCACTTGGTTCCTGCCGCTTCCAAAACCTCAAATGTATTAATGCCCATCTTATTGAAAATGATGGAAAGCTCATTCATCAAAGCAATATTGACATCGCGTTGGGTATTCTCAATGATTTTTGCTGCCTCAGCCACTTTGATAGAGGATGCTTTATGAACACCGGCCTGAACCACCAACTCATAAACACCAGCTATCTCCTCCAATGATTCCGCATCACAACCCGAAACCACCTTGACGATTTTTGCAAGCGTATGCTCCTTGTCACCCGGATTGATTCGCTCAGGAGAATATCCCAACTTAAAGTCGGCAATGTTCTTAAGTCCTGACAAATCCTCGATTACAGGAAGGCAATCCTCTTCGGTACAACCGGGATAAACAGTAGACTCAAAAACCACATAGTCGCCCTTTTTCAAAACGCGCCCAATGGTAGCAGAAGCGGAAAGCACAGGCTTCAAGTCGGGCAATCTATGTTCATCGATGGGTGTTGGAACAGCAACTATAAAGAAGGATGCTTGCCTTAAAACATCTTCCGAATCGGTGAAGGTGATGTTGCAACCATCGAATGCCTCGGGTTCAAGTTCTCCACTTGGATCTATTCTGTTACGCATCATTTCAACCCTTTTTGCGTTGATGTCGAAGCCAATGACTCCAGCTTTTTTGGCAAACTCCAAAGCGATGGGCAATCCAACATATCCAAGACCGATGACACCGATCTTCTTTTCACCAGATAAAATCTCTTTAAGCATGATATCACTTAATTGATTTGGACCTGTTACGGAGGTCGTAAATGGATTCGATTATTTCAACAACCTTCAACCCCTCAAGTGCATTTGTAGTGATTGTCGTTCGACCTTGAAGGGTCTCGATGACATTACGGATAATAAAGTGATGGTTGGAGGCTGAACCCTTGTATGCCCCGTAATCATTTGCCGGAGATGATTGCTCCAATTCAGGCATCACATAATCTTTGATATGGCAATATTCAACCTCATTCATATATTGACCGCCGATTTTCAGGCTTCCATTGCTGCCGGTCACGGTGATAGAGGACTCCATGTTGCGGTCCCACACGGCAGTAGAATAATTGATGCCTCCCATACCGCCCTTCAGAAAACGGAAGTTAACCATGCCACTGTCCTCAAACTCGGTTGATTGTTGGTGACAGAAATCAGCAAACTTCCCATCTATATCGGTAATGTCACCGAACACCCAATACATGATGTCAACGAAATGAGAAAACTGGGTGAACAAGGTCCCTCCATCCAGGATTTCAGTCCCTTTCCAACCACCTTTTTTATAGTAGCGGTCATCCCGATTCCAATAACAGTTCAATTGAACCATGTATACATCACCCAGTATTCCACCACTTACAATTTCCTTCAACCATTTCGCTGGAGGCGAATACCGGTTTTGCATTACACAGAAAATATTGACCCCCTTGGCCAAACCAGCATGAATCAATTCTTCGCATGATGCCTTTGAAAGGGCCATTGGTTTTTCAACAACCACATGCTTGCCTGCCTGGATAGCCATCATGGCATGCGAAGCATGCAGACCGTTGGGTGTGCAAACATTGACAACATCAAATTCCAATCCCGAATGAAGCAGCGCCTCAGCCGATTTGAAAAAAGGCACATCCAAACCAGATATATCTTGTTCGGCGATATCGCAAACAGCAACCAGTTGCGCATCGGGATCTCGACGCACCATTTCGGCGTGTCTTTTTCCTATGTGCCCATGGCCAATAATTGCAAATCGTATCTTTTCTGACATGGTTAAGTTACAATAGCGATACAAGACCGCCTTCCAGTTTATACTTTTCTTTGCTTTCGGGACAAACTGCAATACCATCGGATCCGAATGAAAGTTTGTGTCCAAACCTGCTCATCCAACCCGTTTGCCTAGCCGGATTACCTACCACTAATGCAAAATCGGGAACATCTTTGGTTACAACAGCCCCTGCACCTATGAACGCATGAGCACCTATACAATGTCCACAAACTATTGTAGCGTTAGCACCAATAGTAGCGCCTTTGCGTACAAGAGTCTCTTTGTACTCTCCTCTTCTGTTTACAGCGCTTCTAGGGTTGGTAACATTTGTAAATACCATACTCGGGCCAAGAAAAACATCATCCTCGCACACAACCCCAGTATATACAGACACATTGTTCTGAATCTTTACATTGTTTCCAAGTCGGACTCCAGGAGAAACCACCACATTCTGCCCTATATTACAACCCTCGCCAATTTCACAACCCGTCATAATGTGTGAAAAATGCCAAATACGAGTTCCCTTGCCGATGACACAACCTTCATCTACATAAGAGGATTCATGCACAAAGAAATCGGAAGTTGCCATCAGCTGAAGCGATATGCGGTTTTATATAATTCTTCCTTGGGCAATCCTTTGAAATACTCATAAGTTAAACGAAGACCTTCGGCTCGTCCAACCTTCGGCTCCCATCCCAAAATCTCTTTAGCCTTGGAGATATCTGGACGCCTTTGTTTAGGATCATCTTGTGGAAGTGGCTTCATTATCATCTTGACATCGGAACCGGTAAGTTTCAATATCTCCTCGCCAAATTCGCGAATCGTTATTTCAGAAGGGTTTCCAATGTTTACGGGATAAACACAATCACTCATCAATAAACGGTATATGCCTTCTATCAAATCGTCGACATAACAGAACGAACGGGTTTGTGATCCGTCACCAAATACAGTAAGATCCTCGCCGCGGAGAGCCTGCCCAATAAACGCTGGCAGTACACGACCATCATTCAAACGCATACGAGGTCCATAGGTATTGAAAATTCTTACGATACGGGTTTCCAATCCATGATAGGTGTGGTATGCCATGGTTATGGCCTCTTGAAATCGCTTGGCCTCGTCATAAACGCCTCGAGGTCCAACAGGATTCACATTACCCCAATAATCCTCCGTTTGCGGATGCACTGTTGGATCTCCATACACCTCAGAAGTGGAAGCCACCAAAATTCTAGCTTTTTTCACACGGGCAAGTCCGAGCAGGTTATGTGTTCCCAAAGATCCAACCTTGAGCGTTTGGATAGGTATTTTCAAATAATCTATGGGGCTAGCAGGCGATGCAAAATGCAGAATATAATGCAATTCTCCTGGAACAAAAACAAACTTGCTCACATCGTGGTGGTAGAACTCGAATTGCTCGAGCTTAAACAGGTGCTGAATGTTCACCAAGTCACCTGTAATAAGGTTATCCATGCCAATCACATGATAACCCTCTTTGATGAAACGATCACAAAGGTGTGACCCTAGAAAACCGGCCGCACCGGTGATCAAAATTCTTTTGCGCTCTGCCATGTTAAGCGTTTTTTAAAGTTTGGCGACCGATGCTCTCATAATGAAATCCCAATTGAGCCATTTTGCTAGGATCGTATAGGTTACGACCGTCGAAAATAGCCTTGTTTTTCATGAGCTTTGAAATCCTTTCGAATTCCGGGGTACGGAACACTGCCCATTCAGTAGCAATCAACAAAGCATCGGCCTGGGCAATTGCCTCGTATGAATCCTGGGCATAACTGATGCGTTCTCCAAAGATCTTTTTCACATTGGGCATGGCTTCGGGATCGAACACAGAAATGACAGCTCCTGCTTCTAAGAATTTTTCGATGAGAAACAATGCAGGAGCTTCACGGATATCGTCGGTATCAGGTTTAAACGCCAAACCCCAAACACCAATCTTCTTTCCTTTCACATCATGATTGAAATACCTCATGATCTTATCAAAAATGATTGTTCGTTGCGTTGCATTTACCTTCATCACGGAGTCCAAAACGCGAAAATCATATCCGTATTCATCTGCTGTTTTAGCAAGGGCTTGTACATCCTTTGGGAAACAGCTTCCACCATATCCGATTCCCGCAAAAAGAAACCGCTTACCAATCCTATCGTCAGAGCCAATTCCGATGCGTACCATATCCACATTGGCACCGGTTCGCTCACAAAGATTGGCGATTTCATTCATGAAAGTGATTTTGGTGGCAAGAAAAGCGTTTGCGGCGTATTTGGTGAGTTCAGAAGATCGAGCATCCATCATGTATATGGGATTGCCTTGTCTGACGAAAGGTGCATAAAGCTCAGACATGATTTTTCGCGCCCTTTCCGATTCCGTTCCTATGACCACTCGATCGGGCTTCATGAAATCATCCACAGCAAATCCTTCGCGCAAAAATTCGGGATTGGAAACCACATCATACTCTACTTTGCAATTTGCAGCAATCGCATGATGTACTTTCTCTGCAGTTCCTACAGGAACAGTACTCTTATTTACAACCACCTTGTATGAATCCATTAATTGACCCAACTTGGATGCAACACCCAATACATAGCTTAAATCGGCCGAACCATCTTCCCCGGGAGGAGTGGGTAGAGCTAGAAAAATAACTTGGGCTGGTTTTATCGCAGCTGCCAAATCTGTTGTAAAAATCAATCGCCCCTGTTTGATATTCCTTTCGAAAAGAACATCCAAATGAGGCTCATAGATAGGAATACGGCCCTGCTGCATGGCCTCTACCTTTTTCTGGTCAATGTCTACACAAATGACCTGATTGCCCATTTCGGCAAAGCATGTGCCAGTTACCAAACCTACATAGCCCGTTCCTACAACTGTGATATTCATTGTGGTTTTTTAATCAATTAACTGTTTAAAAACTCCATTGCACAGGCAACAATGTATGTCAATTGCTCCTCACTCAACTCCGTGTGCATCGGTAATGATATCACATTCGCACAGAGTTGTTCAGTCACAGGAAAATCTCCCTTTTTATACCGAGGATCGGTATAAGCTTTCTGCATGTGCAGTGGAACAGGGTAATAAATCATGGCGGGAACTCCTTTTGAAGCCATGAATTCTTTCATTTCATTCCGATTCTTGCCATGTAAAACCAGAGTGTACTGGTGAAACACATGGGTTGACGACTTTTCCCTTGCGGGGATAGAAACAGCAGGATGACCGGAAAACGCCTTGTCATAATATGCTGCGGCACGGTTGCGCGCCTCTGCATATTCATTCAAATGCCTAAGCTTGATGCGCAGTATGGCAGCTTGAATGCTGTCTAACCTGGAGTTGACACCAATTTCATCATGATAATATTGTACGCTTTGGCCATGGTTTGCTACCATTCGAATACGAGTTGCCAACTCATCATCGTTGGTAAAAATGGCTCCGCCATCTCCATAGCAACCAAGATTCTTGGAAGGGAAAAAGGAGGTGCAACCAATTGTCCCAATGGTGCCCGCCTTACGGGATGAACCATCGCTAAAATGATAATCCGATCCTATTGCCTGGGCCGTATCTTCAATCACATACAGGCGATGCTTGGTCGCAATCTCCATGATTTTTTCCATTTGTGCGCACTGCCCGAAAAGATGAACCGGCACTATGGCTTTTGTCTTGGGTGTGATGGCCTTCTCCAATGCGACTGGATCAATGGTAAAAGTGTCGGGTAATACATCAACCAAGACGGGAGTTAGCCTCAGAAGACCTATGACTTCCGCAGTAGCAGCATAGGTAAAATCGGCCGTAATAACCTCATCCCCCGGCTCCAGTTTTAATGCCATCATGGCAATTTGAAGAGCATCTGTACCGTTGGCGCACGGAATGACATGCTTACAACCGAGATAAGTCTCCAATTCCGATTGAAAGGCTTTTACTTCTGGACCATTAATATAAGCTGATGATGCGATAACATCCATGACAGCCTTGTCGACTTCGGATTTAATCTTGTTGTATTGGCCGAGCAGGTCGACCATTGCTATTTTTTGCATGGAATTGCGTTGGAACGCAAAGATAAAGATTCAGACCTACCTCACATCTGAAATACCGCGAAACCTATTGTAAATCAAAAACTATTGAATAGATCATAAAGGCGGGCAATAATCAAAAAACAACCTTGAAACAGCCCATATAATGCTATTTATCAGCATATTGTGTCGAAAGCTGAAATCCTGCCACTAAAAATGACTAATTTTCACCCTGTTAAATCAATTGATAGTTATGCGATTTCTGATTGCTCCAGCAGCCTTGATTCTAGTTTTTTTGGGCGTTTTCAAAGCATCCGGTCAAAGTGGTGTCAGAGATTCTATCATCAGATTTCCAATGATGAATGTCTCCGCGGGCTATTACACCCCAGGGGGTGATCTAGCAGACAGATTTGGCACATGTACAGTGCTGGGCGGGGAGGTTTTATACAAGAACCGGAAAAACTACTTGATTGGAGCAAGCACAGGATTTATGTTCGGCAACGACATTAAAGAACCCAATTTGCTCAAAGACCTCTATACTCAAGACCAACAGATTATCGGACTCGACGGGCTCTATGCAGAAATCAGACTCTTTGAGAGAGGATATCATGTTGGTCCGGCTTTTGGAAAAATATTTTCATTGAAAAAACCCAACCCGAATAGTGGAATCCTAGTTTTAGTGAGCCCAGGATTCATGCAACATAAAATTCGAATTGAGGATATCGGAAACACCGTTCCAGCTTTGCGTGGTGATTATAAAAAAGGATATGATCGTTTGACCAATGGATTCAGACTTCAGGAATTTATCGGATTTGTATTTTTTAGCAACCGACAATTGGTGAATTTTTACGGAGGATTCGAATTCATTCAAGGATTTACAAAGCTTCGTAGAGATTATATTTTCGATGACCCTCAAATAGATAAAAGCCAACGGCTTGATCTATTGTATGGATTCAAATTGGGCTGGACACTGCCGTTCTACAAGAAAAAGCCAAAAGCCTTTTACCTTTATTGATGAACCTGCTGTTTTATCGATTGTTTCTTTGGCTTTATCAAGTAGGCATACATATTGCTGCCTTATTCAGCGACAAGGCCAAAAAATTTATCAATGGTCGAAAAGGCTGGAAGAAATTAATTGAATCAAAGTCTGAAGAAATTGCAGGATGTATTTGGTTTCATTGTGCTTCACTTGGTGAATTTGAACAAGGAAGACCGCTGATTGAAAGCATCCGAGAAATATACCCTGACAGTAAAGTTTTGCTAACCTTCTTCTCTCCATCAGGATACGAAATACGCAAAAACTATACTGGTGCAGACCTAGTGATGTACCTACCCATGGACTCCCCTAGAAATGCGAAACACTTTATTCAATTAACCAGCCCCAAAGCTGCATTTTTCGTTAAATATGAATATTGGTTTCACTATTTGAAAGAGCTCCACGAGTCCAATGTGCCTACCTATATGGTTTCGGCTGTTTTCAGACAAAACCATATTTTCTTCAAATGGTATGGATCACTTCATCGAAGAATGCTTGGATTCATCAAAATGTTTTTTGTACAAGATGCATCTTCATCCGAAATGCTAAAGAACATCGGCTATTCGAATGCTACCGTTTCCGGCGATACGCGTTTTGATCGCGTTTTATCTGGGGCTCATTCGGCAAACCCGCTGGCGAAATTCGAATCGCTTCGTGGAAACGGCCCGGTCTTGGTAGCAGGAAGCACATGGCCTGAAGATGAAAAGCTCTTAACGGGAATAGAGGAGTACCATTCAGGGAAATTGAAAATGGTGATTGTGCCCCACGAAATTTCGGAAGATCACATCAACAAACTCATGGACACTCTGGGAAAAGGAGCTGCTAGGTATTCGAATTGGGAAGGCGACTTCAATACAACAAACTCTCTGGTTGTAGATACCATTGGTATGCTTTCATCCATATATCAATATGCGGACATTGCCTATGTGGGTGGTGGCTTTGGATCCGGAATTCACAATACATTGGAAGCGGTGGCCTTCGGGGCACCTGTTGTGTTCGGGCCAAATTTTCATCGTTTCAATGAAGCCAACGCTCTCATAGAAATTGGTGGTGGATTTTCCATAAAGAATATTAATGAGCTGCAATCTAAGATTTCGGAGCTGCTAAGTTCCAAATCCGATTTGGAAAAAATCGGAGAAATAAATCGCGGATTTATCATGCGAAACTCAGGTGCAACAAATCGGATTTTGAAGCATCTCAAAGAAAAATAGTAGCAGCAACAGCAGGAATCTTTACAGTCCGATTCTATCGAACAACATTTCAAAGGCCTCTCTCATATCCCCATCCGTTCGCTGTCTCCCTAACTGTTCGCAGTAAACTTTACCGTCTTTACGGTAAATATTCCAATAAAAGAAAAAGGCTTTGTCGGGATCTTCGGAATTGAAATCAATCCTTCCGAATTTGCAACTATATAAGTTGACAGTTCCATCGCCTTTATCAGTGGCAAACCATACGCCATCGCTAAACCAAAGCGCTGTTTCAACATCCCTATTTACCATCCCGTTTAACAATTGACTGTTTCGAGGGTAGGATGTCCAGCGAATCGGTTCATTTGGCTTTAGGAAAGAGTACTCTGCGAAGCGTACCGAGTCGTCATCAAACGCCTGTGCACTCCACAAAATAGAATTCAGGATGGTGGGAGTTGCATTCAATTCCTGATAGCTATGTCCATTTTCGACGAGACTATCGCGGAATAAAAGATGCGATTGGAATTTAAGACCCAAAGTAACCAAAAGATATACCGAACTGAACACCATTCCAAATAGCACCAACCTCCTTCTAGCTCTTGATTCCCTTCTGAAAAACATAGCTACAATCAAACTGATCAAAAAGGGAAGGGTATAAATCGGGTCCACAACACTGATGTTGTTGAAAGCCACTTGATAGTTGGTGAACGGGAGCAACAGCCTTGTTCCATAAGTTGTGCAGCAGTCGAGTAGTGCGTGAGTAAACAATGCCAAAAACCAAAACAAGTACCATCTGCCAAACGACCTTACTTTGTCACTGATTTTAAAGCTCAACCATGCCAATGGAAACGAGGCTACCAAATGGGTGAACATAGAATGAGAATAGCCCCGGTGAACACGGAGGTGAGCAGCGGGGCTGTCGTCAAATAAATTGTAAATCACATCCAAATCCGGAAGTGTACCTCCTATGGCTCCGATTAAGATAGCCTTGTTGCCTAGTTTTTTGCCAAGTAAAATCTCTCCAACCGCTGCACCCAGAACGATTTGTGTTAATGAATCCATTCGCTCCTCAGTGAGAGTAACAACAGGTTAATTTGTTCAGATCGAAAAATCAGAAATCAAAAATGTCATCCAAGAAGTTCTTTTTCTTCTTCTTATGACCGTGGTAGTACGGGTCGTGGCTTGGGTACTGTTGAGGTTGACTAAATGGATGAGGCTGAGCTGGAGGAGGTGTTGGCGGAGGTGTTGGTTGGGGTGGAGCCTTTTCTGATAAAATCTGCGATGAGCGCTCTATGATCTTATCCAACTCTCCCCTGTCCAACCATACACCGCGGCATTGTGGACAGTAATCAATTTCGACACCGCTTCTCTCAGTCATAACCAGGGGAACCTGGCAAGTAGGACATTTCATGGCTAAGTTATTTTTGAGTAAAACCGATAAGTAGGACTTTGGTTAATGCTACTTCACAATATTAACCAAAAGTAGTATCATCTGCTTCGTTAGGAACTATCCAGAAAAACAAAAAGCCTCATCTATTGAAGAGGCTTTTTAGTTGTCCGACTAGGATTCGAACCTAGAAAGGCAGAACCAAAATCTGCAGTGTTACCATTACACCATCGGACAATCACCTGTGGATCACTCCAAGGGAGCACAAAAGTAATATAAATCGGAGAAAAATGCCACCCTGCACTATGCGACCAGCCGTTAAGCCAAACGATGTAGATTTTGGCATAAATGTTTGATAATACGATGATTAACTGAATTGACAGATTAAAGTCAACGAATAGACTCAAACAATTCCGCCTGTTTTAACTCAAAAAGTATTCGAATCACATGATAACGATACAAACGCCCATCAGCCGACTGTTTAAGATGACCATCCTCAACGAGCTGCTGGATTTTCTTGGATGGCAGCTCCAAAAGCTCAGACGCTTCCTCCAATGAAATCATAGATTGCCGCTGCTTTTCCTCTTTGAGTTCAGTAAATAAAGTGTGGGCATCCAATAGAAGTTGCAGGGTTTGTTCGGTAGGGAAATTGGTTACGAACCGTAACTCGGGCTGCGCCCCCTTTTTACTCATCTTGAATTATGGTTAGGTTTTGTTGCTTTAGGCTTCAATCATGATGATTATTTGTGAAAGTAATGTATTGCGATTGAAAAATCCAATAAATGCGAAACGGCGGGTATGTTGAGCACCCCGCCGTTTCTGAAAAAGACCTAACCACAAGTCTAAATCTTAATGATCTTTTTGATCAATATGCCTTTTTCAGTTGAAAGTCTTAGCTGATAAAACCCTTTGGGCAAAGTAGAAATATCCAATACCTGATCCTCGCCCGAAAATCTACCTTGAAGCACAACATTACCCCGCAGGCCTATAATTTCATAAGTTGCATCTACAACAGGCGTCTTGAAATCAACTCGAACGAATTGAGACGCTGGAATGGGTACGACTGTATAATCTAGCTGTTCGAATGATTCTGCAACACCCGTGTAGGCGGGATCTATTACCACCTCGGTTCCGACCGGATTCAAAGTGATGGGATTTCCAGCAGCCGTAACGCCATCAATATCGGATGGATCCATGTACAATGTCACTTTGCCTGATACATTGTCTGTGGTAACGATTCCTATGCGAACGATTTGTCCTGTGCCGCTGATGTTTTGATGATCGGTGCGCGACAAACCAACTTCAATTGTACCGGTTGACCCTATGACTTTGTCGACTTTAATCAGGTTGACATTGGGCGTGCCCAGCACTGTACCCACATAGTCGATTGTGGTTTGATTGATTTTTACCAATGCCGTGTCCAAAACCAAGCGAAAAGCCAATCCGCTAACCGAATCAATAGGGGTTGAGATGGAAACAATAAGTTCAACCGGCATCGCCATGCCAATGGTATCTGCGCTTGCTGTAATCTGCAAATCGGCAGAAGGCATCATTAGGTTATTAGAGAGTCGCAATGGATGTGATAGACCATAATTCAACTGCACGGCCAGTGTATCGCTGAAACCGACCACCCCATTTCCATCTGTATCGGAATGCTTATGATTGATACCGTTTGCCAAAGAATTACTCCAATCGCTGCAAGGTTGAGCCACCCAACCCAGAGTTGCGTTTGCTCTTACATATCCTGAATCGCCGAAAGCCTGTCCGATTGACAATACATCAAAGGCGTTAGCGACGCCATCGTAATTGGCATCACCAGGCCAAACATCATTGGAGTTACAAGCAATTACATTCACGGCGATAACCGTAGATTGAACTCCCATGAAATCACAGAAATTGTCTACCGCTGAGAAGGAAAAGTGATGCGGACTCGGTTGAATCATTGATGAATCCGTGACCCATGTGAAGTTACCGTTGGTTGTTCCAGGCACCATGGAAAACTGCGCAGAGGTGTTTGTATTAAAAAGTTGTATGGTTGGCGACTGCGATGGGTTGGGATCGGTTGCCTGTAGCGAAAAAGACAAGGTATCTCCAGCACATACGGTTGTAGAATGGCTGGAAGTTCCGTTGATTCCAGATAACACAGGCAGTGAGTTGTTGCTGCTGGAATAAACGGTAACCATCAAGTCCCGATATACCGTACCTACCAAAACACCATTGCGATACTCATTCACCTTGACGCACACAACTGGGTTCTGAATGGAATTAGGTGTAACCGTGATTGTTCCGGTAGTGGAATCAATATTTGTGGGCAATGACACTGAAAAGGGTTGCGATGCAGAGTAAGGAGGCAGATAGACCACTTGCTGTCCCGGACCTTTTAGTGCGGGTGTTAGCATATAAACCAACGAATCGCCATCTGTATCATACGCACTCCAAACCATTTGTGATGTGGCGTTTGAAGGGATAATGGTAGTAGGAACCGTGTTAAACCTTGCCGAATTGTTGTTGGGAGCAGCCACATTGTTCAATATGGCCTTGTAATACATATCGGTGTTCTGCGGGGAAGAGAGGTTACTCAAACTGGGTCGACAACATTCTTCATATGAAAAGACCCAAAATGAACAAGCGCCTGGAAGTGTTACTGTTCCTGAATAGGTGATTCTTTGGATACTGTAAAGTGAACCGCCATTACAGCTGGTGAGTGGAGCAGAAGTAGGACAAAGTGCGGTAACTGTTGTCGGGGTTCCTGTCAGAGCCAGGGTCAGAGAACCATTCACACCACAACCCGTGTAACTAACACTAGCCGTGTTTGACGCCGGAAGCCCTCCACAGTCGCGGTATAAATTCAGATTAACCTGATAGGTGTTTCCTTGGACCCATTGGTACCAAACTTCACCACCTACTATGTGGGATGCCCTTGTTCCCAAAGCAAACAAAAACACACCCACCAGGGTTAGTAGCAGTCTGATTTTCAATTTTTTGTTAGAGTTTTTCATTTGCCTTAAAACCGTTGTTAACCGCCCGGATTTTGGATGAAACAAATCTATAACCGATTGAGGTTATAAAAAAGTTCAAAATCGAACAATAATCGAATTTATATTATATATTTGTTTTTGTATATTTTTAATATTCAATATAATATGAATTTTATAGTAATTAAATAATCGAAATAATGCATTTTAGCGACTATAAGTTATTTGGCATCCTTCGTCACTTTCAAAAATCCGAGTTGAAGAAGCTTGCTGCGTTCATTGAAACGGGATTGGGTGGCCCCCCTGGAAAATCCATGGAGTTATTGAATCTAATTGTACCATATCACCCGCAATTTAGCGACAGAGCACTTGACAAAACTTATCTTTTTGAAAATTTATATCCAAACCAAAACTACAAAGAGCAACAACTCAGATATGCCCTCAGCGACTTATTCCGGATTTCGGTTCGGTTTCTGGGTCATTTGGAATTGAATAATGGAGATTCGGAATTGAATCCTTACATCCGAAAAGCGCTGGCGTTGAGAGGGGCGGATAAAACATACCTATCCCTTCCGGATCCATTTGAACAGTCTGAAAGAACTCATTCAGGTTCCAATATGCACCACTTGGCATTTCGAGAACAGTACATACACCTAAACCTTTTCCTTTCCAGAAAAAACAGAACTGACCCAGAAGCGCTTGCGAAAGCAGCCAGAAACCTAGACGCCTTTTACCTATCCACCAAACTCAAAATGTTGTGCGAACTGATCAATTCGCAAAATGTTCGCAGTGGCGATTTTGGATTTTTCATGAGGGAGGAAATTGAAAACCGAGTACAGTTGGGTGATTTTTCGGAGATACCTTCTGTCGTGATTTATTTTGGCATTTTGAAAACCCTAACGGACCCAGAAAAAGAGGAACACTTCGAATCACTTCAGGAGAATCTAGATACATACGCTAGCCAATTCGGACAGGACGAACTTCGCGATATGTATAAATACTTGATGAACTATTGCATAAAAAAGATCAACCTTGGAAATCAAACCTACTTACAAAAGCTTTTCAATATCTATCAAACCGTCATCGAGAACAAATCTATTTACAATGGCAAATTCCTATCGCAATGGGATTTCAAAAATATTGTGGTGGTCGGAATTCGTGCAGGACAAAATTCCTGGGTAGAAACTTTCATTGGCAGGCACATTCAGGATCTGGCAACTCACGAACAGGAAAACGCACTCACCTACAACACCGCTTATCTGAAATTCAGCAACGGCGATTACCATGCAGCTCTTCGGCTGCTGCAAAATGTGGAGTTCACAGATATCTACTACCAGCTTGACATGCGCTCGGTCATCTTGAAATGCTATTATGAAATGGGAGACTACGAGGCTCTCAATTACCACCTGTCGGCATTCCGGTTATTCCTGAGCAGGAACAAAGAAATTTCTGAATACCAAAGAACCATCTATAGGAACCTCATCCGCTACAGCGGAAAAATCATGCAAGCAAATGCACAAAAAAGCAAAGCAAAGGAATTGATTTCTGAAATAGAAAAAGTAAAACAAATCGCAGATTACTCTTGGGTTCGCAAAAAAGCAGAACAGGCTTTGAGGGGTAATGCAAATTCGTGACGAGTCAAACCACACCTGCAACCAAAATCATTTAATCAATGACATCAATCGGATTTAAATGAAATTCCGACTGAGTTTTTCAGCAACCTAATGTGGCAGTGGTAATGATTTAAAAGTCGAATAGCATGGGAGCGTTGACCTATCTGAATTTTGAAAATGCACTCAATCCTCAAGGCCCAATTTTTCCAAAGCCCTGCCTGCAGCAATCTGCTCGGCTTTTTTTCTAGAAAAGTCCTCTCCCTCGGTAAGCAACTCGTCGTCCAACATCAATTGCACCTTGATCAATCGGCCTTGGCTGCCATCATTCACCATCTCGAAAACCAATTTCCTTTTCTCCCTTTGCGCCCAGTTAATGATCCTACTTTTATAATTGTTGTCGGACTTTTCAATGACATCTAAATCCAAATGGATATTTACTATTCGATGCAATACGAATATCCTGGCGCAATCAAATCCTTTGTCGATAAAAATGGCCCCTACAAGCGCCTCGAAAGCATCTCCATACATGGAACGATGCATTCCTGGTCCCGAATTATTGATTACGAATTTATCAATGCCCAGTTTCATGGCTAGGTTTTTCAGGTTTTCCCGACTGACAATCCTGGATCGCATCTCTGTAAGGAAGCCTTCGTCGCGGTAAGGAAATCTCCTGAACAACATCTCCGCAACCACTGCTCCCAACACGGCATCACCCAAGTACTCCAAACGCTCGTTCGACATTTGAGTGGTATTGGCATTGGGCTGGAGTGAGGATCGGTGAGAGAATGCCAACTTATAAACATGAATGTTGCCCGGCATAAACCCAATCATGTTTCGCAGGGCACGATACATCTTGCGGTCTGGACCGAACCACAATCGAAGCGGAAACAATGTATGTAAATTCAGACGGAACAACAGGCTGAAAGATTATGTGAAGAAAGGGGATGGGAAAAGATATGCAGATTGATGATCGGCATCACCCAATCATTTCGGCTTGGAAAAAATCACCGATGCATTGTGACCACCAAAACCGAAAGTATTACTTAAAGCAGCATTGATTGTACGATGTTGTGCCTTGTTAAAAGTGAAATTCAAACGGCTATCGAACTGTGGATCATCTGTAAAATGATTGATGGTCGGAGGAACGATATCGTGTTTCACTGCAAGAATGGATGCAACCGCTTCAATCGCGCCTGCAGCACCCAACAAGTGACCCGTCATGGATTTCGTCGAGCTTATATTCAATTTGTAGGCATGCTCTCCGAAAACACCTTCGATGGCTTTCACCTCGCTGATATCTCCCAATGGAGTTGAAGTTCCATGAACATTGATATAATCAATCATTGTGGGATCCATTTCAGCATCCGACAAGGCATTTTTCATGACATTGAGCGCCCCAAAACCTTCTGGGTGTGGCGCGGTAATATGGTGTGCATCGGCCGACATTCCACCTCCACGCATCTCAGCATAGATGGTAGCACCCCTGGCGATTGCATGTTCATACTCTTCCAAAACAATGGCAGCGCCACCTTCGCCCATAACAAAGCCATCTCGCTCCATGTCAAATGGGCGACTAGCAGTTTGAGGACTATCGTTGCGCTCCGATAAAGCATGCATGGCATTGAACCCGCCAACAGCAGGTTCGTTGATGGCGGCTTCCGAACCGCCTGTAACAATGGCATCGGCTTTGCCTAACCGAATTAACATGAAAGCATCATTGAGCGCGTGGGTGGAAGATGCACATGCGGACACAGTTGCATAGTTGGGTCCACGCAATCCGTAACGAATGGAGATGTGACCCGCCGCAATGTCTATGATCATTTTAGGAATGAAGAACGGATTGAAACGAGGCGTTCCATCTCCCTTGGCAAAGGAAACTGCCTCATCCCAAAAAGTGCGCAGTCCACCGATACCGGCGGCCCAAATCACTCCTACCCTGTCTGGATTGAAACCCTGATGCTTGGTGATGCCAGAATCCTCGATTGCTTCGACAGCGGCAGCAATACCAAACTGGGAAAAGAGATCCAACTTACGGGCCTCCTTCTTTTCCAAAATGGATTCGGGATCGAAATTCTTAACCTCGCAAGCGAAGCGAGTCTTGAATTTAGACGCATCGAAACGGGTTATAGGCGCAGCACCACTGGTACCACTCTTCAAACCCTCCCAATAGGCGGAGACAGAGTTTCCAAGCGGGGTCAAAGCCCCTAGACCTGTTACAACAACCCGCTTTAGCTTCATCAGCCGGGAAAAGGATTACTTGGCGTTGGCCTGAATGTAATCGATAGCCTGTCCAACAGTGCTGATTTTCTCAGCCTGATCGTCAGGTATGGCAATACCGAACTCCTTTTCAAATTCCATGATGAGTTCTACGGTATCAAGAGAGTCGGCACCCAGATCATTAGTAAAGCTGGATTCGTTCTGCACTTCGCTTGCGTCAACACCCAATTTGTCTACGATGATGGCTTTTACGCGTGATGCAATGTCTGACATAGCTTAATTCAAATTTTGATTAGAGGCGCAAAGTAACAAATTAATAACCGAATCATCAAAATATAAAAAAAATTGATTGATTACCAATTTATTGACTGATATCCAAGGCTTTCAAAACGGATTATTGAGCCATCCTATTTAGGTATCTTTGTGATATGATTAAAGTGGCTGTCTTTGCCAGTGGATCTGGCTCGAACGCAGAGAACCTAATTAGGTATTTCCACAACCACCCTGAAGTAGAAATCGCCGCTATTTACACCAACAATCCGGATGCATTCGTATTGAAACGAACTGAACCTCACGGAATACCGGGAAGGATAATTTCCAAAAACAGCATGTCTGACGGGAGCTTATTAAAGGAATTAAGTGAAAATGGCATCTCCCTTGTTGTTTTAGCCGGGTTTCTAAAACTGGTGCCAGCGGTCTTTATCAATGGATTCCCAGGACAAATAATAAACCTGCACCCTTCCCTACTTCCCAAGTATGGTGGAAAAGGGATGCATGGGATGCATGTACACGAAGCAGTTATTGCCGCAGGAGAAAAGTGCTCGGGAATAACCATTCATCATGTAAATGACCACTACGATGAAGGTACCATCATCGATCAGTTTGTGGTTGAACTGCAACCGAATGAATCGCCTGAAAGCTTGTCACAAAAAATCCATGAGTTGGAAATGAAAAATCTTCCAATGATTGTAGAGAAGCTCGCACTGGGTCGCTGAAAACCATTTTTCCATGCTACAGCCGGCTTATTTCCAAAACGACGATCAACAAATCAAAAACAAGGTGCTTAATTACCTGGGGAGGTTCAAAACTTACGCTTTTTTTGAAAGTCACCAAGCTACCGTTCCAGTAACTGGAAACCGATATGGATTCATTGCCATGGCTGGGATTTCCGATGAGTTCCTTTCAAATGGCCATTCAGAACCGCTCATCACTTTGGATGCGTTCCTCGACAAACACCTAGACATGCACAATTGGGTGTTTTGTTCGCTGTCCTATGATTTGAAAAACCACATCGAGGCACTCGACTCAACAGGCAAGGAGATTGTCGCATTCCCACTGATTCACGCCTTTGTTCCGCAAGTGGTGGTTTCGCTTGATGAAACCGGCCTAATATGCGTCCACTCTATTAAAGGAGAAGCCGAAAATATTTATTCGGCCATTCAAACATGCGATCCTTTCATAGTTAACGAACCCGTAGGCTTCGAGATGACGCATGGACTCAGTAAGAGTCAATACGAGAAGTCCTTCAACAAGCTTATGTCCCACATCAGAAGGGGCGATACTTACGAGGCTACCTTATGTCAACAAGCCTCGACCAAATTCGATGACTGCGATCCGAGATTCGTTTTCGCCAAACTGCGAGAAATTTCTCCGAATCCATTTTCTGTGCTATACAAACACAACGAACTTGCGGCCGTTTGCTCCAGTCCGGAACGATTCATGCGTTGCGATTTTGACAAGGTGGTCAGCCAGCCCATGAAAGGCACATCCAAAAGATCATCCAACGAAACAGAAGACAATCTGCTCAAATCCCAACTTGCGGAGAACCCGAAGGAAAAATCTGAAAATGTCATGATTGTCGACTTGGTGAGAAACGACCTATCCAGAATTGCAACCCGTGGTTCAGTTGTCGTTGAGGAACTTTTCGGCGTTCATACCTTTCCCACTTCCCATCAAATGATATCAACGGTATCGTGCCATATCGAACCCACAACCCCATTTTCGAAAATCATCAAAGCCACTTTCCCCATGGGTTCTATGACGGGTGCCCCAAAAGTCAGCTCCATGAAAATCATCGACGAACTTGAGGACTTCAAAAGGGGATTGTTTTCTGGATCTATCGGCTTTTTCGCACCAGGCAAGTATTTTGACTTCAATGTAGTTATTAGAACCATCCTTATGGATTTGAAAACGAAAGTAGCAGTTGTCTCCGCAGGAGGCGCCATCACTTTCGCTTCACAGCTGGAAGATGAATGGAATGAGTGTTTGGTTAAATTAAAGCCGCAGTTGGAAGCCATTGGTTTGAAAACCGATGATCTAACAAATACCACAAAGCGATGAATTTGCTGCAACGTTTTTCTTATAATTTGGGCTCCACAAACCTGCATAAGGACCATAGAACGCTGCTTGCCGTTAGCGGAGGTGTTGACTCAATGGTCCTGCTTGAATTATTCAGAATTTCAGGGCGAAGTTTTATTGTCGCCCATTGCAACTTCAAGCTGAGAGGGGAAGACGCTGATGCGGATGCCGACTTCGTACGATTGCATTGTCAACAACACCAAATTCCATTTTTCTCGAAATCATTCGACACAGCCGTATTTGCCAAAGACAACGGAATCAGCATACAGATGGCCGCAAGGAAGTTGAGGTATGATTGGTTCAATCAATTGATGCAAGAGCAACAATGTCATTTTCTGGCCACAGCCCATCACGCAGACGACACAACCGAGACGGTATTACTGAACTTGGTCAAAGGAACGGGAATGGCAGGCATGCATGGCATTCGACTTCAATCGAGTCATCAAATAAGGCCGCTATTCGATGTCTACAGATCAGATATACTCCATTATGCCAATCAGAATGGAATTGAATGGCGTGATGATGCATCAAACGCCGACAGCAAATATGAGCGCAACTTCATCCGCAACGAAGTGCTTCCCATGCTCAAAAGCATCAACCCATCTGTTTCAGAGTCTATCAACCGACACTCTCGAGCCATGGAGCGGTATGAAACACTCCTGAACCACTTCATCCATGAAGTGACACTCACCGCTGCCAGATTATTTCACAACGGATTGATGACATCTTTTGATTTAACAGTCATCAATAGCCATCCCGAACCAGCTACATTACTTTTTCATATACTGAGAAAAATGGATTTCACTTATGCGCAATGTGAAAGCGCCGTTGCAGATGAAACCCAATCTGGTTCGGAATTTCTGTCCCATCATTGGACTCTTATCAAAGACCGAGAAAAGCTGGTGCTGATCGACATGGGATTGTTAAATCCTGATGAAAACATTACTGTAGAAGGGCAAGATGAAGTCTATGACCTGCAATTCGGCTCCTTTGATTTCAAGATTTTGGATCAAATAACTGAAGAGGACCTATCCAATCCATTTATAGCCTTCGTGGATGCCGAAAAAACTGTCTTCCCAATTCGAATCTCAAGGGTTCATGGCGGAGACCGTTTCCACCCTCTTGGAATGAAAGGCAGCAAATTGGTTAGTGATTTTTTCACTGACTCAAAAACACCCTTAACGGAAAAGCTGACTTCATATGTGCTTCGATCGTCCGACGAAATAATATGGCTGGTTCCACATAGAATAGATGATAGGAACAAGTTAACTGAAGGCACTAACAAAATATTAAGGATTATATTCAGCCCAATTGAGTAAAAAATAACCAAAGCCTTACCTATTTGTTATCTTTAACCCAAAACACATCCAAATGAAACAGACACTCATCATCATCTCATCCATTGCCATCGTTGGGTTTTTCCTTGCCATCAGCTACAATGGACTCGTATCCAAGAATGAAGAAGTTGACGGCGCATGGCAGAATGTGGAAAGCGACTACCAACGGAGGCTGGACCTTATACCAAACCTGGTGAACACCGTCAAAGGATATGCGAATTTTGAAAAGTCAACCTTGGAAGCAGTGGTACAAGCCAGGGCCAATGCCACTCAAGTCAAACTAGATCCGTCCAACCTTAATGCAGACAACCTGAAAGCGTTTCAACAGGCCCAAGGCGCGGTATCCAGCACCCTTAGCCGATTACTGGTTACCGTTGAACAATATCCAGACTTAAAAGCGAACCAAAATTTTTTGGAGCTTCAAGCAGAGCTCGCTGGAACAGAAAACCGCATCAAGGTTTCCAGAAATCGATTCAACGATGCCGTGAAGACATATAATAAAAGTGTTAAATCATTTCCAACAAATATGGTTGCCGGGATGTTCGGATTCGAAGCAAGGGATTACTTTCAAGCGGATGCAGGAGCAGAAAAAGCGCCTGAGGTCAAGTTTTAAATAACAGCCACTTGAAATACCATCAAATATTCAAGCCCGAGGTATTGGCCGCAATTGATGAAAAGATCAAAGAGGCCGAGCAAATGACATCCGGAGAAATCCGTGTTTACATCGAAGACCATTCAATTGACGACCCGCTCGATCGAGCCGCATTTCTTTTTGAAAAACTGGGTATGTCGAATACAGAGCTTCGGAACGGCGTATTGATTTATATCGCATGTACCGATAGGAGATTTTGTATTATTGGAGATGCGGGCATTCATGCCAAAGTGGGAGATGGTTTTTGGCAGGAAATATCCAACAGGATGCACGAAGCATTCAAGGAAGGGAATATGCGTGAGGGATTGTTGTCGGCCATAATTTCCTCTGGACAGGCTTTGTCATTGCATTTCCCAAGAGGAAGCAATGATACCAATGAATTATCAAACGAAGTCATACTAGGTTGATATGCGATTACTGGTTATCATTTGGATTTTGCTCCTTTGCGGATCAACCGTTAAGAGCCAGGATTTTCCCAGTCCGCCAAATCCTCCTCGTTTAGTCAGTGACTTTACAGCAACTCTTAACGACACCGAATCCGCCGCGCTCGAAACCAAGCTTCGTAGTTATAACGATAGTACATCCACACAGATAGCAGTCGTCATAATGGCCACTTTGGATGGTTATCCTATAGATGACTACGCGATCGAACTTGCGCATCGGTGGGGAATTGGAAGAAAAGGGAAAGATAATGGCGTGTTGATTTTGGTATCCAAGGAAGAGCGCAAAATTTTTATAGCCAATGGATATGGTATGGAGGGTGTGCTGACGGATGGCAGAACGAAAAGAATCATCGAAAAGGACATAAAGCCAGCTTTTCAGGATGGCAGATATTATGACGGATTAGACCGAGCCACAACTAGCATCATTCTACTTGCATCGGGGTCATTCGAACCCGAGCCAGAGGCCAGTGCGGGAGAGTTTATATCAATTGTATTTTCTGTATTGGTTTTCGTTACCTTGCTGTTGCTCATCCATGCCAGAAGAGTAAGAAGATATGCCATGGTTAACCATATCCCTTTCTGGACTGCATGGCAACTGCTCAGCAACGCATCCGTACCTCACCGAGGTTCATGGGGAGGATTCAGTGGTGGTGGAAGCGGAGGTGGATTCAGTGGATTCGGCGGTGGTGGATTCGGCGGTGGTGGAGCAGGAGGATCTTGGTAAAAGTTAATCGTAAAAAACATCCATATGAAAATATCTAAAATCCCATCTGCCTTAGTTGCAGTAATGCTGGTTGTATCCTGTGGACAATCGAATCAAGATGACAAAAACATTCCTGTAGTGGGATTTTTGGATTTCATTCAGGATTCCACGATTGATATGGCCAGGAAGGGGTTTTATGACGCATTGCGCAACAAGGGATTTTCAGAGGACAAGAAAACCGTTCGCTTTGTATACTCAAATGCACAAGGTGATATTCCTACACTAAACCAATCTTGCGACTACATACTTTCCTCCGATCCCGATCTGATTGCCACCAATGTGACCCTATCAACAATTACTGCATCTAAGAGAACCAAAAAGGTGCCGATATTCATGATGGTATCTCCTCGACCCGACCTTGCCGGTTTGACAGATAGAAGCAACAAACACGCCGACAACCTATCTGGTGTTTATGAAACTCTCGATTATTTAGACTCAGCAGTTGTCATCATCAAACAATTATACCCTAACGCTAAAAAAATAGGAACCGTTTTCAACCAGGCAGAACCCCAGTCGCAAGCAGCATACAACCGTATTTACAAGAAATGTTTTGACTTGGGAATGGAAATGGTGTCATTACCTGTTAACAACAGTTCGGAGTCACAACTGGTAACGGAAGCTTTGTTATTGAAGGGCATCGATGTTTTTTTTGCATTGCCAGACAATGTGATTTTTGCGTCATTTGAAACCATTGACAAATCCTGCCGAAAGGCGAATGTTCCAATCATAACCAGCGAAGCCGGTTTGGTTCGCAGAGGTGCTTTGGCATCTTATGGCGCCGATTTCTACCTGTGGGGTTATCAATCCGGGGAAATGGCTGCGACCTACCTACAAGCTGAAAAAAAATCAGTGGCTCCACCTGAAATCGTTAAGATCCGTAAAAAGCTTTTTAACCCAACCACTGCTCAAGCTTTCAATATTCAACCTGATTCCACATTCGAAGCTTATAGGCCTTAAAGTAGTTTCATGGATTTATACCTATCAGCAATCATACAAGGATTGTGCTATTCCTGCCTCGGGTTGGGAGTATACATATCGTTGAGAATTTTTCGCATTCCAGACATTACTACCGATGGCAGCTTCACTTTGGGAGGCGCAACGGCAGCCATGATGTTGCTGTCGGGATGGAATCCGTGGATCTCCCTTGCAGCTACAGTAATCACCGGCATGGCTGCTGGAGCATTGACCGGCATAATCACCACCCGTATGCGTGTTCATCCATTGTTGGCAGGAATACTCGTTATGACTGCCTTGTATTCCATAAACCTAGCCTTGATGGGTCGGTCTAATGTGACTGTAGATACAACCTTGGGATTGGTTGATGTAAGTGATGGTCAATGGATACAAACCATAGCCATAACCATACTTTTTGCATTAGGGTTGATGCTGATTTTGCTTTGGATTTTGAAAACCGATTTGGGTATTGCCATGCGTGCAACAGGCAACAATGAGCGGATGTCGGTGGCCAATGGTATTGCAGTTGGACCTATGAAAACAATTGGACTGGCCTTGGCCAACGGCCTAACAGCTGTAAGCGGCTACCTTCTTGTACAATACCAAGGGTTTGCAGATATCAATATGGGAGTCGGCATCGTGATTTCGGGGCTGGCGGCAGTAATGATTGGAGAAAGCATTTCTAAAATACTGTTTCGAAACAGCATGGCTGGTCTTTTACTTTGTGTAGTAATCGGAAGCGTGATTTTCAGATTGGCAATTGCACAATCACTTACCTTAGGATTGAATCCGAATTACCTTAAACTCGCCACTGCGGTAATTGTTCTAGCTATTGTAGGATTGTCGTCCTTTAAAAACAAGGAGTCATGATTCGGTTGAGCAACGCTAACAAATGGTTTTTCAAAGGAAGCGAAAGGCAGGTACATGCCATTCGAGAATTAAACCTTGAATTGTCGCAAAATTCATATACCGTTATTGTAGGATCCAATGGCTCTGGAAAATCTACCCTGCTGAATTTAATTGCTGGTAGTTTGGATTTGGATAGCGGATCCTTGTCTATCGATAAAGTAGATCAATCCCACTACCGACAACATCAGCGTAGCCATTTTGTATCAAGGGTTTTCCAAGATCCATTGATGGGTACCGCATCAGACCTCACCGTGTTGGAGAATTTCCGACTAGCCTCGTTGAGGAGCCGCAAAAAAGGAATTACAATTGGCATGGATAAAGATTTCAAAAAAAAGGTGCAGCAATGCGTTTCTGAAATTGGCTTGGGATTGGAAAATAAATTGGATCAACCCATCGGCACATTGTCAGGAGGGCAAAGACAAGCACTCACCTTACTCATGACTATCATGGATGAAACCAAGGTCCTTTTGATGGATGAACCCGCATCAGCTTTAGATCCTGCAACAGCATCCGTTATCATGGAGTTGGCAAATCGAATCACCATGCAACACAGACTAACCACCATTTTGGTTACTCACAACATCAAAGATGCTTTGAAATATGGAGACAGGATCATCATGATGAGCAATGGAAAAATATCCCACGATGTGTCAGGAAATGAAAAAAACGCCCTTAAACCAGCCGATGTTTTAAATTGGTTTTAACCTCTAAATCGGACAATTGTTAACATCGAATTCCGTTTTGTTCTATCCAACAAACGATTGATTAATTTTGAATGACATTCAGGACTATGAGAAGGCAAAAAATATCCCCACTGAAAATATTTACGGTGCTGTTAATCAGCATTATAAGTGCTGGAATTAGCACAGCTCAAATCATTCAACCTGTAAAGTGGAAAACCTCTGTCGAGAAAACATCCGACAAAGAGGCAGTACTAGTAGCTACCGCGACCATCGACAAAGGCTGGCATTTGTATTCGCAATTCATTCCAGACGGTGGACCCATAAAGACCACTTTCACATTCGAACCAAGCACAAATTACAAAACCGTTGGCAGTGTTGCCGAAGGTAAAGCGATCGAATATTTCGATAAGAACTTTGAAATGCAACTGAAATATTTCGGTGATAAGGCGGTCTTTCGTCAAAAAATCAATTTGCTTTCGAATGCCAAGTTCTCCATCTCGGGTACTGTAGAGTTTATGGCCTGCGATGATGAAAAATGCCTTCCTCCTGAATTGGTAGATTTGAAATTTGACATAACTGGCTCTGAAAATGTAGCCGGCGGTACGGTGACGCCTACCCCTGTTGATTCCACTCCGACACCCGTTTCAGTTGATACTTCTGACTCCGGAAATGAAACCACCGAATCAACATCAGACCAATCATTTGTTCAAGGCGATGGTCCGATGACAGCATTGGAGTCTGGTTGTGGTGAATTGGAAGGCGAAGCACAGGTTGAAGGTCTATGGGCTATTTTCATTGGAGGAATTATTGGCGGACTTTTGGCTTTGCTTACACCCTGTGTGTTTCCGATGCTTCCAATGACTGTAAGCTTTTTCACCAAACGAAGCGGCAGTAGGCAAAAAGGATTGATGAATGCCATCATTTATGCTATTTCCATAATCGTCATTTATGTAGGCCTGGGTTTCCTTGTTACCGTTACACTTGGCTCCGACGCCTTAAATGAGATGGCCAGCAACTCTTTTTTCAATCTGGCATTCTTTTTCATATTTATCATATTCGCCGCATCATTCCTGGGAGCATTCGAAATAACACTGCCCTCATGGATTATCAACAAAGCTGATTCGGCCTCAGACAAGGGTGGTTTGGTTGGAATCTTTTTCATGGCCTTCACGCTGTCGCTGGTTTCCTTTTCATGTACCGGTCCTATTATTGGAACCCTGTTGGTTGAGGCGGCTCACGGTGGAAGTTACCTAGGTCCATTGATGGGAATGACTGGCTTTGCATTGGCACTGGCCGTTCCATTTGCCATATTCGCGGCCTTCCCCTCCTGGTTAGCATCTCTTCCGAAGTCGGGAGGATGGCTTAACTCGGTGAAGGTTAGTTTGGGCTTTTTGGAGCTTGCCCTTGCCTTGAAATTCCTTTCGAATGTGGATCTGGCATACCATTGGGGATTCTTGAAACGCGAGTTGTTCATTGCGCTTTGGGTAATCATTTTCGGATTATGGGGATTATACCTGATTGGGAAGTTGAAGTTTTCGCACGACAGCGACTTACAACACCTTTCAGTATCCAGAACACTGATGGCCATTATCGTATTCTCATTTACGCTTTATTTGATACCAGGACTGTGGGGCGCTCCACTGAAACTGATAAGCGGTTTCCCTCCACCCGACTTTTACAAGGAATGGGTAAAGCCTCAAGAATCGGAATGTCCGCATAACCTAACCTGTTTCAAAGATTACGAGGAGGGAATGAAGTATGCCAAGATGCAAGGAAAGCCCATCATGCTTGACTTCACCGGTTGGAGTTGTGTGAATTGCCGAAAGATGGAGGATAATGTTTGGTCTGATCCGGATGTGTTAAAGCGTCTCAGTGAAAAGTATGTTGTCATTTCACTCTATGTTGATGACAAAAAACCTCTGCCAGCAGAGCAGCAGTATGTTTCGGAATCAGGAAAAAAGATTATTACCACTGGAAACAAGTGGAGCGATATGCAACGAGTCCAATACAAAACGAATTCCCAACCCTACTATGTTTTGCTTGACAACAATGGTAAGATTTTAGCGAATCCAAGGGGCTATACTCCCGACATTGATACCTATGTTAAGTTTCTCGATGAGGGACTTTGCAGATACCAAAAAAGGAAAAACAACCAATAGATGCAGGATATCATTCGAAAGGAATTAAACGAAGCATCGGAGGTGGTAAGTGCCTTTGTTGCCGACTCCAAGAACATAGAGCATATTGAAAAGGCAGTTGTACTGCTAGCTACTGCCTTCAAAATAGGAAACAAAGTGATTTCTTGTGGGAATGGAGGCAGTATGTGTGATGCGATGCATTTCGCAGAAGAGCTTTCAGGGAGGTTTCGCTCCGACAGAGCCGCCTTGCCGGCGATGGCTATTTCCGATCCAAGCCATATCACATGCACCGCCAATGACTATGGCTTCGAATCGATATTCTCCAGATATGTTGAAGGATTTGGCAACAAAGGAGATGTGCTTTTGGCTATCAGTACCAGTGGAAACTCGAACAATATCATCAAAGCTGCCGAGGTTGCCCGATCAAAAGAGATGAAAGTGATTGCACTTACAGGCAAAGACGGAGGAAAATTAGCAAACATATGCGATGTGGAAATTCGAGTTCCACATATGGGATATGCGGATCGTATTCAAGAAATTCACATCAAAGTCATACACTGTATGATACTTGGTGTTGAGAAGGCCTTGTTTGGCTGAAATGAAAAAGGCTCCCTTAGGGAGCCTTAGCTTTTTAAAACTGTTTTCTCAATAGGAGAAAACTCTAGAGATGGAATTTCCGTTCATAATCCATGTCACCTTGTAGCCATAAGCGCAATTCAGCGTTGATGGATTCCCAGACTGGTCAACCCCCAACTCTATTTTATACTGCCTGCTACCAACATCATGATTAATGACTCCGGCCGTAGGCCTCCAAAAGCCACAATAGGAATTGGATTGCCAAGCGGCATCATAATAGGTGGTAAACGATTCGCCAAAGCGATTCACGCCCCACATGTCTACATTGCTATATCCATTCAAGGATGTGTCGCCAATGCTGGTGAAATTGTATTTTGGACCGCCGGCACTTGGCGGCGCATAACTCCAAGATGTTTTTCGAGCTCCATTCCACAAGGCTGAAGCCCCATTGTTGAAGGTGACATTAACTCCAAATGCCCTAGCTTTGTATTCATGTTTGAAGTTAGGATTGCTGAAAAAAGAAATCCAATCATGTCCATTCAAATTGGTAATGATTTTCTGACCATTAAACATGATCCATTTACTATCGGAAAGCCTAGTTACCTTGAAATTGATGTAGGTAAGTGTAAGCTCTGCATTTAAATCACTCCAAGAATTACCTTCAGTCAACTCAACCTTGATTTGTCCGGATCGAGTACGAGATGGACTAAAACATGGCGTAACTCCATCAAAATTGAAGAAAAGGATTTTCTGAGAAAGCAATGAATCTTCGATAGTTACCCCACACAAAGGGCCTACGGAAGTTACTCCAGCAGTTTTTCCGAAACCAGGTATATCCTTCAGCGCTTCATTGATATCACCATCCGCTTGATCGGCTTCATCATGCAGAAAGTTCCTATCTGCATTGTGTTGAACAAAATTAGAGTTCAATTCCGGATCCTCAATTTTATCGTCTTTACGACATGAAACAAGAAACAATGCAAAAAGCACTAGTAATAGAGTCAAATTGGTTTTCATGAGATTTTCAGTTTATTTCTTAATGCTGTTATCAAACTTAAACGATTAATACGACTCACTGTTGTCTGAGAGGTTTAATTATTGAATTATTTTTACACGCTTTTCAAATCAATTTTTCAAGGCATATATATTCCATCCGGCAACATTTTTTCAAATTCAACAACCATGCCATTTGTTTCTAAGGATGTTTAAAATATTAGCTTTCAATTTTTTGTGATTTTCTAAAGGGGCTTATCCCACACCATTTATTATGCTCGTAAAAACCTATGGAAGTGCCGTTTATGGTATTGATGCCTCAACAATAACAGTTGAAGTCAATTGCGATCAAGGGACAAAATTTTTCTTGGTTGGACTCCCCGACAATGCCGTAAAGGAATCGCAACAACGACTCGCTGCAGCATTCAAAAACACAGGATTTAGAATGCCAGGTAAAAAAATTGTGGTGAATATGGCGCCTGCGGATATACGAAAAGAGGGGAGTGCATACGACCTTACTATTGCAATGGGCATACTGGCTGCATCTCAGCAAATACCTTCCGAAGGCATCGGAGACTATGTAATCATGGGTGAGCTTTCGCTGGATGGACGAGTCATGCCAATAAAGGGTGCATTGCCAATTGCACTTCGTGCAAAAGCAGAAGGTTTCAAAGGATTTTTTCTACCAGTTGAAAACGCCCGGGAAGCTGCCATCGTTTCTGGAATTGAAATTTATGGGGTCGAGAACATCAATGATGTTATCGGATTTTTCAAAGGCGAATCCACACTAAATAAAATGACTATTGATGTGGAGAAAGAGTTTCAAAATATTCTTTGCAATGGCGAGCTCGACTTTTCGGAGGTAAAAGGACAAGAGAATATCAAAAGAGCGTTGGAAATAGCAGCAGCAGGCGGACATAATGTGATTTTGATCGGTCCTCCTGGCGCTGGCAAAACCATGCTTGCAAGAAGACTACCTACCATACTGCCACCTATGTCCATCGACGAAGCCTTGGAAACAACCAAAATACATTCGGTGGCAGGCAAGGTAGCACGCAACAGCTCGTTGATTTGCGCCAGGCCATTCAGGTCGCCACATCACACCATTTCCGATGTTGCTCTCGTAGGTGGAGGTGGCCATCCGCAACCAGGTGAGATTTCACTTGCTCACAATGGCGTTCTATTCCTGGATGAGCTTCCTGAATTCAAGCGAACAGTTTTAGAAGTCATGAGACAACCATTGGAAGAAAGAAAAGTGACGATATCGAGGGCAAGAATGTCTGTGGATTTTCCGGCAAGCTTCATGCTTGTGGCAAGCATGAATCCTTGCCCCTGCGGATTTCACAATCATCCGGAAAAAGAATGCGTATGCGGACCGGGAATCGTTCAAAGATATTTGAACAAGATATCTGGACCCCTTCTCGACCGTATCGATTTGCATGTGGAAGTAACACCAGTCCCTTTCTCCGAACTTTCTAGAGAGAAACCATCTGAGAGCAGTGGCGCTGTGCGCACCCGCGTAATGGAAGCCAGAAAAGTTCAAGCTGAGCGATTCCATAACAAGCCGGGAGTATATTGCAATGCACAAATGGGATCGCGTCAGCTAAGGGAAGTCTGTAAACTATCGAATGAATGTGCTACGCTTTTGAGATCGGCTGTTGACCGGATCGGTTTATCGGCAAGGGCATATGACCGCATACTTCGTGTAGCCAGAACAATAGCTGACTTGGACGATTCGAAAGAAATCAAACCGGAACATGTTGCCGAGGCTATTCAATACAGAAGCCTGGATCGAGAAAGTTGGACCGGTTAATACGATTACATCAATTCACTACGAATCGGGAATGTTCAGATTTTCCATCCGTAACGATTTCCAGAACATATAATCCCTTCACCCATTCAGCTACATCGATGGTATGCAAATCGTCTGTAATTGTTGACTCATAAATCAATCGGCCAGTCAAATCCCAAATATTTAAAGTCGTAGACTGGCTACTTCCTCCATCCCACTTGATAAAGAGTGCGTTTGTGGATGGGTTGGGATAAACTAGGATTGGGAGAGTCGTTGAGTTTTCATTCAATCCAACAGTTGGGTTTGTTCCGTATTTATTGACCTGCATATCCCAACGAAATCCATTTACAAAAGTATTTCCATCGCAATTGTCGGTTGCATCCCCAGCCAAGTACAGGTTTCCATCTGCGTCGGAACCAATCTTTTTCGCATAATCTGGGCCTACTCCGGAAGGATCCGACCAAATAAGTTCATACCTGAAGTTGCCTGATGAATCATAACTCACTACCATGAAATTATAATTGGTGGAAAAATTAGCCGTCTCCCATCCGGCAACAAAGACATTACCGGAGTTGTCTAAAGTCATATCAACGAGAATGTCGTCAGATCCAGCTGTATTTGCATAGCGCCTGTCCCACACCAAAGTGCCGTTATTCCTGTATTTGACGATTCCAAAATCAGCTTCAATAAATTGACCGAATGTGCCACCCACCAAAATATTATTAAACGCATCTATTTTAACAACGGTTGCAGAATCGGGGTTGGTGCTGTGGCTATAATTCTGAATCCAAACAGGATTACCGTTGGTGTCGTATTGAGCTGTTACAAAATTGAAATTGCTTTGTCCTGCCACCACAATATTTCCCGTCAAATCAATGGCAATTGAATTGAAAAAGTCGCGGTCGCTAGATGAGGCAGGATTAAAGTCATAAGTCGTATCCCAAACAATTGCGCCGCTTGGATTGAACTTGACCAATAAACCATCGCTCAATGCACCACTGGCAGGAGCGAATGCTCCAGCCGCATAGGCGTTTCCATTGTTATCAACAGCCATACATTGAAACAATTCAGCAAGCCCTCCACCGTGATAGGATGAAGCCCACTGTTGGTTGCCGAAAACATCATAACTTAAAAGCGTGGCATCAACACCTGTACCCGAATTGATTGTTACAGCTCCAACATACACGCCTCCCGCTGGATTAACATGAATATCTATTGGATAGTCTGCGCCACCGGCTGTGCCAGCAAACACTGTATCCCAAAGCAGGTTGCCATTAAAATCCAAGGCAGCTGTATAAATATCCCTATACGAATTTCCACCCGAGGTATCAGTTGTACCTGTCACATAAACCACTTGATTCACATCAACTGCAATGGCAATACCCTTGTCGGAGCTTTTTTCCATCATTCCTTGGTATACAAATGACCAAAGCTTGGTTCCAGCAGAATCGAATTTAACCACAATCAAATCTTCGAGAGTATTATCACCTCCGCGAGTTAAACCTGTTATATAGGAGTTGCCAAGAGCATCCACATACATATCAGCAACCTGATCATCGGTGAAACTGTTGCCATTGGAATATCTTGTCCAAACTGGAAGTATGGCAGAGTCAAACTTTATGGTCACTTGATCTCCATTTAAAAATCCACCATTGTGAATGGAATACATTCCTGTGCCCACCAGATTACCATTGCTATCGCAAAACAATTCTGCAGGCAAATCAAAATCATTGGCAGGTCCGTCAAGTATGGTTTTATTAACAAGAACCCCCGACTGATCATATTTGGCCAACACCCAATCTCTTTTCAAAAATCCAGATGTGGAAACTGTCAAATCACCTGCAACGATAACGGTATTTGAATTGACATCATAAACAATGCTACGGGCATAATCGGTTTGCGAAATACTATCCAAACGGACCTGCCATTGAAATTGGCCACTAGGATTGAACTTCACCGCAACTATATCCTGCCCTGTACCGTTACCCACACTGTTCCCTACTAAGTAAACATTACCAGCTGAATCCAAGGCCATGTCAACTGGATATTCATCACTGTTGGGATTGGCGTTTGCGAAAGGTGCCTCCCAAATCCTTGAGCCAGTAGGATTGTATTTAATAACATAGTAATCTCGGTTTGATGTGGAAAGGAATGGAGCAGAACCTGCAACTACGATATCGCCATTGGAATCTATTTCAAGTTCAACTGGCTCTTCCGAATAAGCGAAAGAAGCGGCGTTGGCATATACATCAGCCCATAGCTGATTCCCATTGCTGTCGTATTTAACAGTGGCCCAATCATAGAAAGCATTGACACCAGAACGCCTACCTGTGACATATATGTTTCCAGATGCGTCGCACTCAACATCTACGGCCTCATCATGGTTGCCGTTTGTATAAAACCTTGCCCATTGCTCCGCTCCCGCGGAGTTATACTTGACAACCAAAAAATCCTTGTTGGATGAAATCTTACGAAAACCACAAACGATGACATTCCCAAAGCCATCCAATGCCAATCGGTTCGCAACGGATTCGGCAGCGGAATATTTTTTACTCCAAATAAGGTTTCCACCGGGTCCATATTTAAGAGTTACTGCGTAATCGAAATTGTTAACCTCCGTTTTACCGGTCACATATACATTTCCCAAGGCGTCCACCTCCATATCAAGTGGATAATCATCTTGACCATAGGTGTTAAAGCCATCATAAGAGACATGCCATAGGGTATCTCCCTGGGGCCCAAATTTTGTGAGGCAGATGTCAATTTGAGTACAACCGTTTTCTTCGTATCCACAAGCTATGGTGTTACCTTGGGAATCGATTCTAACAGCAACGCCACGATCCTCGTTGTAGGATGTCCCGTCAAATGAGGACTTCCACTTCAGTGCTGGTGTTTGGGAATAGGCTTGTTGGAGAACAACCGATAAAAGGCTAAGGATGCAGAGTAGGCGCATGCTCGAAAGTGTGTTTCGAGCAAATTTAATACATCCCGTATGGTATCATCAAAAAATAATCACAAAAGGGAATTCACCGCTTTTGTAACCTGCTCGTCGGTAATTTCTGTTCGAGGATCAAAAAAGGTAACCAATCTACCCTCTTTGTCTATCAAGTATTTTTGAAAATTCCACTTCACACCTGAATCCATGACACCGTTTTTCTCCTTCGTTGTCAAGAACTGATAAAGTGGAGCCATATCGCTACCTTTCACAGAAATCTTGGAGAACACAGGAAATGAAACACCGTAGTTTTTCTGGCAAAATGATTTTATCTCTGAATCTGAACCCGGTTCCTGACCCATGAAATTGTTGGCGGGAAAGCCAAGGATAACTACACCTTTGGTTTTGTACTCATCATAAAACGACTGAAGCTCCTTGTACTGGGGAGTAAGTCCACATTTGCTGGCCACATTAACGATAATAACCACCTTGCCTTTGTAGTCGGATAATGCGACGGGTTTTCCGTCGATATCATTCATGGTGAATTGATAAATGGTTTTTTCTGTGTTTTGCATTTTATTTTGTTGGTAGGGTTCCATGCGGCCCTCTTTGGGACCGAAGAAGAGGTTAAATATTCCAAACATTAGGGTTGCGAATGCTAACATGATGAGAATGATTGAGATTTTACGGGAGGGCCTTGGTATGCGCATGAACTATGACTCATTATATAACAAAACAAAAAGGGGATTTGTTCAAATCCCCCTTCCGTTTTATGCTTCTGCGCTGATGCCGTGACAGCTCTTGAACTTTTTCCCGGAACCACACGGACAAGGATCGTTCCTTCCAACTTTGGGCTCTGCTCTGACCGGTGCGGTTGGCCTGGGAGCTTGCTGTGGCGGAGCACCTGTAGGAGATGGCGCACCCCCACCGGATGGCAATTCATCGTGAGAGGCCTTGAGTTTGGAGTGATCGGCTCTCTGTGGAGGTCGGGCTTCCCTGACAGCGCCGTTATCATTGGCAGCAATGAAGCCTTTGTAAAGAAATGCCAATACATCTTTGTTGACTGCCTCTACCATTTTTTTGAAGAGTTCGAATGACTCGAACTTATAGATCAATAGTGGGTCTTTCTGTTCGTATACGGCATTTTGAACGGATGTTTTAAGTTCATCCATCTCACGCAAGTGTTCCTTCCAAGCATCATCAATCAATGCCAGGGTAACGGTTCGCTCAAAGGCGGATACAATTTCGAGGCATTTGGAATCATACGCTTTTCGAAGGTTCACGACAACCTGTACCTGGCGCATTCCATCCGCAAAAGGCACTACGATGTTCTCTATCACCTGGCCCTGATTTTCAAAAAGCTGTTTAATTACTGGGTAAGCTTTCTCAGCGATCAAGCCCCTTTTGAATTCATAAGTTGAAGTGGCCGCCTGATAAATCCGGTCGGTTAACTCCTCCTGCTTCATCTTCATGAATTCTTGCTGATCTACGGGCGCCTCCATGGAGAAGAGCCTGATCATTTCCATTTTGAATTCCTCGTAATCGCGATTTTCAGAGAATGCAACAGCAATGGACTCGGCTGTATCGAATCGCATGTTGTCAAGGTCCAAAGAAAGTCTTTCTCCGAAAAGAGCGTGACGGCGCTTTTTATAAATCACCTCACGCTGTGAGTTCATCACATCATCATACTCAAGAAGTCTTTTTCTGATTCCGAAGTTGTTCTCCTCTACTTTTTTCTGAGCCCTTTCGATGGAGCGGGTGATCATGCTGTGCTGAATCATCTCACCTTCCTCATGTCCCATTCGATCCATGAGGCGCGCAATTCGCTCGGATCCGAAGAGACGCATCAGGTTGTCCTCAAGTGAAACGAAAAACTGCGATGAACCGGTATCGCCTTGGCGACCTGAACGGCCTCGAAGCTGGCGGTCAACCCGGCGAGATTCATGTCGCTCGGTTCCTATGATAGCCAAACCACCAGACTCTTTAACGCCTGCTCCCAATTTGATATCTGTACCACGACCGGCCATATTGGTGGCGATGGTAACAGTACCGGCTTGACCGGCCTCGGCAACGATTTCGGCTTCGCGCTGATGCAGCTTTGCATTCAACACATTGTGCTTTATTTGGCGTAGCTTGAGCATTCGGCTCAGCAACTCCGAGATCTCCACGGAAGTGGTACCCACAAGAACTGGGCGACCAGCCTTGGTCAGAGAAACAATTTCTTCGATAACCGCATTGTATTTTTCCCGATTGGTCTTATAAACCAAATCCTCACGATCATCACGAACAATTTTTCGATGTGTCGGGATGACCACCACATCAAGCTTATAAATCTGCCAGAACTCACCAGCCTCCGTTTCAGCAGTTCCGGTCATGCCGGCCAGCTTATGATACATCCTGAAGTAATTCTGCAGGGTAACCGTCGCATAAGTTTGGGTGGCAGCTTCAATCTTAACATTCTCTTTGGCCTCGATAGCCTGGTGTAAGCCGTCAGAGTACCTACGGCCTTCCAATACACGACCGGTTTGCTCATCAACGATCTTAACTTTTCCGCTATCGATGATGTATTCCACATCCTTTTCGTACAAAGTATATGCGCGCAACAATTGATTGACGGTGTGAATACGCTCCGATTTCATGGCAAATTCGCGCATAAGCGTATCCTTGCGCTCGGCTTTGTCTTTGTCGGAGTTTGAAGTGCGTTCAATTTCCGCGATAACGCTTCCTACATCAGGCATCACGAAAAACTGAGAGTCCTCTCCGGTGGCGGTAATCAAGTCAATGCCTTTTTCGGTAAGCTCAATAGAGTTGTGCTTTTCATCGATGACAAAATAAAGTTCCGCATCCACCTTGTGCATTTCCCTTTGTTGGTCCTGCATGTAATGGTTTTCGGTTTTCTGTAAAAGTGCACGAACGCCGGTTTCACTCAGAAACTTGATAAGCGCCTTGTTCTTGGGTAAGCCGCGGTAGGCTCTTAAGAGTGGTAGACCTGCTTCCTCATCCTTGCCTTCTGAAATCTTTTTCTTCGCATCAGTGATTACCGTGTTGATGTAATTACGCTGGGTGCTAACCAGTTTTTCAATGCGAGGCTTCAGAGCAAAGAACTCATGAATATCTCCTTTAGGAGTGGGACCGGAAATAATCAACGGTGTTCTGGCATCATCGATCAAAACGGAATCCACCTCATCCACTATGGCGAAGTGGTGTCCTCGTTGCACCATGTCTTCGGGAGTTCGAGCCATGTTGTCGCGCAAATAGTCGAAGCCGAATTCGTTGTTGGTACCGTAGGTGATATCTGCCAAATAGGCTCTCCGTCTTTCATCCGAATTAGGCTGGTGCTTATCGATACAATCGATGGTGAGTCCAAGGAATTCAAAAACCGGTCCATTCCATTCCGAGTCGCGTTTAGCCAAATAGTCGTTCACCGTAACAACATGCACTCCTTTGCCTGCTAATGCGTTCAAAAATATGGGCAGGGTAGCGACAAGTGTTTTTCCTTCACCCGTAGCCATTTCAGAAATCTTTCCCTGATGCAATACGGCCCCCCCGATGAGCTGTACATCATAGTGAACCATGTTCCATGTTACTTCATTGCCAGCGGCCATCCAGGTATTCGAATAGATGGCCTTGTCGCCATCGATTCTAACATGCTTCTTGGAAACAGCTAAAGTGCGATCATGATCACTTGCTGCGACAACGATCTCATTGGATGCTGAAAAGCGTCGGGCTGTTTCACGAACTACAGCAAACGCATCCGGAAGAAGCTCCATCAACATCTCCTCTATCAACTTGTTCTCCTCCTTGCGAAGCTCATCGATTTTACGATAAATATCTTCCTTGCTGGTCAAAGACATTTCAGGATCTGACTCGATGGAAGAGTTAAGGTCAACGATCTGTTGGGATGTTTCCTTGATATGTTCCCTGATGCGCAGTCGGAATGAATGGGTCATATTCCGCAGTTCATCATTGTTAAGGCTGCTGATAGACTGCTCAGCAACTTTCACCTTTTCTACAAGAGGAAGCAATTCCTTCAAATCGGAGGAGGCCTTGTTCCCGAAAATTTTCGAGATGACCTTATTGATAAAATCGAGCATTTTTAATCTTGTTTGCAAGTCCCAAAAGGGACCAAATTCCATGGCTACAAAGGTACGCAATCCCCTCCAAAGGGACTGAAGCTAAAACGAATGAAAAGGGCTTGTAAGCTACTCTCTTTCAGTATATTCAAAAACCCAAGCAGAGTCTATAACCTTGGAGCGGAAAAACGGAAGCTGTTGCTCTGCCTCGCGCTCTGATTTAGAAGAATAAACGGATACCATGTGGCGACCATCGGTACGCTCTATGATTTCCGCATCCAACTGCTCACGGCGTAGTTCTCGAGACAATCTTCGAGCATTCCTACTGTTCTTAAAGCTACCCACGATTACATGGTAACTTATGAAAGTGGATTTCTTAGAAATACGGTTCGAATTATCATCCGCTTCTTCCTCGACAGGAACAGATTGGATGATAGTTTCCTGGCTCGGGTTTTCAATCACTGATACAGCAGGCTCTGCGGAAATGCTGTCCAAAACTTGCTCCTCGATAACAACAGGAACCGGTTCCACCAATGTGGAATCCATTTCAGCAGGAGGCATGATTTGTATGTCGGGCATAGGAGTATAAACCACTTTCTCGCCAGAGACCATCTCATCAATTCTCGAGAAGGGAACCAATGAGCCCATGTGTGTATTGAACTTCTTGATTATGGGTGGCGCCATGATCAAAAGAGCCAATATGGCTGCAGCTGGAATCACCTCCATAAACTTCAACTTTCGAACCTTGCTAGTTTCTTCAGAGGCATAGGCTCTCTGATCAAACTCGATAACTACGGGTTCTGTTTCCATTATTTGTTCGTCCACCTCGACCTCTTCTGACTTAACAGGCACCGCATGAACAACAGGCAATCCGAATGAGTCGGCCAGGAAGTTGGTAGAGGTGTCGGGAAGAAACTGCACATTGCCGGAATGATCTTGAAAGAGCACTCCAACCTTATCCAACTTATACTTACCTCCCCGATCCATGATGGATTTTATTTCAGAGGCATATTCCTTGACCAATGTACAAGCTTCGGCGTAAGACAATGACTCGCGAAATGAAATATGATGCGCTAAAAGTCCGTCATTGTTTCGCAGAGCTGCATTGAATGCGATTCTTTTGGAAGGTGGGGTAATTAAGCGAAGCGACTCATTTATTGATGCCGGATGATAGTGGGCGATAAAACCACCCAAATCCATGACAATGACACAATCATGATCGAAAAGCAGATCCCTGATATAGCCGTCTAAGCGTTGTTCATTGTGCAACATGCCTCTAAGGTAGTCATTTTATCCCTAACAAGGCACGATTACTGCATCATAAAATTGATTTACAGTAATTTACAAAATAATAATTGTTAAATCGAATAGAGCCTTTCAATGACCTGTATGTCTCCGGGCACATCCACAGCATGGCTGTCATCGTTGGTTACCCTTGTATGTATTGAGATACCGTTGCATAACCATCTTAACTGTTCTAGTGATTCCATTTTTTCGGCTTGGGTGGGAGGCAAAGCAGCCAATTGACCCAGGATATCAGCACGGTAGGCATAAATGCCGATATGCTTGAAAAACGAACCTTGTTGAATATGTTCCGACACTCGCGAATCGGGAACAAATGGTACGGCACGCCTACTGAAATAAACGGCCCTTCCTTTTTCTCCCATGACCACCTTGGGCGTATTGGAGTTTTCAAGCTCCTCTTTAGAGGAGATTTTTTTGACCAAGGTGGCGATTTGACAACTTGGATCGGAGAAACAAGAAGTGAGAAGATCAATCTGGGTTGGTTTGATAAAAGGTTCATCACCTTGAATATTTACTACGGCATCAAACCCGGAGTCATTATTCCGCAGAACTTCAGCACAACGGTCGGTGCCGCTTGGATGATCGGATGAAGTCATTACCACCCTACCACCAAATTCCAAAACATGTTTAAATATGCGTTCGTCATCCGTGGCAACAACTACATCAGCGAGGGAAGCTGCTTTTTGGGATTGAATGTACACGCGTTGTATCATAGACACCCCATGAATGAGAGCAAGCGGTTTACCTGGAAACCGGGTGGAAGCAAAGCGCGCGGGTATGACTCCTAGGATCTTCAATTTACTTTTGCAGTTGATGGGTTTTCATCAGCATTCTCGAGATGCAGGTGGAAAAAAACTGAAGTTGCTCCACCGGTTTATCGGTGCCTCCGGTGAGACTTTCATGAAAGCGATCCCATAGTGCTGGGGAAGCATTTGCAGATGGAATACAATAATAAAATGGCGAAACGCCGGGTCTATCATAAACCATGATATAGGCACAAGGCTGATTCTCCGAAATCCTAAACATTTGCTTGAATGTGATTCGTCGGCCGGGCTCTTCGCAAATTTCGCTTTCGCGGATTTCATAGCCCTGCTTATCGGACATTCGGGTTTGAAGCTGAATCCTATAGCCTACCGAACCGTAGTTGTATTCTTCCTCGGACGTGGGTGCCACTGTTTGGGATAAAACCGAGGTTGCCCCAAAAAGGACTAACAATAATGTCAACCACCTGATTTTCATAGGATGCTAAGTTAATATTTTGGATTGAAGGATGTAACACTATGCTCATGTTTGCGTATCAGTATCAAACTACAGCCGTATATGGATTCCTCCAAAAGCCAAATCAGCATCCCAAAAAGTCCCTTCAAGGAAAAATATCAGGACATCATCAAAGAGACAATAGACGAGCTGTATGCCAATCCCAGATATTGGGATTTTTTCCAAATGTTCAGCGAGGAGTCGGTTCATGATTTCATTGTGGAATATGCTACCAAGAAGGCTTGGGTTTTAGTGAATGGCGACCGTATGGTAACCAAAGGCAATAACGAGGATCTTATTTATCATGAAACGGCATGGAATTGCCTTTGGGAAATCCAACAATTGAAGCTGTTCCGTTTACAAACCGCTTGGCGTGCTGGAATGACCGAATTGCAAGGCATCGAGGTTACCCGCGACTTCCTCTGTTGGGAGAAAAATATTTCATGTTGCCCATACATAGAGCCCATCAGCATGACAGAGCTCAACCATTACATGGACTATGTTAGGTCGGACATGTTTGAAATGAAAAATTGGCTTTACGATTGGCAGGATTACGACATTTTCAAAAACAAGGGCAATGGGCATGACCTGTCGCCGGCTTGGTATCGTTTCAACAAAGGCTTCAGCGGCATGGACCACCTGGAGCTGCTTCCCGACATCAAAGGTCAGGAGGAAAAGGCCTATTTGGAGATTTGGAAAAGACATTACAAGAAGCAGCTGGATCCCACCGACCTGCCATCAGGAAGAACTCTACCTGACTTATATATGAATTACGAAACGCTCGATTTTTTCATCAAGACATTCGAGAGCAAGCGCCTTATTCATTGTTTTGAAGCCGTGGAGAGCAAGCCAGAAGCAATAGGAAAAGAGACGGAGCTGCAGGATGCATTGCGTGTGTTGAACCGAAGTACAGAGCGAATAGAGCTGCCACACGCAAACGACTGGAAAGAGTCGGTGATTATGGGCGCGAGAAACCACCGCAGAAAAAAAATACTAGCGCATTTGCCTGCTGTTTTTGAAAATTACCTTTTCAGGGTTTCGCAAGGCATAGGTTTCGAAGGTCAACACGATAGCATCATTTACCAAGAATATCTCGATAACACCTTGGCTTACCGCGAAACGGTAAGAGAAGGTAGAATGCTGCTGGCTAGCGGCAAGGGTTGATTAAAACTTGGCACTCAGCTGAACAGTGAAGGTTCTTGGGGGCTGCATATCCGCAGGTCTTCCCATATACTCATGGTTGAACATGTTTTTCACAATCACCATCAACCTATAGTTTTCAGTCATGTTGTAACCTGCTCGAAGATCAAATACCCAATCTCCATAGGCATGTTGCTTTCTGTAATTTTGCACTCCGGGTATAACAGCCTCGAATATAGCATCAATGTTCTGCATAAAACTATTGTACTTTGCAGAAAACCCAAAGATGAAATTACCCGGCAACAACTCAAGATCTCCCTTAAAAACCCTTCTATATCGGTATTTCAAAATATTGAATGGAACCGTGTTCCTATCCAAAACCTTCGCTGTATCGAAATCCAATGCAATTGGTTCAATGTATGTAAATCCAGTCAATAGGTTTACAGGAAGTTTGCCGATTTTACCAGTTCCTGCCAACTCAAATTCAAATCCAGTGATCTTGGTGTTCCCAATGTTTTGAGATTGAAATGCAAAACCCAAGCTTGAAGGAGGTATGAAAACAAAACCCGTGGGAGTAAATTCCATCATATCTCGGTATTCCGACCAAAATATAGATGCATCAAAAAAGCCACGCCAATTTTTAATTTTAAATCCTTGCTTGATTCCAAATTCGGCTGATTCACCAGTCTCAGGAAGCAAACTATCGTTTTTGGTAATTACGATAGGTCCGACTTGGGTGGAGATGAACTTTTCGGCAATTGTAGGATATCTAAAGCCCTGGCCATAGGATAATCGAAGGAAGGTATATTCGGCTGCTTTGAAATTGAGACCGCTTCTGAATACGGGTATGGCATCCGAATCGGCAGTATCAATTTTGTTGTATTCGTAACGACTGCCAAAAGAAAGGGAAAGCCTGCCCCATTTCAAGTCTGTTTGAGCGAAGGCAGCCATATTTTGTGATTCATGGTCATTGTAAAGCTCGCTCTTAACTTCATTCAGAGTGGTGGAGCTACCAATTGTTACTGTAACAAAATCGGAGAATCGCTTTTGAAATTGATATTCCAAATAGTAAGAACTTGCGTTGGAGCCCTGATCTGTATTATTACGGTTGTCTGAATTGAAATATCTCATTTTAAGGTTGTGAGACATTCCGTTTTGAGAGGCATAACTTACAAAAGGATCTATGGTTGTTCTTGTTGTTTGATATTTACTAATGGTTGTAGTTGATGTATCTAAGCCACCAAATGGAAGATATGCTCCACTTGAGTCATTGGCCCAAAGAAGATAATTACCACCCTCCGAAAATGTCACATTTGTGTTCAACCCGGCAGATAAACCTTGCACTTTCTTGAATCGATATCTCGTATTCAACGACATCCTATAGCGCTTCTCATCTTCTCCAAGTCTGTAGCCATCATCTCTATATGCATTTCCACCGGTAACAAGATCCCATTGGCCTGCCTGCTGCATATGGCTGAAACTTAGTCCGCCAAAGCGTTGGGTCTTGTTGCCCCACCATTTCAACTCGTCTCTCTTGGGATCATCATACCAACCGGAAAACCAACTCAATTTTGTCTCGGGCTTCGCTTTGGGATATGATGTACGAATATTGATAACGCCATTCATGGCAGATGAACCGAACAATGCGGAGGAGGCTCCTTTGATGACCTCGATCTGCTCAATGTTTTCGACTGCTACCGCGCTCCATTTAACATCTCCAGCATCGGCTGCTACAAAAGGCATATCATCCACCAACAATAACACCCTGCTTCCGGCGCCATAGCTGAAACCGCTACCTCCTCTTATGTTTGCCTGTCCATCAATTATATTAACGCCTGGCACCTGCTCAATAACCATGTCGACCGAGGTAGCGTTGGTGTTCTGGATCAAATCGGGTTTTATAACCGACATAGATACAGTAACCTCTTCTAATTTTTGTTCGAATTTACCTGCACTTACCACCACAACATCCAATAATTTGGACTCCGGTTCCAAGCGGATATTGACAGTTGGAGAATTATTCACCAATACATTGATTTTGTTCGAGATGGTTTTATATCCCACAAATCGAACCTCAATTACCGACTCGCCCATAGGAACTTCCAAATTGTACATTCCCTCAATATCGGTAACCGTTCCCGAAGTGGTTCCGGCAATGGAAATGGTAACTCCAGGTAATGAAATACCCGTTTGAGAATCGGTAACCTTGCCTTTCAATAGGATACGATCTTGTCCTAGGGTTTTTCCCAAAGGCACTGAGAAAAGGATAAACAAGGCCAACAGAATCTTGAATACACGCGGGAATTTGCAGGTCATGTAATGGATATTTTTGCGAAAGATACTTTTTATTTCATTTTTCAAGAAATATGAATGAGGATGCTTTTCTACACCGCATCGCCATCACCCTAATTGAAGGAGTTGGAGATGTGATTGCAAGACAATTGATTTCATACTGTGGTAGCGTTGAAGCGGTGTTTCAGGAGAAAAAAAAGAGTTTGCTTAAAATTCCTGACATCGGTCCCAAAACGGCACAAGCCATTGTCTCCTTCAAAGATTTCGGCAGAGCCGAGAAGGAACTTGCTTTCGCAAAAAAGCATGGTATTAAAATTCATTTTTTTACCGACCCCTCCTACCCTTCGCGGCTTCGGAATTGCCATGACGCTCCCTTGTTGTTATATTCAAAAGGTGAAAACGATCTGAATATACAACGGGTTGTTGGTATCGTTGGAACGCGCAGAGCCACCGAATCAGGCAAGACAATCACAGAATCCTTGTGTACGGAATTGGGCGCAATGGGTGCTACTATAGTTAGTGGTTTGGCATTTGGTATTGATATCACTGCACACCGAACCTGCTTGGAAAACGATATACCGACCTGGGGAGTGGTTGCACACGGTTTGGATCGAATTTATCCAAAGGAGCATACTTCCATTGCTAGGAAGATGACCGGCCTTGGAAATATCATTACTGAAAATCCAAGTGGTACTGCTCCGGATAGAGAGAATTTTCCTAGAAGAAACCGAATCATTGCCGGCATGTGTGATGCAATAATCGTCACAGAAGCAGCTAAAACCGGTGGTGCTCTCATTACAGCCGACATTGCCAACTCATATAATAGAGATGTGTTTGCTGTACCCGGACGACTAAATGATCCGATGAGCGAAGGCTGTAACATGTTAATCAAAACACACAGGGCTTCGCTGTTGCAATCAGCAGCGGATGTGCGATATATCCTTGGTTGGCAGGATGAAAAAACAAAGATTCCCAAACAAACAAAGTTATTCTTGGAGTTGGATGAAAAGGAAAGGCAGCTGATGCATCTTTTAGAGTCCAGAAGGACATTGTTTATAGATGATATTGCCTCAGAGCTTCAATCGAATCCCGGCGAAACATGTACGCTCTTGATCAAACTTGAACTGAAGGGCTTGGTGAAAAATCTTCCAGGGAAAAGGTACTCGCTAATTTGAACCTATTCCTCAACGACGGCACCTCCCTTGTATAGCTGGGTACGGTATCTACGAGATGGTGAAGGAATGAAAGGTCCTAGTCCGAGCTTATCCCAAATGGCATCAATCCGATCCATGGTTTGTTCATCGGAGGCTAGTATGTTGGGCCAATCTCGGGTAAAGCCATCATGCTCTTTTGTTTTTCGAGTTCCATCAAATGCCATACGGTCGCCACAAACAATATTATCTCTTCTTGGATCCACATTGTTGGAGAATCGCCATACGGCATCGGCAATATCCTTGACATCAAACTTATCTTCGAGAAACAATACCAACTTCACTCCTGAAAAGTCGGTGCGGTCGAGTACGGTTCTAGCCACATCACGCACATGGCCTTTTCGGGATTTATGAATGGCGATAAATACAACCGGAATTCCCAAGCTGAGTAAATTGGCATTCACATCAGATATTTCCGGAAACGATCTGCGTAAATCTTCAAGATCTGGAGTATGCGATGAAACAAAAGAATCGGTTCGTCCAGCCAACTCTTCTGGAAGTTTGGCTGTTGCATCAATACCCATTTTCCCACCATACGCCATCACGGAACAGGAATGATCCAACACATCAGTTGGTCCTTGTGAAAAAATGAAATCGAAAGCGGGGTGTGTATGTTTTGATATGTACTGTGCCACCTCGAGGTTGTTATGGATGTTGACATCACCATCCACCACGACCATCATCTTGGTAAACATCATCTGCCCTGCACCCCATAAGGAATTCATAACCTTGAGTGCCTGCCCGGGATAATCTTTCCTAATCTTTACAATCACCAAGTTATGGAAAACGCCTTCAACGGGAAGTACCATATCCACAATCTCCGGAACCATGGTCATCTTGATGGGGGCAAGGAAAATCCTTTCGGTAGCCTTACCGATCCATGCATCCTCTTGGGGAGGGATGCCCACAATGGTAGCGGTATATGCGGCATCCTTTCGGTGGGTAATGGCTGTGATATGAAACCTTGGGTAGTAGTCGGCAAGAGAATAAAATCCGGTGTGGTCGCCGAAAGGTCCTTCAAGGATGAAATCCTCCTCGGGATCAATGTATCCTTCAATGACAAAATCTACATCGGCAGGAACCTGCATGTCTTGGGTCAAGCATTGCACCAACTCCACTTTCTTTTTTCGGATAAATCCAGCGAGCATGAATTCATCCACTCCATCCGGTAATGGAGCAGTGCCACAATACGCATAGGCAGGATCACCACCAATGGTTACCACAACAGGCATCTTCTGTCCAAGTTTCTTGTATTCATTGAAATGTCTGGCAGATACCTTGTGACGATGCCAATGCATCCCCGTAAGGGTTGGCTCGAACACCTGCATTCGATAAAGTCCAACATTGCGAATGCCTGTGAGCGGGTCTTTTGTTTGAATTACGGGCAGAGTGATAAAAGGTCCACCATCTTCTGGCCAACATTTGAGAATCGGAAGTTTGGTAACATCAGGGTTGGTCATAACCACTTGCTGACAAGCACCGCGGCCACTGATTTTTTTTGGCATCCATGAAGCAACCTCGCCCAATTGAGGCAACAACTTCAACTTATCTAGGAAACTGTTTTTAGGAGCGGTAAATGTCTTGAATAGATCTTCGATTTGATGAGCCAGGTCGTCGAGCTTTTCGACCCCCAAAGCCATAGCCATTCGCTTCTCCGTTCCCATGGAATTGATCAGTACAGGGAAATCGTAACCTGTGTTTTCAAACAAAAGTGCAGGACCGTATTTTTTGGAAATGCGATCGGTGATTTCCGTGATTTCCAGATGAGGATTCACATATTCCTTGATGCGCACCAGTTCGCCGGCGTCTTCGAGAGTTTTAATGAATTGTGCCTGGTCTTTGTATCCCATACATATCGATTGAAGTGATTATGGAACAACTTTCATTCTTGAAAGTTTTGAGGTTACTCAAACCTTACATTCCAAAAAAAAGCGGACCTGAAGTCCGCCTTTTGAGAGTTATGCATTTTGCTTGGCCTCTTCTGCCTGACGGATCTTGTTTAAGATCCAACCTGTGGTAACGGAGCTTGGGCGCTCGATAGGCACTCCCAATGCGCGATCCCACAACAGGGAGGTGAGTACACCGATGGCGCGTGATACACCGAACAAGACTGTATAAAAATCATATTCGACCAAACCATAATGGATGAGCAGTATTCCGGAGTGAGCATCCACATTGGGCCATGGGTTTTTCACTTTACCTGTAGCGGTAAGTATTTCAGGTGTTACCTCATATAGGAGTTGCACGATCTTGAACAACTCATCATCGGCCATATTGGCTTTCGCAAACTCCTGCTGCGCGATGTAGCGGGGATCCGTTTTCCTCAACACAGCATGTCCATATCCTGGGATTACACGGCCCTCGGCCAAAGTGCGTTTTATGTAGTCAGATATTTGCTCCTTGGTTGGAACGCCATTGAATTCCTCGCGAAGGTCTAGAATCCATCGGGCCACTTCCTGGGCAGCTAAACCGTGAAGAGGACCGGCCAGTCCGTTCATACCTGCAGCCAATGAGAGATAGGCATCACTGAGGGCAGATCCTACCAAGTGTGTTGTATGAGCGGACACATTTCCTCCCTCGTGATCCACATGGATAGTGAGGTACAAACGCATCAGTTTGCGGAAATCCAACTCGTCATATCCTAGCATGTGAGCAAAGTTGCCCGCCCAGTCGAGTTTTGGGTCCGGCTCGATATGCACGCCGTTCTTGTAGGTTTTGCGATAGATGTAAGCTGCAATCCTGGGTAGTCGAGCAATGAGGTTCATGATGTCCTCGTACATTGGCTCCCAATAATCCTTCTTGTTGATGCCTTCACGATAACGACGGGCGAAAACAGATTCCGTTTGCAATGCCATGATGGCCATACTGAACTGAGTCATAGGATGTGTCTTCGCAGGAAGCATATCGAGCATGTCGAATACATGCTTTGGAACATTGGCCCTTTTCATCCACTCATTATTCACATTAATAACCTCCTCGAGGGTTGGTATCTCACCCGTGAGCAATAGATAAAAAATGCCTTCGGGCAATGGCTCAGGACCTTCTTTTGAAACGGGTAGTTTTTCTCTGAGTTCAGGAATCGAATACCCCCTGAAACGAATTCCTTCTTCGGCATCCAGTTTGGAGGTTTCGGTTATCATGCCTATCATTCCCTTCATTCCGGAGTATACCTGTTCAATCGTATACTGACCTAAAACGAAATTGCCGTGTTCCTTAACGAGCTTCTTGGTTTGCTCCGCCATGGGAACGGCTTTGGAGATGAATTTTTCCTTGATCTTGTCCATTGGTGTACTAGGGTATTTTCAACGCTTTAATGGGAACCATTTATTAGATAACCACCTTGATGCTGTTTTGGTTTTTGTGACTATTAGTATGTTTTTCCTGAGGGTACTTGTTTCTGCTGAAGCTTCTTTTGTTTAGGATCCTTGATATCCAACTCGACAAACATGGTAATGAGTGCGAACAGGAAGCCAACCACAAGTACAACCCAAAACAACCTCTCCAACATTTTCCTTATTTTCTTTTTAGGATCGCTTTTTTTGCGGATACGGACTTTCTTACGGACTTTGATGCGTTTTCGTACCCGACCGGAATGTTCCGATCCAGACTCATCAATGATATGACCCTCCTGGCTGTCCTGGTTATATTCCTGCTCCTCGTTGTTAAGTGACTGTGACGACATACTGCTTTTACTTTTTGAAAAACCTGATATTGTTGGCTCCGAAAACGGCCGTGGAGCCCAATGACTCCTCTATGCGTAACAATTGATTGTATTTTGAAATCCTGTCGGACCGAGAGGCAGAACCCGTTTTGATCTGACCACAGCCCAGTGCGACGGCAAGGTCGGCAATGGTATTGTCTTCGGTTTCACCCGACCTATGACTCATAATGGATGTAAAGCTGTTTCGGGTTGCCGTTTGAACCGCATCGATGGTTTCCGTGAGGGTTCCTATTTGGTTCACCTTGACTAGAATGGAATTTCCAGCGCCAGTATCTATGCCTTGCTGCAACCTTGTGGTATTGGTTACGAATAAATCATCTCCAACTATCTGTACTTTGTCTCCGATGGCAGATGTCAAGGATTTCCATCCGTTCCAATCGTCTTCTGCAAGGCCGTCCTCTATGGAAACGATAGGATATTTGGAGACCCAATCCTTCCAAAACTCAACCATCTGCTCGGAGGTTTTTACTTCACCGCCAGATTTTTTAAAGACATATTTGCCTGTTTTTTCATCGTACAACTCAGTGGATGCGGCATCCATGGCAATGAAAATATCGTGACCCGGCTTGTAACCAGCAGCCTCGATGGAGCGAAGCACCACTTCTATGGCTTCGGTATTGGACTTCAGGTCTGGCGCAAATCCGCCTTCATCTCCCACATTGGTGGAATGTCCGCCGTCTTTCAGAACCTTTTTAAGTGCATGAAAAACCTCTGTTCCCATTCTGAGCGCCTCCGAAAAAGAAGAAGCTCCCGATGGAACAATCATAAACTCTTGGAAATCTATTCTGTTGTCGGCATGTGCCCCACCATTGAGAATATTCATCAGGGGTACAGGTAGAATACGAGCATTGACACCACCCACATATCGAAACAAAGGCATTCCCTGTTCGTCAGCGGCAGCCCTTGCTACAGCCAAGGAAACACCGAGAATGGCGTTAGCACCCAGATTCGATTTGTTCGGTGTACCATCCAATTCGATGAGCCTTGCATCAATGGCAGATTGGGCGAAAACACTAGTGCCTTGCAGCTCATCGTTTATTATGGAATTAACATTTTGTACAGCCTTGAGTACCCCCTTGCCCAAATACCTTCCCTTGTCTCCGTCGCGAAGCTCTGTGGCTTCGTGCTTACCGGTAGAAGCTCCGGAGGGTACAGCGGCACGACCAACCATTCCGTTTGTGGTGTAAACCTCTACTTCGACCGTTGGGTTACCTCTTGAGTCTAATATCTCACGGGCTCGGACAGCAGCGATGTTGCTCATTTAAAAAAGTTGTAATATTTTGATTATTAGTGTTTTAAATAAGGTGCTTCAACCTTTTTGCAAAGTTAGTTTTTTGCACCTAATAACCACATATCTGAGCTCACAAAATCTTCATTAATTAATAGCTTAAATTCGCGTTCAGTAAATAATCATTTACAACTTGCATAAAGTACAATCGATTTTCAAAAAGGCGGCCATTATCGGAATGGCGGTTTTGTTAATGGCTACATCGGTTGGCTTTGCCAAGATTACCGTCATCTGCAAAGCCATGGATAGAATTTCCATGTCTTGTTGCATGGATGAAGCTGTCAGCTGTTGCGAACCATCCCAATCCAACGACAGCGACTGTTGTACCCTTGAGCTTAAAGTTCTTCAAGCAGATTATCAGGCTATTGATGGTCAAGTGTTGAAGATTTTTCCTGCTGAGTACTCCATCCAAACGATATTCCGAACTGGGTTCCTGGCCAATTTTTCAAAACTGGCTCCACCTGCATGGAGTTCACCACCGAACCCTCCTCCCCAGCCATTTCACCTTCTTTATTCCATTTTGCTTATTTGATTGCTTGTTGTCGGTTCTCAACTCAACCCAACTAAACAAGCTAAATCATGAATTTCAAATACGCATTCATCATCCCATTAGTTTTAATTGCCTCCCTAATTGAGGTAACTAGTTTTGCCCAACCCTTTTTGACGGGGAAGGTAACAGAGACCATCAACGGCAAAACAGCTCCGTTGGTTGGCGCCCATGTTCGCTGGCTTAACACCGACATTGGTACCACCACAACAATCGACGGGTCCTATAGCATTGCCATACCTCAGGCAGATGGAATGAGGCTAGTATTCTCCTATGTTGGCTTTGTGGCCGATACCATCGACTTTACCAGTCAAAACAACATCGATGTAAAATTGAAGCCGGTTGTGGAGCTGGGAGGTGTTCAGATTGAGGCTAAGAAAGATGCGATCGAATTCTCAACCACCAAAATCATGCAGGTTGAGCAGATGGGTAAAAAAGAGTTGTTGAAGGCGGCATGCTGCAACCTTTCTGAGTCTTTCGAAACCAGCGCTTCAGTGAATGTAGCTTATTCAGATGCAGTAACCGGAGCAAAAGAAATTCAATTGCTTGGATTGTCGGGCGTATACTCTCAAATCATGACCGAGAATATCCCCAACTTGAGAGGGTTGGCTGTTCCTTACGGACTAACATACATTCCGGGTCCATGGATGGAATCGATTCAGGTTACCAAAGGAAGCGGTTCAGTGGCCAACGGATTCGAATCAACAACCGGCCAGATCAATGTGGAGTATTTAAAACCACAGACGGCACCCACCTTTTACCTCAACGGCTATGCAGCTGAATCGGGTAATACCGAAATAAACCTCATCACATCCAAGCAAACAGGCAAAAACACACATGGGGCATTGATGCTACATGCCGAGAACATGCCAATTCAGTGGGATCACAACGACGATGGATTTTTGGATATGCCCCTAAATCGCAACCTAAATCTCATGACCAGGCTATCCTATTGTGATGGCGAGCGCAAAGAAGGCCAATTTGTCATCAAAGGCTTGAGCGAGTTGAGAAGAGGTGGCCAGCTTGATCATGGATGGCCTGCGCAGGATAGCCGTTTTGACTCTTATGGGGTACGGGTTCAAACGAACCGAATTGAGGCCTCCTCCAAAACCGGATTGATATTTCCTGAAACCCCTTGGAAAAGCATCGGGCTTATTCTGTCGGGACATTATCATTCGCAAAACTCCTACTTCGGCAAAAAGACATACGACGCCTGGCAAAGTGGTTTTTATGGCTCACTCATTTACATGTCTATCATAGGCACAACGAACCATAAATGGAAAACGGGTCTCGATATGAGGTCGGATTTTTATGAGGAAAAATATCTTGATTACCCTTATTACAAGGAGGAATATGTTCCAGGCGCTTACTTCGAGTACACGATGGATCTGGATGGGAAATTCGGTGCCGTGGCAGGCATCCGAGCCGACCATCATAACCGCTGGGGACTCTTCGCAACGCCTAGACTCCACCTCAAATACAATTTTACCGAGGGGCTTATAGTAAGGGCCTCGGGAGGAAAAAGCTTCAGGACTCCCAATCTCTTCTCCGACAACCTCTCTATGCTTGCCTCATCCAGAAGGATTACGCTCTACGAGGAGCTGGAACCGGAGATAGCGTGGAATTATGGAGCCAATCTCACATGGAAATTCCGAATGTTTTGGCGCGAAGGTGCATTGACACTCGATTATTATGTTACGGATTTCGTGAACCAGATGGTAGTGGACCCTTACACCAACCAAGGAGAAGTTGCCATCTATAACCTCAGAGGTGAATCCACTTCCAAGAGCTTGCAGGTAGGCTTTAACTATGAAGTTTTCAAAAGATTCGATTTGAGACTGGCTTATAAAAACGACCAAGTGTTTACCGATTACGAATCCGGCAATCGCCAGAAGCCCTTGTTGCCCTCATTCCGCGGGCTGGTCAATTTGGCCTACGCAAACAGAAAAGAGAATTGGAAGTTTGATTTCACCGTGCAGATCAATGGTAAGTCGAGACTGGGAGTTGCCGAAGGAGAAGGGGAACTTTATCACCAAGGGCACCAAGGCCATGCTCCCCAGGTGGGCACCGACAACATGACACCCCAGTATTATACACTGAACGGACAGATCACCAAAATTTTCAATGACCGCTGGGAGTGTTATCTAGGTGTAGAAAACTTAACCGATTTCCGCCAAGATTTGCCTATTATTGGGTTTGAAGAGCCTTTCGGCACAACTTTTGACGCAACCAATGTATGGGGTCCAGTCATGGGCCGCAAGATTTATACCGGTTTCCGTTTCAACATTAACAAGAAAAACCAAGAATAACATGAAAAAGATAATCATCCTCGCAGTCTTAGGCATGTTCCTGCCTTCCATTTCAACCTACGCCCAAGAGGCAGAAATCATAATCAAGACCACAGCACAATGCGGAACTTGTAAGAAGAACATTGAAAAAGCTCTCATGATGGAAAAAGGGGTTCGGTTCGCGGAGCTAGATGTGAAAACGCAAAATGCGAAGGTTATTTACAACTCCAAAAAGACAACACCCGAAACGCTTCGAAAAGCCATTTCGGGTGTTGGATACGACGCAGATGAAATCCCTGCTGATGTGGCTGCAGTTGAGAAACTGAAGCCCTGCTGCAAAAAGGGTAGTCCTTGCAGGGCAGGCGACTGATATCAGGGCCAAAAACCCAAGGCGTTATAGCTAGCAGCCAACTTATTGATGCCACTTACGAATGCTGCCGTACGCAAATCCTGCATTTTGGGATTTGTTACTCTGATGTTGCGGATTTCATTATAGGCGGCGATCATGGTCTCCTCTAGTCCAGAGCTCACCAAGTCGCGTTCATCGGCACCATGTACAATCAGGTTTCGCTGAACCTTATCAAGTTTCTTCTTGGTAATTTTCTCTACCGCATCCACAAGTCGAGCCGTTTGAATTTCCTGGAATCGCTTCTCCATCCTACCGAAACGAACATGTGAAAGGTTTTTCAACCATTCGAAATAGGAGACGGTAACACCACCCGCATTCAAGTACAGATCGGGGATCACCATGACTCCTCTTTTGTTGAGAATGTCCTCAGCTTCTTTGGTAACGGGTCCATTAGCGCCCTCCGCAATAATTTTGGCTTTGATGCGCTTTGCATTTGATCCAGTAATTTGGTTTTCCAATGCCGCGGGAATCAATACATCACAATCCATCTCCAGCAACTCACCTGATTTCTTAACATTCTTAGCACCTGGAAAATCAAGTATGCTTCCCGTTTCCTTGCGGTGTTTGAAAACCTTCTCGACATCCAATCCTTTAGGATTGTAGATGCCTCCTTCGCGTTCGGCAATTCCAACAATCAAGGCTCCACCTTCCATACAGAATTTGCCACTAAAGAATCCAACATTTCCCAGACCTTGCAAAATGATACGCTTCCCAGTGATTCCAGGCTTCAGCTTTAGTTTCTTCATGTCCTCGACATTGTTCAAGGCCTCGCGGACTCCGAAGTACAACCCCATTCCTGTAGCTTCGGTGCGTCCTTGGATACCACCTTGTCCGAGCGGCTTACCAGTTACACAACCCAATGCGTTGATGTCATCGTATTTAAAAGTGGAATAGGTATCCGCAATCCAAGCCATCTCTCTTGGTCCGGAACCATAGTCGGGAGCGGGAACATCCACGCCCGGGCCAATCATGTTGCGTTTTATTAGTTCGGTAGTATAGCGACGCGTGATTTTTTCGAGCTCCTTTTCAGAAAACTTGGCTGGGTTGATCTTAATACCGCCTTTGGCTCCACCGAAAGGAACATCCACCACAGCACACTTAAAGGTCATCAAAGTGGCCAAAGCCTCCACCTCTTTTTCGTCTACCATTTCACTGTATCGGATACCACCCTTGGTAGGTGATTTGTGATGGCTGTGTTGTGCCCTGATGCCTTCAATAACTCGCACCGTTCCGTTGATTTCGACCGGGAAATGGAATTTGTAAACGCCGTTGCAAACCTTGATTTGCTCCAATGTACCCTTGCTGTGTGTGGTGAATGCGGAGGCCTTGTCGAAGTAGGCATGCACATCACGAAGAAATTTTGATCCTGAGCTCATTTTTTTGTTTTGGTTGTCTATTTAATTGTTGAATTCAATTCAGTGTTTCCGATCCGAAATGGAGTATGGACGAGGCGGGGAATGGAGAAGCCAAGGTGGCTAAATAATCCTTGTCGACTTTCCATGAAATCATGTGTATGTCGGTTGGCCAATTAACACCCTTGGGTGATTCTGTTTCACCAGAGAAGTCGAGCTCTCGCAATCGTTCGCTGGTACCTTGGCCTGTTAGTTTGAGCCACGCCTCTTTTCTAGTCCAAACGGTGTAAAAAAATTCGGTCTCCAAATCGCCCTTCAAGGCCAACATGGAAGAGCACTCGTTGGGATGATAATTGTTTTCTGCAAATCCATCCGTGTCAAAGCCGTCGGCGATTTCCTCCACATCTATGCCAACATCGGAATCAAATCCCAAAGCGACCAGTATGTATGTGCCCGAATGGGAAATATTGAAATAAACAGGGAAGGGAGGATTCAAAACAGATGGCTTGGTGTTTACAACCGGAGTAAGTTGAATGCGTTCCTGAGCCAGCTCCGTATAATGGGAAATCACTTTTCGAATAAAAACATGTCCCGAAAGGTAAATCTTCCTATCACGCTCAAAATGGTATTTCAATGCCCTAGCTGATTCATCCGGAGAAACAATGGAAGCGGCCATTTCAGCAAAAGGATCGTTAGGCTGCAACAAATGCGACCACACATGCACCGAGCCTGGATGACTCCCTGGCTTTGGCTTGGATTTTTCCTTTTCGATTTTCCCGATTCGGGTAAACGACAATTTCATTGGCACATGAAACACGATGCGGGCGCCAAATTACTCAATTTAAATATGCCATCCTATTGAACGACAGACTGGAATGCTCTTAGGCGATAACACATTTAATTGAATATCAGACTTATAAGCAACATCAATAATGTTTAACTTTGAAATCAAAAGAGTTTCATGAATAACGAAAATCTGGTTCGGACCTCATGTGTGGTTTTCCTAATCGCCGCAGGTATCTTTTTTTTGGTTGCTGCCAAAAGCATTTTGGTGCCTATGGTCATCGGTCTTTTTATAGCCTTCCTTCTCTTGCCCGTGTGTAGGAAGATGGAAAAAAAGAAATTTCCGAGATCCCTTTCGGCATTAATCTCCATCACCCTGATCGGAGTTACCATCACCGCATTACTCTGGTTCATGAGCTCCCAATTCCTTTCTTTCAGGGAAGAGCTACCCATGATGTCGGAAAAACTAAATATGCGCATAGCTGCCTTACAAGAATATGTAACCGCAACTTTTGGAATCAGCGAACAAGAACAGCTGAAGTGGATGGAAGAACAGCTGGTTTCCTTAATGTCTTCAGGAGGTCAATTTGCAGCAGATATCTTTAGCGCCACCGGTAATTTCATCGCTGCAGCTGCACTGGTTCCCATCTATGCCTTTTTCTTCATTTATTACAGAGGCAAAATCAGAGATTTCGTAAAAATGGTGACTCCAAAAACCAAACACGAAAAGGCACTCTCCATTCTTCAAACCACCTCTACAGTGTCCTACAAATATCTATTGGGTTTAACCATCGATATTGCAATCCTTTCGGTGTTGAACAGTCTTGGGTTTTATTTGTTGGGAATTAACCATGCCGTGTTTCTGGGAATCACCGCTGGTTTGTTGAATGTCATTCCTTATGTAGGCGTATTGATAGGAAGTGTTGTGCCCGTCATCTTGGCATTGATTACCAAAGACACTATTTGGTTTGCGGTTGGGGCATTAGCCGTTTGTGTGGCCGTGCAGTTCCTCGACAACAACTTCATCACACCAATGGTCATTGGGTCGGCTGTTTCGGTGAACCCACTCGCAACCATGGTGGCATTGTTGTTCGGAGGTTTGATTTGGGGATTGGCCGGTATGATGCTATTCATACCTATGCTTGGCGTGCTGAAAGTATTTTGCGATCGAATTGATCCTTTGAAACCTTTCGGTTATTTGATTGGTGAACAGGAAAGACCAGGAACCTTTGGATCGCGCCGCAAAACAAACGAACAACTAAGCGCATGAGATTGCGTATCGGATTCTCTCCATGCCCCAACGATACATTCATTTTCGATGCGTTGGTAAATGGCAAAATAGATACCCTTGGTATTGAATTCGAGCCTATACTTGCCGATGTGGAGGAACTCAACAAAATGGCTGGAGAAGGGAAGTTGGATATTACCAAATTGAGTATTGGAGCCTATCCATTTGTATCCAACCAATACATCATCCTGGATGCGGGTTCGGCACTAGGAAAGGGAGTCGGCCCATTGTTGGTTTCCAAAACAAAAATAAATAAGCCCCTTGAATCTGAATTGAGTGTTGCCATACCTGGAGCATGGACCACCGCTCATTTTTTGTTATCACTTTTTTATCCTCAACTTCAAAACAAGCGTGTTGCGCTATTTTCAGAGATTGAGAGCATGGTACAGAATGAAATCGTTGACATGGGCTTGTTGATACATGAGGGGCGGTTCACCTACGCCGAGAAAGGACTTCTCATGGCTGCAGATTTGGGTTTGGAATGGGAAGAGAAAACCAGGTTGCCACTGCCTTTAGGCTGCATTTGTGCATCCAGGTTGCTCTCTGCACAAACCACTAAAAATGTGGAATCTCTAGTGAGGGCAAGCTTGGCATATGCCTTCGAAAACCGAGACGAATCGAATGGATATGTTTTGAAGCATGCTCAGGAGATGGAGATAGATGTGGTCAGAAAACATATTGACTTGTATGTGAATGAATATTCTCTTTCGCTGGGATCAGAAGGCAGACAAGCCATCAGCCGTATACTGGAAATCATATCGGATTTAAAGCCCGAAATAGTGGTTACACAACCAATTTTCACGAACTTTGCATCATGATTATTGTCACGGGCGCATCTGGCTTCATTGGTAGTTGTCTCATCAGGGGATTGAATGATGCCGGCTACAAAGATGTGGTTGCAGTAGATGAGCACGAAAGCGAAAAAAAGTGGCCCAATCTGGAAGGCAAACACATCTCACATAAAATCCACAGAGATGTTTTTTTAAATTGGTTGGATGATAATCACCGTCTTGTTCAATTCGTTTTCCATATAGGTGCAAGAACCGATACTACTGAATTCGATAAGGAAGTTTTCGATAAGCTCAATCTGAATTATACCAAGGAGGTTTGGAATCGTTGTTGTGAATATGGATTACCCCTGGTTTATGCATCTTCAGCGGCCACCTATGGAGACGGTGAGCAAGGTTACGATGACAACCATGATATAATCCCACGGCTTAAACCTCTTAATCCCTACGGCGATTCTAAAAATGAGTTTGACAAATGGGCTCTGGTACAGAAGAACCAGCCATACTCCTGGGCTGGATTGAAATTCTTCAATGTATACGGACCGAATGAGTACCACAAAGGAAGAATGGCTTCAGTGATTTTCCATGCTTTCAGACAGATTTCCGATACAGGCAAGGTCAAGCTGTTCAAATCACACCGTCCAGATTACGAACATGGAAAACAACTCAGGGACTTTGTCTATGTAAAAGATGTTGTTTCTGTTTGTCTATTCTTAATGGAAAACCGAAAACACCAAGGTATTTACAACCTTGGAACAGGCCATGCACGAAGCTTCCTTGATTTGGCCATCGCCACTTTCAATGCAATGAAATTGGAGCCCAATATCGATTTCATCGATATGCCTGAGGATATTCGAGACAAATACCAGTATTTTACCGAGGCCCGGATGGATAAATTGAAATCCATTGGTTACAACAATCCTTTTTACTCGTTGGAGTCGGGTGTCCATGATTATGTAGCCCATTATTTGAAAGGGGGCGGTTATCTATGATGGATTTAATCAAATCCCTGCTGGGAAATAAGGTTATTCGCTACTTTTTTTCTGCAGGTACGGCCACCGTCGTTGATGTTGGCATTTACTTCACCACCTACAATTATATCCTTAAGAAAACCGATATCCCATTCATGGGACCAATCGTATTGACCGCTCCGATGCTTTCACTTGTTATTTCCTATTCCTGCGGACTATTTACCAATTTCACCATCACCAGAGCGCTGGTTTTCTCCGAATCAGACCTCAGGGGTCGACACCAACTGTTCCGTTTTGCACAAGTTGCTTTACTGGTACTATTCCTGAACTACCTATTTATGAAATTCCTGGTGCAAGGTTTGGAATGGTATCCAACGATTTCACGCATCATCTCCGCACTGACGATAGGAGTGCTTAGCTATGTTTTTCACAAGCACTATTCCTTCGGGAAGAAAAAAACCGATTGATTACAGACTCTGCTTCAAATCCATCAGAAAACCTTTAAGTCGGACTAGAGAGTCGTATAACTCCGTATTATCCACTACATCTGATTTGTTTTCCTTGAGCTTTGCCTTAGCACCTTGAAGGGTGAAGCCTCGCTCCTTAACCAAATGATAGATGATACGCAGGTTTTCCAAATCGGCGGGAGTAAAAAGTCTGTTCCCTTTTTTATTCTTGTGCGGTTTCAACACATCAAACTCCTTCTCCCAAAAACGGATTAGTGAGGAGTTCACATTGAACATCCTCGCGACCTCTCCAATCGTGTAATAAATTTTTTGCGGCTCCATATCCTTGTAAGGCATGGTGGTTGGTTTGGAGATTAGTTTAGTCGAAAGATTGATTTGATTGGGCTGCCAATTGTATCAAACGGTCGTATTCTTCGGGGGTCAAGTCGTTGAAGAAGTATCTGATTGGGTCAACCTTGGTCCCACCTCTGATCACCTCATAATGGAGGTGCGGTCCGGTAGAAGAGCCTGTATTGCCAAGTTCACCAATTACATCCCCACGCGTAACCCTCTGACCCGACTTCACGGAGATGCTGTTCATGTGCGCATAGAGGGTTTCGTATCCGAATCCATGGCTAATGACCACATGGTTTCCATATCCCCCAGGATTAAACTCCGCCTTTTTCACAACACCGTTTCCCGTGGCATAAATTGGGGTGCCAATAGGAGCGGCAAAATCCATTCCGGCGTGCATGGTGGATGTTTTATAAATCGGATGGATCCTGTAGCCAAATCCCGAAGACATTCTGTTGAGTTCCTTGTTGGATATGGGCTGAATTGCAGGAATGGATGCCAACATCTCTGTTTTGTCTTTGGCAAGATCCACAATCTCATCAAAGGACTTCGATTGAACATACATCTGTTTGGTCAACTTATCCAACTTGCGCGTGGCTGCAATCATCAACTTGGAACTGCCATAACCGTCCATGGATCGGTAACGATCTACACCGCCATAGCCTGCACCTCGTACCGTTGCGGGTATGGGTTCAGCCTCGAAAATAACCCTGTAGATATTGTCATCCCTGTTTTGCATATCAGATAAAACAATGGAGGCCTCATCCATCCGCTCTTGTAGTATTTCGTATTGCAATTCCAGTTGGGCGATTTCCCTTTTCAACTGTTTTTCCTTGGGAGAGTCAAGGTAAGAATAGGCAACCAATACGATAAGGGTGCTGAAAACCATCGCCGTGGCCAAAAAGCCCACCACCCTTAAAATACGCTTACGAAGAGGCACTATGACCCTTTCATATTTAAGTGAGTGCGTATTGAAGTAATATTTGGCCTTGGGCATTCGGGGGCGCCTGAATAAAAATTAAATTTGTGTGACCTACTCAGGCAAATATAACTAAATTCATATTATCACAAATCGCTGTTTTACAGCCACTAGACGGAACCAAGAAAACCATGACCTCGGCAGAGATAAGAAAAGCATTCCTGGAGTTTTTCTCAAAACAGGGACACCAGATCGTACCATCGGCACCGATGGTTATCAAAAACGACCCAACGCTGATGTTTACCAATGCGGGAATGAACCAGTTCAAGGATATTTTTCTTGGCAACAGTCCTGATAAATATTCGCGGATAGCCAATTCACAAAAGTGCCTTCGCGTATCAGGAAAGCACAACGATTTGGAAGAGGTGGGCGTGGATACCTATCACCATACCATGTTCGAAATGTTGGGCAATTGGTCGTTCGGTGATTATTTCAAGAAGGAAGCATTGGATTGGGCCTGGGCGCTGCTGACCGATGCATACAAGATACCCAAAGACCGGTTGTATGTGACCGTGTTCGAAGGTGATGCAAAGGAAAATCTGGATTTCGACCAAGAGGCTTACGACATTTGGAAGGGTTTGATTGCGGAGGACCGGATCCTGCGCGGCAACAAGAAGGATAATTTCTGGGAGATGGGTGACACGGGTCCATGCGGACCATGTTCCGAAATACATGTTGATTTAAGAAGTGAGCAAGAAAGAAAAGCCGTTGACGGAAAAGCGTTGGTGAACGCAAGCCATCCTCAAGTCATCGAGATATGGAACAATGTATTCATGCAGTTCAACCGCATGGCGGATGGCTCGTTGCAACCTTTGCCAGCCAAGCATGTAGACACAGGCATGGGCTTCGAGCGTTTGTGCATGGCGCTGCAAGGCAAGACCAGCAACTACGACACGGATGTCTTCCAACCTATGATCCGTTTCATCAGCACCAAATGCGGAATCGCCTATGGTGCCGACGAGAAAACAGACATCGCCATGCGTGTGATGTCGGACCATATCCGAGCCATCTCTTTCGCCATTGCCGACGGACAACTTCCATCGAACAATAAAGCGGGCTATGTGATTCGTCGCATTTTGAGAAGAGCTGTGCGCTATGCATACAGCTTCCTCAACTTCCGCGACCCGATTTTGTGTGACATGGTTCCTGTTTTAGCCGCCACCTTCGAGGGACAGTTTCCGGAGTTGGATTCGCAGCAGGAATTTATTGCCCGCGTAATCCGCGAAGAAGAGAACGCATTCTTGAGAACCCTGGAAACAGGCATCAAGAAATTCGAACAGTATCAAGGCTCGAAAATTGAAGGTGCATTCGCTTTCGAATTGTTCGACACCTTCGGATTTCCGATTGACCTTACTCAGCTGATGGCCCGAGAGAAGGGCATGGAGGTGGATATGGATGGCTTCAACGCCGCTATGTCGGAACAGAAAACCAGGTCACGGGCCGCTGCTGAAAAGGATTTGAGCGATTGGGTACAGGTGAATGAGGAAGAAGAGTCGGAGTTTGTGGGATATGACACCATGGAAGCAGATTGCCGCATCCTGCGTTACCGCGAAGTGAAAACGAAAGGAAGCACCGTGTACCAGTTGGTGCTCGACCGCACGCCTTTCTATGCCGAAAGCGGCGGACAGGTTGGCGACACGGGATTTCTATACACCCAAAAAGAAAAGGTTCGCATCACCGATACCAAAAAGGAAAACAACCTGATTGTGCACTACTGCGAAAAGCTGCCGACGGAAAAGGATGTTGTATTCCGCGCCGAGGTGGACCGCTTACGCAGACGCGACATCACTTCGAACCACAGCGCCACCCATTTGATGCACTCGGCGCTTCGAAGTGTATTGGGAACGCATGTGGCACAGAAAGGATCATTGGTGAATGACGAAATCACCCGTTTCGATTTCTCCCACTTCGCAAAAGTGAGCGACGAAGAGTTGGAGCGTATCGAGCAGATGGTGAATGTGAAGATACGCGAGAACATTCCACTCAATGAGCAACGAAATGTACCCATTGCCAAAGCGATGGAATCGGGTGCTACGGCGTTGTTTGGAGAGAAGTACGGCGAGTATGTCCGCGTGATCACCTTCGATAAAAACTATTCCGTTGAACTTTGCGGTGGCACCCATGTGGGAGCTACTGGAGAAATCGGACTTTTCCGGATCATATCCGAAAGCTCGGTGGCTGCCGGAGTGAGGCGCCTAGAGGCCGTAACAGGTGCCGGTGCCGAAATGCTGCTTCGCAACCAACATCGTGAACTCGCAGAGTTGAAAGCATTGCTGAACAACCCAAAAGACTCTATTAAGGGATTGCAATCATTGCTTGAAGAGCAAGACGCATTGAAGAAGCAGTTGGAAAAGCTTTACCAGGAAAAAGCTGTATCAGTGCGCGACTCATTGAAATCAAAAGTTGTTGAGCAAAACGGTTTGCAACTGATTGCCGAAGTGATTGCAATTCCATCAGCCGACTTGATCAAGAGCATCTCCTACGATTTAAGGAACCAATCCGACAACATGGCTATTTTGCTAGGTGCCGAAATCGACGGCAAGCCGCATTTGTCGTTGGTGCTATCAGACGCCCTAGTACAATCGAAAAACCTGAATGCTTCCAATATCATCCGCACCATTGCCAAGAACATCCAAGGCGGCGGCGGCGGCCAACCCTTCTACGCCACAGCCGGTGGCAAAGATTCCAGCGGTTTGCCAAAAGCGATTGCGGAGGGAGTTGAGATTTTGAGTAAGGGGTAAGCTAGAATTTTATTTTATTCTGACGATCATTTTCGTCTTTGATCTTTTGGCCAACTCTTCAGTCCGATAGTTATCGGACCGATAACTATCGGACCGATTGCCATCGGACCGGTGGTCATTGTACGAAGACGAGATTGGGTTTTTGCTTTTTCAACTTTAATTCTTGCCAGCGATTGAAGTCAGGTTCCTAGCTGCTCATCCTAAAAATCTGGCAGGTCATTAAACTCCTCTTTTTAGCTGCTCCCCTTCGAGGGGAGCTGTCCGCAGGACTGAGGGGTAATTATTTTTCCATCCAAACCCCCCTCTAACCTCATCAATTAATCCATCCGGATCATCCCACACCCATTTGTTTTCAAATCGCAACACTTTTATGCCAACATGTTTTAAAAACAAATCTCTTTCCAAATCATATTCTGCTTGTTTAGCTTCAAAATGACCTTGTCCGTCCAACTCTATTGCCAAGTGCTCCGAAGGACAATAAAAATCAAGTATATAATTGGCCACACTAAATTGTCTTCTGAATTTTTTTCCTTCTAATTTTTTCCCCTTTAATAAAGTCCAAAGTTTAGCTTCGGCAGGGGTTGGGTTTTTGCGAAGTTCTTTTCGGAAGGTTTTGAGGTGCGGAAGATTGTTGATGTTTCTTGTACCCCTCCGTCCTTCGGACATCTCCCCTGCAAAAGGGGAGGAGCTTTTTAGTGATTTACCTTGCATGGCGTCTAGCAATAATTGCTGCTGGATTTTTTTAAAATAAAGAGAGTTGGTGGGTGAGTTATTATGCTCACAGCCTTGTCCGATTGCTATCGGACAAGGAAAGCATTTGCAATATCCATGATTTCAATTAACGGAGTGCCGATTCAAACTTTTAATTGACATGATATATGCAAAACCTCCGCTCCCACAATTTTGCAATTGCATCTCGATTTTATTTCCTGGTATCAAGATGTGAGGCAACCAACTTTTCTGTGCATTGCCCATTGAAGAAGCATTTATATAGTAATTGCCTCTAACTCCGTATTCATCTTGGATTATAATATGAAAATCATCGAAAGCGACCTTTTTTACTTCAATTATATATCCAATCTTTTTAGCTGAATCACCGTTACAACCATCAGTAATGTTATTTGCAATAACCAAATCAATCTCTTGGAAAGGTGGTGCTGGTGGAACTCCGTACATATAGGGCCCTTCCTTTGCAAATGATCCGTAATGACTTTTAGGCTTCTTAGACATAATAGCGACTAGCTGGAATGCAAGTCCAATAAAAATCAAGATTAAGCTGATTTTATATCCAATACCAATTTTTCTTTCAAGGACCTGCTCAGATACATTTGTATCATTCCTTAAAGCTTGCACACCTCCAGAATAAACTTTTATTAGGAGAATTGAAACACCAATGATGTTTAACAATAAACCAAATGCGTCTAGATATACGATTTTGATCATGAATTCAAAATATGAGTTTAAATTAAGGATAACGCGATAGGTTGAGAGATAGATTGATTGCGGTTTTAAAATTGAAACTTTGCTCAGAGCTGAATACTAACTATGCATATCCTTCTAGATAATGCAGGACCGCGGTCTCGAAAGCTATTGAATAGTCAAGATAACTAGACTAACTGACATACTTAGTTGCATTGTTTTTTAAATAGCATGACCTACTCCAACTCAACTACAACTTCATTTTTCCGATTGAAAACTTCAAACGGCGCATTATAGCCGAAAAAATAAAACTGATTGGTATATTTAATTCCCTCAGCATCCAAAGCCGATATTAAATCCTGTTTGTACCTTTCTATTTTAATGTCATTAGCCCAGCCGCCAAAACTTATTGCAGCAACTCTTTTTGCAGGCTCTACCTTGAATTCAATGCCTGATTGATTGGGCTTAGGCAGCATTTCCTTGTTATATTTCTTAGGAACCATAAACATCATTGTCATGGAGTCCTCTAATGACATCGAGACCGGAGATGTCATCGATATCTTTTCATTCCTTTCATTATTCCCAAAAATATATCCCGCCAGAATGGAGAAGCCCCTGCTGGAAGAACTATTAAATCCGCTTGAAGCTATTTTGACGGAAGTAAACAAAGTAGCTTCATAACTTCTTATCTCAAATTGCTTGTATTTTTTGATTACGGCATAAGAGTATCTTTCGATATTCCTTTGCTCATAAATAAAATAAAGCTGGAAAAATGTAAATGCTAGTACAATTACTGCTAGTACAATTAAAATTATTCTCATGTCTTCATTTGAGTATTAAGCTATTTTTGCTTTTCATTAACCCTAATCACCCTATTGATGCCTTTTGTAAGACGACTAAATCCTACTACCTATTACCCACTACTCACTTCTTACAATACAACCCCACATCCTTGCCCGTGATGGTTTTGTCGCAAAGGATGATCAGGCGCTCTACCACATTGCGAAGCTCGCGGATGTTGCCGGTCCAGTCGATTTTTTTGAGTGCTTCGTAGCCATCTTTGGAAAAGCCCTTTTCGGGCATGCCGTATTCCTGGCAAATGGTCTTCATGAAGTGGTCGGCAAGCAAGGGGATGTCGTCGCGGCGTTCGTTCAAGGAGGGCACGTGAATCACGATCACACTTAAACGGTGGTACAGGTCTTCGCGGAAATTACCCTTTTCTATTTCGGAGCGCAGGTCTTTATTGGTGGCGGCAATCACACGCACATTCACCGGGAAATCCTTTTCGCCTCCCACCCGTGTGATTTTGCCGTCTTGAAGCACACGCAACACCTTGGCTTGTGCCGATAGGCTCATATCACCAATCTCATCCAAAAACAAAGTGCCGTTGTTGGCTTGTTCGAACTTACCGATGCGCTGCTTGATGGCCGATGTGAAGGAACCCTTCTCGTGTCCGAACAGTTCGCTTTCGATAAGCTCTGAAGGTATAGCGGCGCAGTTGACTTCTACCAATGGGGATGCGGAACGGTTGCTCTTCTCATGGATCCATCGTGCCACCAACTCCTTGCCCGAGCCATTGCCACCTGTTACCAATACCCGTGCTTCGGTGGGTGCCACCTTCTCAATCATCGCTTTTATTTGCTTGATGGGTTCGGTCTCACCTACAATGTCCTGCGTTTTGAAAATCTTTTTCTTGAGCACTTTGGTTTCATGCACCAAGGTGGAGCGGTCCATGGCATTGCGTATGGTCACCAAGGTGCGATTCAGGTCGAGTGGCTTGGCAATGTAGTCGAATGCGCCCTTCTTGATGGCCTCCACGGCGGTGTCGATGTTGCCATGGCCAGATACGATGACCACCGGTGTTTCGGGCGCCAACTCTTGTATTTTTTCCAGCACTTCAATGCCGTCCATCTTGGGCATTTTGATATCACAAAGAATCACATCAAACTTACCTTTCTCCACGGCTTTCAGCCCTTCCATGCCGTCTTGCGCTTCGCTGACTTCAAAGCCTTCATAGGTAAGAATCTCTTTGAGCGTATTGCGGATGCTGCGTTCGTCGTCGATGATGAGTATTTTCGGCATGGCTGGATGGTTCAGATTAACAAGGCACCCTCCTTCAACGAGTAGGATGACAAAATCATATGCTTGATTTTCGATTTCTTCAAAACGAAGTTAAGTAAAATGGAAGCGGGCACAATCATGTCGGCACGCATTTTCAAGAGTCCGCGCATCTGCATCCGCTGTGCATGGCTGGATGCTACCAGTATGTTATTGAGCTCGCGGAATTGCCTCACATCAATCGGGTGTGACTTCTTACCATAATGCCTGCCACTGCTTGGGAAACGGTAACGGATCATGCTAGCAAAGGTCTCGAAAGAGCCTGCAGAGCCCACCAACAGTTTTGGTTGGTATTTATCCATAGCAGCAAACAATCCCTCTAACGAAGTGGTGAAATGTCGCTCCATGTTACGCAAATCCGTTTTAGACAAAGGATCGGACGGCTTGTAGTGCTCCAAGAGAAATGAAGAGCCCAACTTATAGCTATGCTTCCAAACGGGTTTGTTGTTTCGGATGATGATAAATTCGGTACTGCCTCCGCCGATGTCCATGATCACATAACAAGGCACCAAGTCGGGAACGGCTTTCCTAACACCGATTGAAATCAGTTCCGCCTCGCGATCACCATTGATGATTTGCAATTTTATTTTGAAATCGTTTTGTACGACGCGTGAGAAGTCTTTGCCGTTGGAGGCATCCCGTATGGCGGAAGTGCCGAAGGCTTGTATGCTCGTAGGCTTGAGCCGATTCAAATCCTTCCTGAATGCAGCCACGGCCTTCAGGCCGCGCTTTAATGCCGCGGGAGCGATTACGCCATTGTGTATGCCACCTTGTCCGAGCTTGACCGTGATTTTCCGATGCAACAGCTTCCTGAAAGTTCCGTCTTCATACACATCCGCAACCAACAAATGAAATGTGTTGGTACCAAAATCCACAACCGCCTTGCGTACAGCTTTGGATTTTTTTGATAAAACTTGCATGGCTTACGATTTATAAAAAAGCCATTTACCCAACTCCTTCCAGGTTACCTTCTTTCCGTAGAGTAGAATTCCAGTGCGGTAGATCTTGCCGGCAAGAAAGGTGGTGAACAGGAATCCGCCTACCAACAATGCCATCGACAAAACAAGCTCCCAAGCCTCAACTCCAAAAGGCACTCGAACCAACATGATGATCGGTGATGTGAGCGGAATCATGGAAAACCAAAACGCCAATGTGCTATCGGGACTTTGCATCACATTTTGTGCTACCACGAAAGACAAAATCATGGGTATGGTCACAGGGAGCATGAATTGTTGCACATCGGAATCACTATCGACTGCAGAGCCTATGGCTGCAAAGAGTGATGCATACAAAAGGTAGCCGCCAAGAAAATAAAAGAGGAAAGTTCCCAATATCAACGGGAAGTTGATGGATCCTACCATATCAAAAACTTTCTCAACTCCAGTTTCCATCTGACTTGCCGTTGGAACACCACTGCTCTTATCGATAGGTGTACCAAGGGGGGTAACCTGTTGTTGCATTTGCTGTTCAATTTGGTTGGAATCAACAAACAAGGATGTGGCAACGGAGCTAAAGGTGAAGGTTAAAACAATCCATAACAGGAATTGTGTTAATCCTACTAGGGCAATACCAACGATCTTTCCCAACATCAATTGAAATGGCTTCACAGATGAGATGATGACCTCCACGATGCGGTTGGACTTCTCCTCCATGACGCCCCTCAAAACCTGGGTGCCATAAATGAATATGGACATATAAATGATAAACGCCAGAATAAATCCGATAGCAGTTGAAAGCTCGGCACTGGATTCTTCCTCGCCTTTGTCGGTTAGCACGCGTGTGTTGATTTTGACTTCTGTTTTAACCTTTTCAAGCTCTTCCCTCGACATCCCATACTCCTTGGTGATGGCTTTCAACTTGATGTCTTCCACTTCTCCTTGAACCGTTTTCTCCAAAGCGGCTACCATGTTCAAGTTGGCTTGTTTAGATGTAAACAGCAGCACAGAGCCCGTGTTATTTATGACATTGGCGGGCAAATACAGTATGCCATCGGTTGACTCTGGATCAAATACTTTTTTTACAACCTCCAACGGCAAGGTATCCAATTGGAATTTAAGAGCGGGGGTGTCCTTGAAACGAGGAGCGAAAAGCCCAGACTCATCAACCACCTTAATTGTGAGCACCTCTTCCTCCTGGTACATGGCCATGAGTATGGGCACCATGAAGATTCCTGCCATCAGTAACGGCCCGAGAATGGTCATGATGATGAATGACTTTTTCTTTACACGAGAGAAATATTCGCGTTGTATGATGAGTGATATCTTGCTCATGCGTTTACCTCCCTTTGCTGATTGCTTTCATTCACCAATGAAATAAATATGTCGTTCATGCCAGGAATAACCTCTCTGAATGATACTATTTCTACATTTTGAATCATTTCCGCCAACAGGTCGTTAGTTGTTCGGCCTTCGGGAATTGAAACAAGCGCCTTCATGTGTCCCGCATGTGGATCGTTGGAGATGAGTTCAAACCCTCCCCACAAGCTGTTAGCCAAACCTACACCATGACCCTTGTATTCTATTTCGAATTTTCCAGAGCGGTATCTGCGACGGATGTCATGCACATCGCCATCTAAAATTTTCTTAGAGCGGTTAATTAATGCAATATGACTGCAAAGCTCTTCAACAGATTCCATGCGGTGTGTGGAGAGGATAACCGTAGTTCCTTGGTCACGCAAACGGAGTAACTCATCCTTGATCAACCCAGCATTTATAGGATCGAACCCGGTGAAGGGCTCATCCAAAATGAGCAGCTTAGGCTCATGCAGTACGGTAATGATGAACTGCACCTTTTGCTGCATGCCTTTGCTGAGCTCGTCGATTTTTTTCCTCCACCACCCCTTCAACTCGAACTTATCGAACCAAAACTTGAGCCTGTCCATGGCCTCTTTTTTAGACAACCCTTTGAGTTGTGCCAGATACAAAGCCTGTTCACCCACCTCCATCTTTTTATACAAGCCTCGTTCTTCGGGCAAGTATCCAATCATGGCTACATGCTGCGAAGAAAGTTTTTGTCCGTCGAAGAAAACCTCTCCTGCATCGGGTCCGGTGATCTGATTTATGATGCGTATCAACGATGTTTTACCGGCACCATTGGGACCCAACAGTCCGAATACACTGCCTTTGGGGACATCCAAAGAGACATCATCCAATGCCTTATGCGCGGCATACTGCTTGGTTACATTACGAACTTGAAGTATCATGATTAAAGTTGAAGCTGAAAAAATGTGATGAAAACTTACTGGATGGAATCCAAAATTCGGATGATCTCATCAAAAGCATTCTCATCTTTGATCACATAGTTGAGTGCTCCGTGGGATATGGTTTGCAAAGCCAATCCATAGCTCTTCTGACCCGAGAGGAAAACGCAATGCGTCACGGGAGACTCCTTCAAAATATGTGTCATGGTGTCGATTCCGGACATCCCACCTTTGTTGTTTAGGTCCAAATGGTAATCGATGATTGCAGCATCGGGTAGTGAGAAGGCGTTTTTGATGGCCTCTTCGCCATTAGTGTAATGAACCACATCCCAAATGGGGCGATCCTTCAATCGATCCTTTAGCATTTCGGCAAACATGGGATCATCCTCTATGATAAACAACTTCTTCCTACTCATATGACGGTTGGTTTGGGTGTAGTGCCAAATTAAGAAAAATCAAATGAAAAGCCATATCAGTTGAAGTACTCGCGCATCTTCTCAAAAAAGCTTTTGTCGCCTTTGCCAGGCTTGGGCCTGAAGTTTTCGGAATCTCGCAGCTTTTCCATCATTTTCTTTTCCTCTGAGCTGAGCGACTGCGGCGTCCACACATTGATATTGATGAGCAAATCGCCCTTGAAATTCGAATTCAACTGTGGCAAACCTTTTCCTTTCAAGCGTAGCACCTTACCTGGTTGGGTACCTGGTTCGATTTTTATCTTGGCCCGACCATCCACCGTAGGAACCTCTACTGAGGTACCAAGGGCAGCGTCAGGAATGCTGATGTATAGGTCGAACAACAAATTGTTGCCATCCCTTTTCAAGAATTCGTCTTCGGCTTCTTCGATAACAATTAGTAAGTCTCCGGGCACACCACCTCGTTCAGCGGCATTGCCCTTACCAGAAACGGTTACCTGCATCCCTTCGCCTACTCCGGGAGGAATGTTGATGGATATCACATCTTCGCCAGGCATGGTTCCGAATCCGTTGCAGCTTTTGCATTTGCTGGTTATGGTTTGACCCTCTCCTTGGCAAGTTGGGCAGGTTGAGGTGGTTTGCATCTGACCCAATATGGTATTGGTAACTCGGCGAACCTGTCCGTTTCCACCACAAGTGCCACACTTGCTAAATGATGATCCGTTAAGTGCACCACTGCCGCTGCATGAAGTACATGCTATCTTTTTGTTGACTTTGAGTTTTTTCTCCACTCCGTTGGCAATCTCCGAAAGGGTCAGCTTGACCTTGATTCGCAAGTTGCTCCCTTTGTTCACATACCTTCTTCCTCCACCGTTTCCTCCTCCGAAAAAACTTTCAAATGGAGAGCCGCCAAAAATGTCTCCGAACTGACTGAAGATATCCTCCATGTTCATCCCATATCCACCTGCACCGCCTGCCCCACCAACTCCTTGGTGTCCGTACTGGTCGTAGCGACGGCGTTTATCGGCATCACTTAAAACCTCATACGCTTCTGCCGCTTCTTTGAACTTATCTTCCGCCTCTTTGTCGCCAGGATTTTTGTCCGGGTGGTATTTGAGCGCCATCTGCCGGTAGGCTTTTTTGATATCGCCTTCGTTGGCATCCTTGCCAACACCCAGCACCTCGTAATAGTCTCTTTTTGCCATCTGCTTTCGAAATTAAGCTCCAACAATTACCTTGGCAAACCGGATCACTTTTTCATTGAAAAAATAACCACTTTCGGCTTCATCCACAACCTTGCCTTTCATCTCTTCAGAAGCGGCAGGCACATTGGTAATGGCCTCGTGCAAATCGGCATCAAACTCTTTGCCGATGGACTCCATTCTCTTCAAGCCTTTTGCTTCCAAAGTAGATTTCAGCTTTTGATAAATCAGCGTCACACCCGCATCGCCCTCTTGGTTTTGGGAAAACTTCATAGCTCTTTCAAAATCATCTAGCACAGGCAACATGGAAATGACCAGGTCTGAAGCAGCTGATTTGATTAATTCCAAACGCTCCTTGGCCGTTCGTTTACGAAAATTATCAAACTCAGAATAAAGCCTCACGAACTTGTCATTCAGCTCTGCCAATTGAGCACGCAATTTCTCCTCTTCGCTCAATGGCTGTTGACTTTCAGATGTGCTATCGTTGTTAGGGGTATTTTCATCAACCAAGGGTTTCGCTTCACCAACAGTCTCTTTTTCAAGAGATTCCTGCTGATTTTCAGTCTTATCGCTCATGATTCAGGTTAAATTTTCAGGGTAGATTTGGATTCGGTGATTAACTGGTTCAAATTCTTTGCCAATAGATGGAAATGGTCAATTTGGCAGATGGTTATAGAATGAAAAAACCCGACCGAGGGCCGGGTTTTTGTGATATCGGAATGGATATTAGCGTAGTTTCTCAAGCGCTTCCTCCAACGCGGGTCCACGAAGGTTTTTTCCTACGATAATTCCGTTGTGATCGATGAGGTAACTGGCAGGAATGGAATTGACGCGATAAATCTGAGCGGCCTTTGATTGCCAGCCACCCAAATCACTAACATGGTTTGGCCATACCAAACCATCCACTTGAATGGCTTTTACCCAAGCATCCTTGCTCTGATCCAAGGAAACACCATAAACGGTGAAGCCTTTGGCTCCATTTTTGAATTTCACATCCTTATATTTATTGTAGGCAGCTACCACCGTTGGGTTTTCAACGCGACATGGACGACACCAAGACGCCCAGAAGTCCAACAATACAACTTTGCCTTTCAAAGAAGACAATGAAATGGTTTTTCCTTCAGGACTTGTGAAGGCGAGTTCTATGGCCTTATCTCCAATGTTGGTTCCAACTGGAGCTGCCTGACGCACAAAGCCATAAGTCATTGTAGATACTCCGGCGATAAGGAGTAGGAATCTGAATTTTTTCATGATTTATCTGTTTTTCAGAAGTGGATGCAAATATAATACCAAAAAGCTCAGGGGTCAAACTCGCTTGATAGATGCGCCCAATGCGTTCAGCCTCTGATCGATTTGCTGATAACCCCTGTCTATTTGTTCAATGTTGTGAATCAGACTTTTGCCATCAGCCGATAAGGCTGCAATCAACAAAGCCACGCCAGCGCGGATATCGGGAGAAGTCATTTGGATGCCCTTCAGCGGATGCTTGCGGTTGAGACCAATGACGGTGGCTCGGTGAGGATCACAAAGGATGATTTGAGCACCCATGTCGATAAGCTTGTCCACAAAGAAGAGACGCGATTCGAACATCTTTTGGTGGATCAGCACGGTTCCGTTGGCTTGGGTGGCCGTCACCAATACCACACTCAAAAGATCGGGAGTAAACCCTGGCCAGATGGCATCGGCAATGGTGAGTATAGAGCCGTCGATAAAGGTGTCTATCTCATAGCGCTCTTGAGCCGGGATAAAGATATCATCGCCTCGGAATTCCATCTGAATACCCAATCTTTTGAAAACTCCGGGGATCACGCCCAGGTGTTCTATACCAGCATCCTTGATGGTGATTTCGGAGGCCGTCATGGCCGCCAAGCCTATGAACGAACCGATTTCAATCATGTCGGGCAACATGCGATGAGCACAACCGCTCAACCGGGTTACTCCATCAATGACCAACAAGTTTGAACCAATACCCGAGATTTTGGCACCCATGGAGTTGAGCATCTTGCACAACTGCTGGAGGTAGGGTTCGCAAGCCGCATTGTAAATAGTGGTTCGACCTTCGGCAAGCACAGCTGCCATGACGATGTTGGCGGTTCCAGTTACGGATGCCTCATCCAAAAGCATATAACAACCTTTCAGCTTGGGCGCTTCTACGCGATAAAACTCCTCCTTGCCGTCGAAATCGAATTTGGCACCCAAATTCATGAAACCGATAAAGTGGGTATCGAGTCGTCTGCGACCAATCTTGTCACCACCTGGCTTAGGGATGCACGCCTTCCCAAAACGAGCAAGTAGCGGACCGACAATCATTATGGAGCCCCTTAGCGCAGCGGCTTGGCGTGCGAAGTCGACTGTTTCGAGGAAATCCATGTTGACCTGGTCAGCTTGAAACTCCACCACACCGTTGCCTTTGCGATCTACCTTTACACCGAGAGCAGCCAACAAATCAATCAGCTTGTTCACATCGCGGATGTCGGGGATATTGCTCACAACGACTTTTTGGTCGGTAAGCAAAACCGCAGAGATGATTTGTAGTGCCTCGTTCTTGGCCCCTTGGGGAATGATTTCACCCTTGAGACTTTTTCCTCCTATGACCTCAAAACTGTTTGCCATGGCTTCCTGCGATTATTTCCTGTAATTCTTTCCGTTGTTCTTATTTCTCGAGCGCTTGCCTTGCTTCTTATGGTTCACCTGCTTGATAGAGGGCAATTCAGAAGCGTGTTGCAATCGAGCATCTTCCTTCACCACCAATCGACCGCCACTGAGTGTGCGGATATTGTCGAAGATGACCTCATCGGTAACAGTGTCTTTGTTCCAATTCACATAAAGCATTTTCATGAAATTGGCCAAGTTCAACACGCGCTGATCCTTGGTAGGACCATCCTCCATACCAGCTATGTCTTTGATAGATTCCTCTACGATTCTTCCATAGTGACGAAAACGCATCTCTTGTCCTGGGTAGGAAACCTTTCTAGGCTTGAGTTTATAGGTGGAAGGGTCTGGCATTGGATAAGGGGAATCCACATCCAATTTAAAATCCGAAATGTAAAACAGGTGATCCCAAAGTTTGTGTTTGAAGTCGGTGAGTTCGCGCAACTGTGGATTCAGCTGACCCATGACATTGACGATGGATCGAGCGAGCTTGCTCCTCTCCTCACGGTCCTGTACTCCCATGGCGTATTGCACCATTTTTTGGATGTTGCGACCATACTCGGGCATCAACAAGCGCACCCGGGATGAATTGTATTCCATGATATTGAAAATTGATTTGTCGTAGCGAAGTTACGCTTTATTCACTTAAGGATTTTGAGCTTGGCGAACTTGAGCAACAACTGTTTATTGCCGTGAGCGGGAAAATGAACCGTTGCCCTTGAGTCGGGGTAAACACCCTCAAGTCGTACCACTTTCCCGGTTCCGAACTTCTGGTGCTCGACTTCCATACCCTCTTGAATGGTAGATGAATCATCGGCTTCAAAGGGAACAGCCGACTGGGTGGCTGCGGAAGAGGGTTTGGATGTAGAGGAAAGCTTTTTGTAGCCTTCAGGTCTTGACTTATATGCCGGTGTGGATTCCTGTGCGCCGCGATTGCCGAAGCCTGTCCAATTCCCTTTGGGATTAAACATGGATGAGCGTGGCACAGCTGCCGTTTGGTCGTTGATGTATTTCGAGTCGATTTCATCGATGAACCTGCTGGGTTCGCATGAGATAAGATTACCCCAACGGTACCTGGTGCTAGCGTAAGAAAGAGTCAGTCGTCGCTCGGCCCGAGTTATGGCCACATAGAACAAGCGGCGTTCTTCCTCAAGCTCCTCCCTCGACTGTAAAACCATTTGAGATGGAAAGAGATTCTCTTCCATACCAACCACAAAAACACAAGGGAATTCAAGCCCCTTGGCAGAGTGGATGGTCATAAGAGAGACCGTATCTTCGTTCTTCTCGTCGGTCTCACCATCGGTAACCAAAGCGATATCCTGTAAGAAAACATCCAAAGTCCTTAATTCGGGAGACTGTTCCAATTCGGATGAAGGAGCGGGCAAAGCGGTAAGTCCTTTGTCGGTAAATTCCTTGATACCGTTTAACAACTCCTGTAAGTTTTCGTAGTGGGAAACCCCTTCCGGCGATTTGTCGGCATACAACTCACGCAACAATCCGGATGAGGTGGCAATTTGGCTGGCGAGATCAAAGGCGTTGTGTGTTTTCAGCATTACGCGGAAACTATCGATCATCACAACGAAGTCGGCTATTCGAGCCCGTGTTGCGGCGTTGATGCCGGTTTCAACTTCATTGATTTTTTCCAAAATCTTCCACAAGCTGGTGTTTTCACGCTGTGCGGCTACAATCACTTTTTCCAATGAAGTTTTTCCAATTTCCCTTTTGGGATAATTGATGACACGCTTGAGTGCTTCCTCGTCATCGGGATTTACCGTCAAGCGGAAATAGGCCAACAAATCTTTGATTTCCTTTCGCGCATAAAATGAAATGCCGCCGTATATCCTGTATGGAATTCCCTTGCGGCGCAAGGCTTCTTCCATGGATCGTGATTGTGCATTGGTTCGGTAAAGTATGGCAAAATCTTGGTTCGAAAGCCTCAGGTTGGCTTTATCTTCGATGATGGCGTTTGCAACAATATTGCCCTCTTCATTATCACTCAGCGCCTTCATCAAACGCACTTGATCACCCTCTTGGTTGTCGGTCCAAACGGATTTTTTCAACTGATTCCGATTATTGGCGATCACACAGTTTGCAGCCTCCACAATGGTTTTGGTGGAGCGGTAGTTCTGCTCCAACTTGAAGGTTTTCAAATCGGGATAATCAGACTCGAAGCTGAGGATGTTTTGGATGTTAGCGCCTCGAAAAGCATAGATGCTTTGGGCATCGTCGCCCACAACACAGATGTTTTCATGCTGCGCAGCAAGCTTTTTTACAATGAGATACTGTGCGTAGTTGGTGTCCTGAAACTCATCCACCAACACATATTTGAATTTATGCTGGTATTTGTGCAGCAAGTCGGGAAAATCGCGAAGCAACACGAAAGTGTTGTAAAGCAAATCATCGAAATCCATAGCACCAGCCTTAAAGCATCGCTTTTGGTAAATTTCGAAAAGCGTACCGATCATGGGCTTACCCGCTTGACGGTCGTCGCTCATGAGCTCTGCATTGTCTTGGTAATCCTGCCAATTGTACAGATTGTTTTTAGCGGATGAGATACGGTTGTAAACCAAAGAAGGCTTGTAAACCTTTTCATCCAATCCTTGCTCCTTCACTATCTCCTTTATGAGATTCTTGGCATCATCGGTATCGTAAATGGTAAATGAAGAGGGATAACCGATGCGGGGCGCTTCCACACGGAGCAGCTTGGCGAATACAGAGTGGAAGGTTCCCATCCAAAGGTTTCGTGCCTCGTCGCCCGCCGTCTGGGCAATACGCTTTTTCATTTCGCGTGCCGCCTTGTTGGTAAAGGTGAGAGCCAGGATGTTGAATGGATCGGCTCCCTGATACATCATGTGGATGATGCGATGCACCAGCACCCTTGTTTTGCCAGACCCCGCACCCGCAATGATCATCACGGGACCCTCCGTGCAAAGCACAGCGTCGAGCTGGGATTGGTTAAGTCCCGACAAATGATTGGGTTCCATGGTTGGGTGGAAATTGGACTGGAAACTCAAAAATAACCCTTTGTTTTCGGAGTGGGAGTGGGTTTTCCTAACATTTTATCCACGAAAACCAATGCATGAAGCCCGTTCAAAAAAAATCATAACTTAAGTAGCTCCAAACCCAGCAAAACCCAAGGGAGGATTAAATTTGTGAACCATGAAACAATACCACGAGCTGCTCCGACATGTACTAGATACCGGTGTCGATAAAAAAGATCGGACCGGTACAGGCACCCGAAGTGTTTTCGGGCACCAGATGCGATTCAACCTTCAAGATGGATTTCCGTTGCTGACTACCAAAAAGGTTCACATGAAATCTATCATTCATGAGCTCCTGTGGTTCCTACAAGGCGATACCAACATCAAATACCTGACCGACAATGGCGTTACCATTTGGAATGAGTGGGCCGACAAAGACGGCAACTTGGGCCCCGTGTATGGTTACCAGTGGCGGTCGTGGCCAACTCCCGAGGGTGGTCATGTAGATCAAATCACCAACCTGATTAATCAAATCAAAAACAACCCCGACTCACGCCGATTGATTGTAAGTGCTTGGAATGTGGGTGTCATCGATAAAATGGCCCTTCCACCCTGCCATTTGCTCTTTCAGTTTTATGTGGCCGATGGTAAATTGTCATGCCAACTTTACCAACGCAGCGCCGACCTGTTTTTAGGTGTACCCTTCAACATTGCATCCTATTCGCTTCTTACGATGATGATTGCCCAGGTGTGCAACCTGCAGCTTGGGGATTTTGTGCACACCTTTGGTGATGTTCACATTTACAACAATCACTTCGAACAGGTAAATCTGCAGCTCGGTCGAGATCCACGACCTTTGCCAACCATGCATATCAATCCGGATGTGAAAAACATATTCGATTTCAAATACGAGGACTTCCGCCTTGAAAACTACGATCCGCACCCGGCCATTAAAGCCGCGGTTGCTGTCTGATTTTCCAAAACTATGCCTGTATCCATCATAGTTGCCTTTGACGAAAAACGGCTAATTGGCCGCGACAACGGTTTGCCTTGGCACCTGCCAGCCGACTTGAAGCATTTCAAGCAAATCACCATGGGTCACTACATGATAATGGGCAGAAAAACTTTTGAGTCCATCGGCAAGCCACTACCCGGAAGAACAAGCGTTGTGATTACCCGTCAACCAGACCTATATTTCGAAGGATGCATTATGGCAAGCTCGCTGGAGGAGGCCATTCAAAAATGTCCATCTCACGAAGAAATTTTTGTGATTGGTGGTGCGGATGTGTTCAACCAAGCCCTCCGTATTTGCGATAAACTTCACACAACTTTGATTCATCATCAATTCGAAGGCGACACTTATTTTTCCGAGGTGGATCCGAAAGAGTGGCAGGTAGTTTCTAGAGAGGATTTCGAAGCGGATGAAAAAAATCCGTGGTCCTATTCCTACATCGACTACAAAAGAATCTGAAGGAATAATCCTTAAGCCACTTTCAGCTTGCTGATGGATGAACGGGTAACTTTTTCCATGGCGTATTCCAGCGTGATGCGCAATTCGCTGTCCTTTCCTTGCACCTCAGGCGTATCGAACATCAAATCCAGCATGATTACTTCGCAAATGGAACGGAGTCCGCGGGCGCCAAGCTTGTATTCAATGGCTTTTTCCACGATGAAATCCAGAACCACCTCGTCAAAAACAATCTTGACATTCTCCATTTCAAAAAGCTTCTCGTATTGACGGATGAGCGCATTTTTCGGAGTAGTGAGAATAGAGCGAAGCGTATCCTTGTCCAATGGCTGCAAGTAGGTTACCACAGGCAATCGACCAATCAGTTCGGGAATCAAGCCGAAGCTTTTCAAATCCACAGGTGAAACATACTGTATCATGTTATTGCGATCCACAGAGGCCACATCCTTGTTGGAGGAAAATCCAATGGCGGATGTTTGCAACCTCCGACCGATAATGCGATCGAGTCCGTCGAAGGCTCCGCCGCAAATGAAGAGTATGTTTTGGGTGCTTACCGGAATCATTTTTTGTTCCGGATGCTTTCTTCCACCTTGCGGTGGCACATTTACCACCGTATTCTCAAGCAGCTTCAACAATCCTTGCTGCACCCCTTCACCGGATACATCACGGGTGATAGAGGGATTGTCGGATTTGCGCGCGATTTTGTCGATTTCGTCTATATAGACAATACCTCTTTCGGCAGCAGTTACATCATAGTCGGCGGCTTGCAATAGCCGCGACAAAATGCTTTCCACATCCTCTCCCACATATCCTGCTTCGGTGAGCACCGTGGCATCGGCTATGCAAAAGGGAACCTTGAGCATGCGGGCGATGGTTCGAGCCAGTAGGGTTTTGCCTGTGCCGGTTTCTCCCACCAAAATGATGTTCGACTTCTCCAACTCAACATCCTCGCGGGTACGCGTACGATGAATGAGTCGTTTGTAATGATTGTAAACGGCCACGCTGATGACCTTTTTGGCATCATCTTGACCGATTACATATTCATCCAAAAACTTTTTTATTTCAACAGGCTTTACCAGGCTAAGGTTGGAAGCGAACGAGGTATTCAGTTGTTCGGTCTTCTCTTCATTGACAATCTGCTGTGCCTGTGTGATACACTGGTCGCAGATATGTCCCGACATGCCCGCAATGAGCACATTAGTCGCGCTTTTGTCACGACCACAGAACGAACATTTAATTTCCTTGCCTTGTTTCACCTGAAAGCGGATTTTGTTTTGATTACTTGGTAGCCTTGTTCTTCACCAACACCTCGTCAATCATTCCATAAGCCTTCGATTCCTCTGCTGTCATCCAATAGTCGCGGTCAGAATCTTTCCATACATCATCGTATGGTTTGCCCGAATGAAAGGAAATGATTTCGTACAACTCCTTTTTCAACTTTTGGATTTCACGAGCTGTGATTTCAATATCGGAAGCTTGTCCTTCGGCACCACCCATGGGTTGGTGAATCATGATACGGGCGTGCTTGAGGGCGGTGCGTTTGCCTTTGGTTCCTGCGCACATCAAAACAGCGGCCATGGATGCAGCCATACCTGTACATATAGTTGCTACATCGGGTCCAATGTATTGCATGGTATCGTAGATGCCGAGACCTGCATAGACACTACCTCCTGGACTGTTGACATAAATCTGGATGTCGCGCTTCGAGTCGGCAGACTCCAAAAACAACAGCTGAGCCTGGATGATATTGGCCACATAGTCGTTGATGGGAACACCCATGAAAATGATACGATCCATCATCAATCGCGAGAACACATCCATGGTGGCAATGTTCAATTGACGCTCTTCAATAATGGTTGGCGAAATATAGTTGGCATAAACCGAGTTGATGTAGTTGCCCACATGCATGCTGCTAAGGCCCTTGTGCTTTACAGCGTATTTTTCAAATTCTTTTCCGAAATCCATGGTTGTTATAGGGAGTTTTAGTTTGTTAGCGATTAATGTGAATGGCTCTTGGCAATATTAACGAATTCCTCGTAACCGACCTGCTGAGGGTTCAGTTTAACTACCGACTTCAGGTAGTCGAACACCTTGCGGGAGGACAGGTTCTCGATGATCCTATCAACCGACTCGCGTTTTTCGAGGTAGCGATTGATAAGGCTATCCATGATATCATCGGTTAATCCGTAAGCATATCCTGAAAACTGATGCATGATATACTGACGAGCCATTCCACGGATTTCATCCTGGGTGATTTGCATTTGCTGGTCGCGGAAGATGCGGTTTTCGATTAGGCGGAGTTTCATGCCTCGCGAATAGGATGGGTATTCCTTCTCCAACTGCTCTTCGGTGAGTGGCTTTTCCACTTCCGTGGATAACCATTTGCGAAGGAAGGCGTCGGGCAATTTGATATCCAACTCGGCCAATAGATGGTCTTCGATATCATGCTTGAGCTTGAAGTCGGAGTCTTGCATGTAAAACGCATCCAACTGTTCGCGTACCTTGTTTCGGAATTCTTCTTCGGTGGTGGCAGCGCCCTCGCCATAGATTTTATCGAAAAACTCCTGGTTCATTTCAGCCAATTCAACCCGGTTGATGGTATCGATGGCATAGTTGAAATCGGAATGGATAGAAGTAACTTCTTCTGGACTGCGATTGAGCATGTGTCCGATTTCGGTAGCGTCGGCCCCGAATGCTTTTTGCAGGTTCAGCTTCACCACATCGCCTTTTGCGCGACCAATGAGTTGTTGACGAACGGAGTCGTCTTTCACCATGGCTACCGATAAAGTGGAGCGGTTGGTTATGCCGCCTTCCTTGGCGTTTCCTTCGGAATCTAGTTCTGTGAAGTCGCCGTAGAAGATGGTATCGCCATCGGAAGTTTCCGGGTTGGAAAACTTACCGTATTTGCGTCGTAAATCAGTGATATAGTCGTTGACTTTGGTGTCATCGGTGTTAATGATGTACTGGTCGAACGATTTGGAGGGAGGCAAGGTCAGTTGAAACTGAGGTGCCAATCCGATTTCGAAAACGAATTCGAAGTTGCCTGGATTTTCGAAGTCGTTATCGGTTGCTCCTGAGGGACGTGGGATGGGACTTCCTAGAAGATCGAGGTTTGAGTCGCGGATGAAATTTTGCAGCGAGCCGGATACGATTTTGTTGAGTTCCTCAACCAAAACTGCTTTACCGAAACGCTTTTTGACGATGCCGGGAGGCACATGTCCGGTCCTGAAACCGGGAAGGGTCATATTGCGACGAACCTTTTTCAGTTCATTCTCTACTTGCTCGGAATAATCAGCCGGGGTAAGGCTCACTTTCAGTTCCTCGTTCAGGGTACCGATTTCAACTCTGGTAATGTTCATGGATGGATTTGGAAATAACTGGTTTTAAAGGTATTATAATCCCTAATGGAGTGCAAATTTAATGATTTTTGAGCATGGTTTGACTCCGCGTAAAAGAAATAACTGGCGTTCAAAAACTTATGCAACAATAGGAATGTGGTAAAAAGGCGAGGGATTGCATACCTTTGCGATGCGAAAGGCCCCCGTCAAAGTCTTTCATTTAAGTATCCTTGTTTATTGTAGCGCATGTGGCGTAATTGGTAGCCGCGCCAGACTTAGGATCTGGTGCCTCACGGCGTGGGGGTTCGAGTCCCTCCATGCGCACAACAAAACGAAATCCCGACCTGGTCGGGATTTTTTGTTTTTAGATTATCTGCATTTTGTGAAGGCAGCGCATGGAGAACCGTGGCGTAGCCACGGTGGCGAGTGTAACTCGCCCGACTCGAGGTTTATACCGAGCCATGTCGAGGTAAGTCCCTCCATGCGCACGACAAAACGAAATCCCGACCAGGTCGGGATTTTTTGTTTTTGGAATTTTTGTTTCACTGGTTTCACTGGCTTCGCTGGCTTCGACCCAGCCCTTCGGGCTTTACTCAGCACGCGTGGGCGGTTGCAATTTCATAACGCGCTATGAATAAAATCGCCTTTAACAAACTGCACGATAACGAATTTGTTTGACGATTTTTTTTTCGTCCCCGCCTTCGGCGGGGATTTGTCAAATTGTCAAATGAATCCAATGAATTACTTAACCCTCAGGGTTAATCCCTGAGACAACGAATAGAGAAGCCATAGCGCTTTGGATTATAGTACTTAAGTACTTGAGGGTTGTTATAGCCTATAGACCAAAACCAAGCAGTGCTATCCTTCAAGGAGGCACTCCACCAATGGCCTTCGGCTCCATTAATGTTTTGACCACCTATACTATTAGGACTACGCTGTCCACCAGGCCGACCCTCGAATCCACTGCTGTTAGATGCTCCTGCGTTTGGAGCTTGCCAATATCCAGTACCCGACTGTAAATCGCCTATTGACTTCATCATGCCTCCAGCAGTTTGACTCTGAAAATAAATATTTTGTGATGTATCAGCCAGTGGATCCAGGTATTTTACCATCTTGTTCCATTCGCTGTCCGTAGGCACATGCCAGCCCGTAGGGCATAAACCCCTGGCATCGGCCACTGCATACCAATTGTACAACTTGCCATAAATGTTGTTGTACTGGCTGCTGTCGTTGTAGTAAGCCCAGGCACCTTGGGTGGTGTTTTGCCATTGACTATTATTCAAATTGGTGGGTATCACATCCCCGTTACGGTATCGAGTCGTCTCTAAATTTTCCTTGAGCCAACACTGGTTGCCGATGGTAACCACATTATACACATTGCCATCGATGTCGGTAACGGTGGAAGGGCCGCCTGAGCAGGAACCTGAGCCACCTCCGCCTGAAGATGATGTGGTGAAAGAAATTTGATTTCCATAAACAGTGCTGTTGGCATTGGAAGCATAAGCCCTCACATAATAGGAGGTGTTTGGAGAAAGTGAGGTCAGGTTGCTGTTGAACGAACCAATGCCTGCTCCATCAGAAGTAAAACTGTTTACCAATGTGGGGTTGGGCGAGGTGCTCCAACAAACACCTCGGCCAATGATGCTGCTACCACCATCCGAGGTTATGTTGCCCCCACTCACAGCCGTTGTTCCTGTGATACTCGAAGCAGCGTTGGTAGTTAACACGATGGCTGTTGTATTGCCATTAGAGTTGCCGTTGCCCGGACTAGCGCCGTCTTGCTCACATCCATAGAATGAAAACAAAATACAGACGCATACAAAGTGAAATAATTTATTCATGAGAAGAATTGCTTACTATTCTTTGATACAACGCACAGAGAAGCCAAACTGCTTGGAAAGACTGTCACCTCCTACATTACCATAGCCTTTATACAACAATCGATACCAAGCCTGCGTGTTATTTGCTGGTGTGGAGCTCCACCAATATCCAACATTGGCCATACTGGCAGAGGCTGCGAAATTGCTACTGTAACCTCCTGGCAAACCACTGAAGCCTGAGCTGTTGGTGGCTCCCGAATTAGGGGCATCCCACAATCCTGTACCATCTTGTGCATTCCCGATCTCCTTCATCGCACCACCTGCAATGGCACTCTGATCGATGCTTCGCTTGAGTGTGTCGGCATCTGGGTCAATGGCTTTGACCAAAGCATCCCAATCGCCCTTGGTGGGCACCCTCCATCCTGTAGGACAAACACCCCTTGAATCGGCTACTGCATGCCAATTATAAAGTTTACCATAGGGATTGTCGAATTGGGCATTGTTGGCGTAGTAGGCCCAAGCCCCAGCTGTTGTATTATACCATTGGGATACCGTCAACCCTGTGGGAATAGTGTCGCCATTTCGATACCTTTTTGTACGCAGGTTTTCCTTCATCCAACATTGGTTACCTATAGAAACGATACCATACTCGTTACCATCAATATCCAAAACAGTGGCTTGTCCTTCGGAACAAGCGTTAACAACTGGCTCCTTCTCCTCCTTTTCACATCCCACCAATATGACAATCAAAATCAATGGAAGTATCCAATATCGTTTCATACTGCAATTATTCATTTAAAATGTTTCCCATTTCCGCGACCCGCATCTTGAATCAAGACCATACACCATCCTTCATTGAATTCATTTGGCAGTGCCTTGGTGATTAGGTTCAGTATTACCTTGCTAGTAACATATTTGTCTGAGACACAATTTTAGTTAAAGTTATTGAATTGTTCAATGTGTTAATTCAGAATTCTTTAAACACACTGGTTTAAAGCGCCCCATCAGCAGAGCACCTTTACGGCAATTGGCATATTCCATACCTTTGATGCCATGTTAACCATCGATCCAAAGGAAATAAAAACCGGACAGTTGCATGCGCATATGTTAAGCGCCATTGCACCAAGGCCGATAGCTTTTGCTAGCACCATAGATAAGGATGGTGTTCCCAACCTCAGTCCTTACAGTTTCTTCAACGCCTTTGGATCAAAACCACCCACACTCATCTTCAGTCCGGCCCGAAGGGTACGCGACAACACCATCAAACATACCCTCGAGAATGTGTATGAAACCATGGAAGTGGTAATCAATGTGGTTTCCTATCCGATGGTACAACAGGTTTCGCTATCGAGCTGCGAGTTCCCAAAGGGAGTGAGTGAGTTTGCCAAAGCAGGCTTCACGCCCATTGCATCCCAAATGGTAAAACCATTCCGGGTTAAGGAATCGCCGGTACAATTCGAATGCAAGGTGAAGCAGGTGATTGAAACCGGAAACGAAGGCGGAGCCGGCAACCTGATTGTTTGCGAGATTCTATTGATGCATGTGAACGAAGATGTGTTGGATGAAAACGGCCGTATCGATCAAAACAAAATTGATTTGGTGGCCCGATGTGGCTATGACTGGTATTGCCGAGCATCTGGACCAGCCCTCTTCGAGGTGGCTAAACCCAATTTGAAACTCGGCATCGGCATAGACAACATTCCAGATGAAATCAAGCACAGTGAAGTGCTCACTGGAAACGACCTAGGGCAACTGGGCAATGTGGAAGCTATTCCCGGTTACGAAGATGTGCAAGCATTTGCTCAGATGCCTGAAATTATTCGGCTGATGGAATCACTTGACGAAAACCGCAATCATCGCAAATTGGCATTGCACCTCGCCGCGAAGGAACTCATCAAGGCAGGCAAGGTTGCCGACGCGTGGAAGTTGTTGTTGCTTTTTTGACTTTCAGTTCGAATCCACTGAGCGCGTATCAAGCGCATCGCGCAAGCCGTTGCCAAGCCAGGTAAAAGCCAACACCATGGCCATGATGGCAAGCCCAGGAAAAACCGCCAGGTGGGCGGCATCCAAAACTATATAAGCATAACTCTCCTTTACCATCATGCCCCATGAAGGCGTTGGCGGCTGCGCACCCATCCCCAGGAAACTGAGACCCGCCTCCAACAAAATAGCCGAAGCGAAATTAGAGGCGGCAATAACCACCACCGGCCCCATCACATTGGGAAGTACATGCCGAAGAATGATTCGGAAATTACCATAACCCAACGCGCGTCCCGCTTCCACAAAATCCTTTTCGCGCAAACTGAATATCTGTCCACGCAACAAACGGGCCACCTCCACCCACATGGTTAGTCCCACCGCCACGAACACTTGAACAAATCCTTTTCCAAGAGCAAGGGTGATGGCAATTACCAATAACAGGGTAGGCACCGACCAAACCACATTGGTGAACCACATAATCACATCATCTGTGCGACCTCGGAAAAAACCTGCGAGCGATCCCAGCAACACGCCAATAACCAAGGAAATGAATACAGCTATCAATCCCACCGACATTGACACACGCGTGCCTGCCATCAACCTGCTGAGCTGATCGCGACCAAAACGATCGGCGCCTAGCAAGAAGGTGCGCGTAGTGATGTGATCGTTTCGGATAATGCTTGCAATCGAAATGGAGTCTTTGGCATTGGCACATGAGGGGCAAACAACAGACAGCGAAGCAGAATGCGTATTTTCAAGTTCAGGAGTCATGTCGCCATATTCTATCCAAACCAATTTGTTTTGTTGTACAAAAAAAGTGTCTATGGGAATTCTCTTTGTCTTTAATGGAGTTCCTGTCAACCAATCAGGCATCGGATTTTCAAGCGGAGCAGCTTGAGTTGGCAGATTTAAAAAATGAACCTGAGTGCCTGGGGGTAGCAATCCGAGAGATACATGCATTTCATTGGCATCGGGAGTTGGATCAGGAATCAGGACATAACAAAAGATTGAAACCAGCAAAGCCACTGAAACAATGGACAAGCCTGCCATTGCTTGAAAGCTCGAAAAAAAACGCTTCCAAAACCGGCTGCCGGGTGAATCGTTATTGGTCATGCTTGCCATATCCGTTCAAAATTAGGCATTCACTTCGGATAGCTCCTTCCCTTCCATTCATAACCCCGAAAGGGAATCATGAATAAAGCCATCAAGATGTAAATGGGATAAATTAATGAATAGATCGGCAATGTCTTCAATAATCCTCTCTGGTTTGAAAACCGAGCGAAAGGTGAAACGAATAAAAAGTCCATAATCAACTTCAATGAGAACCAATACACCATTGCAATGAAAATCTCTACATTCAAAAAGCAAAATGGGAGATATACTAACGGCGACAAGTTTAACAGCGTCATAAAGGCCCCGAATGCCAAGATCCGCTTCTCTTTGTAGTGTTTCGCCTTGGAAGCCCACCGAATGCGCTGTTGCACGATTGTTTTCCAATCGGATTGGGAGCGGGTAGTAACCAATGAATTTTGATTTTTGTTAAATCGAACATGAGGAATCATGCGAAGCATCAGATATGTATCGTCGCCCGACGGATCTTTCGCGCCGTAGTTATAGCCTCCCACCTCGTAAAACGCCTGTTTCCGAAAGGCCAAGTTGGCACCACTACATAGCACTGGCTTGCCAGACAAAACCGAAGTGGCACCCACTGAAGAAAGCACCAATTGATCCAACTGCTCGAGGCGGCTCATTAATGTTGATCCACCTTGGGACTTAACAAAGCCGGTTACCATATTTATATCAGCAGAGCTGAAGGCCCTTGCCATCGATTGAATCCAATGGAGACCCATCAAGCAATCGGCATCTGTAGTGAGTACTATATCACCTTTGGAAGCGTCAATAGCCCGTTTCAATGCCGCCTTTTTACCTATGGCATCACCATTGCTATTGGAAATCCATCTCACAGACATCGTTGTGTTAAACATGAATTGATGAACCCTTTCTGCGGTCTGATCCGTGGAGAAGTCATCAGTCACCAACACCTCGAAGCGAGATGTTGGGTGGTCTTGCATTTCAAGTGACTTTAAAACATGTAAAATGTTATCCTCTTCATTGCGAACAGGGATAATCACAGAAATAAAAGGCACATCAATGGAGTTATCCTTTACGGGGATGTGTGGAGCTCTTTTCCACAGCAGTAGATTCTTCACAACCCAAAAAAGATAAGCTACGAGCAATGCAACAGGCCCATACACCATCATCCAAGCGAGCAATTCCAAAATCATGGGGTAGAATCGGTTTTAACTGCGTATATGGCGATGGCTCCTACCAATGCGGGCAACACCAGATTAACAAGCCATAATGCAGATGACGCTGCCAACACCCCGGCAGAATTAGCAGTGATTGGCGCAAACAGATACAATGCAACCGAGCCCCGGAGCGTAAACTCTGCAATTGCAAAACCAGGAACCAATGCCATGAATAAGAATATGGCAGCAATGCATGCCAAACCATCCAATACAGATACCTCCACGCCGAAGGCCAACAACATGAGAAAAAACTGGGTAGTAAACACCAAGTAGCGGATTGTTGAGAATCCCAACACTCGAATGAGATCTGATCGACTGTAGCTGAACAGTGGCGACAAGTAACCGTTCAAACGATCGAACATGGATGTAATTTGAAACCTGGCTCGTAATCCAGGAATCAGAAAATAGGCAGCAGTAAGCAATATGATTGCCATGATGAGCCATACTACAATGGCTTGCACACTGATTCCGAATTGTGCAAATGGCGATGTAACAAATGGCAACGAAAGAAGACCAAAAACCATGGTTACCATGAGCTGGGATAGGCTTCCCGGAATAGTGCATAAGGAGGCTTTGATGCGATTGCCTTCAGAAACATGAAGGACTCTGCCTACGAACTCCCCTGTACGGTTGGGGCCGATCAAACTTGCGGTTACACCACTCATGATAGAAAAAAACGATTTCAAAAATCCGATTGGTTCTACGGCATTAACCAGAATGCGCCATTTCATTGCTTCCAAACTCCAATTCAAAAGCATTAGTAGGCAAGCCGTAGCAAACGCAAAGCTGCTTACCAACAGCGAAGCGGGATCATAAAAGAAATCCAGCAATTCTGGGCGTTTGCGAACACTTTGAATGATGAACGCAATGGAGCCCACCACAACAACAGATTTTATGAGAACAAGGAGTGTGTTGCGATTCATGGGGTTGTTGATTCCAAGCTAACAAGTTTAATCAAAATAAGCCTCCCCAACCCCATCTGTTGGCTACATTTGGGATAATGACCCAACAGGATCGTATCATACTAGGCATCGACCCCGGCACCATAGTAACGGGATACGGTATTGTAAGGATATCGAACCAAAAATTATCTGTTGTAGCTGCAGGTGTAATCGAGTTGGGAAAATTAGACGACCACCAGGTCAAGCTGAAGCGCATTTTTGATAGGACAATAAGTTTGATTGATGAGTTTTGTCCGGATGAACTATCGATTGAGGCTCCCTTTTTCGGTAAGAATGTACAATCGATGCTTAAACTTGGTCGGGCTCAAGGAGTGGCCATTGCTGCCGCCCTTTCCAGATCACTTCCCGTTTGCGAATATTCGCCAAGGAAAATCAAGCAGTCCATCACTGGCAATGGTAATGCCAGTAAGGAGCAGGTGGCTTCCATGCTTCAAACCATTCTGGGTTTCGAGGAGTTACCTCGATTTTTGGATGCCACAGATGGGTTGGCTGCTGCGGTGTGCCATTATTTTCAATCGGCCAAACCTTCGTCAACAAACAAGTTGAAATCAACGAAAAAAGCATCTGGATGGAAATCGTTTTTGTCAGACAATCCGGACCGGATTGCTTGAAAAGAATTATTTCACCGCACTGGAAATTCGGGCTGCCGTTTCTTCCATAACTTCCTTTGGAAACTGCTGCTTGGGCATCGAAAAGTTGATGTCAGACATCGTGTTTAAAGGCACCAAGTGAACATGGGCGTGCGGCACTTCCAATCCAATAACGGCCACGCCGACTCTTTTGCAAGGGACAGCGTTTTTGAGGGCCTTTGCTACCTTTTGTGCAAAAGTCATCAGACCTACATATTCATCCTGATCCAAATCGAAGATATAATCAACTTCCTTTTTAGGGATCACAAGCACATGACCCAACACCAAAGGGTTCACATCCAGGAAAGCTAGATAGTTGTCGTTCTCTGCAATTCTGTAGCAAGGGATATCGCCAGCAACAATACGGGAAAAAATACTGGGCATTATCGGGATATCTCTACTATTTGGAATTTCATGATTCCGGACGGAACCTCTATTTCCACCACATCGCCAGGTTTCTTTCCGAGCAATCCCTTTCCGATTGGAGAGGTAACAGATATCTTTCCTGATTTCAAGTCGGCCTCTGTTTCAGCTACCAGCGTGTAAGTCATTTCAGCCTTATTGTTCATATTCTTGATGCGCACTTTGGAGAGTACCGACACTTTGGATGTATCAATCTTGGATTCATCTATGAGTCGAGCACTGGCCAAGAGCTCCTCCATCTTGGCGATTTTCAACTCGAGTAGACCTTGTGCTTCTTTTGCAGCATCATATTCGGCGTTCTCGGATAAGTCTCCTTTGTCACGCGCTTCCGCGATTTGCCTGGAAATACTAGGGCGCTCCACTGTTTTCAGATGGTGGAGATCGTCGTGTAGCTTCTTTAGTCCTTCTTCTGTGAAATAATTGATTTGTGCCATGGTAATTTTCTTTGGCTGATAAAACGAAAGAAGACCCCGCGAGCGGGGTCCTCTTGTTTGGTATTGTTAAATTGTTTTCTGCTTATAGCATTAGGCGCACGCCCAAGCCATGAGAACCATCAAAAAATTCAGTGGCACGATATGAGTAATCGATCCCGAACTTTTTACCTGACTTACCAAGAGGTAGATCGAAAGAAATACCTGCATTTGCACCTGTAAGTGCAGTCAATCGCTCATCTTCATTAAGTTGGTTCTTTTCAGTTAAATATCCGCCTCTGATCGAGAACATTTCCTTGAAGCTATACTCTGCTCCAATTCCATATTGGTCATATGTGAAGGAGTTCGAGATAAAGCAACCGGCAAAGGTGATGCGATGATTTTCTTGAGGACGGTAGTCGTAACTAACTCCGATAGAAATCAGTGATGGCAATTCAAAACGCTCTGTACGCTGTTGAATGGTCTGTTGATAGCTTGTAGCCACAGGTGGGTTTCCACGAAATGACAATCCATCTCCTGTAAACTTCATTGGAGTTCCGACATTCTTGAGAGAAATGCCGAATCTCAAATCATCTTTATCCTCGTTAAAACCGGTAACATATTGGATACCGGCATCAAAAGCTACACCCTGAGCTTTGACATCGGAGGCAGACTGAGATATTACACGGACGGTCATTCCGCCATATATGCTATTGGAAAAAGATTTTGAGTAGGAAATCCCCATGTTAAAGAACTGAGGCTTGAAATTCCCTAGTCCTCCCTCGGGATTTTCAACAGTAGTTACCTGGATATCACCAAATCCGACCGACATAACCGAAAGAGCCATGACTCCGCTTTCGCCGACCCTTTGAGCAAGTCCGATAGAATTGATTTTCACATCAGATCCCTTCATCCAATCGGTGAAACTATAACTGATGTCTGTCTTCTTGGTAAATGCCAATCCGGCAACATTGCTGAACTGAGACTCTAGCCCTCTAACTCCTGCGAGGTTGATGCCTCCCCAGCCTGAGCTTCGAGTCCATGGGTTTATCAATAATTCGGTTGCACCAGCTTGTCCGGCACGATCCTCATTACCTGCAAAACTGTTTATGGCTCCGCCAAAGACGAGCGACATAACCATGAAACCGTGTGCAAAGGGTTTAAAATATTGCTTCATATGCTTGGTTTGTTTCTTGGGTTAACTGGAACAGGATTGAAGATGTATTAGAATGTATCCAAATCTAGAGGCCTTGTCATACCAAACCACTTGATGGTTTTTTCTCCAATACCGGGAGCCTCAATGTGAATTAGGTAAACACCACTTGCTATAGGAATACCCTTGATATTCTTCAAATCCCAATCCAAGGATGAGCTTTGGGTAGGCACTGATGTACTGAACACCTGACCAGCAGAGTTGTCTGCAGGCGCATCTCTGTTGAATTTGCGAACCAAAGTGCCACCTACCGTAAAGATGGAGACGGTGCATTTTGATGGCAAATTCAAGATCCTAATTCTGTTATCCAATTGACTGGTTTCGTAAGCCGAGAAGGCGTAGTAGGGGTTTGGCACAACGGAAATCAGTCCCAGTGCAGATTGGGCAATGGATGAGACATTGGTAGTATTGGCCAAGTCATCGGTGTTGAAATTGTACATCGGGGCAAAGGAACCCAAGCTGTTGGGAGAGAGTTGAGAGGATACTGTACCGTAACCGGTAAATACAGTGTCGGCAGCAGTAAATGTATCACCAACCGCTGTGTAGGTAGAACCCGAATGAACAACTGGTGCTGTGACTACATAATATAAGGTACCAACTGTTAAAGTTTGATTGCTCTTCAGCACCTCTCCAGTGGCATATGGCCTGTAAGTTCTAGCCACCCTTAACCTAACTTTGGCATCGGATGGGATTTGATCAGGCAAGCTCAGTGAAGAGAAGCTTTCAGCCACTTTAGGTAAGCTAACCCACATGGCATCTTTCCAACAATCGCGTCGAGCCACTGCATTGGCAGGAACCCCTGGATATTGACCAGCACCTAAGCGCAAAAGGTCGTAGATAGATTTACCTTCATCATACATTGGAATGTCTTTGGGGAAGAGTGTAGGAACTCCACCGACATTGATGGTTGCGAAGCCGTCGCTGTTGTGACCGAACACATAGATATAGTGCATACCACCGAAAACGGTATCTCCAGTGGTTTCATCATAAGTTGACGCTGTTGGATTCCATTTCATATCACGGCTATTATGCTGGGGAGCCAATGCAGAATTTTCACCGAATGCGATGTTTAATCTCTCACCGGTCTCAATATTAACAGCATAACCAGGGAACCAACTCATTCCAAAACCGGAACCATCTGGGTTTCCGTTTTTGTCGATAGATGGAGACCTCCTCAACTCAAATGCCTTAGCACCACTCAACAATGCTGATGCTGTTGCTCCTGAACCGTCACCCGAGATGGTAATGGTTGGGGCAGCTGAGAAACCGGAGCCTGTATTGGTAACGGTGATAGAAGCCACGGCATATCCGAGAGTAGATGTTCCGGTGAAACCAGTACCATTGGGGTCAGTAATAGAGACAGATGGTGCTGTAGCGTAGGCTGTTCCTCCGTTTGTTATCAAGATAGTATCTACAGAACCGTTTGCATCAATAACAGCAGAACCAGTTGCACCGTTTCCACCTCCACCTGTGAATACAACAGGTATGGTGGATGATGCAGGATAACCAGTTCCAGGATCATTAACGGTTACGAACTTTACAGAACCAGTTGTGGCCAAGTTAGCTGTTGCAAGGACACCTGAACCATCACCCGACACTGTCACAGTAGGCGCGGAAGTATATCCTGAACCACCGCTTGTAATGGAGACGGTTCCCATCGAGCCAAGGGTTCCAACACCTGTTGTTCCACCACCAATTTCAATTACTGGAGAACGAGACCATTTGCTCTTATCAGCTGTAATGACAATATCCACAGAGCTAAGACCCGTTCTAACTTGAACCTGAGGGAGAGGAGGCACCGCGGTTGTTGCAGGAGATAGAAGTATTTGTGCCTCTGCAAGAGCTGAGGATGGAGGCTTAGGACCAGGGAAAGTATTTGCCGTAAGTTTTAATGGGGCCCAAGTTCCACCAACCACTGTTTCGTAAATGCCTTCACTATCACCCGCGATATCTGTAGGATCGCTACCTGCACGAATCCAGTTTTCTGGATTTGGTTCGGTGTCGTCAACATCAACAATGGAATTCAACCATGCCTTAGACGGATTTGAGTATTCGATAGATGAACCTAAAAAGCCATTATTAGCGGCACCCAATCTACCAGCTTCGATGATGGTAGAAATTTCTGCAGTTAAACCCCATTCAGGAATAACTTGCTGATTGTTTTCGCCAATTCCACGCTCTGCGAGAACAGTGTCAGCATCTGCATCGACCATTTGCCATGTAGATGAGGGAGCAACGCCACTGAAACGGGTGACATAATTACCCCTGCTTACCAAAACTGGATCGTAAACCTGAAGGTTCAAAGGACCATTTCCAGCCTTGTAGGTAGGGTTTTTGATTCGGTAAGGAGGATTAATCAACTCATTGGTATAATCATTGGCAAAATCCAACAACATACCTCCATTGCCTTGTCCTTCTATACGAGTGATAATTGGTCCTTCGCCAACCTCAGCTCCAAAAATCTGTCCGCCATTTTGAAGGGAGGGATTTTGAGGAATAGCAGCATAGGTTTTGATATTGTTTCGACCAGCTAGATAAGGCTTCTTTTGGCCATCCAAAGCAGTCGGATCATTAGGATCATATTTCTTGTATTGATTGTAGGCATAGGAAATCACAGAGTAGTAATAGGTTTTGTGATTTACCAAGGCAGAGCTACCTGTTGCAAAAAGATCTTGATTAACTACAAAGACATGCTTTATTCCCTCATCAGCACCATTTACCTTCTCAATAGGCACATTGGCATTTAACGAAGCATCAAACTCAAAATTCACCAGCTGTGCAACGCCATCTTGAATATCGCATTGGAAGAGCAATCGTACTTTGTCAGGATTACCGATGTCTGCAGTTGTTACAGTTGCATCTCGGAATTGGTAAATCTGATAGCCTTGAAAATCGAAGGTTTTGAGGGAATCAGCAACACCAACAATAGTAGGATCTTCTTGGGAGTACAATTCAACAGCGCTTGTATTGTAATTCTGAAGTGAGAAGATGAACTTTTTATCGAGTTCACGAATAACTAAATCAGGAGCGTTAGGTCCATCAATCAACTTAAAACAGTTGTCAAACAATGCTTGTGCTTTATCATCAGCCAACTTCATTAAATCAATAGAGGCTTGCGGACCACCTTGTTGAGCACGAGCCCAAACGACACCGGTAGTTACATAATTAACTGCACCGGGGGTAAGAGTAAAGGTGCCCGCAGATTGCAAGAAGCGGCGGTCGGCTGGTGGGTTGCCCACACTAAACTCTGTCCAGTTTGTTGGGTTGGCCGGGTCTGTTGTTCCAGGGAACATGAAGTTACATGGAGGAGCATTGGGGTCACGACCATCAGCACCGTAGGTGATAGGCTGGTTATCGCGCCAAATTCCACGGAGGTAGTTGTAGAAATCAGCAAATCCACTAGGGTTTCCAAAAGGAGAGTTGTCGTTGTTGTAGTATACGAACTTTGACATGATAATTTGCTCACCTAGGATGTCATCATCAATCGAATCGTTACCTATGACCGTGCAATCTACACATCCGTCACGATCGTTATCAACACCATCATTTTTGTCGGCTATAGGACCCTGAAAAAAGTCAACACCAATTGCAGGTGGATTGGCACCGTACCCTGCGCCACCATCATCATCAGCATCCCCATTATAGCAGAAGCCCAATCCACGAGGAACATCGCAACCCACATAATCATCGGTATAGTTCCCCAAATCCGGATCAACCCACTGACCAAAGTAAGTTTGAGTCAAAGTATTGGAGGACCTGTTGATGATTTGATACTTGTAAAAAGTCATGTTATTAATCTCGTCATTGGTCTTGAAGGCAAAAGCCTGAGCACGAATCTCTAGACCAATCGGATCGGAACCTGTTTCTGAGTGAATGTTACCCACATCGTTGAAAACCCACCAAATCGTTTCATCACCGAAGAGATAATCGTTACATTCTACTTTGGGTGTTCCAGGGATAGTGGGGTATTGGTCGTTGGGAAACAAATCGGGCAACAGATAGTATGGATAGTCACCGTTGCGATAATCATAAACGCCATCACCGTCCACATCCTTAAAAGGAGCCAAAAACTGACCTTCATTGGAGACATCACTTCCATTACCTGGCCAAGATTTTATGTCGTTAGTTGCTTTTGAGTTATCGGCGATAAATTCACGAACCTGATCTTTGGTTACTTTCCAATGACGGTCGAATGCCTGACAGCGGTCGTCTGTTGTAGATACGGAAACCGTATCAATGGGACCTCCCCAAAAATCATAACCAGTTTGACGATAGGTTTGAGCGGCTACCTTGATTTGACCACCGGCGTCAATACCTCCTATCCACAAAGAACCAGCAAAGAGCGAGTGCTTGCCAGAACCGATTGGAACTTCATATCGACCTTCATCGAGGTTCCACCACAAGTCGCCACCGACTAGAATGGTGGTTCGAATGTTGTTGATGTCCAACTCCGCTTGTGCGGTAGTTGCATTACATGTGGCCGCCATGGTGGAGGGTTGACCGTTCTTGTTATTGGAACTGCCCGATGCTCCAGCATTTTCACGTGCAACAGTAACTGTTGTGAAAAGACCACACATCGAGGCAACAGCCAAAAGATTGATTATGGACCTAGGCTTCATCATATTGGGGTTTATTTAATTCGTTTAGATTCTAAAATTGATTAAAAGTCAAACTTCACACCAATCCTTGCTCTGCGAGGAAGGCTATAGTTGTTCGGGTTATTGACCTTGATATTGTATTGGTCAACGAATGCCACTGCATCAGGCCTTGACAAAAGATAGTCTTGACCAACAGCGGAAGCCAAGTAACCATCATCGTCTGGGTTTCCAGTATACCTGTAAACAGAAATGATGTTCTTGGTGTCAAACAAGTTCTGAACCTGAATGTAAACATTCAGACTCGCGGACCTAGCACCTTCTCCTTTACCCATCTTAAGTGCGAAATCCTTGTCGAGCTTGATATCCACACGGTATTGCCATGGCAACCTTGAGCCATTGATTTCTCCATCTAATTGTCCAGCTCCTGTATTGTTCAAGAACAAAGAGTTCGCCTCTGGAACTACATCCCTTTGACGACTATATGGTGTGCCAGATCCTGCACGAAGCACGATATTCAAACCGGCATTGGCAAGCACCTGCGTGTTCTTGATCATCGGACCGTTGTAGTCTTTACCCTGACCATAACGATAATCAATAGATGTAGTGATTGCGTGGCGCTGATCGAAATCAAGAGGAGCTATGGTCCTTAAGTTGGGTTGGCCATTAGCTAATAACCTATTCGAAGTATTATCTGCTGAACCGGTACCATCAGCGAATTGCAAGGTATAGTTTGCGCTCAAACGAACATTGCCTGTTCTGCGAAGATCGTACCCAAGGGAAAGCCCCTTTACTGTACCAAAATCTAGGTTATCATAGGTTTGGTACTCCTTGGGAAATGCAAAATTCACTTTGGTTTGCTGAATCATGTCTCGAAGTTCACGATAGAAACCGGAAATAGTGATGGCGGAGCTTTTGGAAAGCGTTTGCTTAAATCCAATTTCGTAATCAGTTGTACGCTCAGGCTTAAGAGCAGGGTTGTTAATCAGACTTCCTTGAGATTCGATAAAGTAATAATCCAAAGGATTGGAGCGCAACCTGGAGGGAGGACGCTGAGTCAATACATCATAGTGAGCAAAGAAGAGCGCTTCATCTGAGATGGGGAATGAGAACGCGACACGAGGCATTACCGTTACGACAGGTTCGTAATCCTTGAAAGAATCGGAAGGCTTAAAGGCAGTGGTTTGAACTCCACCCTGAGCAAGCGAAGGACTCACAAGCCAAGGGGCAATAACACCACCTGCTTGCTGCGCAAGAATGTTAGGATTGGATACGATGGTTCCATTAGCGTCGTACCAAATATCCTCGAATCGGTAACCTATAATGCTATTGGCGTTTGGAGAATTAACATCATTCACATAAATAACGAAATCGTTACCTATTCCAGCTGGTACGACTACATCATTTTCGAGCAACTCACCGCGTTTTTGTCCGACAGTATATGCGGGATATAACAAGTATTTATCACGAAGAACTTTTTGGTTAGCATCAAAACGGTCAACACGAACACCTATGTTGAAAATGAGATCGTTTATAGCAAACTTATCTTGAATGTATCCTGCCATGTAAATAGGTTCGAAGGCGGCAATCGGTCTAGTATAGTTGCCGTTGTCATCCTTGGCAGTCCAGAAGTCTTCAAAGGAAACCGAACCGGTTTTGTACTCGCCCGTGTAATCGTATCCATAATAGGCAACTAAGTTGTTTCCTGCGTTCAACAATTCATCAGCAGTAAACAAATTCAAAGTCAACAGATCCTTGTTTACGCCATCGATATTTACAAAATCGGTAACACCGACATTTTGGTATCCGGCAGAAGCCAAGACCGAGCGGACATTTTCAAAGAAGCCTGGAGTTCCATCTCCAGAATACTTCCTGTTGTAGTGAACCGTGTTATTCCCAATAAAGATTGGATTTTCAAGGTCTTGCTCCCTGTTGTTTTCGTTGGCTCGAAGCCTCATTATTGACCAAAGACCAACTGGGGCAACACCGAATCCACGATCAGTCCTTTGCTCGTACTCAAAACCCGCTGTGATAGCATGGTCTTTTATATCGCCATTGACTTGAGCTGAAACACGGAACTGAGTTGCAACATTCTTATTGTAGCCATTGTAAGTGAAGCCGGGCATAATCCACATACCTTCAGACGATGCTGGCCTATCACCATTTCTCAAACCTCCATTAGTTCGGATTTGGGTTAAATTTTGAAAGTAGCCAGGTGCTCCAAAGCCGTTTGCAATATTGAAATATTGGTTGACATATGCTTCAGTCAGTGTATTGATTCCAGCAGGGCTGTATGTAACCAAAGAATCACCTGGTAAGGCCACCTGCTCATACAAAATACTATCACCAGTATATGGATTGATTAAGTTGCTTGTTCCGGGTGCGCCATAAGTTCTTTTCAAATTCTTAATGACATCATAGTTGCCAAGGTATCCGTAATCAAAATACCTGTCTTCATTGGTTTCATCCTGAAGGATAGAAGTCGTCTTGCTATAATCGACTTGGACCGAGTAATACAGGTTTTTAACAACTGAACTGGAAGCCTCGCTTTCAGTAGCGGCATTGGAACCGATTTTTTGTGTTACTCTACCAAAAACCCTCCAAGTATCATCAATCCTCTGTGCATTATTATCGTAATTAAAGAGAGCATAAGAATAGTTCCAATCACGGCTACTACGATGATCTATAGATCCACCTACTGTTAAGTTTAAATCTTGTACAGGTGAATAATCCAATTTTCCAGAAACACGATAGCTAGTAGCTTTAACCTTTTGCTTGGCATCAATCTTTTCGAAACTCCAAGCTTTGAGGGTATCAGCTTTGTTACGGAAAACTGTGGTGCCAGGGATGGCTGAAGCAAGGGGTGCAGCAACGATATCGTCCCAAACTTCTTGTTTGACCTTGTAGAACCCAATTGCCGATGGATCTGGGTCTCTTTCACTTTGATATTCTCCTGAAACGAAAAATCCAAGCAAGGTTCTATCAACTTTACCTTCCGCGTTCTTTTTAGATAAAATCGGACCAGAGATATTACCACCAAAAAGATTGTATCCGTATTTGTCGAACAATTCAGATGTAACATATTCAATTCCACCAAAATACTCTTTGGATGGCCCCCTGGTGGTGATGTTGATGATACCACCGGTAGCATCACCATATTGTGCAGGCACACCGCCTGTTACGACCGTAATTTGTTCGATACCGGACTGAGGAAGGTTGGTAGATCCACGAACCTTAATTCCGTCAATATAATAGTCTGTTGCGTCTGAACGCGAACCTCTTACATTCACATCGTCGCCTTCATCCTTTTGATATACCCCTGCAGTTGTTGCAGCAACAGACTTCACATCCCTGGTCGGAGCAACCTTGATTTCTTCTTGAGTGATGGTAGTTTGTGTTGAAGGATTACCCTTGTCGATGATTGGATTTTTATAAGCAGTTACATCAATTGCTGTGATATCCACAGCACCCTTACCCATCATCATGTCTTGGAAGGTGATCTTGTCAGCAGAAACCAACACTCCAGTAACTTCTGCGGCAGTGTAACCCACAAAAGATGCCTTTATATTGTATCTACCCGGCTGAAGGGGCTTGACGGTAAAGTTTCCATCGAAATCGGTTTGAGCACCACCGGCTTGACTGCCATTGATCTCAACTATGACATTGGCGAATGGCAGAGGCTCTTTGGTGGTTTTATCAAGCACCTTACCTTTTATAGAGCCGGTTTGAGCGATTGCCGCCACACCGGTTGCTACAATAAAAGCAGCTGTCAACAGGTAAATTCTTCTCAGCATATGAATACAATTATTGTTAGGGTTTATGGGTTTTTCACACTAAGCGGGTAAAAGTAGAAATAAATGAAAACAATAACCAAAATTTCTTTCCGAGAAAATTTAACATTGGTCTAAAAAGTATATTCAAATCATTAATTATAAGGTCTTTGCAACACCTCTGAAAGGATGAAGGCTCTTCTAAAATCAGCATTTCTTATCTCTTCTGCTATTGGATTAAAAGAAGGGATTTCATCGGATGAGGGTTCATCAAAGCGGACGGATTGCGATGGTTTTGTTCCACCACCCTCTTCCATGTATGAAACAGGTTGGGATTCAATTGATATCGAGGAGGAAACTGTATGGGTCTTTTGTCTTGAGCCAACTAAACGCGGCACGACAGACTTTTTCGGCAAGTCTGTACGCTTGAAAGTTCCTTGATTTGGCGGATTAACTGGCCTAGCTGGCAAAGGATCCTTTACCGGAGGTGCAGTAGGCAACTCTTCCTCAAATGGCTTAGAGATATCTCGTTTCCGGCTTTGCTCGGCTACCTTCTGATAATTTTGGTAGATGAGCCATATAATGGCGCCTACAATGTATATAACAACCTTGAAATCATCCATATTCCCAAATGTCGGGTTAATTATTTAAAAAACTCAGATTAAAATGAGCTAAGCAAAAAATCCCAATAGAAAATGCCAATATTTTGTAAATCAGTGAAACCCAAATTTCGAATGCTTTTTTCAGAAAAATTATGATAAATTTGAATACGGCATCCACCAAGGAAAAGCTAATTTTGCCATCCTTTTTCACGCCCCCCATCATCTGATAAACCGTTTAATCATTACCCCCTCATGCGATTAACCAAACTTGAGACCAAAGGCTTCAAAAGCTTCGGAGACAAGGTTACCATACACTTTGATAAAGGAATTACTGCCATAGTCGGACCAAATGGTTCGGGAAAGTCGAATGTTGTTGATGCGATCCGTTGGGTCCTTGGTGAACAGAAGACTCGATTACTGCGCTCCGACAAAATGGAGAATGTAATTTTCAATGGTACCAAGAATCGAAAGCCCGCCAACCTTGCAGAAGTATTCTTGACTTTTGAAAACAACAAAGGTGTTCTTCCGCTAGAGTATACCACGGTTTGCATTGGCAGACGACTTTACCGCACAGGTGAAAGCGAATACCTGCTCAACAATGTAACCTGTCGACTTAAAGACATTACAGACCTGTTCTTAGATACAGGAATAGGCCCCGACAGCTACTCGATTATCGAATTGAAAATGGTGGATGATATCATCAAAGATCGCCATAGCACCATTAACAACCTACTCGAAGAGGCAGCCGGAATTTCAAAATACAAGATCCGCAAGAAACAGACCTTCAACAAGCTTGAAGAAACAGATGCCGACTTGAACAGGGTCAATGACCTGCTTTTTGAAATCGAGAAAAGTCTGAAACAACTGGAGAACCAAGCGAAGAAAACACAAAGGTTCTACAAATTGAAGGATGAATATCGCGAACTGAGTGTCGCTTACTCGCTGCATGCGGTTCGTGATTACAATGCACAAATGCATGAGCTTCAGCACAAAGAGGAATCTGTTTCCGACGACAAACTAAAACAGCATGTCGATTTGGATGTAATTGAAGCCAAAATTCAACATTTGAAAACCGACAGCCTGGAAAAAGAAAAGGCTTTGTCTACAGCCCAGCGAGAGCTCAATGAAACGGTTCTTCAAATCACAAAAAGTGAGAACGAAATCCGAAACATGAAGGATCGCGTCACTTTCCTGCAGGACAAACAAAAGCAACTTACCCAGCAGAACGAAACAGACCAGAACACCATAAACGATCTTCAAGAAAACATCTCCCTGCTTCAAGCTGAAAAAACTACCGAAGAGGAATCCCTCAAATCTTTGGAGCAACAACTCCAGGAGATGAAGCGCAATGTAGATGAAAACAAGGAACTCTTTGAAACATCCGTTGAAGAACTAAACAGCCTCAATCGTTTCATCCATGAAACGAGACAGGAAATAAACAGGCATGAAACCGAGGTGGCCGTAAAAGAAGCTCGAGCAAACTCCATTCGTGAGGAGCTAAAACGACTGCAGGAGCAGATTGACAGTAACAACACAAAGCTTGAGTCGCTTGACAAGGAAATCGCCGAGGCCAGCCCCGAAGTAGTTCGCCTTGAAGCCGCGTCGAAAGAAGCTAGGAAGAACACCGAAAACTATCAGACCGCCCTTCAACAAGCCGAAGACAAGCTGCGTGCTTTGAATGTGAAGTTATCGGAAGAGAAAAGAGCTTCCGATGTCAAGAGCAACGAATACGAACTCACCAAAAGCCTCATCGAAAAGATGGAGGGCTTCCCTGACTCAATCCGCTTTTTGAAATCGAATGAATCGGCATATAAAAGCCTGCCACTTCTGTCGGATGTGGTTAGCTTCCGTGACGATTTCAAAAATGCGATCGAAAACTATCTGGAACCATTCCTAAACCATTTTATTGCCGACAACACCATAGACGCTTGGAATGCGATTCAAACCCTAGATAAGTCTTCCAAGGGCAGGGCTCACTTCTTCATCCTTGAAACGCTTCGTAATCTACAGCCTTCTGCAGCAGCCGATATTCCAGGTTGTACCAGTGCGCTTTCGGTTGCAGAATTTGATGGAAAATATCGCAAACTCATGGAGCATCTTTTGGGCCATGTGTATGTTTTGAACAACTCCGAGGACCTCTCTAACATCGATACAGGAACACTTGATAAGGGTTTTGTCATACTCTCCTCCAATGGGAGATTCCTGCGACAGCGCTACACCCTTGGTGGCGGTTCGGTTGGGCAAGGTGACGGAAAGCGAACCGGTCGCCAAAAAAACCTACAACAACTCGCCGAAAAAATCGAGTTGCACAAGGAAGCCATTGTCAAATTGCAAGCCGAGATATCCGAAACCGAAACCAATATCGCTTCCTTGCGCGGATTTAGCTCTGCTGGATCAGCCGATGTATCCCGTTTGGACAATGAATTTGCCAAAGCATCTGGAAGGGTATCGTCGCTTAATAACAATAGGGAGTTTCTACTTTCCGCAATCAGCTACACGAAAAATACAACAGACAGGCTTGATGAAGAGTTGCGTGGATTAACGGAGCGTACCAATGAGGGAGAGAGTGGATCCGCATTTTCAATTGAAGCTCGCAAAAAAGAACTTACAAACCTGCTTGAGCAGCAGTCATCGCAGCAGCAACGGTCGAACGATTTGCAGCGTCATGTTAGTGAGATGTCCGGTGCATACAACACCAAAAACATCCAGTTCTACCAGCAACAAAACAAACTCCAGAACATCACCCGAGAAATCAGTTTCAAGTCAAACCAGATAAGCAACCTGACCAAGAACCGGGAAAACCAATCTGGCGAACTCGAAGGTATTTCCACGCAACTACAAACCCTATCAGCCAGCGTCCATGAAAACCATGAACTGCTTCAAGGATTATTAACTAAGCGAACCGAACAGGAAACTGCACTTCGCGCACACGAGGATTCATATTATAAATCCAAGGGGGAAATAGAATCAGAAGAAAAATCCATCAGCGAAAAGCGTAAGCAAAAGGAACATTCTGAAGCCATCATCCGTGAAATTCAAAATCAAAAAAACGGATTAATGATTCAAATGACCGCACTACGCGAGAGATTGAGCATCGAATTTGAAATCACATTGGATGATTTACAAGACCGTGAACCTGATCCAGAGCAGAACCCTGACGAACTCAGGGCTAGAGTTGAAAAACTGAAGACGCAATTAAGCGAATTCGGAGCCATAAATCCAATGGCACTTGAATCATTCAAGGAAATCAAAGAGCGTCATGATTTTATCCTGAAAGAGCAAGACGACTTGAACAAGGCTAAAGAATCCTTGCTCAAAACCATTGCAGAAATAGACGGAACAGCCAAAGAGAAATTCATGGAGGCGTACAACGCAGTGCGCGCAAACTTCATCCATGTTTTTCGTACCCTGTTTTCCGAGGAGGACAACTGCGACCTATTGTTGACTGATTTGGCCAACCCTCTTGAGTCAGATGTTCAAATCATCGCACAACCCAAAGGAAAAAAGCCGATGTCCATTGACCAGCTTTCGGGCGGAGAAAAAACTCTTACCGCAACATCCTTGCTGTTTGGAGTGTATTTGTTAAAGCCTTCCCCCTTCTGTATTTTGGATGAGGTTGATGCCCCGCTAGACGACGCCAACATAGGTAAATTCAGCAAAATCATTAGAACCTTCTCCAAAGAATCTCAATTCATCATCATCACCCACAACAAATCCACCATGGCCGAAACGGATGTAATGTATGGCGTAACGATGGTTGAGCAAGGTGTTACCCAACTAGTGCCAGTTGATTTGAGAGAATATGCTTAAATTATTTCTTCTTGGGTCCGAAAATACGATGAAAAAATCCGGGCTTTGCTGAAACATAACCCGAGCCCTTCTTTCGGTTTTTCTTCATCCGCTTCCTGGTCTTTTTATCTTGGAGCTTCAGATGTCTCTTCCTACCCTCAATTTCAGCTTTGCGTGCATCCTGCTTTTGCTGCTCCTTCTTTTCGTGTGCCTGCTTCTGCTTCTTGGTCATCTTTTTATCCTCCTGTGCCAAGGCAGAGCCAGAGCCAATCAAGAAAAAGAAAAAAAATGCTAGGATAAACTTTAAAGGCGCTGTGTTCTTGGCTATCAATTTTTCATAAATCATCTTCCAGAGCTTTTTGGGTAATTGGCATCCAGCTGTATTTTTTCATCGCCGGCCTGATAGGGTAAGAATGTCAAAATGAGTTGAAACATTTCATCCGTTGTGCGCATGCTTCCCCCCAATCCGGAAATTTCTCTTGGAGGATTAAACGGATTATTGGGATTGGATGTTGTATTGTCGAATTCGCCTTTTGCCACCAAGGTTGATCCTGCAGGAATTCGCACCATCTTCGGAAAAGTGTAAAAATATTGCCAACGGAAATCCCATCTATTGATTCTAATGAGGGGAATGGTGTCGCCGTCGGGTTTAATTGCAAAAGCTAAGAATGACTTGCCCAATAGGTGCATGTGAGGGTTAATCGTAACCAATGAAATGTCGTTGCGAATGGTCGCTCTAGTTGTGAATTCCATAACAGTATCGGGAGGAATGACCAACTCAGGCACGATGTCTGAAATGCCAAGCGTTCCCAATTGCGTCTCCATGAAGGGTCGTTCAGGAGGCCGGGGTGCAAAAAACAGATTGATCCTGGGCTTGTCTGTTTCGTCCACTGCCGTTGGACCATAATGTACATCTCTGAGTAAAAAAACACCCTTTTTAGTGATTCGATAACCTCCCATTCCTTCAGGGTAACGCTGTGGTTCTACTCCAGGTAAGTAGTTGAAAACTGAAGGGACAAGCATAGGATAAGTTCCATCATCATTCAACAAGTCTATAGACTTGTAAGATGCATCCAATGTGCCTGCTAACTCCCTATCCACATAGCGCGCACCTTGGTAAACATTGCGTTTTTGGGAGGGATCATATTGAACCATATGCCCATTTACATGATGTGAAAGCTTCCTGTTTCCAGGGACATATTCGATGAGTCGGATGAAGGTATCCTTGTCCAACTCATAAGGGATCTTAGCAACCAAAAAACGGTCGCGATTATCTCCTTTGATCTGTATCGGCTGATCCAATTCGATGACCATATCCGGTTTACCGAAAATAGAACCATTGGGATAGTCGGGAACTATTGGTGGTTTCTTGGAATCGCCTTCCGGACAGCCTGCAGCAATCCATTCCAAAATCATATCCCTCTCTGACTTCACTAAAACTTTCTCTCCAACGAATCGACTGTAGGATGTATCGGCAGGCCATGGAGGCATAATACCCTTGGAGATCACTTTTGAAATCGTCTTTGACTTGGACTTCACATCCTTTAAAGTGATCAGCTCAAATGGTCCTGCTTCTCCTTTCCTGTGGCAGGGCGTACAGTTCTTGTGAATGATTGGTGCAATATGCTCATTGAATGTAAGCTCCGTTTTTTCGACCTTGGTAAGACAAGAACCCCAGAAGCAAATAGCTAAGGGGAGAACTAGAAAAAAAGTCTTCGATTTCGAGAACATCATTCTATGAAACAGCCATGGGCCACAGTGGAAGGATAGGGCGGTTTTGAACCCTTTGATAAGCTATCAAGAACAGATGCCAAATACCGCTCTGTTATTACTATGCGCTTTACTCCGAAATCGGGGGATCTGTCATCTATGGCGCCTGTATAAACCGTTTCACCCTTACGATTGGTAACAATCGCCTGTGGGGTCACTTCCGCCTTTAGCAGCCGCACCATTGTGTTGGATGTATCCATTAATGCTAAAGCGTCTATGCGGTTTTCTTTATGAAATGCATGGATGGAACTGTCGTTGTAATATGTACCCGGATAGACATAAACCAAAGAATTATGAACTGAATCGATTGCCAACAATTCATCTACGGATTGGATGCAAATAGGACACTCAGGAGAAAAAAAGACAAAGGCCGTGTGATCTCTGACATCCAAAAGAGAATCAATGGAAATCTGTCTACCATCCACAGATTCTATTTCAACATCCCTTATATTCCGTGGTTCAGTACAATGAACCAGCAGAAAGGCAAAAGCCCAAAACAACCTATTCATATCGTAAAGATAATCCAGAAAAAAGAAACAAGAATTATTCCTTGAAAGGATTGCGTTGTATCCAATCCTTAGGACCAAGACTCCCTACAATAGCCTTTGTTACCGTGTTGAGAACCTTATTATTGAAACGCATATAACACTGAAGTGCGTGTGGCTTTGCACCTACAACGCTTTTGATTTCGAGAGCCGTACGGCCGTAATACACTTTAACACAACGATGAGAAATGGCATCATCTATCAGACCGTAGAGAATGTTTTGGTACAGGTCCAACTCTCGATTCAAACCGTAATTCAATCCGATATAATGAGCTTCCAAAACCCCACCATGAATGATGGCTGTTCGGAATGCGATCAGCTCCCCACGAAGCATGTATCCCGTAATAACGAACCTGTCGCCAAGCTGCCTCTTCAATGCATGGATATATTCAAAGCCTGGGTTCACCAGTCGAATAGGGGCTTTGGCGAAAACCTCTTGGAAAAGGCCCCTAATGACTACCTGATGATCCAAAAGATTTTTTTCGCTTAAGACCTGCTCTTGAACTCCTTCAAGAGATCTTCGAACAGCATTGGCCCTGACCCGGTATTTTGAACTAAGAGCAGCAAGATAATCCTCGAATGATCGCCATTCAGGATTCAAATCCAAAATCATCTCGGGATCCGTACGAAGTGGAAATCCCATTCCCGGAAGAAACCAGTGCATAAGATTCCCGTTATAGGAATAAAAATCCTTAATCATTTCCGCCACAATACGAGAGCCTTTCAATGATTCCAAAACCGAATTTTTAACCTTTTGGAAATGACTACCCGCTAACAATAAACTATTGTCGTCGATGGCAACCATTCCATACTCGCCACTAGACAACAAACTGCCGCAAACCAACACTGTGGGCTTTCCTTGCTCATTGGATTTGAATAACAATCCATTTATGGTAGCGGCTATGGCCGATGACAACCCGCCGTATTGATCCAAATTCAAGACACCGCCCAATCCTTCGTCGGACAGATCTACGGCCTGGAAACAAAAAACGGCAACAGGTTCATTTGCTCGATAAAGAATAACATATCTGAATGACAATCCAGCTATAGAAGCATTCTCTAGCGCTTTTAAATAATCCAATGAAACAAAAAAACCTCTTCCGCTGACTACTTGCTCCCAATGGAACGGATCCAATTCACATGCAGAGTTTACAACGGTATATCGGATGTCTTGGTTCAAAATAAAACAGGTGTGTGTATTGAAAATGGAATGAAATAGGCGAACAATGGTAAATTCAAATGGTTTTGAATCCGCAAAACTATATACCGTGCTTTATTGCCAATTGCCTAACCATTTCATAAACAGCAGGACAAACCGCACTGTTTTTAACAATGAGATTCAAGGATTTGCTTATTGGCAGCGTATCGGTGTGAGGGTATCCTTTGCAAGCTTGAGGCCTATGTTCATAAACGCTGCATTTGTTGTCTGGTAGAAGGAAGGGACAAGGAATAGACTGAGGAACATAATCGCCATCCTGATCCAACTTTAAATATCGGTTTACCATCTCGCCTGGTCGAATTCCGAAATGGTCTGCCAAACGGCTGATGTCGCGCTCTTTGAAAACCGGACTGATGGTTTTGCAGCAGTTGGCACAGGAGAGACAATCGGTTGTCTCGAATACCTCAGCATGCAAATCGAACATCTCCCCGTCAATTCCCTTTTTGGAATGCTTGGTCAACTTTTCCAAAATTTTCCGGTTTTCACGCTCAATGCGGTGGGAATGCCGGTTAAGTTCCTCTTGGGAAATGGGCATGGGTGGTGATTTTCAAATTATTCCGTGAAACAAATCGGACCGCAAAGTTACACCAAAAGCGAACCCGAATCCATAACTTTGTAAGGTACCCCATTACATACCCAATCATTTCCAAATCTTCAATATGGAACAGTTTATTGTCTCCGCTAGAAAATACAGGCCTTCCACTTTTAACACCGTGGTTGGACAACAATCCATCACCACCACGCTCAAAAACGCCATCCGCACCAATCAACTGGCTCAGGCATTTCTATTCACTGGTCCCCGAGGCGTTGGCAAAACCACTTGTGCAAGGATTCTAGCCAAAACCATCAATTGCTCCAACTTGACAGCAGAAACTGAATGCTGTAACACTTGCGACTCATGCGTTGCTTTCAACAATGGCCAAAGTTTGAATATTTTCGAATTGGATGCTGCATCAAATAGCTCTGTCGATGACATGCGTGCGCTGGTTGAGCAAGTACGATATCATCCACAAGGCGGAAAGTACCGCACCTACATCATCGATGAGGTTCATATGTTGACTACGCAGGCCTTCAATGCTTTTCTCAAAACTTTGGAGGAACCTCCCGCCTACGCGAAATTCATACTGGCTACTACCGAAAAGCACAAAATCATACCGACCATTCTTTCAAGATGCCAGATTTTTGATTTCAACAGGATTACTGTCAACGATATTGCCGAGCACTTAGCATATGTAGCCAAAAGCGAAAATGTAACAGCCGATCCGGAAGCACTGCATCTTATCGCGCAGAAGGCCGATGGCGCCTTGCGGGATGCCCTTTCCATCTTCGATCAACTGGTAAGTTATGCTGGAAGCCACATTACATACAAACATGTTTCCGAGAACCTGAATGTTCTCGATCATGAATACTACTTCAATTTCACAGACATGGTTGTGAAAGGCGACTTGCCCTCTTGTCTGATGCTTTTGGATAAAATAGTTAAGGATGGTTTTAATCTACATCACTTTGTAATTGGCTTCGCAACCCACATTAGGGATCTGATGATGTGCAAAGATCCGCAAACTGCCTCCCTCATTGAAACGACCAATACCATCCGTGAACAATACTTAAGCCAATCGAATCGCCTAGCACCAGGATTGCTTTTTCAATTTCTTGATTTGCTCTCCAAATGTGACTACCAATTTCAGTCGGCGCAAAACCAGCGCCTCCATGTAGAAATCGCTTTGATGAGAATGTGTGCGGCATCAGGAAGACCCGACCTGACAACACCAGTAAGGACGGAACAGCCAGCAACGAGCGTAACATCTCCTTCAATACAAAATTCATTTGCTCCACCGTCCAACCCCACGACCATTCCACCAGGCATGTTGCAGCAAGATGCGATTGCTGTTCCCGAAATAAAAAAGGCTGCCCCTCCGGTATCCATCAAAATTGAAAATCAAACCGCCAACATACCAGCCATAACACCAAAACCTGCAGCCTCTTCACCAACCAGGACAAGTAGATCTGCAACTATTTCGATTAGCAAGACATTAGCTGTTGGGGGCTTGGGAGGCAACAAATCAAAAGAGGATGAGGACCCTGCCATGATTTATGCAGGCTACAAATTGGATGTCGATGCAGCCATCAAAGCCATTAAAAAAATCAGTGATGGCATGCTTGAAGTTGGAAGAAAACAAGTCGGTTTGTCGTTGGTTTCATACCCACTGGAAATAGTAGATGAAAACATCATCGAAATCCCCGTGGAGAATCTAGTTCAGGCCGATGAGATTCGTTCCAACAGGGTGGAAATCCTCAAGTGGCTTCGTGAAAGCGAAAATCTCAAGTGTGGAGATATCCGATGCCGGATTCTACCCTCGAATGAGGTCAAAAAAACGGCCTACTCCCCAACTGAAAAATTCAATACCATGACAGAAACAAATCCAATGCTGGCCAAACTAAGGCAAAAGTTGGACCTGGATCTGGATTTCTAGAAACTCTCACATTTATTACTTTTGCAATCCATTTAAAAACTAGACTATTATGCAAGGACAAAAAATTTCCAATACTGGCGGTAAACTGAATGTTCCCGACCAACCCATTATTCCTTTCATCGAAGGAGACGGAACGGGACCAGACATCTGGGCTTCCTCCGTCAGGGTTATAGATGCCGCTGTGGAAAAAGCCTATAACGGAAAGCGTAAGATCGTTTGGAAAGAAGTGTTGGCAGGTGAAAAGGCATTTAACCAAACGGGTAATTGGTTGCCCGATGAAACTTTGGATATCATCAGAGAACACTTAATCGCCATCAAGGGCCCATTGACTACACCTGTTGGAGGCGGTATTCGTTCATTGAATGTGGCGCTTCGTCAAATATTGGATTTATATGTGTGCTTAAGACCTGTGCGTTGGTTTGAGGGAGTCCCCTCACCTGTGCGTCACCCTGAAAAGACCAACATGGTTATCTTCCGCGAGAATACTGAAGATATCTATGCTGGCATTGAATATATGGCAGGTACACCTGAAGTGAAAAAAGTGATTGAGTTCCTAAAAACCGAGATGAAGGTGAACAAAATCCGCTTTCCAGAATCTTCGTCGATTGGAATAAAGCCTGTTTCCCAGGAAGGTTCTGAAAGATTGATTCGCGCAGCGATTCAATATGCTGTAGATCACTCGAAACCTAGTGTAACATTGGTACACAAAGGGAATATCATGAAATTCACCGAAGGTGGATTCAAGAAATGGGGATATGAATTGGCTGAGCGTGAATTTGGCGACAAGGTTTTCACCTGGAACCAATATGACAAAATCGCTGAGGAGAAAGGTAAAGATGCTGCCGAGTCTGCCATGAAATCAGCCGTTTCTGCCGGCAAAATCATCATCAAGGATTCTATCGCGGATGCCTTCTTGCAACAAATCCTGCTTCGTCCTGATGAATACTCGGTTATTGCAACTTTGAATTTGAATGGCGACTATGTTTCAGATGCCTTAGCAGCTTGTGTTGGCGGTATCGGTATCGCACCCGGCGCTAACATCAACTATGTTTCAGGACATGCCATCTTTGAGGCGACTCATGGAACCGCACCCAAATACGCCGGTCAAGACAAAGTAAATCCAGGTTCTGTTATTTTGTCTGGTGCAATGATGCTCGAGCACCTTGGTTGGCACGAAGCAGCAACACTCATTTATTCGGGAATGGAAAAGGCCATTGCTTCCAGGAAAGTCACTTATGATTTCCATCGGTTGATGGACAACGCGACTTTGCTCAAATGCTCCGAGTTCGGAGACGAGATCATTCGTTGCATGAATTAATACTCTTGCCTATCCATGGGCCTTCGGAAAAACCAAAGACCCACAAAATCTCCGCCAACGAATAAATTCCCAACGGCATGCCCCTGCTAGGAAGTATCATCAAAAGCGGAATATCGCTAAGATCCAAAATAAGGTTTGAGCGCTCTACTCCCGAGCAACATCAACGCAAAGTGTTGAAGTACTTGCTCTCGAAAGCGCAAAACACCCTTTTTGGACAAGCATATAAATTCCCGAAGCTTCTGTCCAGCACCCAATATGTGAACAAGTTCAGGCTGACCGTGCCTGTTCATGATTACAACAGTATTTTCTCCAATTGGTGGAATAAGGCTTTGCACAACGAAGAAGATGTTTGTTGGCCTGGTCAGGTTCGTTATTTCGCTCTGAGTTCGGGCACATCCGAATCATCAAGCAAGCATATCCCTGTGACAAAGGATATGATCAAGTCGATTCAAAAAGTAAGTGTCAACCAGATTCTGTCGCTTTCAAAATACGATTTGCCTGAATCACTTTTTGAAAAGGGCATACTCATGCTCGGAGGAAGCACACACTTACATCAAAAAGGAAGTTATTTTGAAGGTGATTTGAGCGGAATCACAGCGAGCAATATTCCATTTTGGTTCCAACATTTTTACAAGCCTGGTAGAAGGATTGCAAAAGAAAAGGATTGGAATGCTAAGCTGGAGGAAATTACAGAGAAAGCGCCAGAATGGGATATAGGAATTATTGTGGGTGTTCCTGCCTGGGTGCAACTACTCATCGAGAAAGTCATCGAACGCTACAAATTGTCGAACATCCATGATTTGTGGCCTAACTTATCGATTTATGTTCATGGGGGTGTATCTTTCGAACCTTATCGCAAAGGCTTCGAGAAGCTGCTGGGAAAACCACTCACTTATATTGAAACATATCTCGCCTCAGAGGGATTCATTGCATACCAGGATGAGCCAGGCGAGAAAAGCATGCGGCTCAATCTGAACCATGGGATTTTCTTCGAATTCATTCCATTCAACTCACAAAACTTCACACAGGATGGTGAAATCCTCGGAAGACCCAAAACTTTGATGGTACATGAAGTGGAAGAAGGGCAAGATTACGCCATACTTCTTTCCACCAATGCCGGCGCTTGGCGTTATCTGATCGGAGATGTAGTCCGATTCACCAATAAAACCAAATGTGATATCATCATAGTAGGAAGGACTAAACATTTCCTGAGCTTATGTGGCGAACACCTTTCGGTGGATAACATGAACAAAGCGATTGAAATGGTTGCCGATGAAATGAATATTAGCATCAATGAGTTCACGGTTGCAGGCATACCCTATGGAACCATGTTTGCACATAAATGGTACATCGGAACAGACGACACAACCGATGCTGAAACACTCAGGGAAATTCTCGATGAAAAATTGAAAATGCTTAACGACGATTACCGTGTTGAAAGATCCTCGGCATTAAAAGATGTTTTCGTTGAGCTCGTTTCACCAACCGTTTTCCTGAACTGGATGGAAGCCCACAATAAAGTTGGTGCACAAAACAAATTCCCACGGGTCATGAAAAGCCATCAACTCGAAGCATGGGATGGGTTTGTGAAAGGAACTTCCGAAAACAAAAACAGATAATCGGCGGTATCCATGACAGAAGCAATCATCAGTGGAATCTTGCTGGGAGGGGTACTTGCATTTTTGGTTGGCCCGGTATTTTTCATGCTGGTGCATACGAGTGTTCACAAAGGGTTTGTTTCTGCCATGATGCTGTCGATTGGTGTGGTTTCAAGTGACGCCGTATTCGCTGGCTTGACATACTTGGGCAGCTCAAGCATCTCAGGTCTTCAAGAAATGAACTCTTTGATTGGAATAGCAGGCGGGGTACTTGTCGTTTTGTTTGGCGTTTTCAATTTATTAAAACCTCCATCGGTTAACGCAAAACAACTGAATTACAAAAACTCCACCAAAGGATCTCTTATAGAAATGGCAAAAGGATTTTCGATGAACTCTCTAAATCCGTCAGTATTGCTTTTTTGGTTGGGAGTTGCAGGAACCTGGTCGATACAAGATCCCCATGGACATCATGCTGAGGTGTTTTATGGGAGCGCCCTTTCAACCGTATTTATCACTGACTTAGCCAAAGCTTGGGGAGCTACACATCTTAAAAAAATAGCCTCTGCAGGATTTTTGATTTGGATGAACAGGGTATCTGGTATTTTACTTTTATTGTTTGGATTGGCTATGATTGTGAAGTTCCTTGGCCAACATTAAAAACCATATATTTATCTTTGCACCATCATTGGGATGTTAGCTCAGTTGGTTCAGAGCACTGCCTCGACAAGGCAGGGGTCACTGGTTCGAGCCCAGTACGTCCCACAATAGAAGACCTTGAATTACTTCAAGGTCTTTCCTTTTACCACCTTTTGGTCTTCGCGGAAGCGGTTCAAACTTTTCACTTTTAAGTATAAAAAAGCGCCTCGGCTTTCACTACTGGCAAAGTATTCTTTATCTCCATAGCTTAACTTGCCACCCAACTCCTTGTTCCAATCCAATGCTTGCAATGTGTATGCACCATCCCTGTTTTTCAAGCTACCGAATACCAAGTATCGATTGTCGCCATCTTCAAATGTCATTGTGACACGATTTCCATCAATCACCTCTTTGATCAAGCAAGGAGTACCTGATTTTATAAGGATTGACTCCAAAACCTGGTCTTTGATCAGGTTAAGAGCACCATCCTCTGTGCCCTTTTGAGTGCCTTGGGTATAACGAGTTAGAAATATATCGCCACTAACATAGAACTGCAATGACTTCAGATCCTCAGAATCGAGTTTATATTTTTCCCGCATTTGTTGGGTAAAAACCTCTGAGGTAGAGCCGCAAGAGGCTACGAAAATCGCCAGAGAAATGATTGCCAGTGTTTTGTGAAAACTTTTCATGGTTTATAAAGTTTGGAGATTGAAACAATGATTCCAATAATCGTTCCAAAAGAAACAAATCAAAAGCATTTACTTTGCTGTAATTCCATACCCAAACAATATGCTCGGCCCCGTTTATAGATTCTTTTTCAAAATCAGAGGATGGAAGGTGGTCGGTAAGATTCCTGATGACCTCAAGAAATTTGTTATGGTGGTGGCACCTCATACAAGTAATTGGGATTTCTTCGTAGGATTAGGTGCAAGGAGTGTGATGGGAGTGGATACCCGATTTGCAGGCAAAAAAGAATTGTTCCGTTTTCCTTTCGGTTGGATTTTCAAAAAGCTGGGTGGCTACCCAGTAGACCGATCCAAGAAGAATAATTTCGTGGATGCTGTTTGCGATATATACGATTCCAAAGAACGGTTTTCGATTTGCCTCACCCCTGAGGGAACAAGAAGTTATGCGCATGTATGGAAAACAGGCTTTTGGCATATTGCGCATAAGTTGAACATTCCTATCGTTATGATTGCCATGAATTATGAAACCAAAAGCGTGGTAATTGAACCTCCATTTTTTACATCCGGCAATATGGAAACCGATATTTCCAAAATGAAGGATTATTTCCGCAAGTCACCGGGCCTCCACCCAGAATTAGGCGTCCGCTGATTGAAAAAACATCTCGGAAAAATTAACCAGATATAGTTTTTCTGTGGCACGGGTTGAGGCTGTATACAGCCACCTCCAATAATTTGCATCAATCATTTCCTCTGTTAGATACCCTTGGTCAACATAAACGGCTTTCCACTGCCCGCCCTGCGCTTTGTGACAAGTTACCGCATAACCGAATTTGACTTGAAGAGCTTGAAAGTAGGGATCAGATGACAACGCAGCTTTTCTAGCTGACTTGGTAACCACTCCATCTATGCGACCCAACACAGCATTCATCAGTTTCAAGTTCTGTTCATTTGATAAAGATGGCGTTTCAACATGTAAGCTGTCTAGATTCACCATAGCCTCAAAGGGTGGTTGCTCCGAATAGTCTGTAAACTCAAGGTTCAAGTTCGCGAAGCGAAACCCATACATTTCCGTAAAACCGTTAACCCTCACCACTCTTAACATATCGCCGTTAGCAATGAACCCTGGCCCCTCCGAAGCCTCGAGCCAATGGTAATTGTTCTTGGTGCACATTAAATAATCACCGGCATTGATCTCCTCGGTGTACCACAATGATCCATATCTGATCTGACGGTTGTAGTTGTTTGCTGAACGGTTGGAGCGGCAAACCACAATGACTTGATCGGTACCGTATTTGCCATGATCACTGGCCAATTGCTCACCTACATCCGATGATGATAATCTAACTACATCGGGAAAACCCAAATTGAATTGGAACTTTTCTGATCCGTTCAATGATTGACGAAGAGCGGTCGCATTGAAAAGTATACCGCTTTGATCCTCTTGTCTAACAACTTGGGTTAATTCAAAATGGCCGGCACGCATCCCGAACCTGGAAATCATATATCGAACATCCAAGGCATTACTTTTCTCCTCTCCAACGGGTGGCAATTGAGCGGTGTCTCCAACCAAGATCAACCTACACCCCTCTCCTTGACTAACATATTCAACCAAGTCATGCAGCAGACTTCGACCCATATATCCTTGTCCTGAATGGTCTGGAATCATGGATGCCTCATCCACTATGAAAAATGTGTTTTTCTGGTTGTTAGGAGCCAACTTCATCTGAAAACTAGCACCCTCTCCTATATCCATCCTATAGATACGCCGATGTATAGTGAATGCCCTTTTTCCTGCATATCCAGACATCACTTTGGCGGCCCTACCAGTAGGTGCTAACAAAACAGAATTGGAGCCAATTCCAGGCAGTGTTTTGACTATGGCGCTGACCATAGTTGTTTTGCCTGTTCCAGCATAGCCTTTAATAACATAGGTGTCGCCCGTATGGCTGTTGGCAATGAAATTTGCCAGCCTTGAAACCAATTCGGATTGCCCTACCGTTGGTTCGAATTTTAAATTTCGAAGCAAGGCTGTAATAAGGGTTTCTTTGATTCGGTCCATGGAAAAGCCTCCAAATAGGATTTAAAATTAGGTTACTTATTCCTGCCAGATTCGAAAAAATCAAAAAATCGTAGATTTGTGTAGGAATAAAGGATCTTTGGCCGAAATACATCACCCAAGTCATTTGTTTCCGTTATAAAACGACCGTTTCAACCCAAACCAATAATAAATCATGCCTGAAATACACTTGGAGTTGAAACCGGATCTACAAATCGCTGGCCCTGCATATGAAAGAAACCAAGGCGGAGTGGCTGATCTTTATATACACATGGGTGAATTGAGTTTCTCATGCGCCATCGCGAATCCCTCTGCCAAAAGATTCGTCGCCTTCGAGCACTGGGATTTGGACAAAAAATTATCATCTATCCTAATCAAAGGCATTTTCGATGGCTCCAAATTGCTATCAAAACCAGAAAGCTTTCGAAAGACCACCTGTATCACGGAGAGTGCGCACAGCATTTTTGTTCCAGAACCTCTTTTCGACAAAAGCAATATGGTAGATCAACTTGAACTTTGCTACGGAGACATCCCTAATAATTTGTCTGTAGCATTTGAGGAAATACCTCTGTTGGGAGTTGTAAGTTGCCACACTAGCAATGCGAGCTTAAACGACACCATTGGTGATAAATATCGCCATGTCCAATTCCACAGTGCTTCTGCAGTCCGACTGGCCTACCTCGCTTCCGTATCTGGCCCCGGAAAAGATGCATTGATACTTGTAACCACGAACAACACAACCATGCAAATAACTGCGGTTCGTTCTTCCGCATTGCTTTTTAACAACTCTTTTCAATTTAACACTCCAGAGGAATTGACTTATTACCTGCTTCTCGTTTTGGAACAATTGAAATTGAGCCCAGAGGCTGTAGATGTTTTTTTTGCTGGAGATGCATCCAAGGCAGACCCAGCCTACTTACTCGCATGTAAATACATTACAAACTGCAGATTGTCGGGCTTGCCTTCTGTATTCACATACGAACCTGAATTTTCCTTTTTGGATGGTTGTAAGCACTTCAACTTGTTCTGCGGTCCAGTGTGCGTATCATAAGCGGAAAATATAAAGGAAGGGCGTTTCAACCTCCCAAAAACCTACCGGTTAGACCCACAACGGATTTCGCCAAAACCGGTCTGTTCAATCTGCTATCTAATAGAATCGATTTTCAAGCCTGTTGCTGTCTCGATCTTTTTGCAGGAACAGGTTCTATCTCCTTGGAGCTCGCATCCCGCGGATGCAACTCGGTTACGAGTATCGACAGGGATGCCGGCTGCATCCAATTTATCAAAAATACTACTGAAAGGCTTGAGGAAAAAAACATCCTGGCAATTAAGTCCGATGTGTTCAAGTACCTATCATCGTGTAAGAACAAGTTCGATATCATTTTTGCCGATCCACCCTTTGAAGCAGTATACAGGGAAGATCTTCATGAATTTGTCTTCAACAACGGTTTACTGAAGGAAAACGGCATGTTGGTCATCGAACACACCTCCTCTGAAAGCTGGGAACACCTTCCCCATTTTGATTTCTCAAGGAGTTATGGAAATGTCGCTTTCAGTTTTTTCAGTAAATTTGATTTGGATACAGACGCCTAGCACCGCTATCAAATGACAACAAATCGCACAGCCATATTCCCGGGTAGCTTTGATCCCATCACCATCGGCCATGTCGACCTCGTCCATCGTTCACTTGATGTGTTCGACAAAGTGATCGTGGGCGTCGGGACCAACTCAGAAAAAAAATACCTTTTTGATGCTAGCAAGCGGCTGGAAATGGTTATTAAATCCTTTGATGGAAACCCCAAGGTATCTGTAATGGCGTATGATGGCCTTACCGTAGATTTTTGCAATAAACACCAAGCAGGATTTATTCTCAGAGGAATTAGAAATGCAGCAGATTACGAATTTGAAAAATCGATTTCAATCGTCAACTCCATGTTGAATCCGAAAATCGAAACGGTATTCCTCTTCTCGAAACCGGAACACGAAGCCATTTCTTCCACGATAATACGCGATATCATCCGTAATGGAGGAGATGCAAGTGGGCTATTACCCAAGGGCATCAGTATTTGATGTAATAATCACAAAGGCCAGTGATAGGCTTTTGTATGATGTTGCCCAATGTCAAGCCCTTTTCCATCAGGACTGATTCAACCACATCTTTAAAATGGAACGCAATGGATCCGGTGAAATGAACAGGGACATTTATGTGCTCAGGGTAACTCTGCACATTCGTTTCTATGAATTCAGCAATTCCATTTCTCAATAGGTTTTCGATGAATGGATGATGGCGATGCTTGGAAAGGAATTTGGCATGAGTTGACAGGTAAACATTGGCCAGCGGTTCGCGATAAACCCGGCGCAAAACATCCTCCTTGTTGGTTTGATAATCATCGAAAAAAGACTGCCGAAGATCCGCAGGCATGCGTTCATAAAGAAAATAAGCCACCAATTTCTTTCCAAAGTAACTTCCACTGGCTTCGTCTCCAAGAATATGTCCTAACCCATGATGACTTACAAGCTTAGATTCGCCATCGAAATAACAACAATTGGAACCAGTTCCAATGATGCTTGCAATTCCTGGCGATCCCTGGCAAAGTGAAATGGCACAACCCATCATGTCGTGATCAACAACAATATCGCATGGACCGAAAGCTGCTTTCAAGGCATTCGATACAATGGATTTTCGATCATCGCTGGAACAGCCTGCGCCGAAATAACGAATGCGATCCAATGACCCTGATAAAGCAAGCAATTCAGAATTGGACCTGATCTCTGTGAGAATATAATCTGTGTCGGTAAATAGCGGATTGAATCCTTTGGTCTCAAATGAGACCCATGCTCCATCGTTATTCAAAAAGCGCCAATCGGTTTTAGTGGATCCGCTATCCGCAATTAAAATGGCTCCCATGATTTAGATATTGGTGATTTTAGAGATGCGTAACATTTCGGTATCTGGAAGGTGGGTAATGGAAATACAATCTTGAAATGATGTCAAAGCCACTTTCCCTTGAACTAGACCAGCCATAACACCGGATTTTCCATCAATCAATGCCTCCACTGCTGCCACGCCCAAACGAGTTCCCAAAATGCGATCAAAAGCCGTAGGAGATCCACCTCTTTGGATATGACCTAAAACCGTAACACGAGTATCATATTGTGGTGCTAATGATCGTACCTTTTCAGCGATTTTGAATGCACCGCCTGCCTCATCACCCTCACACACAATTACAATATTCGATGTCTTTCCGGCGCTTTTTCCAAGCTCAAGATTTGATAAAAGTGCAGGTATGTCGGTAGGCGTTTCGGGCATAAGGATAGCCTCCGCTCCAGAGGAAATTCCGGCAGCCAAAGCAATATGTCCGGCATGGCGACCCATGACCTCCACAAAAAACAACCTGTCGTGAGATGCGGCTGTATCTCTGATTTTATCAATAGCTTCAACAGCCGTGTTCACTGCTGTGTCGAATCCCAAAGTAAAATCGGTGCCTGACAAATCATTGTCAATGGTTCCTGGTATACCAACGACTCTAACCGCATGCTCTCTCTCAAATTGCACAGCTCCCTTGAAAGTGCCATCACCTCCTATAACCACTAATGAGTCCAATCCCGCATCGGCGATGTTATTATAGGCTTTAACTCTGCCTTCAACCGACATGAACTCCATGCTTCGTGCCGATTTGAGTACGGTTCCACCCCTCTGTATGATGTTGGAAACCGAACGGGAATCCAAAGTTTCAAAGTCCTTTTCAATCAGACCCTGGAAACCTCTCTTGATTCCCGTTAGGGAAATACCATCGGCCAAAGCCCTGCGAACCACAGCTCGAACGCATGCGTTCATGCCTGGACTATCGCCTCCCGAGGTAAGGACTCCTATATGTTTGGGTTTTGGCAACAATAGTTCTGAATTGGAATCGCTAAGTTATCCAATAAATTAGTCAGACATGCAAACCCTCGTCACATCGATACAAATTTGAAAACGATTCACTATGTTTGTAGTAGTACAAAAAAAACATTCATGAAAACAACCCTTCTTTCAATGGCTATTGCGCTTTTTGCCTTAAGCCATGCGAATTCCCTACAAGGTCAGAGCTTTGAAAAGCATCCTGGAAACAAAAAAAACCTCACAAGCTCAACCCCGCAGTCACAGTTACAACAGCCCGAAACAGGCAGTAAAGCTAAACTAGACTCAAAGCTTTCAGTTCAGAAGAGAGGCGCCATCGTCAACAACCAAGGTGGTTCAAGCGCAAGAAACTGTACACCGAAGAAACGCGAAAACCCTTACGCCATCAGCCGTGCTGATTTCGAAAAACTTCCTGCGGACCGTAAGAAGTTCATTCTTGAAAACGCATCCAAGTATTCTATTATAGACTAAAACGGACAGACCATGAAAAAAGCAATTTACATCATCTGCATATTTACCACATGGGCCTTCCTTTTTACGGGAATAGCATCTGCCCAAACCCAACTTATCGTTGATGGAGGTTTTGAAACCGGGCCAGGCGGAACGGCATGGTCTCAGTCCTCTACGAATTTCGGAACACCACTTTGTGATTTGAACACATGTGGAAACGGCTCCGGAACAGGACCTCGAAACGGTACATACTGGGCTTGGTTCGGAGGATTGCCGGGTGGTACAGAATCGGCGTCTATTTCACAAACCATTATTATTCCAGCAGGCGCCACTACCAGCTTGTCCTTTTGGATTGAGCAAATCATTTGCGACAGTCCGCAAGACTTCCTTGAGGTTCGCATTGATGGCAACTCCGTTTTCACTACAACAGGAGCCAACAACCTATGCGGCGTTCTTGGATACTCCCAGCAAGTTATCAATATTTCATCCTACGCGGACGGACTTCCTCATGACATTGAATTTTTCTCCACTACATTTTCCGTGAACGGAGGAAGTACGAATTTCTTTATTGATGATGTATCTGTTTTGGCAACTGTTGGCACAGGTGGCTGTCCAAATATCGCAATTGATGGCGGATTTGAAGCAGGACCAACTGGTCCGGCCTGGACGCAAGCCTCTACCAATTTTGGAACACCCTTGTGCAATTTGGCAGGCTGTGGTAATGGTGGCGGCACTGGTCCTCGTTCGGGATCGTTTTGGTCGTGGTTTGGTGGATTCCCAGGAGGTATTGAAACAGGATCCGTTTCCCAAACGATTACTTTCCCCTCCGGAAACAACATCACCTTGAAGTTCTATCTCGAAATACCACAGTGCGACGGACCGCAGGATTTTCTGGAAGTTCGTGTGGATGGACAGCAGGTGTTTCAGACCACAGGAGCTAACCCTGCCTGCGGAACCACAGGCTATGCTTTGCAAACCGTGAACCTTTCCTCTTTCGCCGATGGAAATCCTCATCTGATTGAATTCAATTCAACCACTTTTGCAGCCAATGGCAATGCTACCAATTTCTTTGTGGACGACATTACCATCGAAAGCTGCCCGCCGTCACCCGGTGCATGTAACGATACAACCAGCTTCAATGGACTAAATGTCGCCATTCCTGATGGTAACGCAGCTGGAGTAACCAACTCCCAAACCATTACCGGAGTAAGCGGCAACACACTCGGCGTTGATGCCAAACTGGCTTCCGTTTGTTTCACCATTGCCCACTCTTGGGTAGGAGATCTAATCGTACGGTTAACATCTCCCTCTGGTAACACTATCACCCTCATGGATCGCCCTGGCGTTCCCGCCCTATTGAGCGGTTGCGATGGAGATGATGTGGATGTTTGTATTGATTTGGGATTGGGTAATGAATTGGAAAATGTTTGTGGTACCACTGCACCCAGCATCGCTGGCAGTTTTACTGCAGCAAACGGAACCAACCTGAACTCAATCAATGCAGGCGGAGGCTCACCCAACGGGACTTGGCAACTCTTCGTTTCCGATAACGCAGGATTTGATACAGGAGTCATCACATCTTGGAAATTGGTGTTCGATGACGGCCCTGTTGCAAGTTGGAACGCCCCTGCCTCCATTTGCGCCAATTCGCCAGCTGTAAATCTGAATTCGCTGGTAGTGGGAACGACAGGTGGTACATGGTCTGGTCCTGGAGTATCTGGAAACATTTTCAATCCAACAGGCTTGTCGGGATCGGTTAGCGTAACCTATTCCGTCAGTTCAGGAGGCTGTTCAGACGCCCAAACAAATTCCATTTTCGTATTCGCCAATTCACCCGCGGCTTCCTTTACATTTAATACGGTCGGATTAACCACCTACTTTACCAACACTTCTACCGGTGCATCCACCTACAGTTGGAATTTTGGGGACGGCAACTCCAGCACCAACCCTAGTCCAACTCATACCTATGCCGCCGCCGGCTTCTACACCGTTACTTTAACCATTACTAGCCCCTGTGGAACCAATACCACCAGTCAATTGGTAGGAGTAGTTGCATGCGGAGAGAAATCAACGGATGGGGGTTTTGAAAACGGCCCAGGCTCTGGTTCATGGACAGAGGCCTCTACCAATTTTGGAACTCCTTTGTGCGATCTTTCTGGCTGTGGAAATGGTGGAGGCACCGGACCCAGAACCGGTACATATTGGTCGTGGTTTGGAGGCATTGCCACATTCGAAGAATCGTCGGTTGAGCAGTCTTTCGGTCCTGTGGCAGCCAACAATGACCTTACACTGTACTTCTGGCTGGAGCAAAGTGAGTGCGACGGACCAGATGACTTTCTAAAAGTTGTGATTGACTCTGATACCGTATTTGCAACCACTGGAGCTTCCACCATTTGTGGTCAGGTTGGATATTCTTTGCAAACTGTCAATTTGAACGCTTACGCAGATGGCCAAGCCCATACACTCAAGTTCTTCTCCAGGGTTTATGGTACAAATGGCGGCGTAACCAATTTCTTTGTGGATGATATCTCCCTTTTGGCTTGCATTGGAACAGGTCTTGATGATTCGGACTTTGGCAATGATATAGCCATATTCCCGACACCCGCATCGGATATTTTACATATCGACTTTGGAAAATCTCCGAAAAAGAATGTTTCATTATCTTTCATCGATATGCTTGGAAAAACAATCCTCCAATCATCGTACGAATCACTGCCATCCGACTCAAAAAAATCGTTCGATATCAGTAATCTTGGCAAAGGTATTTACAGCGTCATCATTTCTTCCGAAGGCAATAGCATTGTAAGGAAGATTGTGGTTCAATAAATGAACTTGTTTGAACTTTCCTTGAGGCCGTCCTAATCAGACGGCCTCGTTTTTTAAATGAAATGGAGCCAAAAGCCGACAAGCTAACCTTTTTCGAATTGGTTTATGCCATAGTCAGACTAGTTCCGAAAGGAAGAGTAACCACCTATGGAGCCATTGCCAACTCCTTAGGGGCAAAAGGATCCTCCAGAATGGTTGGGTGGGCCATGAACGCATCTCACTCTGTTAAACCACTGGTGCCCGCTCAAAGGGTTGTCAATCGAAATGGAATGTTAACAGGCAAACATCACTTTGGTGGAAGTAACTTGATGCAAAAACTATTGGAATCGGAAGGTGTTATCGTTATCAATGACAAAGTGGTTGATTTTGATAAAATCTTTTGGGATCCCGCCAAGGAATTGAAAACTTGATGATTGGCTATCTTTGTAAAAAACAACGCATATGGCAATTACCGTTGAACAAGTTTTTGACGCACTTAGGAATGTAGAGGAACCGGACTTGAAAAAAGACCTGGTAACCTTAAATATGATCCGCGATGTGATGGTGGATGGCAAAAAAGTGTCTTTCACAGTCGTTTTGACCACACCCGCATGCCCCTTAAAGGCACTTATCGAAAGAGCGTGTATTAATGCTATCATTCATTTTGTAGACGATCAAGCAGAGGTTACCGTAAATATGACTGCGGATGTGACAAGCCGAAGGGGGCAGGATGGCAATTTACTTCCGGGAGTAAAAAACATCATCGCCATCGCATCAGGCAAAGGTGGTGTAGGGAAATCAACCGTTGCCGTGAACCTGGCAATTGCTTTGGCTCAAACAGGAGCCAAAGTAGGTTTGATTGATGCAGATATATACGGACCATCACTCCCCATTATGTTCGGAGTGGAAGATGAGAGCCTTTATGTGAACGAGCGGGATGGAAAACAGTACATGGTGCCCGTTGAAAAATTCGGTGTTAAAATGCTGTCCATTGGTTTCATGGTGGATCCTTCTCAAGCCATTGTTTGGCGAGGACCTATGGCATCCAAAGCGCTACGCCAATTATTTTCAGATGCAGATTGGGGTGAGTTGGATTATATGCTAATCGACCTACCCCCTGGTACCGGAGACATCCATCTGACACTTGTCTCAGCCGTGCCCGTTACCGGTGCTGTTGTGGTATCAACCCCTCAAAAAGTTGCACTTGCTGACGCACGAAAAGGCATCGCTATGTTCCAAATGGACAGTATTAAAGTGCCTGTTCTTGGACTTGTGGAAAACATGGCTTGGTTCACCCCTCAAGAGCTGCCAGAAAACAAGTATTTCATATTTGGTAAAGAGGGCTGCAAAGCTTTGGCTCAGGAATTAAATGTGCCATTGTTAGGGCAAGTTCCTTTAGTACAAGGGGTTTGTGAAGGTGGTGATAGAGGCACTCCTGTGGTTTTGCAAGAAGATTCGAATGCCGCCATGTCCTTGATGATGGCTGCAGCTAACTTGGCTCAGCAGGTAGCCATCCGTAATGCTACCATGGAGCCTACTAAAACGGTACAGGCCAACGCTTATTGATGGCCAATTGCTAAATTTGTAGCCATGAGCCACAATGATCCAAAGCTTTTGGAAAGAATCGAATCCACACTGGATTCTCTCCGACCTTATTTGGAAGCAGATAACGGAAATGTAAGCCTAGTTGAAGTAACCGAAGAGATGATTGTGAGGCTCGAATTACAGGGGGCCTGTAGCTCCTGCTCCATGAGCCAAATGACTCTTAAGGCGGGAATCGAGCAATCCCTGCTAAAAGCCATCCCAGAACTTAAAGGTGTGGAGGCTGTGAATATTTTCCAATAGCTACATTAGATGGACTCGGGGCCGAAATCAATTCCCGACAGATTTAACGACCTCCTTGCCAATCGGGCTTGTTTCCCTTACTTTTAAGTGATAACATTTTACTTGCTTGGCTGGCAAACCACAATACCTTAACCATTGTTTCATTATTGCTATTATTGTGCATCAATGCTAAGCCACACCCATTACAATAAATCCGTTGTACTCCTCAATCAAAAAACCATGAAAAAGCCCTTCCTTCGATTATTTTGCTTGGGTTTCCTTTTGTTTTTGAACCAACTTTCGTTTGCTCAAGGGTTCGAAAAACTTGACATGACTCTTTATCAGCTTAGCACCGGTGAAACAACCACTTCGGATCCATTACATATACTTGCCAAAGGAGATGTAAACACCATTAAAGAGATCATTTCGAAACACAATGGAGCATTCAAATATGCTTACGCAGATATTGTCTCTATGACAATCAACATTCCAGCATTGAACGAATTGGCCCGTTCTGCACAAGTGGAACGGATTGAAATGGTTCGATCCTACTATGAATTGATGAACGACTCTATGCGTTCTGCTATTCAGGTGAACCCGATCCACCTGGGCCACCCCCTACTTGGTGTTCCTTACACAGGTGCTGGAATCGCCATAGGCATCATAGACACAGGATGCGACCTGACTCATCCGGACCTACTCGATTCTCTCGGAAATACCAGGGTGAAATTCATTTGGGATCAACGCAAGCCTATTGCGGCAAACACGCCACAACCCTTTGGCTATGGACAGGAATGGAATGAATCGGAAATCAATGCCGGCACCGCAAACACCAACGACGAACAAGGATTTGGTCACGGCACCCATGTATCCGGCATCGCAGCTAGCGACGGGTCTGCCAATGGCACAAATAAAGGAGTGGCACCTGATGCGGTCATGATTCAGGTGGCTGTAGATTTCAACAACAGCAGTAGCCCAACTATAATGGATGCCGTCAACTACATCTACACCAAGGCTCAACAGCTGGGACTTCCCTGCATCATAAATGCAAGTCTTGGTACTTACTATGGCTCTCATGACGGAAACGACTTGCAAGCCCTCATGATTAAAAACATGATTGTTCAACAACCAGGTCGCACACTAGTTGCCGCTGCTGGCAACGCTGGCAATGTACCGTTTCACTTGGGATACAACGCATCCAATGACACCTCATTCACCTGGTTGAGGCATAACCCCAATTATCCATACACCTATCTACAAATCTGGGGCGACACAGGTGTATTTAATGGAATCCAATTTGCTTTGGGAGCGGATGCTGACTACAGCCAACCCACATATAGAGGAAGAACACCTTTTAGGAATTTCAGCTACTGTCAGGGGGTTCTTAAAAGAGATACCCTTTTCTCCCCTACCGGAACCAGATTGGCCATTGTAGAAATGTTTGGAAGCCTTCAGGGACCTGCTTGCAGAATGGAAATGGTTATTCGTCCCGACTCCACAACCTATGCCTGGCGATTGATGACCCAAGGCACAGGAAGATTCGACCTTTGGAAATTTTATGATGGTACTTTGCAATCAGGATTTCTAACTACGGGGCTTCCAAGTGTGAGCACAGTTCCTGATATGGTGAAGTATAAACTCCCCGATTTGAATTCCACCATTGTTAGTGGCTTTCAATGCTTGGATGAAGTCATAACCGTAGGCAACCATTTCAACCGCACTTTCTATTATGACTTCGCCGGAAACATTGTTGCCGATACCACTGCCACTCCTGGCGATATCGTTCCCAATTCGAGTAAAGGGCCAACGAGAGATGGAAGAATCAAACCAGATATCGCGGCACCAGGAAGCACCACCTTGTCTGCAGGGCAACTATCCCTTTTAACACAGTGGCAAAACATTCCCAATGCCATTCCAGTGATCGCCCAAGGTGGTTTACACTTCCGTGATGGCGGCACCAGTTCGGCTGCTCCTGTTGTTGCAGGTGTGGCTGCATTGTTCCAAGAGCAAAACCCTGGCGCAGACTATCTAGATGTTAAAAATGCCATTCTTCAGTGTGCAGTACAGGACTCCCTGACCGGAAACCAGCTTCCAAACAATACTTGGGGTGTTGGTAAGGTAAATGCGTTAAATACCCTGATCAATTGTGCATTGACTTCGCTGAACGAGTCGGTAGAAAATCCCTTATTGACCCTGAACCCCAACCCAATTGCTCGTGGCGGAGAGGTAATGGTTTATTCCAATATGGATTGCGTTGCAGTAGAACTTCGTGATATGGCAGGTCGACTTATTTGGAGCCTTAAGCCCTCCAACCAATGGCCTATGACCCTATCGACGAATGATCTGAGAGCCGGGGTTTACCAAATCCAATTGATAGGTAGCAAATCGAAAACACGAACTCAGAAGCTGGTCATTGTGGATTAAATCCAAATCATTTGGATCTGACCTTGTCCCATTTCTTGATTTGCCATGTTGCTTTTCCAGTGCAAATCAGGTTGCCATTATGATCAAATACCTGAGAGGTGGTGTCATATTCCACCGACTCCGACTTAGTTAATGGCTCAACAACCATTCTGGCAAATTCTGCTTCATCCAATGAATAACTGCAAGTAACAGCGCTTTTAGCTCTGAAGTGATAATCGACCTTCAACGACTTCAACACAATCCGATACTCATTGGAAGTTAGACATGTCATTACGGAAATCCCCGAGGTGAATTCACAGAGAGCAGCCAATCCGCATGCATGAACAGATCCCACATGGTTCCTGTTCCTTTTGATAAATGGCATGCTGGTGGTCACTTGACCTTGAGCAATGCTATTGATACGCACACGATGCGGCCGGTTGAATGGAATAGCCCTGTCCAATATTAAATTGAGCAAAAAAAGGTAGAACTTGGAAGCAGATGCCCTTGTTGAGATCTTTTGGATGAAGTCCGCAGTCATGATTCGAATTGTTTGCGAAGCTGTTCCATTGTCAAACCCATCTCCCGTTCCAACCTGGTAATGACCGAAGTCACAGAAGACTTTTCTTCGATTAGTTCGGAGGATTTTCCCGCACACCAGAGGTTTTGATAGTTTCCTGGCTTTACAGCATGTTCTAGCATTTTTAATCCACGAATGTGAACCAATGCTTTGAAATATTTTCTGGTCCAGGAATTATTGGACAAATATTTTTCGAAGACATTTTGCTTGTAGCCGATTTTTTTAGAGTACGGGGTTTCAATTATTGAACAAGGAGTACCTGAGAGTCTTTCCGTCATGACGATGTCGTCCATTCCAGACTCCAATACCGCATTTTTATAGGCATCTCCGACCGCCGCCTCATCGGTGGCAATAAACAATGTCCCTATTGATGCACCTGAAGCCCCCAAGGCAAGTGCGGAAACAACACCAGAACCTGTTGCTATACCTCCTGCAGCAACTACTGGAATTTCTGGAAAATCCCTCTTCAAAGCCGGTATCAATACAGATAAGGGGTGAGGACCCGCATGCCCTCCTGCACCTTGTCCCACCGCAATAAATCCGTCGCATTTGAGTGATGCGCATTTTTCTGCATGGGTCATATTGGTTACATCACAATAAACTTTGGCACCGTAACTGTGAGCCGCCTCAATAACCTCCTTCGGACTTCCTAGGGAGGTAATGTAAAATGGAACCTTTGCCGAAACACATAGCTCCAAGTGTTTTTTAAACAACAAATTGGTTTTTTGCACTATCAAATTCACCCCAAATGCCCCTTGGCAGGGCTCTGTTCGGGAGAAAGCAGACAATCTGCCCAATAAGGCTTCTAATTCCCCTTCTTCCCGATAATTCAGAGATGGGAAAACGCCCATGATACCCGAACGCATCGCTTCAACAACCATGGCTTCATTGGAAACCAAGAACATGGGCGCCATGATGATTGGCAACCTGATACCCAGTGTGGAGGTTAGTGGATTGCCTGTAAAGTGGCTCATTGTGGTTATTGATAAAGGGTTCGATTTCTTAGTTCAAAATTGATTTATTTTGTTACAATCAACAAGTATAAATTATGTCGGTAAGCAGGCTATTTGATTTATTGGATCATCAATTGCAAAACCACCCGCAAAGTTGCGCTTTGGCAGGGAAGGAAAAGGGGAAATGGATCCAGCACAGCACACAGGATTTCAAAAATACGGTCGACTTGATCAGCCAAGGCCTCATCCATCTCGGCATCGGCAATGGCGACAAAGTGGCCATCATCTCAAACAATAGGCCTGAATGGAACTTTGCTGACCTTGGCGTTTTACAAAGCGGAGCCGTTGATGTACCCATTTATCCAACCATCAGCGACCACGATCTCAGGTATATTTTATTAGATGCTGAAGTGAAAATCGTTTTCGTTTCAAGTTCGGAGCTGGCCTCCAAAACTCGAAAAGCCTCCGATGGCATGGTGAGCCCTCCCCAGATTTATACATTCAACCAGGTGGAGGGTTTTAATCATTTTTCGGAACTATTGGAGCTTGGCAAAACCCATCAAGATCAAACTAAACTCGATAAGGCGAAATCATCCATCCAGCCAGGCGATCTAGCAACCCTCCTGTACACATCCGGCACAACGGGAGATCCCAAAGGAGTAATGTTGAGTCACTCCAATCTTGTCAGTAATTTTTTGGCGGTAAGACATCTTACGCCTGTACATGCGGGAGACAAAGTACTAAGCTTTCTTCCATTAAATCATATCTACGAGCGGATGCTTACCTATACATACATGTATTTAGGTGCGTCCATTTGGTATGCGGAAAGTTTGGAAACCATCGGAGACAATATCAGGGAAGTGCATCCAGTTGCCTTCTCAGCCGTACCCAGACTGATTGAAAAAGTATATGACAAAATTGTTGCCAAAGGAAGCTCATTGAAGGGCGTTTCACACAAACTCTTTATTTGGGCACTTCAACTAGGCCTTGCTTATGACCCTGCGAATCCAGGTTCGATAGGCTATCGAATACAATTGGCATTGGCAAATAAAACGGTTTTCCCTAAATGGCGCGAGGCTTTGGGCGGACAAGTCAGAGCCATAGTTTCGGGAGGTGCTGCTCTGAATCCTAAGCTAGCCAGGGTGTTTTGGGCTGCAGGCATACCCGTTTTGGAAGGGTACGGACTTACCGAAACTTCACCTGTTATTACCGTGAACACCTTACAAAAAGATGGTATGGGAGTAGGTACCGTAGGACGGGTTATTGAGGGTGTTGAGGTAAAAATCGCAGAGGATGGCGAAATCCTTTCCAAGGGGCCAAACCTGATGATGGGTTATTACAAAAGGCCTGACCTAACAGCTGAGGTGATTGATGGCGATGGCTGGTTCCATACGGGAGATATTGGCGAATGGCAAGGCGACAAATTAAAAATCACCGACAGGAAAAAAGAGATATTCAAAACCTCAGGTGGAAAATACATTGCACCACAGTTCATCGAAAATAAACTGAAAGAATCCCGTTTCATCGAACAAGCCATGGTCATTGGCGAAAATCAAAAGTTCGCATCGGCCTTGATTGTACCTGCGTTTGCACACATCCGGGAATGGGGTCATACCAAAGGTATCAGCCTTGGAACAGATTCAGAAATCGCATCCAATCCAGAAATAAAGAAAAAGATAAATGAAGAGATAGAGCTCATCAATAAAACCTTGGGACAACACGAAACCATCAAGAAGGCAGAGCTTTTGTCGGAAGAGTTCTCCATACAAAAAGGAGAAATGACCCCGAAGCTCAGTTTAAAACGCAAAGTCATTATCGAAAACAACAAGGCGTTGGTGGATCGAATTTATAATTTGAATTGAACTTAACTCCAACCGTAACTTCAACTAATTTCGCAATTGGATAATTGAAACGAAATGGGAAAATTTAATCGATTGCTTACCCCTTCCTTTTTACTAGCCTCAATCCTTTGGTTAGGATGCGGCAACCAGCCTGTCAAACCAGTCGACCTGCCCGATCCTGAAAACAATGCCGTTTTTGACACATCATCTCTAGAAAATGATGTAGATTACATGGAGGATCTTGGCGTAAACTCCGATAGCGATTATGTGGAATACAAGGACACCACATCTGCAGACGGATTGATTTCCTCCGATAGCACCAGTGGCAACTCCATTGCTCCCACACCTCCCGCCAATTCATCCCTAAAAACCGTAAATGCCATTTACAAATCGGCCGATTGCGATAAAGTGGATTGTGAATTGCTTTTTGAGACCGAAGGAGAGGAAAAAATCAGTTTCTGCGGTGCATTTGGAGAATTTGTAACCGCCGACTTCAGGGTCACCAATAAGGAATTAGTTGGAAAAAAATTCATGGTCATATACAAAACAGAAAGCCGGAAATCCGGCGATGATGAAAAGGCAAAAGCCAAAAGCTGCAATGTGATCATTTTTGCAAAACCCATGTAATTCGATAAATATGAAGCGCAATATCAAAAAGGTAGCCGTATTGGGCTCAGGCATCATGGGCTCACGCATCGCCTGCCATTTTGCCAATGCGGGCATGGAGGTTTTGCTGCTCGACATACCCACACCCGGAGTGCCTGAGTTATCATCGGGCCAAACCACCAAGGAACAACGAAACGCTCTTGTCAACGAATCGCTGAAGAAGGCCGTTCAATCAAATCCATCCCCTCTATACCGCAAGGCATACCAAAACCGGATTACCACCGGTAATTTTTCAGATGACTTAAAAAACATATCCGACTGCGATTGGGTATTGGAAGCTATTGTTGAGAAACTGGATGTGAAGCAGCAGCTATTTGAAAAAGTAGATGCGTTCCGCAAACCTGGAAGTATCGTTTCAACCAACACATCCGGTATTCCAGTGCATTTGATTGCCACAGGACGAAGCGAGGATTTTAGAAAAAACTTTTGCGGAACACACTTCTTCAATCCTCCCAGGTACTTGAGGCTATTGGAAATCATTCCTGCATCAGACACTTCGCAAGAACTGATTGACTTCCTGCTTGAGTTCGGAAGTCACATCCTTGGAAAAGAAACTATCGTGTGTAATGACACGCCAGCTTTTATTGCAAACCGAATAGGTGTATTTGCCATCATGTCTTTGTTGCACTTGGTTGAAGCGGAAGGTTGGACTGTTGAGGATATCGATCGGCTAACAGGTCCCATCCTGGGTCGACCCAAATCGGCTACATTCAGAACCACGGATGTGGTAGGATTAGACACTATGGTGCATGTTGCCAATGGACTTTACGAGAAATGTACTGATGATCCGATGAGGGATGTATACAAACTACCCCCTTTTGTCAAGACAATGTTCGACAACAAATGGCTTGGCGATAAAACAGGTCAAGGATTTTATAAAAAGGCAAAAGATAGCCAAGGTAAAACCGAAATTCTATCTCTCAATCTTAAAACTCTTGAATATGGCCCTCAATCCAAAAGCAAATTTGCCACCTTGGAACAGGCCAAAGGAATAGACGATCTTGCCACTAGAACCAAAACTCTTTTCTATGGACAAGATAAAGCCGGTGAATTTTACAGGAAATTGTTTTGCAAACTTTTCAGCTATGTGTCATGGCGAATTCCCGAGGTGTGCAGCGATATCCACAGCATAGATCGAGCCTTGAAAGCAGGATTTGGATGGGAAACGGGACCGTTTGAAACATGGGATGCAGTAGGTGTTCGCGAAGCAACGAAACTTATAGATTCATACGGCTTAACAACAGCACCATGGGTCAAACAAATGCTGGAGTCTGGAGTTGAATCATTCTACCAGATAACTCAAGGTCAACTGAAAGCTTATGACATGGCATCCCAAAAACATCAACAAGCCTTGGGGGAGAATGATGCCATATCCTTGAATATCATCCGTGGCGAAAAATTGGTTTGGAAAAATTCCGGATCGAGCCTGCTAGACCTCGGAGATGGTGTGTTGAACTTGGAATTTCATACCAAAATGAATTCCATTGGAGGAGAAATTTTGGAGGGAATCAACAAATCCATTGAAATTGCAGAAAAGGATTTCAAAGGATTGGTCATTGCAAACGAAGGTGCCAACTTCTCTGCAGGAGCAAATCTTGCTTTGGTTTTCATGTTCGCAGTCGAGCAAGAATATGAGGAGCTAGATTTCGCAATCCGTGCCTTCCAAAACACCAACATGCATGTTAGGTACTCCTCGGTACCTGTGGTTGTAGCACCACATGGATTAACATTAGGAGGTGGCTGTGAGATGGCATTACACGCAGATAGCGTTGTGGCTGCTGCTGAAACCTACACCGGACTAGTTGAATTTGGTGTAGGTCTAATTCCCGGAGGAGGAGGAACAAAAGAATTCGTTTTGAGACTTAGTGATGCCTACGAGGATGGAGATATGGAAACCAACGCACTCAGAAACAGGTTTCTTACTATTGCGATGGCCAAAGTATCTACCTCAGCACATGAAGCATTCGATCTTGGAATCTTTCAGGATGGTAAAGACCGAGTGGTAATGAATCGTAATCGCCTTGTTTATAGTGCGAAAAAGAGAGTACTTGAGCTTTATGATGCCGGATACACAATGCCTATGAGGCGCAAAAACATCCGAGTGCCGGGTAAATCAGCACTGGGTATGGTTCAAGCTGGCGCCAATGCGATGCAGGCTGGTCACTTTATGTCGAAGCACGACCAGTTGATTTCCGAGAAACTAGGATTTATCATGTGCGGAGGAGATCTTTCAGCTCCAGCATTGGTTTCCGAACAATACCTGCTAGACCTTGAAAGAGAGGCTTTTATGTCGCTTTGTGGCGAAAAAAAGACATTGGAAAGAATACAAAGCATCCTAACCACAGGCAAACCATTACGGAATTGAGGTTAGTTTTATTATTTTTATGGCTTTGGGAAAAATACCCTCCTATGAAACACACCCACACATCGATGAAGGTCTTATTGAAAATCACCCTTTTGTTCATATTGTTGCCGTTATTGGCCGATGCACAAACGGAAGAAAAACCGAAGTATGCTCCAGGCAAGGACAAGCACAAGAACAAAACAGATGAAATTGGTCAGAAGCAAGGTGTGTGGAAATACTACAATTCCGGCGGTGAGTTGATTCATGAAATCGAATATGTGAACGATGTTAGACATGGCATGTCCAAAAGGTTTTATCCGTACTCGAAAATCATGGAAGAGACCGAATATCAGAATGGCGTGAAGGAAGGTGCTTATGTTCGCTATTATTATTCGGGAAATGTGAAACAAGAAGGCGAATATTTGGAAGGAAAGAAAAACGGCAAATGGACGAAGTATTTCGACTCTGGAGAAATTCAAGCTGAAACACCTTACAAGAGTGGAAAGAAAGACGGAGAGTGGAAGATTTTTAATCGCAAAGGAACTCTCGTAAGCACCGTAAATTATAGAGACGGTGTTGATGTAGCCGCTGAAGCTCAACAAAAAGCAGAAGCAGACAAAAAGGCTGCGGAAGCAAAGAAAAAAGCTGAAGAAAAAAACCCAAAGGCTCCAAAAGGGAGCACTACACCACCAGCTCCAGCCGGTGGAAATGCGCCTGCTCCGGCACCAGCTCCAGCCCCCACTCCTTCGCCATCTCCTTCACCAAAGAAGTAAATCCTTATGGACGCTTTTTTACTAACCGGCTTCCGCTCAGCAGTCGGTAAAGCTCCTCGTGGTATGTTCCGCTCAGTTAGAGCAGATGAACTAGCTTCCTCTATTATACGACATCTGGTTCATTCCATACCTGGATTTGAAAAGGATTGGATAGATGATGTAATAGTAGGCAATGCAACCCCCGAGGCAGAACAAGGATTGAATTTAGGCAGAATGGTGTCGTTGATGGGATTGGATACAGTCAAAGTTCCAGGCATGACGGTAAACCGATATTGTGCATCCGGACTAGAAACCATTGCTATAGCCGCCTCGAAAATCCATGCTGGGCTCGCCGATTGCATCATTGCTGGAGGAGTAGAGACCATGTCACCCATACCATTTGGTGGCTGGAGGATTGTACCCAATTATTCGGTTGCAAAAGAACATCCAGAGTGGTATTGGGGTATGGGCCTTACCGCCGAAGCGGTTGCCAAAGAGTTTTCTGTTTCCAGATCCGATCAAGATGCCTTTGCTTTTGAATCACACAGAAGGGCAGTAAACGCCATCAGCAACGGCAATTTCAAGAATGAGATTGTTCCGTTTGAATTCAAGGAAACCTACTTGGATGATAATGAAAAGCGCCGTACAAGAGTTACCATTCTAGATAAAGATGAAGGTCCCAGAGCCGATACTACTTTGGAAAAACTAAGCGCTCTTAAACCCGTGTTCGATACCATGGGCACCGTCACAGCAGGAAACTCTTCCCAAACCAGTGATGGAGCTGCCTTTGTTATGGTGGTGTCAGAAAAAATATTAAAGCGTATTCAAGCTAAGCCTATCGCTCGTTTCATGAGCTATGCCGTGACCGCCTTGGAGCCACGCATCATGGGAGTGGGACCCATAACCGCAATACCTGCCGCATTGGATAAAGCCGGTGTTAATCTGGGACAAATCGATTTGATCGAGCTAAATGAAGCTTTCGCTAGCCAGTCTTTGGCGGTAATCCGAGAATTGAATCTGGATACTTCCATCGTCAATGTAAATGGTGGTGCCATTGCACTGGGTCATCCCTTGGGATGTTCCGGAGCCAAATTAACTGTACAAGTACTGAACGAACTTCGCAGAAGAAATAAGAAGCACGGTTTGGTGACCATGTGCGTTGGAACCGGACAAGGTGCTGCCGGTGTTTTCGAACTAATCGACTGAACATTTTCAAATACTTTCCGTTGAAATATATCCTGGCTACATGTGATGCTAGCCTTGATTATATTTGAACACAAACATCATCCGAATGGAACCACTCGTTCACCATCCCGCTAAAGGCGGCGCTTTCATTATTAGCGAATCGAAACCCGATGACACATTCATTCCTGAGGAGTTCAATGAAGAGCATCGAATGATGGCTTCTATGGCCGACGACTTTCTGGATGCGGAAGTATTTCCCATTCTTGATCGTATTGATGCCTTGGAGCAAGGCCTTATGCCTTCACTATTGGATAAAGCAGGGCAATTGGGGCTATTAGGTGTTTCCATCCCTGAAGAGTTCGGAGGATTTGGAAAAGACTTCATGACCAGCATGCTATTGACCGAAAAAGCGGGCGCTGGCCATTCATTCGCAGTTGCAATGGCGGCCCATACTGGAATCGGCACCTTGCCTATCCTATACTTCGGAACCACAGCACAGAAAGAAAAATACCTTCCCAAACTGGCTACTGGAGAACTCAAGGCGTCCTACTGCCTCACCGAACCCGGTTCAGGATCTGATGCATTGGCTGCCAAAACCAAGGCGATGCTGACAACCGACGGTAACCACTACATTTTGAACGGACAAAAAATGTGGATCACCAATGCGGGGTTTGCCGACCTGTTTACGGTTTTTGCCCAGGTAGATGGTGATAAATTCACTGGATTCCTCGTTGAGAAAGGAACTCCCGGTCTATCACTAGGAGAAGAAGAACACAAAATGGGAATCAAGGGCTCTTCGACCCGTCAGGTATTTTTCACCGACTGCAAAATCCCAAAAGAGAACTTGCTAGGTGAAATCGGCAAAGGCCATTTGATAGCCTTCAACATTTTGAACATCGGCAGGGCGAAGTTGGCTGGTGCCGCTCTGGGCGGATGCAAACGAGCAACCACAGCATCTGTGCAGTATGCAAACACCCGAGAGCAATTCAAAATGCCTATTGCCAAATTCGGTGCCATAAGACACAAGTTGGCGGAACAGGCCATCAGAACATATGTCATGGAGTCGGCACTCTACAGAACCAGTCATCATATTGATGCCATGGAAAAGCAATTGTTGTCGGAAGGAAAAGAGTTTAACAAAGCCTTGTTAGGTGCGGCGGAAGAATATGCTGTGGAGTGTGCTATCCTTAAGGTGTTTGGTTCGGAGGTACTTGACTATGTGGTTGATGAAGGAGTTCAGATATTCGGAGGGTATGGTTATTCCTCTGATTTCCCCATGGACAGAGCGTATCGCGACGCCCGTATCAATAGGATTTTTGAAGGAACCAATGAAATCAACCGATTGCTCATGCTAGATATGTTGCTCAAGCGCGCGATGAAAGGTGAGCTAGATCTGATGACGCCCGCCCAGAATGTACAAAAAGAGCTTATGTCCATACCTGATTTTGGTACACCCGATGAGACTCCTTTCGTGCAGGAAAGGAAACTGGTTTCCAACATGAAAAAAGCGGCTTTGATGGTGGCTGGCGCAGCTGTTCAAAAATACATGATGAAGCTAACAACGGAACAGGAAATCATTATGAATGTCTCCGATATGCTGATTGAAACATTTGCAAGCGAATCGGTCATGCTGCGAGTAGAGAAACTCAGCTCCATGAAAGGTGTGGAACAGTGCGCAACGCAAATGGATATCATGAAGACTTTTTTGAATGACAGTGCCGACAGGATGTTTATCTCCGGTAAAAACGCCATTAACGCCATGTCTGAAGGAGATGAGAATCGTATGCTGATGATGGGTTTGAAGCGATTCACCAAAACCTCTCCCTTCAATACCAAGGATGCTCGTAGGAGAATTGCGAAGGAACTTCTCTCCAATGGAAAATACTGCTTTTAATTCTCGGCAGCAACAACAGGTCAAATGAGGCCTTGGCTAAGAAAAGTATTTCTGGTATTTGCACTAATAATTGCCGTATTGTCGATATGGAAATTCGATTTGATTCTCTACGGATTTCGACAATTGAATGGGCAGATTGGGATTATTAACGGATCGAAGCCCATCAGTGAATTGATATCTTCGGGGTCTTTGGATTCTGCTACAAAAGCCAAGCTTTTGTACATCGAAGAAGTTAGAAAGTTTGCTATCGATTCTTTGGGATTAAAAGATACCGAGAACTATACCACTTATTTTGATCAACAAAATAAACCTATCATGTGGGTAGTCACCGGCTCGTTACCCTATGAACTCAAGGAGAAAACCTGGTGGTTTCCAGTAATCAACACCGTTTCCTATAAGGGCTTTTTTCTAGAGGAATTGGCTTTAGAAGAAGCAAAACAAATAGAATCCGAAGGATATGAATCGGATATTTACAATCCAAGTGGATGGTCTACATTAGGTTTTTTTACTGACCCTGTCCTTTCGGGTATGCTCGCAAGAGGTCCAGGAAAACTGGCAGAGCTAATCATGCATGAAATGGCGCATGAAACCGTCTATTTAAGAAGCGAAGTAGATTTGAATGAGAATTTGGCTACACTGGTAGGTGAAGTCGGTGCCATGCGATTCCTAGACTATAAGTTCGGTGTGCAATCAGTCGAGTCCATCAGGTACCGAGAGCGTATCATGGATGATCAAATTTACTACAAGCATATGCTGGAGGGTTATAAACGACTGGATAGCCTGTACCAAACATTTAAAGATGGCATGAAAACGAAAGTCAAAGCTCAAAAGAAATATGAGTTGATAACCGATGTGCTGCTTGGCATCAATCAAATTGGACTGAAAAATAAATCCATTTACTTATACGATTTTTCGAAAGGCAAACTTCCTGGGAATCCGGAATTCATTTCATACTCCCGATACAGAAGGGATCTTGACCAGCTTGAAAATACATTAAAAACAAGGTACGACAACCATATCGGCTCGATGTTAGAAGCCGTTAAGAAACAAGGCAGGGAAGCATTGAACTGATTTTCATCCAAACCTGCCTACCAACCAAAGGTAGGTACAAACAAAAGGCATGGATACAAGCACTGCATCGAAACGATCGAGGATGCCGCCGTGTCCAGGGAAAAAATTTCCCGAATCTTTGATGTGAATGCTGCGTTTCAACAGCGACTCGACCAAATCACCCAAAGTTCCAGTTACCACTATGATGATGGAAACAATAATCCATTGATCCAGCTCCAATATTCCAAAAAGAGCGTGGTTGGCCCATGCAACTGCCGCCGAGCAAACCAATCCACCGAAAAAACCCTCCCACGATTTGTTTGGCGATATACGCTCAAACAATTTGTTTCGGCCAAATTTGGAGCCAATCAAATATGCTCCAGTGTCGCTAGCCCAAACATGAAAAATACAACCCAAAACCAGGCCTCCGTGATATTCTCCATTTGAAATTCCTGGAACAAAAGCGATAACCGCCATCATAGACACAGGAAGTGCCAAGTACAGCACACCCATCAAGGTGACGGCAATGTTTAAAAAAGGATGTTGGGCTTTTCTGTAGAGCTCTAAAATGAATATCGAAAAAACCATTGGCAAGAGTAACAGCAGGGAATCGTAACTGAAAAAACCCATGACTACACCGATTACCATCCCCAAAAGGGATATGCCCAATACCAATCCCATCCAAGTTTGCGGACTTACCCCTTCGGAACGCATCAGACGATAAAATTCCAAAATACCTGGAATGAGCACTAGCAATGAAAAAATCAAAAATGTCCACGGCCCGAACAACAACAAGGTAACAACCGTGGCTGCGAACACCATTGCAGTGATAGCTCTTTGAGTGAAGTTCTTCAAAGGTTATGTTGTTTTATAATATCCAAAGCTTGTTCAAGACGCCAATCCTCGACATACAATTCAATATCGCCTATAAATATATAATTGCTGTCTCGCTTATCGGAGAGCCTTTGATCTATGCCCGCCTCTGCCAATGCCCTTGCCAGGATTTCTATGAGCAATGGGTCGGGGGATCTATAAACACAAACCCAATTTTCATTTTGATTGAATCCATTACCATCCATCCTTGTCAATCAAGAAAACATAAGTCTCCAAAGGACCCTGGGCACCAATCACCGTTTCATTTCCAATATCTGCCGTTCGGCCAGGTCCGGTGATAAACGATAGTGAAGATGGGTTGAAGTCCTCTTTCCTGGACTTGAGGTTTTCCAGTACATCTTTGAGATCAACCACCAGCTGATTTGTAAAGGCTACTATGACATGCGCAGTAGAGAAAAAGGGAAGGCTTCTCCCGGATTGAGAGGCAGCCGATACAACCACCGAACCGGTTCTTGCAATCAAATACTCGCAAGAAGAAATAGCCACATCACAAACCGGAAGTTGACTCAAATCCGAGTAAACATTGAATTCGCATTGTCTCAAGAACTCTAATGGGGCCGACTCGGCACAGACCATCCTTCTCCACTGTCTTTTCTGGGTGAGCTCCATAAGCACCTCAGCGAACTCAATTTCATCCGAGCAAAAGTGAAATTGGCCACCTGCTTGCCTAAATGCATTCGCAAATGAATATTCTGGCACTTCATCCGCCGGATGGAAAATAGGTTGATGATAATCGGCGCCGGGAGTAGGCTCCGCAGTCTTGGCTATGAGCGAAGCCCTTAATTTCTTCAGTACCTTTTCCCTGGTTGCGCTTTCCTGCATCTAAAAAGGGTTTTTGAATATCCCTTGGTAGGCAAAGTAACTTGAAGTAAATACATCACCGACAGGGTAAATGCCTTACTTTTCACCAACCGATTGTGAGTTTCCCAAGTCCGCAGTTGGTTCATTCTCTGGAGTAACGGGTATCACTTCCTCGTCAAATGGCCTCTTCCCGTATATGAGCTCCAAATCCTCCTTGAAAATGACCTCTTTGTCGAGAAGGTGCGATGCAAGCTTTTCGAGTTGTTCTCTGTGAGCCACCAAAATCTCCTTAGTGCGGGTGTAGCAAGAATCAATCAGCTTGCTAACCTCCTCATCTATCATTTGGGCAGTCTTTTCGCTGTAAGGTTTGGTAAATGTGTAATCAGCCTGACCCGAAGAATCGTAAAAAGAGATATTTCCTATCCTATCATTCAATCCGAAAATGGAAACCATCGCATAGGCTTGCTTTGTTATTTTCTCCAAATCGCTAAGTGCTCCGGTAGATACTTGGCCAAAGACAACATCTTCGGCAGCCCTGCCACCCAAAGCCGCACACATTTCGTCGACGATCTGCTCCTTGGTATTTATTTGTCTTTCCTCTGGCAAGTACCATGCGGCACCGAGTGAGTTTCCTCTTGGAACGATAGAAACCTTGATCAGCGGATGCGCATGCTTCAAGAGCCAGCTCACAGTTGCATGACCCGCTTCGTGGAAGGCTATTACCTTTTTCTCGTGAGCCGAAATGATCTTATTTTTCTTTTCCAATCCACCGATAACCCTATCTACTGCATCTAGGAAGTCCTGTTTATCTACCAAGCTTTTGTTGCGACGAGCTGCAATAAGTGCCGCCTCATTACACAGGTTTGCGATGTCAGCCCCCGAAAAACCAGGTGTTTGCTTGGCAAGGAATTCAATGTCTACGGTACTATCGGTCTTAACGGGCTTCAAATGGACCTTGAATATTTCCTTTCGTCCATTCAGGTCGGGGAGTTCCACATAAATCTGGCGGTCAAAACGGCCTGGACGCAAAAGCGCTCTGTCTAACACATCCGCCCTGTTGGTAGCAGCAAGAATAATTACTCCGCTATTGGATCCAAAGCCATCCATTTCAGTCAACAACTGGTTCAATGTGCTCTCACGCTCATCATTGGCACTGAATGACGGGGCCTTCCCTCTGGCTCTTCCGATGGCATCTATCTCATCAATGAAAATAATGGCTGGAGCCTTCTCCTTTGCTTGACGGAACAGATCCCTGACACGGCTAGCCCCGACACCAACAAACATCTCAACGAAGTCGGAACCCGAGAGCGAAAAGAAAGGTACTTGCGCCTCACCTGCAACAGCCTTTGCCAGCAAAGTCTTTCCCGTTCCGGGAGGGCCCACCAATAAAGCACCTCTTGGAATCTTTCCTCCCAACGATGTGTATTTTTTGGGGTTCTTGAGGAAGTCGACGATTTCCATCACCTCGACCTTGGCCTCTTCCAAGCCAGCCACATCATTGAATGTGACTTTCACCTGCATGTCTTTATCGAAGAGTTGTGCTTTGGATTTGCCGATGTTGAAAATCTGGCTTCCACCTCCACCACCACCCATGCGACGGAACATGAACATCCACAATAAAACCAAGATGATGATTGGAAACAACCAAGTAAGGAAAAAATCGAGGAAACTTCTCTCGTTATTGTTGTATTTAACGGCGATCTTCTGTTGCTCATTGAAGTCCTTTTGAGCCTCTTCCAATTGTTTATCGAAAGAGCCCACATCACCGATGGTAAAGTAGAAATGGGGGCCTTCATTTATGGTTTCACCAAAGGCCTTCTTGGCAACTTCCTTGTATTTGTCTTGAGTTAACCTGTCTTTGCGGATAAATACATTTACACGCTCTCTGTTCACAACCTCAATCCGCTCCACATCATGAGCCATCAACATTTCATTTTTAAATTCTACCCAGTTGGTCTCTTTTGAACGACCTCCGAAGTCCATGAAATTGACAGCAAAAATGATCAGGATAAGTATGGCGTAAATCCAGTAAAAATTGAAGCCGAAACGAGGGGTTCCGCCTTTAGGAAATCGCCCTCCAGAGTTAGAGTCCTTACCGTCCTTTTGTTTTTTCGAATCTGACATTAAAATATTTTTTCAAGTAATCAATTGATGCGGTCAATATCCGTGCCACATAGCAATAAGGTATGTGGATGGCAGATAAACAAAGCAATCAAGCTATTGTTCAAGCGATTTTCTTCGACTTGGCGTCCGCCCAAAAACGCTCAATACCGTAATATTCCCGTTGCTCCTGAATAAATACATGAACAACGATGTTAATATAATCCAAAAGAATCCATTCAGCGTTTGTATAACCCTCTTTAAACGAAGGCTTCTCCCCTGTCAATTTATAAACTTCATCTTCAATTGCGTGAGCTATGGAATCCACTTGCGTATGAGAGTCGCCATGGCAAACCACAAAAAAATCAGCAATCGGAGCACCGGCTGATTTCAAATCCATCACAACAATGTCCTTAGCCTTCTTTTCCTGGGCTCCAAAAACGATTGCATCCAACAAACTTTTGTTAGCGTGAGCTGTACTCTTGACTTTGGATTTAACAGTTCCTTTACGGATGGTAGGCATCAGCGCTTATTGGCTATGTTTGTGCAAATTTAAGGATTTTAGTCCACCTCACAATCACCTATATAACAATTGATTAATGAGAAATTTGGAGCGCTTGATATATTTGGAAGAGGTTGATTCGACCAACCATTTCGCCCATGAATTGGTTAAAAATCAATATCCGCCCAACGGCACTGCCATATTGGCGCGTTATCAATCAGCTGGAAAGGGTCAAAAAGGCAATTCTTGGGAAAGTGCCGAAAATCAAAATTTGTTGTGCAGCCTTGTTTTTTATCCCGATCACATAGAGGCCCACGAGCTATTCAAACTCAATCAGGCGGTAGCATTGGCCATTTGCGAATATTTGGAAGAAGTGTCTGGCTACAACTTTAAAGTCAAATGGCCGAACGATATTATGTTTGAGGAAAAGAAAATCGCGGGAATCCTAATCGAAAACACCATCCGTGAAAAGCAATGTCAATTTTCGATAGTGGGCATCGGAATCAACCTGAATCAAACGGCTTTCAAGCCTTATTCTCCTGAAGCCATTTCATTAAAATCCGCAACAGGTCAAGAAACAACATCCATATCCTCCTTTTGCATTGGATTACGAGATAAGGTCATGCATCAGATTTTCAATTTAAAACCCGACGCTGAAGTTCTTCAGAGGGAATATGCAAAAAAACTATTCGGATTAAACGAGAAAAGATGGTTCGAATCCGATGGCGAGACATTCGAAGCAACCATCATTGGAGTTGACGAATCAGGAAAGTTGTTGATGGAATCCTCCGGAAATCTGCTTGACTTTGGCGTGAAGGGGGTCAAACACTTATTTCATCTAAATGCTTAAGCCATGAATGGCCCGAAAATCAAGCCCATTTATCTGGACTCTCCCGCCAAACTCTAAGCCTTTCCAAATCCTTGTCGGTAATATAACCAAGCACAGACGCTCGGTCTATCAGCACATCGTAATTACTAAGCGAGTACATCGGACAATTAGCCGACTTGAAAGCATCAGCTGCCTGTGGAAACCCATAGGTGAAAATAGAGACCATACCCTTAACAACAACTCCTGCCTCGCGAAGCGCATGCACAGCCTTTAGGCTGCTTTGTCCAGTAGAAATCAAATCCTCAACCACTACACAAGTCTGGTTTTGCTTGACCTCACCCTCAACTTGATTTTTGGTACCATGGTCTTTGGGGGTAGGTCTGACATAAACAAAGGGCAATCCCTTGGCTTCTGCAACCAGTGCGCCTTGAGCAATGGCGCCAGTAGCTACTCCAGCTATCATATCGGGAGTACCGAACTTCTCATCAATGAGCTTTACGAGCTCTTGCCTTATGTATGTCCTGATTCGAGGATGACTCAGTGTAACACGGTTGTCACAATAAATTGGAGAATTCCATCCTGAAGCCCATTTAAATGGATCAGAGGGAGATAGCTTGACTGCCTTAATCTGAAGAAGGAAATCAGCTACATTTGATGCCGTTGTACCTATGCCCATGGCTCGAAATTACAAAGTTTTTCTCAGGGACTCCCTGATTGAATTCAAACAAGGTGAGCCAACCGGTTCAAAGGATCTTGGGACTCGGGATTTCGTAAACATGTTGACTGAAGAAGGCCTCCCATCACATATCGTAATACAATCCACTGACCCCGAAGCCAAATTGGATTCATTTCTCCGCTCTTTCAAAACTATCGAAGCCGCAGGAGGAATCGTCATCAATCCCAGCAATGGAAAAATATTACTCATTGAAAGATTTGGTTTGTGGGACTTGCCCAAGGGGAAATTAGATGCCGGAGAGAAACCTGATGAGGCTGCACTCAGGGAGGTGGAGGAAGAATGCGGCGTAGACGGACTAGTAATGATTGGACTGATTGGGGTTACATATCATGGTTACATGATGAAGGAAGATCCTTGCATAAAAAGAACATATTGGTATAAAATGGAGTGTCGAGGCAACACTACTACCACAGGCCAATTGGAGGAGGGAATCACCCAAGCCATCTGGTGCGAAAACTCAAAGGTCTCCGAATTATTGAAGAGAAGTTATCGATCCATTCAAGAACTATGGAGCGACATTGAAAATGACTTTTAAGATGTGCGTCCAGGGTAGGATGCCAAGGCCTTTTCCAAACAAACCATGGCCTTGTTGAGTGAATCCAGATTGAGAACATACGCCAACCGAACCTCATTTTTTCCCATTCCTGGTGTGGAGTAAAACCCTGTGGCAGGGGCCAACATTACTGTTTGGTTATCGTGTGAAAAAGATTCCAGCAACCACTGGCAAAATTTATCGGCATCGTCAATAGGTAATCGGGCGATGGCATAAAATGCTCCGCTAGGTTTTGGACAAAATACTCCAGGAATCTTATTCAAGGCCTGAACCATGAAATCGCGCCTTGCCACATACTCCTTGTTTACGCTTTCAAAGTAAGAATGAGGCGTATCAATGGCGGCTTCAGCGGCGATTTGTCCATATGTGGGAGGACTCAATCTGGCTTGAGCGAATTTCAAAGCGGTTTCCATCACTTGCTTATTGCGTGAAACCAACGCGCCGATGCGTATACCACATGCACTGTAGCGCTTCGACACACTGTCCACCATAATTGCATGTTGATCCAATCCATCCAATGACATCACAGAAACATACTCCTTGCCATCGTAACAGAATTCACGATACACCTCATCGGAGAAAAGGAACAAATCGTGTTTGATACACAAGTCCCTTAAGGCTTCCAACTCTTGGCGGGTATATAGGTATCCAGTAGGATTTCCCGGATTGCAAATCATAATAGCCTTAGTGGCTTTATTGATGCATGTTTCAAATTCGGTAATTGGAGGCAAGGCAAATCCATTTTCAATGGATGACTGTATAGGCCTGATTTTAATACCAGCCTGGGTTCCGAAACCGAGATAGTTGGCGTAAAATGGTTCTGGAATAATGACCTCGTCGCCCTCGTTCAAACAAGTCATCATCGCTATTTCAATCGCCTCGGATCCTCCCGTGGTAATCATGATATCGGAAAAATTCAAATTAATTCCGAAATCTGAATAGTATCCAACCAATCTCCTTCTGTAGGATTCATTTCCTGCAGAGTGACTGTATTCGATAACTTTCAAATCGGTCTTTTTAACAGCCTCAAGCATAATCGACGGCGTTTCTATATCCGGTTGGCCGATATTCAAATGATAAACGGTTTTACCCTCCTTCTTGGCCTTTTCGGCGAAGGGAATGAGCTTTCGAATGGGCGATGAGGGCATTGAAAGCCCCTTGGTTGAAATATTTGGCATGCCTAAAAAAATAAAACACCCCTGGTAAGTAATATCCAGGGGTGCAAATCTAGTGTTTTTATGCTCCAAGAAATCAGTTCTTGGGATTCTCCATGGGCCTAGCTTCGGGGGTATTTTTAGGAGTGGAGGGCTCTATGGTGCCTTTGATGTGTAAGACAATGGGCCCGCCTTCCATGTTAGACATAACCGTAACGGTTTTGTCTTGAGGCCCCATTTTTCCTGCAGAGTCGAAGGTAACCTTGATGGTGCCCTTCTCTCCTTTGCTCATGGGCTGCTTAGGGAACTCGGGGACGGTACAACCGCAGGAACCCTGAGCCTGACTGATAATGAAAGGCTCCGTGCCAACTGAAGTAAATCGAAATTCATGGGAAACCTTATCACCCTGCTTGATAGTTCCATAATCGTATACCAATTCATCAAACTTGGCAACAGGACCTTTTTTGACCTTGTCCTGAGAAAAGGATACCGATGCTACAAGAACAAAGAATAAGGATGCAAGAAGCGTTTTCATGTGCAGAGTTTAGGTTAGGTTATTTGCCCTTCTCAACTGGAGCCGACATACTTTCTTTCTTAACGGGAGTTTGATCTTCCGCTGGCTCAGGCTGAGTGACGGTTCCTTTGATGGTAATCACCTTGTCCTTGGTTTTAGCATTGGAACTAATGGTTACAGTTTTGGTAAAAGGTCCAGGGCGCTTAGTGTCATATTCCACTTTGATGGAACCAGACTGTCCTTTGCCAATGGCTTCTTTTGGCCATGTAGGCACGGTACATCCACAAGAACCTCGTGCGTTGGTTATGATCAAAGGAGATTTTCCGGTGTTTGAAAATTTGAACTCATACTTCCCGTCGCCGCCATACTCGATGGTGCCGAAATCATGCACATCTTTTTCGAAAACGATCTCTGCTGCGTTTGGATCATCAGCGACTTTGGTCGCTTCCTGCGCAGTTGAATTGAATGCAGCCATCAAAACAATGAAGGCGGAACTGATAAGCTTTTTCATTTTGTTTTTTGTTGAATTTGACAATTGATGATGTAAAGGTAACTCCTTTGTAGATACATGGCAAGTACATACCATAAGCGTGCCAAATGTATCCTTGAGTGAATGAATTTTTAATGAACCAGTTGCAATTAATAATCCACAAGAATCCTGGATTGAAACTGTACATCGTTGGATTACAATTAAATAACGCAACACTTCCAAGGTCGTTGGTTGGGCCATAAAGGCCTGTATCCCTAATTTTTAAGATATTTGAAGAAACAATTCTTTTCAAACAACACCCGCAAAGCGATGGAAATTCCTAAAACCTACGATCCCGCATCGTCGGAAGACAAATGGTATAAATACTGGTTGGAAAACGGATTTTTTCGTTCCGTGCCAGACAGCCGAGAGCCTTACACTATTGTAATTCCCCCACCAAATGTTACAGGTGTGCTTCACATGGGACACATGTTAAACAATACCATTCAGGATGTGCTTATCCGGAGAGCGAGAATGATGGGGAAAAACGCCTGTTGGGTTCCAGGAACAGACCATGCCTCTATTGCTACTGAAGCCAAGGTAGTAGCCATGCTTAAAGAAAAAGGCATTGAGAAAAAAAGCCTTTCCAGGGATGAGTTTTTGAAGCATGCGTGGGAGTGGAAGGAAAAATATGGTGGAATCATTTTGGAGCAGCTAAAAAAGCTAGGAGCCTCTTGTGACTGGGAGCGGACCCGTTTTACCATGGAGGACGACTTATCCGAAGCGGTAATTGATGTCTTCATAGATCTATACAACAAAGGCCAAATTTATCGTGGTACAAGAATGGTCAATTGGGATCCGGCAGGATTAACTGCCGTGTCTGACGAGGAGGTTATCTACAAGGAAGTCGATTCCGTATTGTATCATGTGAAATACAAAGTCGATGGAAGTGATGAATATGTCACTATTGCAACTACAAGACCTGAAACCATTTTAGGAGATACTGCGATTTGCGTGCATCCTCATGACGAAAGATATAAGCATCTGCATGGTAGAAAAATCATCGTTCCCATAGTCAACCGTGCGGTTCCGCTGATTACAGACGAATATGTGTCGATGGATTTTGGAACCGGCGCACTCAAAGTGACTCCTGCTCACGACCTGAACGACTACCAGCTTGGACTGAAACACAAACTTAATACCATTGACTGCCTGACGCCTGAAGGCAAGATGAGTGAATCTGCAGGATTTTACATTGGAGAGGATCGATTCGTGGTGCGTAAAAAAATTACCAAGGACCTCGATGCAATCGGTCAGCTGGTGAAGACAGAGCCTTACAAAAGCAATGTTGGTTTCTCGGAACGGACCAATGCCGTAATAGAGCCAAGGCTTTCAATGCAGTGGTTCCTCAAAATGGATAAAATCTCCAAGCCTGCTTTGGAAAATGTAATGAACGACAATATCAGACTGGTACCGGATAAGTTTAAAAACACCTACCGGCATTGGATGGAAAATGTTCATGACTGGTGCATTTCGCGACAACTATGGTGGGGGCAACGCATTCCTGCATGGTACGATGCAACTGGCGATCATGTTGTAGCGAAAACAGAAGCAGAGGCACGAAAAATATTCGCCGAAAAAAAACCGGACTTTTCCTCAACCAACAAGTTGTTTCAGGATGAAGATGTACTTGATACCTGGTTCTCATCATGGCTTTGGCCTATTTCGGTTTTCGATGGTTTCAAAGATCCAAATAATGCGGATATCAAATACTACTATCCCACTAACGATCTTGTAACCGCTCCTGAAATCCTTTTCTTCTGGGTGGCTCGAATGATAATTGCGGGATATGAATACCGCGGTGAGAAACCGTTCACAAATGTTTACTTGACAGGTATTGTAAGAGATAAGCTGGGAAGGAAAATGTCAAAATCACTGGGAAATTCACCCGACCCATTAGACTTGATTGCCAAATATGGCGCCGATGGTGTAAGAACAGGTATGCTATTCTCTTCCCCTGCCGGCAACGACCTTCCTTTTGATGAAGCGCTTTGCGAGCAAGGACGGAATTTCGCAAATAAGATTTGGAACGCCTTCCGTTTGATCAATAGCTGGCAAGAAAATGCAGCAGATAACCCGGCAATTACTATACGCAACGAGGAAGCCGTTGCTTGGCTCAAACAACATATCATTGCTGAGACAGCAAACATCAACGATCTTTTCGAAAAATATAGACTCTCTGAAGCATTAATGGCCATATATAAATTGGTTTGGGATGACTTCTGCGCTTGGTACCTGGAGCTAATAAAACCTGAAATGGGTGGCCAATTAGATCTCAACACTTGCAATGCTACGATTGAATGCTTCGAATCGCTGTTGAAACTCCTTCATCCATTCATGCCATTCATCACAGAGGAGATTTGGCAACATATGGGCGTCAGAAAAAAAGGCCAGAGCATCATGATGGCAGCTTGGCCCATCGATGGCAAGAAAGATGCTCAAAAAGCAGCTGCTTTTACAAGTATGCAGCAGTTGGTGACTCAAATACGAAACACCCGAAAGACTTCTAATATTCCCAATAAGGAACCTTTGGATTTACATCATCTGGCAGGATCCGATGAGTCGATTAAGCCTTACTACGATTCGATTTCAAAACTCTGCAATATCGGTTCTATCAAAAAGATAAACACCAAACCAGGTCATATGGTTCCTATCTTGGCAGGTAGCGGCGAATATTTTCTGGATGTCATGGAACAGATTGACACAGACGAAGAAATTGGAAGGTTGGCAAAAGAAGTTGAATATTTGGAAGGGTTTCTTACTTCTGTGAATAAGAAACTTTTAAATGAACGATTCATGGCCGGCGCCAAGCCAGAAGTAATCGCCTTAGAGCAAAAGAAAAAGGCAGATGCAGCCGAGAAAATAGAGTTACTAAAAAACCAAATGAAAAGCTTGAAGGGCTAACCTGGATGACAAGGTCAATCCTTATTCAAACCACTAAGCACCTCCTTGGTAATATCGAGAGAATCATTAGCCAGGAGAATACCATTTCCTCTCTGGTAGCCTAGTATGTAGAAGAAGTTGCGTTTCTTGTTGTATTCTTTCAAAAAACCAGTCAAGTGGGCGTGAACAGAATCGCTCATGGCAGATTCCTTGTTTTGCAGCTTTTCGATTAACTCCTCCTTTAACATCATCAAACCTTGCTGTTGGCGCATCAGCTTTTCCTCCGTTCCTGCTCGTGTAGCAGGTGCCATGGTCTCGGCTTTCGATTGATATGCGGCTACATCCGCCTCCAAAGCCTTGGATCGGGATTGTAACAAACGATCAACGCTGTCTTCTTCTGCTTCCAGAGCCTTGCGTAAGTCATTGTAATAATTGTAATCCTTCAAAAGGCTATCGGAGTTGATAAAAGCAATGGCATCGCCAGGCATGGAGGATCCGTTCATTTGAATGGCTGCAGGCTTGCTGCCCGAATAGACCTTGTAGTAAAGAAATGCTACAGCGATTGCTAGTACGATGTTTAGAGTAAGAGAAATGTTTTTCAATTTGGTAGCTGTTGGTTTTTCAGGTTCAAATGTAGGTCAAATATCCTTTCAAACATAACCCATAACGCGGTAAGTGGTCAATCCAATCCATTCATGAATCAATCTATCCCATACGGAAATGGCAGTCACATCCGGGATGAGTATACGGTATGGATTGAGGCTGATGATTGACTTTCCAGAATCTACTGGAAAAGCATCAAACTCCACACCCGCTTTTCTGAAACATCCTTCGGCTCGCCTCATGTGAAATGCAGATGTAATCAAAAGTGCTTTCCCATAAAGCGCGGGATTTCCTTTTATAGTTTTAGCTGAATAAACGGCGTTTTCATAAGTGTTTCTGGAATCGTTTTCCACGACGATACAACTGTCGGGAATACCAGATTCCAAAAGCACCTTTCTAATCCACCAGGATTCACGCTGTTCAGGATGCTCAACACTTCCTGACCCACCTGTTAAAAGCACCATTGTTATCTTCCCACTTTTAAAAAGTGAAATGGTTTGAAGTACCCTATCAGCCCCAGGTCCATAAAGTGGACGCTGGGCTTTTTCATCAAGACCACGCGTGGCTCCAGATAAAAGTATACCGAAGCCATAATTTTGCTTGACTTGATGGTATGGATAAGTATCAGGCTCCCACCATCTAATAGCCAAGTTACAGAGAAGCGGGTTTGATAGCAAAAGGGTCAATACCAAGCTTGAATACAATGCTTTTAGTGCGTAACGACTACGACGCATGAAAACAATGCCGAATAAGGACAGCCCGAGAATCCAATTGAATGGATCAGTGGCAAATGATAACACCTTGGATAAAACAAAAAACATATAGGCAAAAATAACCAAGTGGCACAGACCAGCAAGTAACCCACTTATATAACTCAACTAAATGATATACAGCATATTAATATAGTGAAAGCTATGGTCTATTTTCTTAATTTTGCAAACTATGCTAACGGACAGGTATATTCCAAAAAACAAAATCAGGGTAGTAACAGCAGCCAGCCTTTTTGATGGTCATGATGCTTCAATTAATATCATGAGGCGCATTATCCAGTCGAGTGGTGCCGAGGTCATCCATTTGGGTCATGATAGGAGTGCCCAAGAGGTTGTTGAGTGTGCTATACAAGAGGATGCCAATGCTATCGCATTGACCAGTTACCAAGGTGGTCACATGGAATATTTCAAATACATGTTCGATTTACTCAAAGAGCGGGGATGTGGCCACATACGAATTTTCGGAGGAGGAGGAGGAGTAATTCTACCAGAGGAAATCAAGGAGCTTCACGAATACGGTATTTGTAGGATCTACGCACCAGATGATGGAAGGGCAATGGGTTTGCAAGGCATGATTGATGACATGATTTCCAAGTGTGATTTTCCAACCGGTGAGAAGATCACCGATGAGATTTCACTTTTGGAAAAAAGGGATCCGAAGAGCATTGCCCGACTGATATCATGCGCTGAAAACCATCCGGAGGTTTTCGAAAAACATGCAACTATCATCCAGGAGAAATCCCAAAATAACAAAGCTCCGGTATTAGGCATTACAGGAACAGGGGGCGCAGGTAAATCATCCTTGGTTGATGAACTGGTTCGTAGATTTCTGATTGAATTCCCGGAAAAGCAAATGGCTATCATTTCTGTGGATCCATCGAAAAGAAAAACAGGTGGAGCTTTGCTTGGCGATCGCATCCGCATGAATGCTATTCGAAATCCCAGGGTTTACATGAGATCGCTAGCCACCCGCCAAAGCAATCTGGCCTTATCGAAGCATGTAAAGGAAGCTGTTGACATTGTAAAGGCCGCTGGCTTTGACCTTATCGTTTTGGAAACATCCGGCATCGGGCAGTCCGACACGGAAATCACCGACCACAGCAATGTGTCTCTTTATGTGATGACTCCTGAATATGGAGCGGCCACTCAGCTCGAGAAAATTGACATGCTTGACTTCGCTGATGTCATTGCTCTCAACAAGTTCGACAAAAGAGGTGCTGCCGATGCCTTGCGCGATGTGATTAAGCAATACAAGAGAAACCATCAGCTCTGGGACACTCCGGATGAGGAAATCCCTGTATTCGGAACCATCGCATCTCAGTTCAATGACCCTGGCATGAATCGACTTTACAGGAAACTGATGAATGTGGTTTCCGAAAAAACCGGTGCATTACTGAAGTCGGATTTCAGAGTCAATGATGAACCGAGTGAGAAGATTTTTATCATCCCGCCCCAAAGGACCAGGTATCTGAGCGAGATTTCGGAAAACAACCGGAGCTATGACCGTTGGGTTTCCGCTCAAGCGGAGATAGCCCAAAAGTTGTTTGCCATCAAGACTACCTTGGAATCGTTGGATAACAATGAAAACGACAAAGTGCTGAAGAGTTCTTTGGATAAGAAGTACAAGGAGCTTGAGCTACTATTGGATGGTACCAACCGGAAAATGTTGGAGGACCTACCTGCAAAGGTCCAACTATACAAAAACGATTTTTACGAATTCCGTGTCCGAGACAAAGTATTGAAAGTTCAGACTTATTCGGAATCTCTTTCAAGACAAAGAATTCCCAAGGTGGCGTTTCCGAAGTTTACCGCTTGGGGCGATTTGTTGCGTTGGATGCTTCAGGAGAATGTTCCTGGAGAGTTCCCATACACCTCTGGAGTTTTCTTGTTCAAGAGAGAAAACGAAGACCCTACGCGTATGTTTGCTGGAGAGGGATGCCCAGAAAGGACGAACAAGCGGTTCCATTATGTATCAATGGGACTTCCAGCGAAAAGGCTCTCAACTGCTTTCGACTCCGTTACACTATATGGCCAGGACCCTGATTTGAGGCCCGATATATATGGCAAGATAGGTAATGCAGGAGTTTCAGTTTGTTGTTTGGATGATGCCAAAAAACTTTATTCGGGTTTCAATTTGTGCGATCCCGCCACATCCGTATCCATGACCATTAACGGACCTGCATCCATTGTTGCTGCATTTTTCATGAATGCCGCCATCGATCAGCAGTGTGAATTGTATATCCGTGAAAACGGCATGGAGAAAGAAGTTGAAAAGAAAATCGAATCCATTTATAAGTCACTTGGTACTGCAAGACCCAAATACAACTATCCTGTTCCAGAAGGAAATAATGGTCTCGGCTTAATGTTGCTTGGAGTTTCAGGAGACCAGGTATTGCCTGCCGATGTTTACTCTAAAATCAAGGCCAAGACTCTATCCTCTGTTCGTGGAACTGTTCAGGCCGATATATTAAAGGAAGATCAGGCGCAAAACACTTGTATTTTCTCAACCGAGTTTTCACTGAGGTTGATGGGTGATATGCAACAGTATTTCATCGAAAACAGCATCAGGAATTTTTATTCAGTCAGCATATCCGGATACCACATTGCTGAAGCGGGTGCCAACCCTATCACACAGCTAGCATTTACCCTGGCCAACGGCTTCACCTATGTAGAGTACTATATCAGTCGTGGTATGGATGTGAATGCGTTCGCACCCAACCTGTCCTTCTTTTTCTCAAATGGAATCGATCCGGAATACGCTGTTATTGGCAGAGTGGCCAGGAGAATTTGGGCGAAAGCCATGAAGCACAAATATCATGCTAATGAAAGGTCGCAGATGCTCAAATACCATATTCAAACATCTGGACGCTCATTGCATGCACAAGAAATCGATTTCAACGATATCCGAACCACATTGCAAGCCTTGTATGCCATTTACGACAACTGCAATTCATTACATACAAATGCGTATGATGAGGCCATCACCACTCCAACAGAGGAGAGTGTCAGAAGAGCAATGGCCATACAGTTAATCATAAACAGGGAGTTAGGTCTCGCCAAAAACGAAAATCCATTGCAAGGATCGTTTATCATTGAAGAACTCACCGATTTGGTGGAGGAGGCTGTCCTTGCCGAGTTCGATCGAATTACGGAACGGGGAGGCGTACTTGGAGCAATGGAAACCATGTATCAGAGGGGTAAAATTCAAGAAGAAAGTCTTTACTATGAGACCCTAAAACATACAGGGGAGTTACCCATCATCGGAGTGAACACTTTCCTTTCATCCAAAGGCTCTCCAACCATATTGCCTGCTGAGGTTATTCGTGCAACCGAACAAGAAAAGCAGGAGCAGTTAGAAACACTCAAAGCCTTGCAAGAGCGTGGAAAATCACAATCTAAGACGGTCTTAAGTCAATTGCAAATGGCAGCCATTCGCAATGAGAACATGTTTGAGCAAATCATGGATGCCGTTAAATCATGTTCGCTCGGTCAAATTACCTCCGCCCTATTTGAAGTAGGCGGCCAGTACCGAAGAAATATGTAAGCTCTATCCATTCGCATTGAAAACAAATCAAGTTAAAAAAACCATATGAACAAACTAAACACATTAATTGCCATTGTGGCGATTTCAACCTTCGTTTCCTGTGGAACCCATTCACACGAAGAAGGTGCTGGTTCGGTAGCTGAATCAGCAGCCATGGGAAATCTAAAAGATACGCTTAATGCTTATGTATGCCCAATGCGTTGTGAAAACAGTGGTAGCTCAAAGGCTGGAAAATGTATTGTATGCGAAATGGATTTGGCAACAAATCCCGACTTCCCAGGCTCTGAAAACACCAGTATTGGTGAGGAGCCTGTAGGAGCAGCTGAGATTTCGGCTGATAGCGTTTTATCAAATGATGCAGGTCATGAAGGCCATGATCACGGTAAAGATGGAAGCCATGAGGGTCACAATCATTGAACCAGCATGGAAACAAACAAAAAGCCCCGCGAAAATCGCGGGGCTTTTTGTTTAGCAATAGCAAGAGTTCCAATTAAAACTCCCACAAATCGTGTTCGAGGTTAACGATATCCATTTTTATTCTCTCAGCCTCTATCAATGCATCCATACCCTGAGCATACTCCTGAATACGACGATCAAACACATTGTTCTCTTTATAAATAAAGCTTGCAAACATGCGCTTTAAGAATATGTCATCCCATGTACGACGATCTGAATCGTTACCGCGAATGAAGACTTCCTGATTGGCGAAAATCTTTCTTGCTTCAGGATAGTAAATCCAAAACACTGGAGTAGCTGGTACTCCTTCACGAATAGTTCCTGTTTCATCCTTCAAGAAATACAGAGGTGCCAACCCAATGATGCGCACATCCATAACGGAACGCTGTTTATCAAAGAACCACTCCTCTTTGATACGATATTGGATGATTTCGTTGGGATTGAATTCATTCCTTACAACCGTTGGAATAAGTTCATCGGTATTGTCAGGATTGGGAACCCACAGCGTATCAACTCTTACACCGAATGACTCGAACTCTTCGCGTGTCATAGGGTTCATGAACTCCTCATCTTTATAGGAGGTTAATGAACCTTCTTTTACAGCATCATAAAGGATGTGATTCAAGCTGCGACGGTCGTTAATTCTTTCTTCTGGTTGACTGAAGGCAAGATTCATTTTTTCCTTCAAATCAATAATTCGCCATATCCTCTTGGACCACATGACATCAGCTTCCCTAAGGTGGGAGAGGGGTAC
>Ga0315906_10000044_pt1 | contig 181343 bp, 193 predicted proteins | sample LakEriMetagenome_4_FD_203526 | JGI IMG/M metagenome (GOLD analysis project Ga0315906, IMG submission 203526) | Freshwater fungal communities from buoy surface, Lake Erie, Ohio, United States - Buoy 2 MA122 | ecosystem: Environmental > Aquatic > Freshwater > Lake > Lake biofilm | place: USA...
CATGGCCTTCATGGCCTTGTGCATCGCTTCTGCCGCATCGCGGCCATCCTTGATCGCCCAGACCACCAGCGACGCCCCGCGCACGATGTCGCCCGCGGCATAGACGCCCGTCAGGCTCGTCTGCATCGTCGCATAATCGACACGCACGGCCCCCCAGCGGTTGACCGTCAAGGCCGGCTCCCCGAACAGCATAGGCAGGTCTTCCGGGTCAAAGCCCAGCGCCTTGATCACCATGTCAGCCTTCACGTCGAAGGTTTCGCCGGTCTTCACCGGGCTCTGGCGTCCGGAGGCATCCGGCTCACCGAGTTTCATCCGGCTGGCGCGCACGGCCTTTGCCTTGCCTGTCTTCGTGTCGAGAATGGCTTCGGGATTGGCGAGCCATTCGAACACGACGCCCTCTTCCTCCGCATTCTGCACTTCGCGCTGCGAGCCCGGCATGTTGGCACGGTCGCGGCGATAGAGGCAGGTGACGGATTTCGCGCCCTGGCGCACGGCTGTGCGGACACAATCCATCGCCGTGTCGCCCCCGCCGATGACGACGACGCGCTTGCCCTCAGCGTTCAGGTCGCCGGAGTCGAAGGCGGGAACGGCATCGCCGAGTCCCTTGCGGTTGGAAGCTGTGAGATAGTCGAGCGCGGCGAGCACGCCTTCGGCGCCGCTGCCCGGACATTTCAGATCTTTCGCGGCGTACACGCCGGTGGCGATCAGCACCGTGTCATGAGCGGCGCGAACCTGGCCCAGCGCGATGTCCTTGCCGACCCGCGTGTTGAACCGGAACGTGATGCCGGAGGCCTCAAGATGCCGGATCCGGCGCTCGACGACTTCTTTCTCCAGCTTGAAGCCGGGAATGCCATAGATCAGTAGCCCGCCGCCGCGGTCATAAGCGTCGTAGACCGTGACCTGGTAGCCCTTGCGGCGCAGCTGCTCGGCCGCGGCTAGGCCGCCGGGCCCTGCCCCGATGATGCCGGCCGACTGGCCGCGCTCGCGCGGCGGCTTGATCGGCTGGATCCAGCCTTCGGCCCAGGCCGTGTCTGTGATGTGCTTCTCGATCGAGCCGATCGTTACCGTGCCATGTCCGGACTGCTCGATCGTGCAGATACCCTCGCAAAGCCGGTCCTGCGGGCAGATGCGGCCGCAGATCTCAGGCATGTTGTTGGTGGCGGAGGAGACCCGCCAAGCCTCTTCCATCCGGCCTTCGGCGGCAAGTTTCAGCCAGTCCGGGATGTTGTTCTGCAACGGGCAGCCCTGCTGGCAGAACGGCACGCCGCACTGCGAACAGCGACCGGCCTGCGTCTTCGCAGCCTCGGCGGAGAAGTCTGCATAGATTTCCCGGAAGTCTTCCGCGCGCGCCGTAGCGGGGCGCTTCGCGGGCATCGCGCGCGAGACTTTCGTGAACTGCAGCATCTTCTCGGCCATGGGGTTCTCGTCTTTCGTCCGCAACGTGAGGAAGGCCGGAGTCCGGCGCGTCAGCGCTCGCTCTTACGCAGTCCGGGACCGGGCAACAATATGGTTGTTTCGGTTTGAATATCGTATTGATATTTTATTCAGTGAAATTTTGCACAACAGAGCCGCCGCAGATGGCTGCACGGAACAATACATATCATATTGGATAAATGGCATGAGCTCAGTTTCATGCGTTTGTGCCGCCTCTGACGATTCAAAGTTTTACCATTCTGGGTTAGGGCTGATTTTCCTCCAGTCGCCGCGCGGGAACCATGTCCCTTCTCCAGATACTCATCATCTCCATCGTCCAGGGCATCACTGAGTGGCTGCCGGTCTCCTCCTCGGCCCACGTCCTGCTGGCGGCGAGCTATTTCGGCTATGAGGGGCGCGACGAGCTTCTGATCAATGCGGTCGCCAACTTCGGCACGGTCGCGTCGATGCTGATCTACTTCCGCAAGGAGATCGGTGAAGCCGTCGTCGGCGTCTTCGCGCTGCCGGGCGCCCTCGCCGCCAAGCGCGAACTCAGCCCGGGCGAGCGCCTCGCGATGAACCTGATCGCCTCGTTGCCGCTGACCGTGGCCGGCCTCGCCGTCGCTTACCTCTTCATTCCGGACTCGGTGCACGAAGCAGTCCGCTCGGTGCACGGCGTCGCCATCCCGCTGATCGCATTCGGCATCCTGCTCGGCCTCGCGGACATCTACGGTGCCAAGACCCGCACGATCAACGAGATGCCGGCCTGGCATGCCGTGCTCATCGGCGCCGTGCAGGTGATCGCCGCCGTCCTGCCGGGCACCTCGCGTTCCGGCATCACGATGACCACCGCCCGCGCGCTCGGCTATGCCCGGCCCGAAGCGGCGAAGTTCGGCATGCTGGTCGGCGCTCCGGTGCTGACGGCGGTCGGCCTCTACGCGATCTACGAATTCTATTTTGGCAGCGAAGTGGGCGCGGTGACCATCACCGGCATGGAAGCCTTGCTGATCGGCATCGGCTCATTCCTGTCCGGACTGGTCGCGATCTACATCCTGATGGCGCTGGTGCGCCGGATGAGCTTCCTGCCCTTCGTCGCCTACCGCATCCTGCTCGGCATCGCACTCCTGACCCTGATGCCGATCCCGCAGATCTGAAGAAGCAGACGTCAGATCTCTCCAGACGGCCAGCTCCCAAGCCGGCGGAAATGGCAGAAAATCGCCGGAAGCTGCAGCGCAGATTGCTGCCTTTGGCGTTAGCTGGTACCTTAATCACGTTCGGCCACGCATACAGTTAGCGCAAGGGCCAGCATTAAGGGCGATCGCGCGCTGAGGCAGGGACGAACGTTGGATAACGAAGTTGGTCACGGACGAAAGACACTTGGCGTAATCGACGGCGCCCTAACGCAATTCGCGATTGCCGTGGTCCTTCTGCCGCTCACTATCGCGGCAGTGTTGGTGCGACCCAACCTGCTGACCGCGCAAATTGATGAAATTCAAGACATGGGCTTTCGAGGCGGCCTTCTGGCGCCTGGGCCTCTCTTTGCCCTTGGCTTCTTGTCTCTTCTCATTTCGGCGTCCTTCATGAAGGCGGACGGCGCTATAATTGCGATGGGAGAAAGCGTATTCGCGGCGACGACAGAAGGTCAGTTCTGGATGGCCGCGTCACTGGTTGCGCCGTTGTTCTTTGCTGCAATCGGACTTGGTCTTATCTTCTTCTTGTCTGCGGTCATCTGGCGACTAAAGCGGCGATCGCTTGAGGCGTCTTTGCGGGCAGGCTTCTATTCGCTGTTCGGCATAGTCTGTGTCGTCATGGTCGCCGAGCCGCTCTCGCTGCGGATCGGCCCTGAAGGGACGACCGCAGTTTTCGAGCCGGCAGTGGGCGCCTTCGTGGCCGGTTGGATTGCCTACTTTCACGCCAACGCGCTTTCAGGGCCCTTGGATCGTACAGTTTCCCGCGTTGGGGCCGCGCTTTCTGCCGCCGCCTTTTGCATGATAGCGGTTGTCTTCAGTTACGGGAGTTAGTCCGCAGACTGTTGGAGCACGTTCCGAACCCTGCGCCGCGATGACTCGAGGAACGGCAGCTTCGGGCCAATAGCCGCCGCACAAGCTGCAGCGGTTCCGGCCCCTACGCTTCGCTCGGTTTGTGGAATTCGCCATAGGTGCGGAAGCGCCAGAGATAGCGCGGCACGATGGCCTCTACCGATTCAAGCTCGGTGACGCCAAGCTCCGCGAGTGTCAGCGCCCCAGCAGACACCACATTGTCCTGCTTCAGCATTTCGACCTGCGCGCCGGTCAGCGGCGGGCCGCCCAGGAAACCCCAGGAGAAGGGCGGCACGAAGCGCCAGATGGCGCCCAGGATGTAGCCGACCGGGCGCGCCACGAAGAAAGGCAGTGGAAGCTTGAAGCGCTTCAGGTCGATTGTCTTGAGGATGATGTCGTAGATCTGGTTGAACGTGTAGACGCCCGGCCCGCCGAGTTCATAGGTCTTGCCGCCGACATCTGCCCGGTCGACTGCCGCAGCGATCGCCTCGGCCACATTGCCGGCATAGACCGGCTGGAACTTCGTCTTGCCGCCGCCGATGGCCGGCAGGAAAGGCGCCGAACGGGCCAGCGCCGCAAACCGGTTGAAGAACTGGTCTTCCGCGCCGAAAACGATAGAGGGGCGCAGGATGGTGGCCGTCGGCACCGCTTGGCGCACCGAGGCCTCCCCGGCGGCCTTGGTGCGGCCGTAGGGAGACTTGGACTCAGCATCTGCGCCGATGGCCGAGACCTGTACAAACCGGGTGATGCCTTTGGCAGCTGCCGCCTCGGCGACAAGCGCAGCGCCTTCGGCCTGTGCCCCGTCATAGGTCTGCTTGCCGCTTTCGAACAGGATGCCAACGAGGTTGACGACAGCGTCGGCGCCCTCGAGCGCCCGGTCGATCGAGGCGCGGTCACGCACGTTGGCCTGCACGATATCCACCCAGCCCGGAGGCCCGGCGAGGCGCACATCAATCGCCGTATGCACGCGGCGCACCGCCACCCGGACGCGCCAGCCGCGCTCAACCAGCGTGCGAGCCGCATACCGGCCGATGAAGCCGGAGCCGCCGAAAACAGTGACCAGACCTTTGCTCATGCGAAGCGCCCTTGCTTAAGCCGGGCCCGGAGGGCCCGACGCGAATCCCAATCCAGCGCGCCTTTGACCACAGGACCGGCTCAGATGTCCATGCGGCATGGGCGGCCCCTGCCCGGTTCAGGTCCGCATCAGGCCGGAGGCCTTGAGCAGCTTGCCGGCGCGTACCACCCGTTCGAGCTTGTGTTCGCTCGAGCGGTCGCCTTTGTTCGAATCCGGGTGGAAGCGCCGGATGTACTCGGCATAGCGCGCCCGGATTTCAGCCGGCTGGGCATCGGGCTCAAGGTCAAGCTCGCGCAGCGCGCGGATCTGAAGGCTGGAGCGATGGGCCGCGACGCGTGATTCCGCCGCGGGCGTATCGTCGACATCAAAGAAGTTGCGCCCCGCCCAGCGTTTCGGATCATGCGCATGGGCAGAACGCGCGCCGCCCGTCGGGCCGGCGCCAAACCGCCAGGTGCGCTTGTGACCGTATTTTTCCGACCGCACGAAGGAGGCCGCTTCGGCCTCGCTCATGCCTTCGAAGAAATTAAAGCGCCGGTTGTATTCGACGACGTGCCGCTGGCAGAAGAAGTGCCGCCCCTTGCCGCCCTGGCGCGGTGCCGGGTGGGCGCCTTCAAGATCGCAACCCGGCTGGTCGCAGACGCGCGTCTGCTTCGCACGCGCACGAGAAGTCTCGTCCGCCGGCGGGTTCACGCGTATATCCTTGAACTTGACGCGGTATAGGAAGGGGTCGCTTTCGGACATGGGTCAACACAATAGGGAGCACCGCTTAAAGATGCCACAACCAAGTGACAGGAAAGCGCGAATTGAAGAGGCCCTCACCGAGGCCTTCACGCCGGAAACGCTGAGCGTGACCGATGACAGCGCCAGCCATGCCGGCCATGCAGGCGCCGCGCCGGGCGGCGAGACGCATTATTCGGTCGAGATCGTCTCGAAAGCCTTTGCCGGTCTCTCCCGCGTTCAGGTCCAGCGCGCCATCATGATGGTGCTGCAGAAAGAGTTCGACACCGGCCTGCATGCCCTCGCGCTGAAAGCGGCTGCGCCCGCTGCCTCCTAGCTCGCCTCGGCCCGCGACACATTCACCCCGGTCACCTGGTTGCGGTGCCTGCGCAGGATGTTGAACCGGTACCCGTGGAAGACAAAGCTCTGGCCGGGCTCGGGAATCGTCTGCGCCTCGTGGATGACGAGACCGGCGACCGTTACCGCTTCGTCATCCGGCAGGCCCCAGCCGGTCGCCCGGTTGAGATCGCGGATAGGCACCCAGCCGTCGACATTTACCGACCCGTCTGCCTGCGCGCGGACGCCCTGGATCTGCACGTCATGCTCGTCATGGATCGCGCCGACGATCTCTTCGAGAATGTCTTCGAGCGTGATCATGCCTTGCAGTTCGCCATACTCGTCGACGACGAGCGCGAAGTGCTGGCCCTTGGCGAGGAACTGGTCGAGCTGGTCCTTGACCTGCGTTGTCTCGGGCACGAACCACGGCTTGCGCAGCACCGAGTCTAGATCGATCTTCGTCAGGTCACCGCCGAGCGGCAGCGCCGCGCGCAGGAGGTCCTTGGCGTGCAGGATGCCGATGATCTCTTCCTTCTCACCCCGATACAACGGCAGGCGCGTATGCGGGCTCGCGAGCGCCTTCATCACCAGCTGACGCCGATCCATGTCGGCATTCAGCATCTGGATATTCTTGCGGTGGATCATCACGTCTTCGACCGTGAGATCCTTGAGATCCAGCGCGCCGACAAGCCGCAGCCGGTCGGCCGACTCCACGCCGCCTTCCATCGCATGCAGGTCGATGGCGCCGCGAATTTCCTGTTCGGCCGACACCGGCGCGGCCGGCGCAGCAAGGCCAAGAAGCGTCAGGACACCCTTCACGATGAGCCGTATCAGCTGGATGATCCAGGATGCGCCGCGCACCAGGAATCCGATCGGCCGCGCCACAAGCAGCGCCACGCTGTCGGGGCGCGAGATGGCATAGGTTTTCGGCATCACTTCGGAAAAGATAAGCACCGTGAGGGTCATCACCGCCGTTGAAATCGCAAGCGCATATCCGCCCACACCGAACAGGGATGTAAACAGTGACGTCGCCAGCACGGAGGCGAGGATGTTGACGAAATTGTTCCCGAGCAGGATCGCGCCGATGAAGTCCTCCCGGTTCGCCAGCAGGCGGTTGACCGCCCGGGCGCGTTTGTCCCCTTCCTTCTCCAGCTGATGCATCCGCGCGCGGGAGGCCGCAGTCAGAGCCGTTTCTGATCCCGAGAAGAATGCCGAGAGGCAGAGCAGGATCAGGATGGCAATCAGGTAACCGGCAATCATGTCGGGTGTCAGGTCTCTCTAGGCTGTTTCAAGAAGTTCGCGGGCGAGGAAGGCTTCGATGGAGGCAAGATCCGCATCCGGATGAATGTAGGAGGCGCCGATGCCGCGCGCGAGGATGAGCGGCACGCGTCCGCCGCGCGCCTTCTTGTCCTGCTGCATCAGCTCGGTAAGGCGCGGCGCGGTGAAGCGGCCGCGGTCGCGCCCACGAAGGTCGGACGGCAGTCCGGAGGCACCAATGACCTCGGCAACACGGCGCGCATCAGCGGCCGGCGTAACCCCCAGCCCCGCGCCATAACGGAAGGCGAGCGACATGCCGAGCGCCACCGCTTCGCCGTGCAACAGATCAGGCCCATAGGCATTCGCCGCCTCCAGGGCATGGCCGAACGTGTGACCGAGATTGAGCAGCTGGCGCACGCCGGTCTCGGTCTCATCCTCCGCCACGATCGCGGCCTTCGCGGCGCAGGAGCGCGCCACCGCATGGCGCACAGCGTCCGGCTCGAGCGCGAGCACCTTGTGGCCCTCCGTTGCGAGCCAGTCAAAGAAGGGCGCATCATTGATGAGTCCGTACTTCAGGATCTCGGCATACCCCGCCTTCAGTTCGCGCTCCGGAAGCGTCGCCAACAGTCCTGTATCGGCGATCACGAGGCGAGGCTGGTAGAAGGCGCCCACGAGGTTCTTGCCGCGCGGCGTGTTCACGGCGGTTTTTCCGCCTACGGAGGAATCAACCTGCGCCAGCAGCGTCGTCGGCACCTGCACGAAACCCATGCCGCGTTTCATAAGGCTGGCCGCAAGCCCGCCCATATCGCCGATCACACCGCCGCCGAAGGCGATCAGCACGTCGCCCCGGTCCGCGCCTCCCGCCAGCAGCCAGTCGAGCACATTGCCGAGCTGCGCGAAGGTCTTGGTCTGTTCGCCGGGCGGCAGGGCCATCCAGTCGAGCTTGACGCCCGCGCCGCTGACAGCCGCCTCCAGCTTCGGCGCATGATGCTGCTTCACCGTCTCGTCCGTCAGCACATAGGCGCGCGGACGCTTCAGCATCACGCTGAGGCGCGGGCCGAGTTCACTCAGCGCCCCATGCCCGGCCAGGATGTCATAGGCACGCGCGCCGAGTGCAACACGAACCGTTTCAAGTGACAGGGATGCAGACGCGGTCATGCCGGGCTCCATGTTTGGAGGGCTTTCAGAATGGAATTGACAGTGTTCGTATGCGGACCATCCTTTGACAGGACGTGCACATCTGCCTGTGAATAGAAAGGTTCGCGCTCGCTCACGAGATTCGAAAGGTGCTGCTTGGCATCCGCGCGTTTCAGCAGCGGGCGATTGTCGCGCTTCTGCACACGCCGCCACAACGTCTCGAGATCGGCATTCAGCCAGATGGTAACCGCCTTCTCCTTCATCAGCGCCCGCGTTTCGGCATCGATGAAGGCCCCACCCCCGGTGGCCAGCACATGGGGCGGCAGTTCGAGCAGGCGCTTCAGCACCTGCTTTTCGCCGCGCCGGAAGTCCGCCTCGCCGTGCAATGCGAAAATGTCTGAAATCGACAGACCCGCGGCCTTCTCGATCTCAGTGTCGCTGTCATAGAAGGCCCGGCCGAGCTTTTCCGCCAGCCGGCGCCCGACGGTCGACTTTCCTGCCCCCATCAGGCCGACAAGCGCGATCGTGCGCCCCGCATAGGCGGGCGCAGGGTCTGGCTCTGGACCTGAAGGATCGCTGTCGTCTGGCATTCCACTCTCTTACCCGGCGTTGCACGCCTGTCCTAGACCTGCCACATAGACGGCGCATTCGGGCGGCAGGATTCGCCCGCAAAACCAGCTTTCGGGGCAAAAATCCATGCGCAAATACCTGATCGGCTTCGTTGTCATCGTCATCGCGGTTCTCGGCGGCATGTGGTGGCTGGGACAGCAGGCCGTCAAGAACCCGCCCCCGGACGGCGAAACCCGCATTCCCGTGGAAGGCGTTTTCTAGCCTTTTCAAGCGGTTTGACGGTCCTTTAAGCCGTCGGCGCTAGCCTTCCGGCCATGTCTGACCGTGTCCGCATAGGCGCCTTTCTCGAAATGATGTCGGCCGAGCGGGGCGCAAGCCCCAATACGCTCGATGCCTATGGGCGCGACCTGCTGGACGCGTCCGAGTTCTGCAATGGCCGGCTGACCCGCGCCACCGCAGCCCAGCTCGCCGCCTGGACCAATGACCTCGCTGAACGGGGTCTCGCCCCCGCCTCGCAGGCCCGCAAACTGTCGGCTCTGCGCCGCTTCTTCCGCTTCCTGTTCGAGGAGGGCGACCGCAAGGATGACCCGACCGCCCGGCTCGACGGCCCCTCCCCGTCACGCGATATCCCCGATGTACTTAGCCGTGAAGAGGTCTCCCGCCTGATCGCCGCCTGCGGGGATGACGTGCGCCTCGCCTGCCTGGTCGAGCTGCTTTACGGGGCCGGCCTACGCGCTTCCGAACTCGTCTCCCTCACCATGGGCAGCCTGCCGCGCCGCAAGGGCGGACGCTGGGCGGGCGGCGACATCATCATCCGCGGCAAGGGCGGCAAGGAGCGGCTCTGCCCGCTCGGCCGGCCGGCCCTCGAAGCGCTGTCGAACTGGCTTGAAGAGCGCCAGGCGAGCGACGCCAAGGTCCGCGCCGAGGATTTCGTGTTCCCGTCGCGCGGCGCCAGCGGCCATCTGACGCGCCGCCGCCTCGGCCAGCTGCTGGAAGCCCTCGCGCTCGAAGCCGGCCTCGATCCGGCCCGGGTGCATCCGCACGCCCTGCGCCATGCATATGCCACCCACCTGCTGCAAGGCGGAGCCGACCTGCGCGCCGTACAGATGCTGCTTGGCCACGCGGACATCGCGACGACCCAGATCTACACGCACGTGCTGACGGACGAATTGCAGGAACTGCTGGAAACGGCCCACCCGCTGGCGGGTTGAGAAGCCTCAGCCAAGAGTCTGGGTGCCCCTCGTATTGACCCAGAAAGCGTGGATCACGCCGGGCAACCAGCCGATCAGCGTCAGCACAAAGTTGATCAGGAACTGCACGCCGATCCCCTGCTTGAGAGCGACGGCCACCGGCGGGAGGAAAATCGTGAGAAGAATCATGACGAGGGTCAAGCGGGCACACCTTTTTTGTAGTCAGCCCCCATCAACGGCTGAAACGCCGGGATGTTCCTCTACCCATTGCAATCACCCTGCTCCCCTCCCTATCTTGAGATCGCCAGCAGATGCTGACGCCGCACTGGAGCTCTGCATGAGCCTTTTCATTCGCGCTTTTCTCGTCACCTTCCTGATCGTCGAAGTCACTGCCGTCTTTCTGGGAACGTCGGTCTGGGCAATTCTCACCATGATGCATGCCGGGCTCCCGGTCATCTATGGCGGTGAAGCCCTGACCGGCCTCGCGCTGATTGTCCTCGCCGTGATGATCTTCCGCCAGGCGCTGACCTCCGAGCGGGACCTCGACGCCGAGATGGAAGCCGCAAAGGCCGCACGTCCCGGCGTTTGACGCCGCGAAGCCTGCGGCATAATCCTTCCGCGCAAACGGAGGGGCCGCATGTCTCAGAAAACGCCGCGCAATTTCTTCAAGCCGCTCGCGATTGGCGCGCCCGAACCGGTGCGCGACCTGCCGGTCCGCCTTGAGCGGATGATCCATTTCGTCCCCGGCCATAACGAGAAGATCCGGCCCAAGGTCCCGGAAATGGCCAAACAGGTCGACGTGCTGCTCGCCAACCTCGAAGACGCGATCCCCTCCGACGCCAAGGACGCCGCCCGCGCGGGCGCCGTCGAGATGGCGAACATGGTCGACTGGCAGAAATCCGGCACCGGCTTCTGGAGCCGCGTCAACTGCCTGAACTCCCCCTGGTTCCTCGACGATGTGACCGACCTCGTGCTGAAGGCCGGCCACCAGCTCGACGTAATCATGATCCCGAAGGTCGAAGGCCCGTGGGACATCCATTACGCGGACCAGCTCGTTGCCCAACTGGAGGCGAAAGCCGGCCTCTCCCGCCCGATCCTGTTCCACGCCATCCTCGAAACGGCTGAAGGCGTTGCCCGCGTCGAGGACATCGCCCTCGCCTCGCCCCGCATGCAGGGCATCAGCCTCGGCCCGGCAGACCTCGCCGCCAGCCGCAAGATGAAAACCACCCGCGTCGGCGGCGGCCACCCGTTCTACCGCGTGCTCGAAGATCCGCATGCAGATGGCAGCCCGCGCGCCAATGCCCAGCAGGACCTCTGGCACTATACGATCGCCCGCCTCGTCGATGCCTGCCGCACCGCCGGCATCAACGCCTTCTACGGCCCGTTCGGTGATATTGCCGACCTTGACGCCTGCGAACAGCAGTTCCGCAACGCCTTCCTGCTCGGCTGCGCTGGTGCCTGGAGCCTGCACCCGAACCAGATCGCCATCGCCAAGCGCGTCTTCTCTCCGGACCCGGACGAAGTGAAATTTGCCCGCAAGATCCTTGCCGCCATGCCGGACGGCAGCGGCGTCGCCATGATCGACGGCAAGATGCAGGACGACGCCACCTGGAAACAGGCAAAGGTCATCTCCGACCTCGCCGACCTAGTTGCGGCGAAGGACCCGGATCTTGCGGCGGCGTATGCGAGGTAGCGGCTGACATGGACCCCGGCGTCCGCGCCCTCCTCGCCGAACTGACGCCCAGCCCGATCAGCGCGGCGCCCGGCCAGAACATGCTGCCGCCGAATGCGCGCTGCGATGTCGGCGACACGCCGCTCTGGCGCGCACATGACGGCGCGGCGACATTGTTCGTGCACGGCTGGAACGACACGCACCGGATCTGGCGTCAGTATGCGCAGGATTTCATCTCCAACACCCGGCCCGTCCTGCTGATGGACCTGCCCGCACACGGCGCCTCGAAAGCGTCTGACTTCAGCGCGGCAGCAGCCGGCAGGGCCGTGTTCGATGTCTGCTCGGCCGAAGCGCCGATCGACACCATCATCGCCCATTCGTTCGGCTGCATCGCGGCCACGAACGCAATCAAAGCCGGCGCGAAGGCCGACTATGTGATCCTGATCGCGCCGCCCGTCCTCGGATGGGCAGAAGCCAAGCGCCGCGAGGGCGTGGACGCGGCCGTTCTCGACAGCGCTCTGGAGTTCCTGCGCACCGCCGGAAAGAGCGACCTTGCGCCCTTCGACTTCACAGGCGCGCTGTCGGGCTATTCCGGCAAACTGCTCTTCATTGGCTCGGACGCCGACATCGGCTGCCCCCTGGACGAAATCGCCCGGGTGGCCGCCACCCTGCCCGGCGCCGAAGTGCACGGCGTCACCGGCCTCGACCACCGCGAACTCTGCCTCGACCGCGATATCCTGTCGAAGATCCTGTCCTTCCTCGGCTACACCTGACGCCGGAAACGGCATGTTGCAGCCCCGCCCTGCCCCGCCTAGTCTCCCGCCCGGGAGGACCTCCACATGGCAAAACATCTGATCCCCGAAACCGGGCACTCGCCGAACCTGCAGCGCTGGTTTGACTGGATGGCGCATGATCATTCGCCGGGCGCGCTTTCGGACCTGCTTGCAGACGAGGTCGTCTTCAAGAGCCCCGTGGTCCACACGCCGCAGGAGGGCAAGTTCATCACCATGGGCTACCTGCTCGCCGCTGGTGAGACGCTGGGCAATGACAGCTTCCGCTATACCCGCGTGTTTGATTGCGGCGACCGCGCCGTGCTCGAATTCGAGACCGAGATGGACGGCATCCTCGTCAACGGTGTCGACATGATCGAATGGAACACCGATGGTCAGATCACGGACTTCAAGGTGATGGTCCGTCCGCTGAAGGCCATGAACGTCGTTCACGCGGCAATGGGCGCCATGCTCGCGAAGATGAAAGCCGGCGCTTGAACGTTCCCGTACTGACGACTGCGCGCCTGACGCTGCGCGCCTACACGGCCGATGACCTCGACGCCCTCGCGGCCATCTGGGGCGACCCGGAGGTGACCCGGCATATCGGCGGCCAGCCGCGCACGCGCCCGGAAGTCTGGTCCACCCTCCTGCGCAATATCGGCCACTGGCAGGCGCTGGGCTTCGGCTACTGGGTCGTCACCCAAACAGGCACGGGCGCGGTTCTCGGCGAGGCGGGTTTTGCCGATCACCGGCGCGGCCTTCCGGCAGACCTGACACCCGGCCCCGAAGCAGGCTGGGCATTCGGACCCGGCGCATGGGGCAAAGGCGTTGCCACCGAAGCGATGCGCGCCTGCCAGGACTGGATCGACCGCACGCAGGCGCCCAGGACAACGCACTGCATCATCGATCCCGAAAATCTCGCGTCGCAAAAGGTCGCGGTCAAGCTTGGCTACCGCCCGTCAGGGGAAACCCTGCTGCGCGGCGAAACGGTTTTGATCTACCGGCGCGGCGCCTGACGCTCGTTCAGATCAACAATCTCGCCGGTCGCGGACGGGTTCCAGGCGCGCAGGAAATCGAGGAACGCCGTTTCCGGCAGGCCGGGTGAATAGAGGAAGCCCTGCGCCATGGTGCAGCCCCGCCGGCGCAGGAACTCTGCCTGCCGCGTCGTCTCCACACCTTCTGCAACCGTCTTCAGGCCCAGCGTTTCAGCCATCGCGAGGATCATCTCGACAATCGCCGGCGCCTGCCGGTCAGTCTCCAGCGCCGAAACGAATTGACGGTCGATCTTGAACACGTCGAAGGGCAGCTGCGTCAGCGTGGCGAGGTTCGAATGGCCGGTGCCGAAATCGTCAATGGCGAGTTTGGTGCCCATCGCGCGCAGCGGCGAGATGAATTCCGCCACCCGCGCCGGATCAGACACCGCCATGCTCTCGGTGATCTCTAGTTCCAGCCGGTTCGGGTGCAGGCCCGTGCGGCGCAGCACCGCCATGATGGAATCGGTCAGATCGTGGCGCTGGAACTGGCTGGGCGACACGTTGACGGCAACCGTCAGGTCAAAGCCTTCCAGCTGCCAGGTCCGCGCCGCCGCGCAGGCCGCCTCCAGAATCTGCATGCCGATGGCATCGATCAGACCCGCCTGCTCCGCTACCGGAATGAAGGTCGCCGGCGAGATCAGCTTGCCATTCGGCCGCCGCCAGCGGGCCAGCGCCTCGGCGCCCATGATCCGCCCAGTCTCGAAATCGATCTTCGGCTGGAAGACCGCCTTGAATTCCTTGTTGCCCACCGCGTCGCGCAGTTCCGCCTCGAAACGGTAGCGCCCCTGCACGATGCGCGTCAGGCGCGGCGTGAAGAAACGGAAGCCCGACTGCGCCTCCGAGCGCACCAGGCGCACGGCGAGCTTGGCGTTCTGCATCAGCTTGGCGAAGGACTCGGCGTCTTCCGGCGCCATGACGATACCGCCCGAGATCGACATGGTGATCTGGCGCGAGGGCAGGTCGAACGGATCCGCAAAGGCGGCCCGCACGGCGCGCGCAATCGAGATCACATGGTCGCGGTTGATCGCCATCGGCAGGTACAGAACGAACTTGTCCGCAGACAGCGCCGCCAGCATGCTGGACCGCAGCGCTACAGCCGCCGGGTCGCCCAAATCCGCGAGCGCCTTGGTCAGCCGCTGCGCCGCCGCCTCAATCAGCGCATCGCCATGCGCTGTGCCGACCTGTTCCAGCAGCTGCCCGAACCGGTCGATGTCGAGCAACAGGAAGGCGGCCGGATGATCGAAGTTAGCCGAAGGCAGCGTCGCGTTCACGTGCCGCTCCAGCGCAATCGCGTTTGGCAGGCCCGTGCGCGGATCGCGGTAGGCAATGCGCTTCAGGTTCTCGTTCTCCCGGCGCAGCTTGCGCACAGCCCGGGTCGAGGCGACCCGCAGGCGGCGCAGTTCGGGGAACTGCAGCGATTCCAGCTCCGCCTCGGCATCAACCCGGTCGGTCAGCATATAGGCGGTGAAGCGCACGAAGATGTCGTGCAGCGGCTTGGCCGTCAGATAGGCCGCGCCGGAAGATATGATCAGACACGTCACGAAGATGCTGATCGAGACCGGCAGCGGCATCGACAAGCCGAAAGGCAGTCCGAGCACAAGCATGCGGTATGCGACGGATATCGCCATCGCGGTGCTGAACAGGAGCACAGACACCAAAGCGCCCGCGATCCCGGCGAATACAGGGATGGAGACGCTGCCGGTCAGCCGGCCGATGACCGTTTCTTTTTTCACACTGGTGCCGCACGCCCCGATTCGGAAATTCTTCGGCAAACTGCGGCATAGATGTTTAGGAATCTGTGAACATCCTGCCCTAGCTGTAATGTTCCCTACTCTCTATATGGCCGATATGACCCAAGCCCGCACCGCCACGATCACCCGGAAAACCAAGGAAACCGACATTTCGGTCACCGTTAACCTTGATGGCACCGGCAAATCGGACATCGAAACCGGCATCGGTTTCTTCGATCACATGCTGGACAGCCTGTCCCGCCACTCGTTGATCGACCTGACCGTGCGCTGCAAAGGCGACCTGCACATCGATTTCCACCACTCGGTGGAAGACACCGGCATCGTCATCGGCCAGGCGATTGCCCAGGCCCTCGGCGATTTCGGCGGGATCACCCGCTTCGGCCATGCCTATATCCCGATGGACGAGACGCTGACCCGCGCCTCGGTGGACCTCTGCAAGCGCCCCTACCTGATCTGGAAGGTTGATTTCCGGCGCGACAAGCTCGGCGAGATGGATACCGAACTCTTCAAGGAGTTCTTCCACGCCCTCGCCGGCAATGGCGGCATGTGCCTGCACATCGAAAACATCTACGGCGAGAACAACCACCACATCGCCGAAAGCTGCTTCAAGGCCACCGCCCGCGCCCTGCGCACGGCCATCACGGTCGACCCCCGCCTCGGCGGCAAGCCTGCCAGCACCAAGGGCAGCCTCTAGAGAATCGAAACATCCACAACGGCATCGATCAGGGCCGGCTCGGCCGGCACCTGCCCGTCCAGCATCAACATCGCCAGCCCGTGCACCAGCGACCAGGCCTTGAGCCGCCGCGCTTCCCGCACGTGCGCGGGCGTATCAGCCCCAAACAGACCGTCGATGGCATTGACGAGGATCTGCATCCCGTCCGAGCCGTCCACCGCGCCGGGCGGCGGCGCCGCCACCGGCCCGCCGGTCTGCGCCATCATCAGCCGGAACAGCGAGGGATGGGCCAGCGCGAAGTGGACATAAGCCCGCCCCATCGCCGTGAAAGCTTCTACTCCGGGCGCGGCTGAGGCCATCGCCGCCTTGAAGGCCTGCGCCATGCGCCCGTGCCCTTCGAGGCACAGCGCGCCGAGCAGCGCCGCCTTGTCCGGGAAATGCCGGTAGACGGCGGTCGCCGAGACGCCGGCATTGCGCGCGATCTCCCGCAGGCTCAGCGCGTCCGCCGGGCCCGTGTCGATCAGCTTGAGACCTTCTTCAATCAACGCCGCGCGCAGATCGCCATGGTGATAGCGATTTTTCTCGGATTGAATGTTGACAGTGTTATCATTCTCAGTCATGTTATCGGTGTAAACATAATTCAAAGCCGTTTCAACCGCCCAGTTCGTTACAGGAGTGCTCAATGCCCAGCCCAGTCGAAACCGCCATCCGAGGCGTCGTCACCAAAGGCCTCATGGGGGTCGCAAACTTCAACCGCGCTCACCGCAAGTCTTCCGCGCCCAACCCCTATCTGACCGGCATCCACACGCCCCTGAAGGGCGAGCACACGCTGACGGACCTGAAAGTCACCGGCACGATCCCCGCTGCCCTGAACGGCCTCTACCTGCGGAACGGCCCGAACCCCTTCACCCCGCCCAATCCCGCCACCCATCACTGGTTTGCCGGCGACGGCATGCTGCACGGCGTGCGCCTCGAAGGCGGCAAGGCCCTCTGGTACCGTAACCGCTGGATCCGCTCGGCTGAAATCAGTGAGGCCCTCGGCGAAGCGCCTATCCCCGGCCCGGAAAGCCGCTTTGGTAGTCCGAACACGAACGTTGTCCCGATGGGCGGAAAGATCTGGGCCATCGTCGAAGCCGGCGGCCTGCCGGTCGAGGTGTCCGACATGCTTGAGTCGCGCACCCGCAGCGACTTTGACGGCCTCCTCGCCCGCGGCTTCACCGCCCACCCGCATCTCGATCCGCTCACCGGCGAGACCCATGCCATCTGCTACAATGCGATGGAGCCCAACGTGGTCTGGCACACTGTTCTGGATACGGATGGAAAGGTCCGCCGCCACGAGCCGATACCCGTCCAGGGCGGACCCTCCATCCATGACTGCATGATCACGAAGAACTACGTCATCGTGATGGACCTGCCGGTCACCTTCTCGATGCCCGCGATGATCTCCGGAGAGAACTTCCCGTATCGCTGGAACCCGAAACACTCTGCCCGCATCGGCCTCCTCCCCCGCGAGGGCAAGGGCGGCGACATCATCTGGTGTGAAATCTCGCCCTGTTACATCTTCCACCCAGCCAATGCCTACGAGACTGAAGACGGCAAGGTGATCATGGATGCCTGCGTCCACTCCGCCGTCTTCGATGATGGACAGAAAGGACCCAACGCCGCCACGACAACCTTCGAAAGCCTCGAGATCGATCCGGCCTCCCGCAAGGTAGCGCGCACCGTGATCGATGCCGCCCCGCAGGAATTTCCGCGTCCGGATGAACGCCGCATCGGCCAGCCTTACCGCTATGCTTATACGGTCGCCCTCCCCCCCGCTGGCACAGCAGAATGGATGGGCGCCACCGCCCTCTACAAGCATGACCTCGGCGCACACAGCCGCCAGGTGCACGATTTCGGCCCCGGCCGCGTGCCCGGCGAATTCGTCTTCGTGCCCGCGCATGCATCCGCTGCCGAAGATGAAGGCTGGCTGATCGGTTACGTCATCGACACGGGCAATGACACGACCGATCTGGTGATCCTGAATGCGCAGGACTTCACCGGTTCGCCCGCCGCCTCAATCACAATCCCGCACCGGATTCCCCCGGGCTTCCACGGCAACTGGGTGGCGATGGGCTAACCCGTCGGATCCTCGTCCCGGCTCGGCAGGCGGCTCACGAGCAGCTTGTCGATCCGGCGCGAATCCATGTCGATCACCTCATAGCGCCAGCCGTTCGAGACAACCACATCGCCCAGCTGCGGCAACCGCTGCAGGAAATGGATCACCAGGCCGGCAACCGTCGTGTACGGAGCATCATCGGCGTCGATATCGGAAACGCCGAGCGCCAGCTCAAGGTCCTCGATCGCCATCCGGCCATCCACCAGCCAGGAGCCATCATCGCGCTTCTGCGGCCGGGCGAGCCCGTCTGCCGCTGAGAAAGCCGCATCGCCTGCAATCGCGCCGAGCACATCCGCCGCCGTCACGATGCCTTCCACATGCCCCAGCTCGTCCACCACCAGCGCCATCTGCACCGAGCTTGCCTGCATCGACTCGAGCAGGTTCAGCACCGTCATCGTATCCGGAACGAACAGCGGCGCGTGTCCGGCCGTCTCGAAATCCGGCAGGCGCTTGCCGCCGGAAAGGGCCAGAAGATCCTTGGTCTGAACAACTGAAATGACGCTTTCGAGATCATCGCGCGCCACCGGAAAGCGCGAATGCCCGCTCTCGGCAATCTTCAGGAGCAGTTCCTCGGGCGTGTCATCAAGGTCGAGCCAGACAACATCCTTGCGCGGCGTCATGATCGAGCGCACGTCCCGGTCCGCGAGCATCAGCACGCTGCGGATCATCGTGCGCTCTTCCTGCTCGATCGCGCCGCTGGCTGCGCCCTCGTCCAGCATGTTCTCGATCTCTTCCTCCGTCACCTGCTCCAGCTTGGCATTCGACAGGCCGAGCATCTGCAGGATCAGGTTGGTCGACGCGCGCAGCACATAGACGACCGGAAAGGCCACGCGCGAGAGCAGCGCCATCGGCGGCGCAATCAGGCTGGCAAACGCTTCCGGCGCCGTGATGGCCACCCGCTTGGGCACCAGCTCGCCGATCACGATCGACAGGTAGGTCGTCGCCGCAATGACCACGCTGAACGCGATGAGGTTCGCCTGCGCTTCCAGCGCCGGGAACGTCTCGATGATGAACGGCGCCACATCCTCGGCCAGCGCGGTTGCGCCATAGGCGCCCGCGATGATGCCGATCAGCGTGATGCCCACCTGAACCGTCGACAGGAAGCTCGACGGGTCCTCCTGCAGCTTCAGCGCAACCTTCGCCCCCTTGTCGCCCTTGTCGGCGCGCATCTGCAGGCGGTTGCGGCGGGAGGAGACGATGGCGAGTTCGGAAAGCGCGAACACCCCGTTAAGGGCAATCAGCGCGAGCAATATGAGCAGGTCCATGGTGGCTGCCTGATGCATCAGTTTGCTGTTTTCTCAAAGCACAAAGTCGCGCGCCCTTCCCCTGCAATTGCCACGTCCCCCCGCCCCCGCTAAGAGCCCGCCCATGTCCCGCACCGCGCTGATCGACTATGGCTCCGGCAACCTGCACTCCTGCGCGCGCGCCCTCGCCGCCGCCGCAGGCGCCGCCGACGACATCTTCGTCACCGCCGACCCCGCCGCCCTCGAAACCGCCGACCGCATCGTCCTGCCCGGTGTCGGCCACTTCGCAGACTGCGCCGGCGCCCTGCGCGCCATCCCCGGCATGGAGGAGGCCCTGCGCAGCGTGGTCCTGCGCCAGGGCCGCCCCTTCCTCGGCATCTGCGTCGGCCAGCAGCTGCTGCTGGATTACGGCCTCGAGGATGGCCGCACCGAGGGCCTGATGTGGATCCCCGGCGAGGTCGTCCCCCTCGCCCCTGCCCCCGGCCGCCCGGTGCCGCATGTCGGCTGGAACGAGATCACCCCCACCGCGCCCCACCCCGTGCTCGCCGGGCTCGGCGCCGCCCCGCACGCCTATTTCACCCACTCCTATGTCTGCCAGCCGCGCGCCGAGGCCGATGTCGCCGCCTGGTGCACCTACGGCGCCCCCTTCGCCGCCGCCCTCGCCCGGGGCAACCTCTTCGGCACCCAGTTCCACCCGGAAAAGAGCCAGAAGGTGGGCCTGACGATCCTCAGCAATTTCCTGAGTTGGAAACCTTGAAGCCCGGCGCCACATCTCAGCAGACCCCTGCGAAAGCAGGGGTCCAGTTCTTACCGCGCTGGATACCTGCCTTCGCAGGTATCTTCGGCCCATAAGGCAAAGCCCCCATGCCCTTCACCCTCTACCCCGCCATTGACCTGAAAGACGGCGCCTGCGTCCGCCTGCTGCGCGGCGAGATGGACGCCGCCACCGTCTTCAACACCGACCCCGCGGATCAGGCCCGCGCCTTCGCGCAAATGGGCTTCACCCATCTCCACGTGGTCGACCTCAACGGCGCCTTCGCCGGCGCCCCCGTCAACCGCGCCGCCGTGGAAGGCATCCTGAAAGCCACCCCCGCCCCGGTCCAGCTCGGCGGCGGCATCCGCACCCGCGCCCAGATTGACGCCTGGCTCGAGGCCGGCATTTCCCGCGTCATCCTCGGCACGATTGCCCTGCGCGATCCGGAGCTGGTGAAAACCGCCGCCCGCGCCCTACCGGGCCGCATCGTCGTCGGCATCGACGCGAAGGAGGGCATGGTCGCCGTCGAAGGCTGGGCCGAGACCAGCGACATGCGCGCCACCGAACTTGCGAAAGCCTTCGAAGGCTGCGGCGTCGCCGCCATCATCGCCACCGACATCAGCCGCGACGGCCTGAAGACCGGCGTGAATGTTCCGTTCACGGCAGAACTGGCGAACGCCGTCAGCATACCGATCATCGCCAGCGGCGGCGTCAAAAGCGTCGACGACATCCGCGCGCTAAGAGCGAGCGGCGCCCCCATTGCGGGCACGATTTTAGGCCGCGCGCTATATGACGGGGATATTGATCCGGCGGAGGCGGTGAGGGCGGCGGGTTAGCAGGATGAGCGCCCGACACTCAATTCGAGCGCCCACCCATTGGAATCTACTTCACCTTCTTTAGAGCTGATGGGCTAAAGTTGGCCTTTTCGAGCTTGGTCCCAACAAACCAAGCAACCCACACCTTCGGCTCACCATATAAGTCACCAACGGTTTCAATGACCATCGGCGGGCCGACTCCCGTGCGAAGTTGAACCACATCGCCGGGCTTGAAGTCATCTGAGTTCGACATCGTTCTGTACTCCTCAGATGTTGGGAAGTAAGTAGAGATTGTTGTCATACATTCCGTCAGGAACGGTTCGAACATAGGGGCGGCCGCGCGTCGAGATTTTGTGCTCAAGCCAAGCCGACGGATTTCCATTCACCCAAAAGCGGTGACCAGAATTCATCCAAGCGACGATCTGGTCGACGCTTGAAGGACCGAACTCTGGTCCTTTGAAAAGATCGATCCGACGGTCCGGGTCGCTTCCGTCCCGTCTGATATGTGTAACTTGATAATCGCCCATACGGGTCTCCATTGAGAGCCGAGGGGTTGTCGATGCTGGACTGTTGCCATACACCGAATCACCGCCTCGGCGGTTGAAAAACCGGGGGGCGCAGGCTTCGACGCCAAATCTAGTGCCTGCGCTCCCTCGGACCCCATACATATGGGGATTTGAGTAGATACCGGACTCGCTCTGGTTGAGTCCAGACTACAGATCGATTGTATCACACCTGGTTAATCAAAGGTTAACTCGCGCTCTCAGCCGTTAACCTTTCAGCATATTTCCTGTGAGTCATGTGCTCGTCTTTCGCCGAGCCCTCAGTTTCAGACCTTTTCTAGCGCCGAAGGCAATTGCACCACCCCTCCCCGTCGTCATCCCGGTTTTGCCGCAGGCAAAGACCGGGACCCAAGGGCGGCGTCGCGCAACGGGGCTTTTCCGGGTCCCGGACATTTGCTGCGCAAATTCCGGGATGACGGGAACATCAATCAAACAGAAACGCGCTCATCCTGAGCGAAGTCGAAGGATGGGCCAAGCGGCGCCGTGGGTTTTCCGGGGCGCATCCTTCGACTTCGCTCAGGATGAGCGTTGCATCAGGATGCGCGCTTCGCGGGGTGTACGGATAGGCCTAATGCCGCTCGGGCGAACGGATGAGGCGCCGTGTACGGATGGCATGGGTGAGCGCGCTTTCGCCCTTTGCCGGGGCGACCTCGGCGAGCGCGGGCGGGGCAAGCCGCGTTGCGGCGCGCACAGCCGCCATGTCTTCGCCTTTGATCGCCTCGGCGGCGCGGAGCGTACGATGGAACAGGGTCATCTTCAGGTCTCCTTCTTCAGGCAGACCATCGTCTCACACATCAGCCTGAGGGGCCACCCCCGGGATAGCCTACCCCGCCAGCGCCCGCGGCACGGGGCGGCGGCCAGCGTCGCCCATTTCAAACGGCAGCGCGCGGTTCTTGCCTTCGCGCTTGGCGCGGTAGAGCGCATCGTCCGCGCGGCTCAGCAGGATGGACACCGTGTCGTCCTCCCGCGCAAAGCAATAGCCGAGGCTGACGGTCACCAGCAGGCTGCGCGGGCCCGCATCACACTCGGCCGAGCGCACCGCGCCCACCAGCTCGTCGCAGAAGCGCCGCGCCGCCAGGTCGCTGGCAAACAGGCCCGCAAACGCAAATTCCTCGCCGCCAAGGCGGGCAATCGCGGCGCCCACAGGCACACGGGTCTCCAGCGCATCGCTCACTGCCTGCAGCACACGGTCACCGGCCTCGTGGCCGAATTCGTCATTGATGCGTTTGAAATTGTCGATGTCGGCAATCGCGCAGACGAGGCGTCCCTCCCCCGCCTTCGCGCGCGCCTGCAGCTTTTCCGCTGCCGCAAAGAAGGCCCGCCGGTTCGGCAGGCCGGTCAGCTCGTCGCGGTTGGCCAGGCGATGATTTTCCTGCGCCAGCCGCTCGGCTTTCATCTGTGCCCGGAGGATGAAGTAGGAGCATGTCGGCGCAATCAGGGCCGGCAGCACGACACACGAGATATAGATGGACGCATGGTCGACCACGGGATCGATCTGCAGCCAGATGAATGTCGGCACAACCGACGCCGTGATCGAGCCGAGCGTGACCAGCACGGCGGTAAGAATGGCTCTGCGAAGGGCGGGAGTCAGGGTCAAGGCTCGGGTCTTCCGGTTTTGTGCAAGCTAGCGGCTCTTGCTTAAATCCCGGCCCAGCGAATCGATGAAATTTCATCGATCTGATTGCCGTTGACACACGGCATATGTTCATGTTATGTTCTTTTCGATGCTCACCTCCCGCGCCCCCTTCCGTTAGCCGCCCCCTGCCGCTACACCGCGCGCATGCTGAAGACGCGCATCATCCCCTGCCTCGACGTGAAAGACGGGCGCACCGTGAAGGGCGTCAATTTCGTGGACCTGAAGGATGCCGGCGATCCCGTCGCCCTCGCCCGCGCCTATGATGCCCAGGGGGCGGACGAGCTCTGCTTCCTCGACATCACCGCCAGCCATGAAGGCCGGGGCACCTTGCTGGAAACGGTCAGCCGGACGGCAGAGGCCTGTTTCATGCCCCTCACCGTCGGCGGGGGTGTGCGCTCACCGGAAGACATGGTCGCCCTTCTGCGCGCCGGGGCAGACAAGGTGGCCATCAATTCGGCCGCCGTGGCCGATCCGTCGGTGATCTCCGCCTGCGCCGCCAAGGCGGGCCGGCAGTGCGTCGTGGTCGCCATTGATGCCCGCCAGTCGGGTGCGGGCTGGGAAATCTTCACCCATGGTGGCCGCAAGGGCACCGGGATCGACGCCGTCGCCTTCGCCCGCGAAGCGGCCAAACGCGGGGCCGGGGAAATCCTCCTCACCTCGATGGACCGGGATGGCACCAAGACCGGCTATGACATCGCCTTGCTGAAGGCCGTGTCCTCCGCCGTGACCATCCCCGTCATCGCCTCCGGAGGGGCCGGCAGCGTGGCGGATTTTGCCCCCGCCGTTCTGGAAGGCGGGGCGAGTGCGGTTCTCGCCGCGTCCATCTTCCATTTCGGCGAGGCCACCCTCGCCGAGGCCAGGGCCGCCCTCGCTGAGGCCGGTGCGCCGGTGCGGACGGTCTAGTCCGCGAACACGGCCTTGCGCTTCTGCATCTCGGCCATCACGGCCTCGATCTGGTTGGGCGTGCGCATGACTTTAAGCTGCTCGCTGCTTTCTAGGGCGAGCAGTTCGCCGTCGGTCGCGTCGGCCATCGCGTTGCAGAGCACCTTCGCGCCGCGCATGGCGGCGGGGTGCTTGCCGGCGATCAGCTTGGCCAGCCAGAGGGCATCTTCCAGCGGGGTCTCGGAGACCTTGGTGGCAAAGCCGAAGGCATGGGCGTCGCTGCCCTTGAACTCGCGGTTCGTGTACGTCAGCTCACGGATCACATCATCGCGGACATTTCCGCGCCAGAGGGGGAAGCCGGCCATGTCCGGCACGAGGCCCCACTTCATCTCCATGATGGCGCAGCGCGTGTCCGGATGGATGATGCGGATATCGGCGCCGGACATGATCTGGAACCCGCCGCCGAAGGCGATGCCGTGGACGGCGGCGATCACCGGCACGGGCAGCTCGCGCCAGCCCCAGGCCACGTGCTGGGCAAGGTTGGCAAGGCCGTGGCTGCGGCTGCCGAGGCTGCCGGTGGCGCCTTCGCCCTGCTTCTTCCCGTCGCCCGGCTGGGCCATGGAGGAGAGGTCGAGCCCCGCGCAGAAGGCCCGGCCCTCGCCGGAGAGGACCACCGCGCGCAGGCCCTTGGTTTGCCCGAGCTGCGCGATCGCCTCGGCAATGCCGGCGAACATGGCCGGGTCGAGGGCATTCATCTTGTCGCTCCGGATCAGGCGCACATCGGCCACACCGTCGTCGAGCATCGTGATTGAAACGCGGTCTTTCATGGGGGCATCCTCCGTTTGCACCAAAGCTGGACCCCTTCCCCGGCGTCCGTCAAGCTTGGCCGGGTGACGCGGACGCGGCGGAACGCTAAACGGCTTGCAACAGGAGACCCCCCATGACCGCCCTTGCCTCCCCTGCCCGGCTTGCCGCGGCGCTTGCCCATCTCGCCGGCACCATCGATGCGCGGGCTGCCGAGGGCGATGCGGGCAAGAGCTGGACGGCGAAACTGCTGGCCAAGGGGCCGGAGGCCTGCGCGGCGAAAGTGGCCGAGGAGGGCGGCGAACTTGCGGACGCTGTGCGCGGCGAGAGCGATGCGCGCGTGGCGAGCGAGGCGGCCGATGTACTCTACCATGTGTTCGTGGCGCTCCGGTCGCGGGGGGTGAGCCTTGATGATGTGGCGGCGGCGCTGGAAGCCCGTCAGGGCACCAGCGGGATTGACGAAAAGGCGGGGCGGCCCCCGGCTTAGGACGTATCGAGCCCCTCCCACGCCCACGGACGTGCGGCCTGGTCGAGACGGGTGAGCAACGCATCCATGATTGGACCGAGCCGGCGGATCACGTGCCAGCGGACGGGCATGTCGCGCAGCGGCGCGGGGCCCAGGCGGCGCTGGAACCGCGCGAGGCGGAGGGCATGCGGCGCCGGGTTTGCCATCACGGCGGCGAGGCGGGCGGCGGCTTCCCAGAGGATGGCCCATTGCAGCTCCGGCGGCTCGGGCGGGCAGTTCTGGCTCGCGCGGCCGCCGGGAAGTTCCGCCAGCGGGAAGAGGTAATCGTTTGCGCTGCGGGATTCCCGTTCTTCCCGGGACGGATGATCTCCGGTGCGCGGCGGGAGGACGGGTGGCAGCAGGATGTCTGCCGCGAGCGCGTGGATGTAGCGGCGCACCATCGCCGTGGCGGCGGCGAGCAGCGCGCGGGCCTGTGCCGAGATGGAGGCGAACGCGTCGGGCGCGCAGGCCCGGAGCAGGCGGCGCAGCATGGCCACCACCAGCGCGGCGCGGGTCCAGAGTTCAGGGCGGGGTTTGGGATCGCTCATTCACCGCAAAGGATAACCTCGCTGCGGACCCGGGCGGATTTGTTTCGGGAAGTATTTTTGCAGAGGTTTGATTTGAGGGAGGATTGTGCGTGTGCGGAGGGGTGGATTGGTTGCACAAGGGGGAAGTTGTGCGACGAATTTTTCCGGTCCAGCGTTCGCATCGCTTCCGAGCTCATCCTAAGCGAAGTCGAAGGATGGGCATGTGGGAAACCGTTGGAGAGCCCGCTCTATCCTTCGACTTCGCTCAGGATGAGCTTCTCGGGGGTGGATTGGAAATTGGGGCCAAGACCCTCACCTCCCATTGCTTCGCAATGTGTCCCTCCTTGCTCGGGAAATCGCAGTGCGATTTCTTCCCCTCGCAAGCCGGCAAGCGGGAGAGGGGTAAGGAAGGTTACTTCTTCGGTTTCACTGCTTGCAGCGTCGTGGTTTTCACGTCTCGGCCTAGGCCGACTTTCTTGCCGTAGCTGGGGGCGCCGGCGCTGGCGCCGCTAACGGCACCTCTTGTGGTTCTGTCCGTGAGCGGAGGGATGGCCATGGCAGCGGGGTTGACGGGGTGTTCGTCGAACAGGCTGGCGAGCTGCTCGGTCATCGCGCCGCCGAGCTGTTCGGCGTCCACGATGGTGACGGCGCGCTTGTAATAGCGGGTGACGTCATGGCCGATGCCGATGGCGATCAGCTCCACGGGTGAGCGGTTTTCGATCTCGTCGATCACCTGGCGCAGGTGGCGTTCAAGATAGTTGCCGATGTTCACGTTGAGCGTGGAATCGTCGACCGGCGCGCCGTCCGAGATCACCATCAGGATCTTGCGCTGCTCGGGCCGGGCGAGCACGCGTTCATGCGCCCAGAGGAGGGCCTCGCCGTCGATGTTTTCCTTGAGCAGGCCTTCGCGCATCATCAGGCCGAGATTCCGGCGCGCGCGGCGCCAGGGCATGTCGGCGCCCTTGTAGATGATGTGGCGGATGTCGTTGAGACGGCCCGGGCCCTGCGGCTTGCCAGCCTTGACCCAGTCTTCGCGGCTGAGCCCGCCTTTCCAGGCCTTGGTGGTGAAGCCGAGGATTTCTGTTTTCACGGCGCAGCGTTCCAGCGTGCGGGCGAGAATGTCCGCACACAGAGCGGCGACCATGATCGGGCGGCCGCGCATCGAGCCGGAATTGTCGAGCAGCAGCGTGACGATTGTGTCGCGGAACTTGGTATCGTCTTCCTGCTTGAAGGAGAGCGGGGCGGTCGGATCGGTGATCACGCGTGTGAGGCGGGCGGTGTCGAGCACGCCTTCTTCAAGGTCGAAGCTCCACGACCGGTTCTGCTGCGCCATCAGGCGGCGCTGCAGCTTGTTGGCGAGCTTGGCGACCGCGCCTTGCAGGCCTTGCAGCTGGTGATCGAGATAGGCGCGCAGGCGGGTGAGCTCTTCCGCGTCGCATAGGTCCTGCGCATTGGCGGTTTCGTCATGCGCGCGGGTGAAGACGGAATAGACGAACCGGTCGCGCTCGTCGCCCTGCTGGTAATTCGGACGGAGAGGCTTCGAGCCTTCGTCTTCCTCGTCGGGCGAGTCGTCGGCGTCGAGGTCAGCGTCCTGGTCGACCGAGACATTCGCCTCTTCGCCGTCGATATCCTCGGTTTCGCCGGCTTCCATCTGCTCGGCGGTGGCGCCCATCTGTTCTTCCGTCGACGTATCATCGTCGCCGGTCTGGGTTTCGCTGTCTTCCTGCTGCTCGGCATTTTCCTGCTGGTCGGTCTCGATATCTTCGCCGGGCGTATCGGAGGCCGTCAGGTCACGGATGATCGAGCGGATCGTTTTTGCGAAGGCGGGCTGGTCGTGCAGCTGCTCGATCAGGCCTTCGATTGCCTTGCCGGCGCGCGTTTCGACCTTCTCGCGCCAGACGGCAGCGACACGCTCCGCGCTTTCCGGCAGCGCGCGGCCGGTGAGGCGCTCGCGCAGCAGGAATTCGAGGGCTGGCGCGAGGATCGCTTCGGGGTCCTCCGCGCCATTGCCGAAATTGGTCGAGCGGCAGCGGAAATCGAGCGCGGCGTCGAGATTGCCGGCGGTGCCCAGCATGGCATTGGCGCCGAGGCTTTCGATCCGCGCGGTCTCCGCCCCTTCATAGACGCGGCGAGCAAGATCGCCCTGCGGACGATTGGCGAGGTGGGCGGCGGCGTCGTGGTGCGCGCGGCGCAGGGCGAGCGCGTCGGCCTCGCCGCGGATGCGGGCAGCGAGCTCGGCGCTGATCTCGATCGGCGGCGGGCGCAGGACAAGCCGGTCGCCCTGGTCGCCGGAATCGTTGCCGAAGCCGACTTCAAGCTCGCGTTCCGCGCTCATCGCCTTGGTGGTGACGGCGAGCGCGGCCTTGAAGAGTTCCTGGGGGGTGGTGTCCTTTGCCATGATCCGCAGAGCGCAAGGCCCTGACCTACGCGACCTTCACCATCAGGGCGCTCTCGGGCAGTTCTGTGCCGAAGCAGCGCTGGTACATCTCGGCGACGAGGGGGCGTTCGAGCTCGTCGCACTTGTTGAGGAAGGTCATGCGGAAGGCGTGGCCGAGATCGCCGAAGATGGCGAAGTTTTCGGCCCAGGTGATGACCGTGCGCGGGCTCATGACGGTGGAGAGGTCGCCGGCCATGAAGGCGTTGCGCGTCAGGTCGGCGAGGGTGACCATCTTGGAGAGGGTCGCTTCGTCAGCGCCGGTGGCCTTCGACTTGACGATTTCGACTTCGGCATCGTGGGCGAGATAGTTCAGCGTGGTGACGATGCTCCAGCGGTCCATCTGGCCCTGGTTGAGCTGCTGGGTGCCGTGATAGAGGCCAGTCGTGTCGCCGAGGCCGACCGTGTTGGTGGTGGCGAAGAGGCGGAAGAAGGGGTTCGGCGAGATCACGCGGTTCTGGTCGAGCAGGGTGAGCTTGCCCGAGCTTTCGAGGACGCGCTGGATCACGAACATCACGTCCGGGCGGCCGGCATCATATTCGTCGAAGACGATGGCGACGGGGCGCTGCAGGGCCCAGGGGAGAATGCCTTCACGGAATTCGGTGATCTGCTTGCCGTCCTTCAGGACGATGGCGTCCTTGCCGACCATGTCGATACGGCTGACATGGGAGTCGAGGTTGACCCGGATCATCGGCCAGTTGAGGCGGGCGGCGACCTGCTCGATATGGGTCGATTTGCCGGTGCCGTGATAGCCCTGCACCATGACGCGGCGATTGTGCTCGAAGCCCGCGAGGATGGCCAGCGTGGTCTGGGGGTCGAACCGGTAGGCGGGGTCGATCTCCGGGACATATTCGGTGCGCGTCTTGAAGCCGTGCACGACCATCGCGGTGTCGAGGCCGAAGAGCTTTTTCAGGTTCAGCTTCTCGGTCGGTTTCAGGCCTTCGAGCGTGTCGGTGGACGTCATCGTGGTCATGGCTTTGCTGGGCTCGTCACGGGAGGGAGATGTGGAAACACTGCGTTCTAGCACGGGATGGCCCCGCGCCTAGTGCGACGTAAGGGAAATGGCAGGCGTCTCAGGGCTTGCGGAAGATCAGAAGCGCCTGGTCGGTCTTGCCGCGGATGGCAGGGTCGAAGACGTTGGTGAGGCCGTCATCGGCGGGATTGCGCAGGAGGCCGGACTCGGTTTCGAGGATGAGACCGGCCGCTTCGGCGTGCGTGCGGATGATCGCCGGGTCGATCCGGTGGGTATCGTTGCCGGTGGTGGGCGGGGAGCCCGCCGGGGCGACATGGTCGATCACCACGAACTGGCCGCCAGGCTTCAGCACGCGCACGATTTCGGCGAAGCTCTTGTCCGGATCGCCGAGGCCTTCAGGGTTGCCTTCCGGAATGTACCAGAGTTCGTGCGGGCCCTGGAACCAGGTGACGATGTCCGCAGAGGCGTCCGGCACGGCGAAGGTGTCGAAGTTGGACTTGAGATAGGTGACGTTGGCGAGGCGGCCTTCGAGGCGCTGCTTGACCGCGTCGCCGATGAAGGCGTCGAAACCGGCGGGGTTCTGCATGTAGACCTTGCCGCTCTCGCCGACGGCGCGGGAGAGGAGTTCGGTATAGTAGCCGGCGCCTGCCTCGATTTCGAGGATCACGTCACCAGGCTGGGGCGAGAAAAGGCCGAGGACTTCGGCGGGCCTCCGGGCCGCGTCCGCGAGGAGATCCGCATCCGGACGGTCCGGCGTGTCGACGAAGGCCGTATAGTCGATGGCGACGGCGGGCGCCTCAGGTGCGGCAGGCGGCGGGCTGGCGCAGGCCGCCGCAAGGGCAAGTGCGAACGCGGCTGCGCCGGTCTTCAGGATCCATTTCATGGGATACTCCCTCCCTCACGGGCCGGTGTCTCCCCCGGGGTGCCGGCGCCCTAGCGGCGCCAGACGACCTCGCCGCCAATGACGGTCATGACCGGCTCAGCTTTCAGGATGTCACCTTCGGGCACCGTCATCAAGTCGCGGTCGAAGACCGAGAAGTCGGCAAGCTTGCCGGGCTCGATGGTGCCGAGATCGGCTTCGCGGAAGCTGGCGAAGGCCGGGCCGCTGGTGAAAAGGGAGAGCGCGCGGGCGCGGGAGACCGCCTCTTCCGGGTGCCAGCCTTCACCCGAGAAACCTTTGAGGTCCTTGCGGGCGACGGCAGCGTAAAATTCGATGGTGGGCGAGCCAACTTCGACTGGCGCGTCGGATCCGCCGGCGATCACCGTGCCAAGATCCAGCAGGGTGGCCCAGGCATAGGCGCCGCGCAGGCGGTCCATGCCGAGACGCGCGGGGGCGAAGAAGAGGTCTCCGATAGCGTGGCTCGGCTGCATTGACGCGATCAGGCCGCCAGAGGCGACACGGGCAAGATCGTCCGGGTGGATGACCTGCGCGTGCTCGATGCGCCAGCGCAGCGAAGCGTCATAGCCGCCCGCTTCATAGGCTTCGAGGATGCGCCGGTTCGCGAGGTCACCGATGGCGTGGATGGCGAGCTGGACGTTGGCGGTCTTGGCGCGGACCATCAGGGCGGCGAGGCCGTCATCATCCAGCAGGGAGAGACCGGACGTGTCCGGACGATCCGAATAGGGCTCAAGGAGCTGCGCGCCGCGGCTACCGAGGGCGCCGTCCATGTAGAGTTTCACAGCGCGGTTGGTGATGGTGTCGGTTTCGTGCTGGCGGGTTTCGGCGATGTCGAAGGCGCTGGCATCGTAGGCGTTGTAGAGGCGCAGCGGCAGGCGGCCTTCGGCGTCCAGCGCATGCATGAGCGGAGCCTCGCGGGCGGAGACGCTCATGTTGTGGCCGCCGGTCCAGCCGCGCGAGGCATAGAGCTTGGCGCCGGTTTCGAGGGCGAGAGAGACGGCGGCGTCGTCGGGCTCGGCGATCAGCGGTTGGACGAGGCCCATGGCGGCGTCGATCAGGATGCCTGTGGCCTTGCCGCTGGCATCGCGTTCGATCTTGCCACCTGCCGGGTCGGCGGTGTCGTTCGTGATACCGGCGGCGGCGAGCACGGCCGTATTGGCGACGAGGGCGTGGCCATCGGAGCGGCCGAGGATGACCTTGTGGGTGCCGGTCACGGGATCGAGGTCGGCGGCCATCGGCATGCGGCCTTCCGGCCAGCCGGTTTCGATCCAGCCGCGCCCGACGAGCACGCTGCCTTCCGGTTTGCCTTCGAGCTCTAACTCGACACGGGTGACGAGCTCATCGACCGAGGCCGTGCCTTCAAGGTTCAGGGTGAGCTCGCGCTCGCCGATGCCCTGCAGGTGGATGTGGGCATCGGTGAAACCCGGATAGAGGAAGGCGCCGCCGAGATCGACGAGGTTGACCTCCTCCTCGCTCCAGTCCTCGGACATCGGCGGGATGGTCGCGATGATGCGCCCGTCTTCGCCGACGACGATGCCCTGCACGGTAGCGGGCGCGCCGGTCGCGGGGTCGGGGAGGCCGGTATAGATGGTGCCGTTGGTGAAAACGGTGACCTTCTGGGTCGCCTCTGACTCGATCGGCAGCGCAGGCGTGCAGGCAGCGAGGAAGAAGGCAGCAGACAGGAGGGTGAGACGCATGGGGCGGGTTTCCTTCGCGGGCAGGCCTTACAGCTTTCGCCGGAAGATGCCGATCAAACCACCGTCATGAACTGTTTGGGCGTGGGCCGTCCAGCCTTCGCGTTGCAGAAGGGTGACGGCTGTGGTGGTGGCGCAATACAGATCCGTTAATCCGAGGCGTCGGCCTTCTGCCTCGAGCGCGCGGAGCAGCACGGCGCCGAGGCCGCGGCGGCGCAGGTCAGGACGCACCCAGCCGGCCGACGCCCAAGGAGTGAGATGCGCAAGTTCGGGGGTGAACACGGCCTTCAGCGCCGCGATGCCGATGGGCTCGCGGTCCGGGCCAAGCGCAACGACACCGACCGGGAGATCGCCTCGGGGATTGGCATAGGCGGCAAGGTCGGCGGCCGCATCGCCCTGCCCGCCGGGGCCGTACCAGCCCGGCCATTCGGCCTCGAACGCGCTCACCAGGGCGGAGATCGCGCCGGAACAATCGCGCAAGGGGCAGATCAGGATGCCTTCGGCCATCGGCTTACCCTGCGCCGGCGCGATCCGAAATGCAAAACGCCGGACCTGCGGGGCCCGGCGTTTCGTAATCTGGGAGGGTCGCTGATTAAGCGGCGACGGCCTTTTTGGCGATGTCGCGCTTTATTTTCAGGGCCTTGTCCGACAGCGAGTCGTCCTTCGCCTTGGCGAGGAAAGCGTCGAGGCCACCGAGCTTGTCGACCGTGCGCAGGGCTTTTGCCGCGATGCGAAGCTTGAAGTTCTGGTCAAGCGCTTCCGAGTGCAGCGTGACCTGCACGAGATTCGGCAGGTAACGGCGCTTGGTCTTGATCTGGGAGTGGCTGACAATGTGGCCGACCATCGGCTTGGTGCCAGTAAGTTCGCATTCGCGGGACATGGGCCTCGCTCCGGGTAAAAGGGGCATGTTTGATCTGAAGGCGCGCGTCTACAGTCACGAGGCGCCTCCTGTCAACCGGGGCGATTCAGGGCAGGCAGGCTGCAGGGAGAGGGCTGACTGTCACGGCTTGTCATCTTATGTCAGTGGGCGGGCGGATGCGAATAAGGCAAGGATGCGGCAAAGCCGTTCAGGCCTTGTTGGGATGGGGCGCATTAGACGTGGGCCATCAATTGCCCGCCTGACCCGCAAAGGACTACAGGACCAGATGAAGCGCAGCCTCCTACTCGCCGCCGCCTCCCTCGCGATGCTCGGCGCCTCCGTCGCCCAGACACCCCAGGCCGCCACCCCGGCCGTTCTGGCCAGTATCAAGGCCGGCGCGCCGACGCGCATGGTCTATGAACTGGATGCGAACGCCATGGTGTTCATCCTGCCAGCGACCGGGCGGGCAAGCTTCACCGTGGACATGAAGCCCGACAGCTATGCCATCAAGTCGCGCGTGCGCACGACCGGCCTCGCGGATGTGTTCGTCAATTATGACATGAACCTGACCGCCGAAGGCAAGACGACCGCGAATGGCCTGAAGACCACAAAGTACATCTCGCAGAACAAGGACGGGAAGAAGAACCGCCGCGTCGAGCTGAGCATGACCGATACCGGGTTCTCGATGACCGCGAAGCCGAAATTCGGAAACCTCGGCGATCCGGCGGCCACCGCCGAACAGGTCGTGCTGACCAATGACCCGCTGACGGCGCTGATCACCTTTGCGCTGGAGCCGCGCCCGGCGGGCACGGATGCCTGCGGCGGGCCGATCAAGGTGTTCGACGGACGCCAGCTGACCTATCTGCACCTGAAGCGCGCTGGCACCGGCACGGTGAAGGTCAAAACCAAGGGCTGGTCAGGCCAGGCGATCGAATGCCATGTGACGATGGACAAGGTGGCCGGCTACAAGAAGGGCGAGTCGAACAATGACACGCTGACCGGCATCGACGGACCGCTGAAGATGTATCTCGCCCCGCTCGAGAACGGCGCGCATGTGCCGGTGAAGATCGTCGCGGACACGGACAGGATCGGCAAGATCACGCTGAGCGCCCGGACGCTGCGCTTCGAGCCGCTGGTGACGGCGGAAGTGCCGGCCAAGACCAGCGGCGGATCGCGCTAGTCCTTCGGCAGCTTGCGCAGGGCGGCAATCAGGGCGGCCATGTCGTCCGGCAGCGGCGCTTCGAAGTGGTGCGTATTGCCGGTGACCGGGTGGACGAAGCCGAGCACGGCGGCGTGCAGGGCCTGGCGGTCCATGGCTTTCACGGCGGCGAGCGCTGCGATGTGCCCCTCCCCTGAGCCGAGCGCGGTGAGGCCAGGGCGGCCATAAACCGGATCACCGAGGATCGGGGCGCCGATATGCGCCATGTGGACACGGATCTGGTGCGTGCGGCCGGTTTCCAGCTGGCACTCAATAAGGGCGGCAGCCGGACCGCGCGTGTGCTTGTCGCGCACGCCGAAGGTTTCGGCGGCCTTGTAATGCGTGACGGCGCGGCGGGCGGAGGGACTGTCCGGATTTCTGTGCACGGACATTTTCTTGCGGTCTGTCTGCGAGCGGGCGATGGCGGCATCGACCGTGCCGGAGAGCGGGCGCGGGGCGCCGCGCGTGACAGCGACATAAACGCGCTCGATGTCGTGGTGCTCGAACAGGGCGGCGAGGCCGGTATGGGCGGCCTCGGTCTTGGCGGTGACCAGCAGGCCGCTGGTCAGCTTGTCGATACGGTGGACGATGCCGGGACGCTCCACGCCGCCGATACCGGAGAGCTCGCCCTTGCAGTAATGCAGCAGGGCGTTGACGAGCGTGCCGTCCTCGCTGCCGGGCGCCGGGTGGACCGCCATGCCGGCCGGCTTGTTGAGCACGATGAGGTGGGCGTCCTCGAAGACGATGTCGAGCGGGATGGCCTCCGCCTGCGGCAGGGCGGCGACCGGCGCGGGCAAGGCGACAGCGTAGACGCTGCCCGGCTTCACCTGGGCGCGGGGGCTTGCCTCGGGCTTGCCATCGACCGTGACGGCGCCTTCCTCGATCAGGGACTTGGCGCGGGTGCGCGAGATCTCGCCCGCCTTGGCGGCGAGGAAGGAGTCGAGGCGCTGGCCTGCGTCCTCGGGTGCGGCAATGATTTCAATCCGGTTCATCGCGGGCTTATAGACGAAGCGGATGGACTTCGTCATGCTGGCTTCACATGACCGCTCCATAACGCGGCAGATTTGCGGGAGACCTGAAGATGACACTGGTGACACGGCGCGGACTTCTGGGCGGCGCGGCCCTTGGCACAATGGCGCTGGCAGCCTGCAAGACGGCGCCGGCTGCGGCCAAAGGGTTTCAGGGCGAACTGGCCTTCTTGCACGGCGTTGCCTCGGGCGATCCCCTGCCCGGCGCCATGATCCTCTGGACGCGGGTAACGCCGCTTTCGGGCACAGGCCCTGTCACGGTGGCCTGGGAAATCTTCGAGGCCGGCAGCGAGACACCGGCCGCAACCGGCGAGGTCGTCACCTCCGAGGCGCGCGACTATACGGTGAAAGCAGATGCGACCGGGCTGAAGCCTGCGACGGCCTACACCTACCGGTTCAAGGCCAAGGCAGCCGACGGGGATGTCATCTCGCCCGAGGGGCGCACGCGCACAACCGCCGCAGACGGCACGGCGCCGGTGAAACTGGGCGTGGTATCCTGCTCCAACTGGCAGTTCGGCCTGTTCAGCGCCTATGCCGCGCTGGCCGCGACGCCGGACCTCGACGCGATCGTTCACCTTGGCGACTATATTTATGAGTATGGCACTGACGGCTATGGCGGCGAGATTGCCGAGAAGCTCGGCCGGCCACATGATCCGCCTACGGAGATTGTGTCGCTCAGCGACTATCGCCGCCGGCATGCCCAGTACAAGACCGATCCCGGCCTGCAGGCTGCGCACGCCGCCGCACCGTGGATCTGCACCTGGGACGACCATGAGAGCACCAACGATTCCTATCGCACCGGCGCCGAGAACCACAATCCGGACAAGGGCGAGGGCGATTGGAGCGAGCGCAAGATGCGCGCGGTTCAAGCCTATTTCGAATGGATGCCGGTGCGCGAGCCGAAAGCCGGGGAAGTGACGTCTGCCGTCTGGCGCACGTTCCGGTTCGGCAATGTGGCGACGATCCATGCGCTGGAGTCGCGCCTCACCGGACGGTCCGAACCGCTGGATTGGGCGACCGCACTGGCAGGCGCCGCAACGCCGGTCGAGATTGGCGGGCGGGTGATGGTGACGCTGCAGGCGGTTGCCGAGCCCTCGCGCACGATGCTGGGCGCCGAGCAGGAAACCTGGCTGGCGGGCGAACTGGCGGCGTCGGTGCAATCCGGCGCGGCCTGGCAGGTGCTGGCCAACCAGGTGATCATGGCGCGCGTCAAACTGCCGGACTTTACGAAGACGCTGACGCCGGAACAGGTGGCGGCGCAGGACCGGCCGGAAGTGCTGTCCTTCATTCCGTTCACCGCGCTGGGCGTGCCGTTCAACCTCGACGCCTGGGACGGCTATCCGAACGCGCGCGAGCGGCTGTATGCCGGGGCGGCGACGGCCGGTGCACGGCTCGTGACGCTGACGGGCGATACGCATACGGCCTGGGCGAACGAGCTGCACGATGCCTCGGGCGCACGCCGGGGCGTGGAGTTTGCCTGCACCTCGATCAGCTCGCCCGGCATGGGCGCCTATGTGAAGGCGGTGCCGGACCTCGGCGCGCAGATCGCGGATGCCAATGACGAAGTGATCTGGCATGACCCGTTCGGCAATGGCTACACGCTGGTGACGCTGACCGCGGAAGAGGCCAAGGCTTCGTTCCATAAGGTGGAGACGATCTATGCGCCGGTTTCGCCATCGCAAACTGTTGCGACCTTCAGTGCACGGATCGAAGGCGGCGCAGTGTCGGCCCTGTCGCCGGCATAAGGCAGACCGGCGCCAAGCCGGGCTGTCTCAATCGCGATGAGCCAGCACGGCGCCCATGGCGACCAGCTCGGAAAGCAAGGCCATGGTCGCCTTGCCCGATCCGCTGAAGGGATCGAGCTCGGCCCGCTTGAAGTACTTCAGCAGCGTCGCCGGGTTGAGCTTGCTGATGTTCACCTGGGCCATTGTCCAGTTACCGAACTGGCGTTCCGAGATCTCTTCATAAATCAGCAGACGAACCTGCTGGTGGCGGTCGTCGCGGACGATCGCGTTGAACAGATCGCACACCTCATCCCGGCCGCCTTCTATGACCTGGATGAACAGATCCTTTGATACGCACAGGAGGCCGGTGATGCCGAGCACCGGATTATTCTTGCGCGACTGCTGCAGGATGCTGTCGAGGAACGGACCGCTCAGCGGCTCGATGGGACGGCTTGCATAAAGGCAACGAACGAGCATGATTTGTCTTACCCTTTGGTGTTCAGAAGAGCGAGGAACTCGCCGCGCAGAATGTGATCCTTGAGAAACGAGCCGCGCATCACGCTGTTGATCATCTTCGTTTCACTATCTTTCACACCCCGCCAATGCATGCAGAAATGGTCGGCCTCCATGACGACGGCGAGGCCGTCTGGACGGACCTTCGCCATCAGCACCTCCGCCATCTGCGAGATGGCCTCCTCTTGAATCTGCGGGCGGGACATAATCCATTCGGCGAGCCGCGAGTATTTCGAAAGGCCAATAAGGTTGGAGTGTTCGTTGGGCATGATCCCGATCCACAATCGGCCCATGATCGGGCAGAAATGGTGGCTACACGCGCTGCGCACCGTTATCGGCCCCACAATCATCAGTTCACTGAGCGAGGACGCATTCGGAAACTCGGTGACAGGCGGCGCCTCAACATATCGTCCGCGAAACACTTCCATCAGGTACATCTTGGCGACGCGCCGGGCGGTGTCCTGGGTGTTGTGATCGCTGTCGGTGTCGATCACCAGGCTTTCAAGGACGCCTTTGAATTTGGCTTCAACTTCAACCAACAGTTCGTCGAGCTCGCCGGGCTGCACGTAAGCGGAGATGTTATCGTTGGCATGAAACCGTTTCTTCGCCCGCTGGATGCGGTTTCGGATCCTTGCGGAAACCGGCTCTTTGGGCGCGGACTTGGGTGCCTTGGGGTTATCGTCCATTATGGGGGCTCACTTGATTGTTCACCGTACAGGTAGGGCGAAGGGTGCCTTTTGTCCCGGTTTAAAATGAGCAGCCCTCAGATGCGCACAAGCCAAGAGCGACGCCGGGGGAAGCCTGAATCTGGCGATAGTGAAACCCCGGAGTGTGATCTTTCAACGCAGCCTGGCAAGCATCTGCGCAAACCGCGCCGACGTAGTAGGGGTACAAACAGCTATTCTGGCGCTGAACCAAGAAGGTCCTGAGTCCATGGCCGCTTCCGAAACACGAGACCCAGCGACCGGCGAGCCGTCAGCCCGCCCAAGTGGCACAGCACTTACCGTCTGGTTTGATGGCGGATGTCCCCTCTGCACACGTGAAATCGCCCTGTTTCGAAGACTGGACCGGCGCAAGGCCATCCACTTCGAAGATGTCAGCGGATCAGATGCCAGCTGTCCGATCGATCGGGCCGAACTGCTCGCACGCTTTCACGCTCAAGAAACAGGACAACCCATCGTTTCGGGCGCAGCAGCCTTTGCGGCCATGTGGCGCGCAATACCGGCCTTGAGGCCTTTTGGAGAAATCGCCCGGGTACCGGTGATCTTGTGGACACTAGAAAGACTGTACTTGCTCTTCCTGGGCCTGCGACCCCGTCTGCAGCAATGGATGCAAGAGACGAGACGCCAAACCTACTGAATTGCTCGCCGAGGTGCGAGCGACCGGCACCGCGTTCTCATGTGCTCACGTGCGGCATTTGGACGGACGGGCAGCCGCCTAGTCCAGAACGCCGGAAAGCGTTGAGCGGCCGCCGTCGAGGATGAGGCTCTGGCCGGTGAGATAGGCGGCTTGCGGCGAGGCTATGTAGCGTGTGGCTTCGGCGATTTCGTCGGCGAGGGCGGCGCGGCCGAGCGGGACGCGGCGGCTGGTCCAGATTTCGGTGCGCTCCTCGCGGGGGCGGATGGCGACGACCGCGTTGACGCGGATCGCATGCTCGGCAAGTTCAAGCGCGCCGGCCTTCATCACACCGAGGATGGCATGCTGGCCCACGCTTTCGGTGAAGCGGCCCGGCATGGAGGCGATGGCGGCATAGCCGAGCACGAAGGTGATGGTGCCCTTCTGGCGGATCCGCTCGACGCCGGCCTGGGGCAGGTCTTCCTGCTCAAGCAGGCGTTCGGCAATCACGCGCAGACCGAGCGCCGCGCCGCGGGCCGAGCGAGCAAGCGCCTTCTCGAACTTTTCCTGGGCGAAATCGAGCAGGCGGTCGCCTTCCTCGATTTCCGGGATGAAGACAGCGTTGTCGATGCGGCCATAGGCTTCGAGGGCGGCGGTGATGGCGTTGCGCAGGCCGAGGCGGGAGTGAAGCTCGCCGTGATAGGTGGCTACCTCCTCGCCGAGTGCGTCGCTGGCAGATTCCAGCCGCTCAGCCGAAGCGTCAGCCACGAGGACGCGGTGGCCATCCTCGAGAAAGGTGCGCGCAATGGCATCGCCGACTTCGCGGCCGAGGCCCAGGACCAGGGTGACGGGCTCACCCATGGCGGCGCAGGCGGGCGGGCGGCAGGCCGCGCAGGGTCAGGTCAACGGTCATGGTCCGGTCTCCGGGCGGCTGAGGTCACGCGGGGTGCCCCGGCCGGTCCGCAAGATGCGGGCCAAAGGGGATTGTGCGTCAGCTGGCCTTCAGCTGTCGCAGCTGCTCCTTAATCCTCAGTTTCTGTCGCTTCAAATCCTTGACCGTCAGATCATCGCTGGAAGGGCGCTTCTGTTCGGCGGCAATCTGTTCGTCCAGGTGGCGGTGCTTTGCAGCGAGCTCACTGATCCGACCATTGAGCGACATGGGCAGTCTCCTGTTTTTCAGCGCGGCACTTGAGGGGCCGTTTCCTCAACATGCCACAGACGGCGGGCAGAGTCATGCCTAACCGGCGCCGGATGTCTGAAGGGTTGTTAACCGTATCAGCGAACGGCGCGGCCCGAGGCCTTGCGGCGGGATTTTTCCAGGAACATGGCCTGATCGGCCCGGGCAATCAGGGCGGCGGCACTCTGGCCGGTGCGCCACTCGACGATTCCGCAGGAAGCGCCGACCCGCACGACCGGCAAGGAGGGATCGGCCTCGTCGCGCACTTCCAGCGCGTCGATAGCCTCGGCCAGCTGGGCGGCCTTGCGCTGGGTGTCCTCGAAGGTCGCATGGGCGAGCACAATGCCGAACTCGTCCCCGCCGAGGCGGCCGACGATATCGGTCTCGCGCGTGCGGTCCATCAGGATGGAGGCGACCTTGATCAGGACGCTGTCACCGGCGGCGTGGCCGTAGATGTCGTTGACCAGCTTGAAATTGTCGAGGTCGATGAAGATCAGCGACAGGGGCGTCTGGAAGCGGCCGGACAGGGCGATTTCGCGGCGCACTTCGCGCTCGAAGGCGCGGCGGTTGAAGATCGGGGTGAGCGTGTCGTTGTCGGCGAGCAGTTCGGCGTCGGCGAGGGCGGCGCGCAGCTCCGAGGCCTCGTCGCGCAGCGCCAGGACTTCCTCGCTGAGCGCCTCGATGGCCGCCCGGGTGCGGCGGTCGAGACGGCCAAGATCGACGCCCAGCGCATCCAGCAGCGCCTGGTACGCATCGGCGTCCGAACGGGGAAAGTCTCTCGCCATGTGCCAAAGATAGCGTGAATCCGCCCGTCTGTAGAGGGCCGGGCACATTTCGCGCGACGCGGGAAACCGGGCCGCTGAAAACCGGGTTCCACTTTGCAATCCATGGCTCTAAGGTGCCGCCTTTCCGGCAGCGAGGCGGGCATGGTGGCGGGCAAGACCCCGGTAGTGGGCATTATCATGGGCAGCCAGTCTGACTGGCCTGTCATGCAGGAAGCCGCGCGGATGCTGGAGGCGATGGGCGTTGCCTATGAGGCGCGAATCGTTTCCGCCCATCGCACCCCGGCAAGGCTGGTGGAGTATGCGACCGGCGCCAAGGCGCGCGGCCTGAAGGTGATCATCGCCGGGGCCGGCGGCGCGGCCCATCTGCCGGGCATGGCCGCTTCGATGACCCCCCTGCCCGTGCTGGGCGTGCCGGTTCAGTCAAAGGCCCTGAAAGGCCTCGATAGCCTCCTGTCCATCGTGCAGATGCCGAAAGGCGTGCCGGTCGGCACGCTTGCGATCGGCGAGGCGGGCGCGGCGAACGCCGGTATCCTGGCGGCCTCGATCATCGCGCTGGAGGATGCGGGCGTGGCCGCCAAGCTCGACGCGTTCCGCGCGGCGCAGACTGCCGGTGTCAAAGAGGTTCCCGAAGGATGATGCCGCTCCGGCCCGGCGCGGCGATCGGTATTCTCGGCGGTGGGCAGCTCGGCAGGATGCTGGCGAGCGCGGGCGCGCAGATGGGCTTTGATGTGCTGATCTATTCGCCCGAGGACGACCCGCCAGCGGGACGCGTGGCGGCAGGCGCCTGGTCAGCGGCGTGGGACGATGCCGACGCGCTGGGCGAATTCGCCCGCGCCTGCGATGTGGTGACGCTGGAATTCGAGAATGTCCCGGTACGGACGGTGCAGGCCATCGAGGCGGCGGGCACGCCGGTGCGGCCTGGGGCGGCCTCGCTGACCGTGTCGCAGGACCGCTACACAGAGAAGTCCTTCCTCAACGCGCAAGGCATTCCGACCGCGCCCTTTGAGCCGGTCGACGGGCCAGGGGATGTGATCGCGGCGCTGAAGGCGGTGGGGGGAAAGGGTGTTCTGAAGACGCGGCGCGAGGGCTATGACGGCAAGGGCCAGGCCTGGATCCGCTCGACCGAAGAGGCCGAAGCCGCGTGGCGCCGGATTGGCGAAGCGCCCGCGATCCTGGAAGCCGCGATCGGCTTCGAGTGCGAGATTTCGGTGATTGTCGCGCGCTCGGCCAATGGCGAGATGCGTACCTGGGCGCCGCCGCGCAACCTGCACAAGGACGGCATCCTGTCGGTCTCGACCGTGCCGTCCGGCCTGCCGAAATCGATTGAAGACGAGGCGCGGGCGAAGGCTGAAACATTAGTCGCGGCGCTGAGCCATATCGGGGTGCTGGCGCTGGAATTCTTCGTGCTGCCGGACGGCACGCTTCTGGCCAACGAGTTTGCGCCGCGCGTGCATAATTCCGGGCACTGGACGCCGGAAGCCTGCCAGACCGGACAGTTCGAGCAGCACATGCGCTGCGTCGCCGGCTGGCCGCTGGGCGACACGCGGCGGCTGTTCGATGCCGAGATGGTGAACCTGATCGGCGAAGCGGGGCTTGTCAGCCCGGCCAGCCTCGGGCCTCATGATACACTGACGCTGTATGGCAAGCGCCAAGCCCGGCCCGGACGGAAGATGGGCCACATCACGCGCCGCCTTGGCCCCAGAAAGGACTGACCCATGCGCCTTCCCGTCTCGACCTGGCCGGACATCGAAGCCTGGCTGAAGAAATCGAAGACCATCGTGATCCCCATCGGCTCGTTCGAGCAGCATGGGCCGAACGGGTTCATCGGCACCGATGCGCTCTGCCCCGAGATCATCGCCAACCATGCCGAGAGCCTCGCGCCGGATAACATTCTCGTCGGGCCGACCTTCAATGTCGGCTGCGCGCAGCACCATCTCGGCTTTCCCGGCACGATCACGCTGCGCCCCTCGACGATGATGGCGGCAATGGCGGACTGGACGGAGAGCCTCGTTCGCCACGGCTTCGAGCGCGTGCTGTGGTTCAACGGTCATGGCGGAAACATCTCCACCATCGAGGCGGCGTTTGCCGAAATCCACGCACGGCGCAGCTATGACCCAAAGGGCGCGGACAACCGGCCGGATCTCGCGCTGAAGCGGCGCGACTGGTGGGACTACAAAGAGGTGATGTCGATCTGCAATCAGCTCTATCCGGTCGGCCATGGCAGCCATGCCACCGCTTCGGAGGTCTCGGTCACCTACTGGGCTTATCCGGACCGCGAGCGACAGCACACGCCGATGAGCCCCAAGATTGCCCCGACCGGCACGATCAGCGACGCCGTCCGCTACCGCCGGGACTTCCCGGATGGCCGCATCGGCTCAGACCCGACGCTGTCCAACGCCGTAGATGGCGGGAAGATCGTCGAGGTCGCCGCCAAATGCCTGATCGAGGAAGTGGCGCGGTTTGCCGCCTGAATTGCGCGTAATCTTCACAGCCGCACACTGGAAGCGTTAAGCCAAGCGGTCTATCAGCAAAGGCCAGAAGGTGAGGCCTCCAGCCGGCATGCTTGAAGTCAGAGCGCTCGAGAAATCCTATGGGGCGAAGCACGCCGTGCGCGGCGTGTCGTTTACCGTGGAAAAGGGCACCGTTCTTGGCTTCCTCGGACCCAATGGGGCAGGAAAATCCACCACGATGCGGATGATTGCCGGGGTGCTGGAGCCGGATTCCGGCGATGCGCTGATTGACGGCAAGTCGATCATCTCGGACCGCCGCGCGGCGCAGGCGGCCCTCGGCTACCTGCCGGAAGGCGCGCCCCTCTACGAAGACATGACGCCCCCGGAATTCCTGCGTTTCCTGGCAGAGGCGCGGGCCCTGCCCCGCAAGAGCCGCAGCGATGCGATTGACCGGTCGATTGCCGACGCACGGATTTCGACCGTGACGCATCAACGGATCGGCGACCTGTCCAAAGGGTATCGCCGCCGTGTGGGCCTTGCGGGCGCGATTCTGCATGACCCGCCGGTGCTGGTGCTGGACGAGCCGACGGACGGCCTCGACCCCAACCAGAAGCGCGCCGTGCGGGCGCTAATCGCGCGGATGGCGCCGAGCAAGGCAATCATCATTTCCACGCATACGCTGACCGAAGTGCCCGCGATGTGCCACCGGGCCGTGCTAATCGACCGGGGACGGATCATTGCCGACGACACCCCGGCCGGCCTTGCGCGCCGCTCCGAAGACGGAACGCTGGAGGCCGCCTTCGCGCGCCTGACCGACCAGGCCGAGGATGAGACGCTGTGAACGGCTTTCTGAAGCGTCAGATGAGTGGTTTCTCCGCGACTTACCGGCGCGAGCTCGGCGCCTATTTCGCGACGCCGATGGCGTATGTATTCCTTGCCGTATTCCTGCTGGCGCTGGGACTGTTCACCTGGGAGGCGGGCCGCTTTTTCGATACGGGCGTGGCAGACCTGCAGCCTTTCTTCGTCTGGCACCCCTGGCTTTACATGATTTTCCTACCGGCCCTCGCCATGCGCCTCTGGGCGGACGAGCGCGCGAGCGGGACGGATGAACTGCTGCTATCGCTTCCGGTTGGCTTGCCGGGCCTTGTTCTGGGCAAGTTGCTGGCTGCCTGGACCGTTGCGGCCGCCGGCCTGGTGCTGACCTTCCCGATGTGGGTGAGCGTGAACTTTCTTGGCACGCCGGACAATGCGGCGATCGCGCTTGCCTATTTCGTCAGCCTGCTGATGGCGGGCGCCTATCTCTCGATTGGCGCAGCAGTCTCGGCCCTGACGGGCAGTCAGGTTGCCGCCTTTGTGCTGAGCGTGGTGATTGCCTTCGTGTTCACCGCTGCCGGCTGGCCGCTGGTGCTCTCGACCGTGCAGAGCCTGTTTGGCACCGGCTTTGCCGAACTGGTTGCGCGCTTCTCGTTCATTACACAGTTTGAAGGCGCCCAGAGGGGCGTTCTGGAGCTGCGGACGGTCGCCTATTTCATTGGTTTCACAGCGACCTTCGTCTATCTCAACTGCCTCTGGGCCTCGCGCCAGAGACTGGGCTGAGGCGGCCATGAAATCGCGGCGCTATCTTGTCCTCTCCACCCTGCTCGCCGGCGTCATCCTGCTGGCCGGCAATACCGCGTCGCAGAAACTGCTCGCCGGCGCGCGCATCGATTTCACCGAAGGCGGCCTCTATACGCTGTCGCATGCCACAAAGGTGACGCTGGAAGAGATCGACGAGCCGGTGGACCTCACCTTCGTCTATTCGCGCGGGGTCGGGCAGAATTATCCTGCCGTCCAGGCGCATGCGGCCCGGGTGCGTGAATTGTTGTCGACATACGAGGCGGCGTCCGGCGGACGGGTGCGGGTGCGCGAGATTGATCCGGCACCTTTTTCGGAGGCCGAAGACGAAGCCCTTGCCGCTGGCATCCCTGGCTTGCCGACCGATGGCAGCGATCCGCTCTATCTCGGCCTGATCGGCCGCAATACGATCGACGACCTGCGTATCCTTCCCTTTCTGTCGCCCGAGCAGGAACTGACGCTGGAATATGACCTGACACGGATGATTGCACGGCTGAACCATCCGGAGCCGCCGCGCGTGGGAATCTTGTCCACCTTGCAGGGCATGACCGCGCCAGACCCTGAAGGCGGCTACACGCTGCTGAAGGATATTGCGCGCAGCTTCGAGATTGATCCGGTGCCGGAGGATTTCACGGCACTGCCGGACGGCGTGGACGTGCTACTCCTTGCGCACCCACCCCCGCTGTCCAGCCGACAGGAATGGCTGATTGATCAGTACCTCTTGCGCGGCGGCCGCGCGGTCTTTCTGGTTGACCCGGCAGCGAAGACAGCCGTCACAGGCGACATGTTCGGGTTGAGCAATGAGCTGGCACGTTCCGGCCTCGGACGGCTAGGCCGGGCCTGGGGTGTAGAGATGGCGCCGGACGCCGTGGCTGACGCGGCATTTGCCTTGCCGGTGCCGGTGGAAACGCAGCGCGGCGTGATCGAAGAGCTTGCGCATCCACTATTCCTCGGCATTCCCGCCGCCGCGATGAACCGTGAGGACCCGATCACGGCGGACCTGATGCGCGTCGTCAATTTCGGCGCGCCCGGCGCGCTGCTACCCGGCACGCCGCCCGACGGCGTCACGATCACGCCGCTGGTGACGACCGGTCCGAGCCCCTCCTTCATCAATGCAGGTGATGCCGCAAGGGACATGTCACCGGCCGACGTGTTGGCCGAGTATCGCGGTTTGCCCCAGCCGCTGGCGTTGGCGCTGCGAGTGTCCGGGCGGCTTGTCAGTGCATTCCCCAGCGGCGCGCCCGCAAGCGACGGCGCGGGAGCCGAAGCGGCCGCCGAGCATATCCGGGCCGGTGAGAAACCGGCCGAGATCGTCATCATCGCAGACGCGGATTTCATCGCTGACGAGTTCTACATCGTTGAGGGCGGCGGGCTGACGGTCGCCGATAACGGTGCGCTGGTGCTGAACGCGCTGGATGCGCTTTCCGGCGGCGGCGAGCTCTCGCGGCTGCGATCGCGCGCACCGGCGCTGCGCCCGATGACCCGGATCGACCGTATGAGGAAAGATGCAGAGGAGCAGTACTTCCGGCAGCAGACCGAGCTGGAGGCCCGTCTGGAGACAGCCCAGGCGAGGCTCACCGAATTGCAGGATGCGAGCCTGTCCGAGGGCTTCTTCGCGGGCGACCCCGAATCAGACCTGAGCGAAGTCGAGCGCGGTGAACTGGCCAGCCTGCGCGAAGACATTCTCGACCTGCGCGGCCGCCTGCGCGAGACCGAGCGCGACTACCGACGCGGTATCGACCGGCTGGAAGCGAGCCTCAAGGCCGTCAATATCTGGGGCGGCCCTGTGCTGGTGGCGCTGATCGGCGTCGTCGTCTGGCGCCGCCAGAAACGCCCGCGGAGCCCGCCGGCATGAGCACGCTGCGTGACAAGCAGAGATCCCGGCGCACCCTGATCATGGCGGCAATTGCCGGCGTGTTGAGCCTTGCCGCCATCCTCTCGCATCTTGGCGGCGGCGCCGTGATGCCCGCCAGCGACCGGACCGGACAGGCGGTGTTCGCGGATTTCGAAGCCCTGCGCGCGGAGGCCAGCGAGATCCGCATCACGCTGGCGGATGAGCGCTATTCGCTGGTGGCGACCGGTGAGGGTTGGCGTTTCGGCACGCGTGACGGCTATCCCATACGGCAGGACCGGCTGGCCGAACTGGCGGACGGGCTTGCGAGCCTCGTCTGGGATACGCCGCGCACGGACGATGCCGGGAAACTCAACCGGATTGGTTTGGGCGATCCGCGCGAAAGTGGCACGGGCGCGTTGCTCGAAGTGATCGGGCCGGACGGGAAGCCGAGCGCGGCGCTGATCACCGGCCGGAAGGGCGACGCCATCTATGCGCGCCGCCCGGACGAGACCAAGGGTTTCCGCGTGACCGGTGACCTGCCGCCACTCTACAGTTCTGAAGCCTGGCTCGATCTTGGCTTCCTCGACATTGCCGAAGACGCGATTTCTGCCGTGCGGCTGACCGATGCGGACGGCCAGAGCCTTTTCCTGCAGCGCGAGATCGGCTCCAGCGACCGCGCCTTCCGCCCTGCCCCGCCCTACCAGAATTACCGCCTCACCAGCCGCATTGCCGTGACCGGCCCGGCGCTCGCGCTTACCCGCTTCCTGCCGCTGGGCGTCAAGCCATCTTCGACCCTGCGGACACAGCCGGTTGCCCGCCACATCACCCAGACCCATGACGGGCTGGAAGTGGACGTGAAGGCCTACCGAGAGCGCGACGGGTTTTTCATCACCATGCGTGCGGTCGAGGCGGGTGAAGGGGCGCAGCGCGCCGCCGCGATCAACGAGCGCACGGCGGGATGGGCGTTCGAACTCTCGGCGGTAGACTGGGCGGATTACACGCCGCGCGTTGCGGACATTGTGCGCCCGCCGGCCTGAGACCTATTCGGGGCGGAGGGTGGCGAGCACGCGCCCCATGCCGGCTTCCTGCACGACGAGCACGCAGCCCGACTCGCAGGACGGCAGGTCGATCTCCGCCTTGCCGCCGAGCCAGGGGCCGATCTGGCGCACGCTGGTGACCGGGTTGATCATCTTGGTCTTGTTGTCGCCCGCATCGAGATAAGCCACCCACCAGATATCGGCTAGACCGTCCGGCTGTCCGGTCAGAACGACGCGCTTGCCGGAACGCTGGAGACGCACATCCGCAGGCTCTGCCATCAGGGCTTTCTGCATCGCGGCCCCGACCTTGGTCGGCTTGTTGCCGGCGGCCTGCTCAAGCCCGTTGTAAACCGATTGCGGCGTGTACGGACCACGCAGGGAGAACCGGTCGACATAGGCGCGCTGGCGCTCTTTTGATTCCGGCAGAGCCATCTGGTCCTTGCCGCCAAGATAATCCCAGTAATCGACGGCCCAGGTGAGAACCATGACCTGATCGCCGCGCTCGGCCTCGACCTGTTTCAGGGTCTTGTAGGCGGCGGGGCATGCCCGGCAGTTCTTCGACGCAAAGAGTTCGACCAGCATCGGCCCTTCCGCATGAACGGGCGCGGCGAATCCAATCAGGAGCGCGAGAGTGGCGAGAAGACGGGTCATCGACAGTGGTTATATGTGCTCCGGTCGCGGGAGCACAGTCACAGCCACGTGAAGGACTGAGAAAAAGCCCGCTGCGCGTTTTCGGCGCGGCGGGCCTGTTCAGGATGACGCCAGGTCAAGCCGCCTCAGTGAGCGGGCTTCGCGAGGTCTCGCAGCACATAGTGCAGCACGCCGCCATGCTTGACATAGTCGACTTCGATTTCGGTATCGATCCGGCATTTGATCTGGATCGTCCGCGCGGTGCCGTCGGCATAGGTGATCTTGCACGGCACGGTCGAAAGCGGACGGATATCGTTGCCGAGGCCTTCGATATCGACCGTTTCGGTGCCCTTCAGGCCCAGCGTCTTGCGGTTCTCACCTGGCATGAACTCGAACGGGATGACGCCCATGCCGACAAGGTTCGAACGGTGGATCCGTTCGAAGCTTTCGGCGATCACGGCTTTCACGCCGAGCAGGTTCGTGCCTTTTGCCGCCCAGTCGCGCGACGAACCGGCGCCGTATTCGATGCCGCCGAAGATGACCAGGGGAACGCCCTTGTCGATCCAGGCCATTGCCGCATCGTAGATCGACGTCTGCTTGCCGTCCGGGCCGATCGTGTAGCCGCCTTCGACGCCGTCCAGCATTTCGTTCTTGATTCGGATGTTGGCAAAGGTGCCGCGCATCATCACTTCATGATTGCCGCGGCGCGAGCCGTAGGAGTTGAAATCCTTCACCGGCACCTGGCGGTCGGTCAGGTACTTGCCAGCGGGGCTGGAAGCCTTGAACGAACCGGCCGGCGAGATGTGGTCGGTGGTGATCATGTCGCCAAGCACGGCCAGCACGCGCGCGCCCGTGATCGGGTTGATGTCGCCCTTCTCCGGAGACATGCCGCGGAAATAGGGCGGGTTCTGGATATAGGTCGAGCTGATCGGCCAGTCATAGGTCTCGGCATCGGTGGTCTCGACGCCCTGCCATTTCTTGTCGCCCTTGAAGACGTCGGCATACTTGGAAATGAACATCTCGCGGGTGACGACCGCATGGACCATGTCGGCGATCTCTTTTGTCGTCGGCCAGATGTCCTTCAGGTAGACCGGCTTGCCATCCTTCGAGGTGGCGATGGGGTCCTTCGTGATGTCGATGTTCATGTCGCCGGCAATGGCATAGGCGACGACCAGCGGCGGCGAGGCGAGATAGTTGGCGCGCACGTCGGGGCTGATGCGGCCCTCGAAGTTGCGGTTGCCAGACAGCACCGAGACGGCGACGAGATCATTCTCGTTAATCGCCTTGGAGATTTCCGGATCGAGCGGGCCCGAGTTGCCGATACAAGTCGTGCAGCCATAGCCGACGAGGTTGAAGCCGAGCGCGTCGAGGTCTTCCTGCAGGCCGGCGGCATTCAGGTACTCGGAGACGACTTGCGATCCGGGTGCCAGGGACGTCTTCACCCAGGGCTTGCGGGTGAGGCCCAGCGCGCGCGCCTTGCGAGCCACAAGTCCGGCACCGATCAGCACATAAGGGTTCGAGGTGTTGGTGCAGGACGTGATCGAGGCGATCACGACCGAACCGTCATTGAGTGTCCAGTCGCGGCCATCGACCGAGGCGACCGTGCGTCCTGCATGGTCACCGGGCACGCCGTTGGCGCTGGGCCGGCCGCCCTCTTCGACCATCTCGGCTTTCTGCAGCGCCGGCACCGTCGCCGCCGTACGCACGCCGCGGATATATTCGCCGAACACTTTCGCAGCGGCGTCGAGCGCGACGTGGTCCTGCGGGCGTTTAGGGCCGGAGATGGCAGGCACGACATCGCCGAGATCGAGGCTGAGTGTCGAGGAATAGACCGGCGCATAGTCGGCGCCGCGCCAGAAGCCGTTCTCCTTGGCATAGGTCTCGACGAGCGCGATGCGCGCTTCGTCGCGGCCGGTCTGGCGCAGGTAACGGATGGTCTCGTCATCGATCGGGAAGAAGCCGCAGGTCGCGCCATATTCCGGCGCCATGTTGGCGATCGTTGCCCGGTCGGCGAGCGGCATGTTGTCGAGGCCGGGGCCGTAGAATTCGACGAACTTGTTCACCACGCCGTGCTTGCGCAACATCTGCACAACTTTGAGCACGAGGTCGGTGGCGGTCACGCCTTCCTTCAGCGCGCCGGTGATCTTGAAGCCCACGACTTCCGGGATCAACATCGAGACCGGCTGGCCGAGCATGGCGGCTTCCGCCTCGATACCGCCAACGCCCCAGCCGAGCACGGCGAGGCCGTTGACCATGGTCGTGTGCGAATCGGTGCCGACCAGCGTGTCCGGATAAGCGACGAGTTCGCCCGCTTCATTCGGCGCGGTCCAGATCGTCTGGGCGAGGTATTCGAGGTTCACCTGGTGGCAGATGCCGGTGCCGGGCGGCACGACGCGGAAATTGTTGAACGCCTTCTGTCCCCACTTGAGGAAGGTATAGCGCTCCATGTTGCGCTCGTATTCGAGGTCCACGTTGGCCTGGAAGGCGCGCGGCGTGCCGAACTCATCGATCATCACGGAATGGTCGATCACGAGGTCGACCGGAACCAGCGGGTTGATCTTTTTCGCGTCGCCCTTCAGCGCCTTGATGCCGTCGCGCATCGCGGCAAGGTCAACGACTGCGGGCACGCCAGTGAAGTCCTGCATCAGAACGCGGGCCGGGCGGTAGGCGATCTCGCGGGGGTTCTGGCCGCCCTTGTCCGCCCATTCACCGAAAGCGCGGATATCGTCCCCGGTAACGGTCAGCCCGTCCTCAAAGCGCAGCATGTTCTCGAGCAGCACCTTTAGCGACGCCGGCAGGCGGGAGACATCACCGAGACCGGCGGCCTTCGCGGCCGCGGCCAGCGAGTAGTATGTGTATGTCTTGCCACCTGCGGTGAGCGTGCTTTTTGATTTGAAGCTGTCTTTTGATGGCATGATTGGGCCTTGCCTCCTGTCGTGCGGCCACCCGAGGCTGGAATGGGGCGGGTCCGCCTTGATTTGCTGACGATCCCTTATAGGCCCGATCCTTACCACGCAATTGCCGAGGCGTTCATGGGCGCGTGACAAGGCCGCGTTTGCGTGCCGGCCGGAACCGGCTATCCCTTCGGCGATGAGCTTGCAGGCACCTCCCCTCCTGACCGGCGCCGGACTGGGCATGATCCGGGGCGAGCGCGTCTTGTTCCGCGACGTCTCCCTTACCGTGGAGGCCGGCGAAGCGCTGGTGCTGCGGGGCGCAAACGGCGCCGGAAAGACTACGCTGCTGCGCATTCTTGCGGGCCTGACGCGCCCGGAAGCCGGCCGGGTGGCCCGCGAAGCCGCACACCACTGGATCGGCCACCGGGAAGGGCTCAAGCCGCAGGAGACCCCGCGCGGCCACCTGAAACTCTGGGCCCAAGCCTGGGGATCGCCCGTCAGCACCGATTCGGCGCTCAGCCGCCTCGGGCTTGCCAGGCCTGCCGATGTGGCCGGGCGCTACCTGTCCGCCGGTCAGCGCCGCCGCACAGCGCTCGCCCGCCTGCTGCTGGAGGACCGCCCGGTCTGGCTGCTGGATGAACCGTATACCGCCCTCGATGCAGACGGGCGCGCTCTGGTCGATACCTTGATCGCCGAACACCGGGCGAAAGGCGGCGCGATCATAGCCGCGATCCATGGCGTAGCCGGGTTCACCGCCAGCCGGGACCTCGTACTTTGAGCGCCGCCCCGATCCTCGCCGCCTTTCGCCAGTCTATGGGCGAAGCCTGGGCAGGCGGCGCCGGGGCGCTGCTGCCCCTCGGTTTTCTGGGCGGGGCCGCCGTACTCGTACCACTCGGCATCGGCAGCGACGGCGAAACCCTGAAAGCGGTGGGCCCGGGCATCATCTGGGTGGCCCTCGCCCTCGCAAGCCTCGTGACCCTCGAACGCATCTTTCAAGCTGACGCCGAGGACGGAACGCTGGACCTCTGGCTGCAAGCCGGGGCGCCGGTCTCGGCCATCGCGGCGGCCAAGACGCTGGCGCACTGGCTGTCGGCGGGCCTGCCGCTCGCCCTGTTCTCGCCCCTGCTCGCCCTGATGTTTCAGGCCGAGGCGAGCCCGGTCCTGCTGGTCAATGCCGGCCTCTATGCGCTGGGCAGCCTCGCCTTCTTCTTCTGGGGCGGGGTCGGCGCCGCGCTTTCGGCCACGGTGCGCCGAGGCGGCCTGTTGATCTCGCTGATCGCATTGCCGCTCTATGTGCCGACCGCGATTTTCGGCGCCCTCGCGATGGCCGGCGGGCCGGGATCGGCGGGCGCGCCACTCTTCCTGGCTGCCTCGACGCTTTTCGCCTGCGCTGTTGCGCCCTACGCCATGGCGGCAGCGCTGCGCTTGGCGGCGGACTGAGGGGGCGCTAGTTCAGATACATGTGGTCCTACTTCGCCAACCCGCACAAGTTCCTTCGCCTGTCAGACTGGCTCGCGCCGGTTTTTTATGCACTCGGCGCTGCCTGCATTGTCTACGGCCTCTGGCAGGGGCTGTGGGTCGTGCCGAAAGACGAGTATCAGGGCGGGGACATCATGCGCGTGATGTTCATTCATGTGCCCGCCGCCTGGCTGGCCATGGCGAGCTATTCCGCCCTCGCGATTGCGAGCTTTGTCTGGTTCGTGTGGCGCCATGAGCTGGCCGACATCGCGGCCAAGGCCATCGCCCCGATGGGCGCGACCTGGACCGCGCTCTGCCTGGCCACCGGATCGATCTGGGGCAAGCCGACCTGGGGCACCTGGTGGCAATGGGACGATGCGCGGATGATGTCCGTGCTGTTCCTTTTCTTCCTCTTCCTCGGCTACATGGCCCTGCGCGCGGCGATGGACACGCGCCAGAAGGCGGCCCGCGCCGGCGCCATCCTCGCGATGGTCGGCGTGCTGAATGTACCGCTGATCAAGTTTTCGGTGGACCTCTTCACGTCGCTGCATCAGGACGCCAGCGTCATCACAGCCGACGGTCCGAAGATGGCCGCCGTCTACCTGACGCCGCTCTTGATCAGCGCCCTTGGCCACTCACTGTTGTTCGGCGGCCTTGTGATGACCAGCATGCGGACGGAAATCCGCGAGCGCCGGATAGCCCGCCTCCGAGCCCGCGAACTGGAGGCCTTCTGACGATGCCCGAGTTTGACAAGAACGCCGCCTATATCTGGGCCTGCTACGCGACCGGCGCGCTGCTGATCCTCGGCCTCACCCTGCAGGTTGTGCTCGCCGCCCGGGCCGCCCGCAAGCGGCTCAAATCGCTCGAGCCCGGCGCAGCAGACGAGGCCTGACATGAACCGCTGGATCTTTGCCCTTCCGGTCGCCGCGCTTGTCCTCTTTGGACTGCTCGGCGCCTGGCGGATGCTGAACCCGTCCAAGGGCGATTTCGAACGCGTCTCCCGCGCTGCGCCGGATTTTGTCTTTGAACTGAAGGATGGCGGCGAGATTTCCTTCGCCCCTCCCCCCGGAGGCCACCCCATTGCGGTAAATCTCTTCGCCAGCTGGTGTGCGCCCTGCGAAGCCGAGCACAAATACCTGATGGCACTCGGCGAGACACACCCGGACCAGCTTGTGGGCGTGCTCTACAAGGACAAGACCGAGAACGGAGAAGACTTCCTTGAGCGTCTCGGCAATCCGTTCACGGCGGTCGCGCTCGATCCGGAAGGCAAGGGCGGGCTGGATTTCGGACTGACCGGCGTGCCGGAAACCTTCGTTATCTCGGCCGAGGGCGAGATCCTCCTGCATATCGGCGGACCGCTGGACGAAGCTTCGCTCCAAAAAGTAAGCGAGGCGCTTGGGGCGCCTCGCTCGTAATTCCGGTTCGTTTTGAAACGGGGCTTATTTCTTTTTCTTGGCCGGGGCTTTCTTCTTGGCAGGCGCTTTCTTGGCGGCCGGAGCTTTTTTCGCTTTCGGCGCCGGAGCCGCTTCGGTCTTCTCGACTTCGTCGACGAGGCCGGTGAGGCCCTGGATCAGGGCGTCCTGCTTGGCTTTCGCAAGCGTGGCGAAGAGCGCAGCGTCAGCTTTCACGACAGCCGGGAGGGCCTTGTCATAGGCTTTCTTGCCTTTGACGGTCAGCGAGACCGATTTGGCGCGAGCATCGGTTTTCGAATCAGAGCGCTTGATCATGCCGCCGGCTTCCATGCGGGCGACCATGTCGGCGAGGGTGGAGCGATCGATGCCGGTGGCATTGACAAGATCAGACTGGCTGACACCTTCATTGCCCGAGAGGGCAGCGAGGACGGAGAACTGGCGCAGCGTCAGGCCCGCGGTTTTCAGGGCAGCGGCCGAGTGGTTGGCGGCGATCTGCTGGGCGCGGTGCAGGAGGTGGCTGGGCGACGTGTTGAGATTGAAGGACATTGTCTTGGTTCCGTTTGCTAAAGATGAGGTCCGGGTGAGGACGGGAAGGATTGAACTGGGCCGATCAACTTCCGGGGCGTTAAACAAGAACCCCGTAGGCGGATCAAACGCATTCCCCATACAGGCGACAGGATAAAGATTGGATGACTGATCAATTGCCAACTCCTTTCCAAGACACAGATTTTCGTCTGGCCATTCCGGAAGGCGATGACAGGGTACGGCGTATCTGCAACCGCTGCAACTTCGTGGATTACGTAAACCCGAAGATCGTGACGGGCTCGGTCGTCACCAAGGGCGACCTCATCCTCATCTGCAAACGTGCGATCGAACCCCGGAAGGGTTTTTGGACACTGCCCGCAGGTTTCATGGAGGAGGGCGAAAGCGTCGAGGACGGCGCCCGCCGCGAAGCACGCGAAGAGGCGTGTGCGGACATTCGGATCGACCGTCTGTTGGCGGTCTATTCCGTTCCCCGGATTGCGCAGGTGCAGATCATGTTCCGTGCGGAGCTATTGTCAGACATTGCTCCGGGCCCGGAAAGTCAGGAAGTGAGGCTTGTCGCCTGGAAAGATATCCCTTGGTCGCAGCTCGCCTTCCCGACCGTTGTGTGGGCGCTGACGCATTTCGCCGAGACGCGGGCTCTCGGGAATTTTGCGCCCTTCGCCAATCCGCCGGGCACGGATAAGCTTACGCGATAGGCCCGGCGCGATTGCACAAACGCGCTCGGCTCATCAACCCAACGAGGCCGCGCTTTTCAGGGAATCAGGCTGCGGCTTCAGCGGGCTTCGGCTCGCGCAGATGCTTCAGCGTGTAGGGTGTATTCGCGGCGCCGAAGATCAGAACGATCAGCATGTTGCCGAGCTTCCAATTGGCCCAGACATCTTCGGCATCTTTCGCGCCGAATGTCAGCCCAAGGAATTCATATGTGCCGGCCGGCGCAACCGGAATGCCGGCCATCACCAGTGGCACATCGAAGCCCGGCGCATAGGTGCGCCACAGGTATTCGTTCCAGATCGCCATTGCGATGAAGAAGAAACCCCAACGGATCGCAAGCGTTCGCCAGGCAAAATCCGGCAGGTCGAACACTTTCGAGAACAGCGATTGCCAGACGTTCCGCCCAAACATCAGCGGAATGAAAATGATGCCCGCCATGAAGAGCTGCTGGATGGTCGGCTTCACATAGATAAAGGCCTTCTCCTGAAGCAGGATACCAATCAGCCCGAAGCCGGCCACGATCGAGGAAGAAAAAATCATCATCTGCGAAACAGGCTCGCGCCGGATGAGCTGGCGCGCGAGGAAGCCGAGCATCAGAGCGAGCAGGACACCGGTCGCCCAGAAGATGGCCGTGTCCTTGTTGATCAGGCCCCCGAACAGCTCCACCCGCCGGAAGACGTTGTAGACCAGCACGAAGCCGATCACGGGCACAAAATCCGCCCACAGCTGGTTAGCCTTGTCGGCAGCGGTGCCGATCGCGTTCTCGGATTTCACAGTATCGTTCATACCCATTCCTACGCAGGTCGCGCTGTTCCGGTTCATTCGCCCCTGTCTGTCACGGAAGGCGCAGGCGATCCAGACCCGGGCGTCAGCCTGCAGCCTGCATCAGCACAAGACCTGCGGCCAGCGTCGCCGCCGCCATGATGCGCCGCCGCCCGAAGCCTTCCTTCAGAAGCCAGGCCCCGAAAGCGGCCGCAAATACCACCGATGTCTCCCTCAGCGCTGTGACCATGGCGGCATCTGTCAGCGTGTAGGCATAGATCGCTAGTCCGTAGGAGACGGCGCCCGCCACGCCGCCGATGATGCCATTGCGCAGTTCAGGCCGCATCACCGCGAACACCCTGCCCTTGCGCTGCCAGACAAGCACGGCGGTGACGCCGATCCAGTCGAGCAGGAATAGCCAGACGATGAAGGTGAACGGCGTATCCATCGCCCGCGCCGCCCGCGTGTCGGCCACGGCATAGAGGCCAACGCCGACCGCCGTCATCACCGCCCAGAACAGCGCTGACCGGTCCAGCCGCCGGCCATCCTGCGTGGCCGCAGTCGGCAGTGCAAAGACAAGGATCGAGAGGCTCGCCACGACGAGCCCCGCCGTCTGAAGGGGCGAGAGGTCCTCTTGCAGCCAGAGCGCGGCGAATACCGCCGTCGCCAAGGGGCCGAGCCCGCGCATCACCGGGAAGACGAGCGACAGCGCGCCCCGGTGCAGCGCCCGGATGGCGCAGAACTGGTAAAACCAGTGCACCACCATCGACAGGAGGATCAGCCCCCAGGTTCCGGCGGGCGGCAACGGCACGAAGGGCGCGAACGGCACCACCGTCAGCCCCATGACGATGGCCACAATCGCGCGCGTTGTCAGCACATCCCCGCCGCGTTTCACCATGACATTGGTGATCGCGACCGTCAGGGCCGACATCAGGCAAAGCGCAAATGGCAGGAATTCTGGCCCCATGGCGGCGCCCGATACGCGGGTTTTGCGTGAGGGGGAAGCAGCGTCAGGGTTTGACAGGACCTGACCTTGAGGCATCCTCCCCGGCGGAGGAATAGACCATGGCCACACACGACCTGATCATCCGCGGCGGCACGATCATCGACGGCTCCGGCGCGCCCGCCTTCGAAGGCGATGTCGCGGTCTCCGGCGGCGTAATCACGGGCGTCGGCAAGGTGAACGGCAAAGGTCTCGAGGAAATCGACGCGCGCGGACAGGTCGTCACGCCCGGTTTCGTCGACCTGCACACGCACTATGACGGTCAGGCTGCCTGGGCCGAAGCAATCAGCCCCTCCTCCCTGCACGGAATCACCACCGCCGTCATGGGCAATTGCGGCGTCGGCTTTGCGCCCTGCAAGCCGGAAGACCGCGGCCGCCTCATCCGCCTGATGGAAGGGGTGGAAGACATTCCGTATCCCGTGCTGGAAGAAGGCCTGCCCTGGGCCTGGGAAAGCTTCCCGGACTATCTGGACTTCCTTTCCACCCGGAACTTCGACACCGACATCTGCGCCCAGCTTCCCCATGCTGCCCTACGCGTCTTCGTGATGGGCGACCGGGGCGCCAACCGCGAGGATGCGACGCCGGCGGACATCGCCGCGATGAAGAAGCTCGCCAAGGAAGCCGTGATGGCCGGGGCGATGGGCTTCTCCACTTCCCGCACGCTGAACCACCGCACCTCGGACGGTCAGCCGACGCCCACCCTTACGGCGTCGCAGGACGAACTCACCGGCATCGCCATGGGCCTCGCAGAAGCCGGGCGCGGCGTCTTGCAGTTCGTCTCCGACTTCAACGACCCGCAGAAAGAGGCCGCCATGCTGCGTCGCCTGGTCGAGGTCTCCGGCCGGCCGCTTTCGGTCTCGCTGGCGCAGGCGGATGTGGCACCCGAAGGCTGGCGTCTTCTGCTCGGCGCCATAGAAGCCGCCGCCGCTGAAGGCCTGCCGATCCGTGCGCAGGTTGCCCCTCGCCCGGTCGGCGTGCTCCTCGGCCTCGACCTGACGCTGAACCCGTTCAGCGCCCACCCCGTCTACCGCGAGATTGCCCATCTTCCGCACGCGGACCGTGTGGCCCGCTTACGCGATCCGGATTTCCGCACCCGCCTGCTGGCGGACGAGCCGAGCACGGACAATCCTTTCCTGAAAGTGATGCTGCGCAGCTTTGGCAAGATCTTCCAGCTGTCCGATCCGGTCGACTACGAACCCGGCCCGGAACGCACGCTGGAGGCCATCGCGGCCCGGCGCGGCGTGCGCCCCGAAGAGGCCGCGCTCGACCTGATGCTGGAACGCGGCGGCCAGGGCATGCTCTACCTGCCTTTCCTCAACTATGCCCAAGGCAGCCTCGACCCCATCGCCGAGATGATGCAGAGCCCCGCGACCCTGCCCGGCCTGTCGGATGGCGGCGCGCATGTCGGCATGATCTGCGACGGCTCCTTCACCACCACCATGCTGACCCACTGGATCCGCGACCGCACGCGCGGCCCCAAGCTGACACCGGAATTCCTCGTCCACCGCCAGACGCGCCTCACCGCCGAATGGATAGGCCTCTGGGACCGGGGGCTGATCGCGCCCGGCATGCGGGCGGACCTCAACGTTATCAACCTCTCCGGCCTGAAGCTGCACCTCCCGGAAGTGATCCGCGACCTGCCGGCGGGCGGGCGCCGCCTGATGCAACGCGCCTCCGGCTACACGGCCACCATCCTGAAGGGCGAGATCACCCACCGCGACGGCACGCCGACCGGCGCCAAGCCGGGCCGGTTGGTGCGGGGCAAACAGGAAGCCCCCGCCTCGGCACTCGCCGCCGAATAATTTTGTAAAGGTCGCTTGACTAGTCAAGGAGCCTTGTCATATGACAAGGAAACTTGACTAGGAGTGACCAGCCATGAGCCAGACCAAAGGCTTTAGAACTGCCAACAAACGCTACATGATGATCTTCGTGCCGATGATGACGATCTACTGCGTCGCCATCACCGCCGCGCTCACCCTCATCGATTTCGACACCTCGCCCACCGGGCTGCGCGTTGCTGCCGCGCTGAGCGTTTCGTTGCCGCTGGTTGCGATACTCTGGTCGGTGCTCCGCCTGGTGCGCGAGACGGACGAGTATACCCGGCTGCGCCAGCTGCAGGCCCTCGCCGAAGCGGGCTGCCTGCTGACCGGGACGATCTTCATCGCCGGAATCCTCGAGCGCTTCAACGTGATCGGGGATGTCCCGCTCTTCCTGTTCGGGCCCGCTTTCTTTTTCTTCTATGGCCTCGCGCATGTCCGCCAGCGCCTTGGCAAGACGGTCTGAGGCGCGGCCATGAAAAACATCATCCGTGCCTTGCGCACCGAGCGTGGCTGGAGCCAGCAGGACCTCGCCGACCAGCTCGACGTCTCCCGCCAGTCGGTCAACGCCATCGAAACCGGCAAATACGACCCCTCCCTCCCCCTCGCCTTCTCCCTCGCCCGCCTGTTCGGGCGAAGCATCGAGGAATTGTTCGATGACGGAACAAATGTGGCGAAGGCGGCGGAGTAACACTTAGCCCCCTCTCCCTTGGGAGAGGGGTTCAACGGCATCTAACCCTTGAGTCCAACCAGCGCCCTTGCAAACGCCGCCGCAGAGAACGGTCGCAAGTCCTCCGCCTTCTCCCCAATCCCGATGAAATGGATCGGCAGGTCATGCGCCTCGGCAATCGCCACCAGCACGCCGCCCTTGGCTGTGCCGTCGAGCTTTGTCATCACGAGGCCCGTTACGCCCGCCGTGTGCCGGAAGGCTTCGACCTGGCTCAGCGCGTTCTGACCCACAGTGGCGTCCAGCACGAGGATCACGTCATGCGGTGCCTCCGGATCAACCTTTCTCAGCACCCGGACGATCTTGCCAAGCTCGGCCATCAGCTCGGCCTTGTTCTGAAGACGCCCTGCCGTATCCACCAGAACGAGATCAAGGTTTTCGGCCTGCGCGCGCTCAACGGCGCCATAGACCAGGCCTGCGGCGTCCGCGCCATGCGCGCCGGACACAACCGGAATGCCCGCCCGCTCGCCCCAGACTTTCAGCTGCTCGATCGCCGCCGCCCGGAATGTATCCCCCGCCACCAGAATCGCCTTCGCCCCCTGATCCTGAAGCTTTGACGCGATCTTGCCGATCGTCGTCGTCTTGCCGGATCCGTTGACGCCGACAAACAGCACCACGCGGGGACGCGGCCCGTCGGAGAAATCCACGACTTTCTCACGCGGCTTCAGAATCGCCTCGATCTCCTCGGCCAGCACGCTGCGGATTTCCTCGCCCGAGATCTCGCGGTCGAACCGGCCCTTGGCGAGCCCCTTGGTCACGCGCGAGGCGACCTTGGTGCCCATGTCGGACGTGATCAGCAGGTCTTCGAGTTCTTCGAGCGCGGCCGCATCGAGCTTCCGGCGCCCGAGGGCCGCGAGACCTTCCGTCAGCCGCGCCGCCGAGCGGGCGAGGCCCTCGCCGAGTTTGCCAAACAAGCCCGGATCATTCGCTTCGGCCTCGGCGGCTGCCCGCGCCGCCGCCTCTGCCTCTTCGCGCAGGCGCGCATGCTCACGGCGCTCTTCGAGGAGTTTCAGCTCTGCCGCCGCTTTCGCGCGCACGGCCTCGTCTTCCGCCTCCTGCGCCTCGCGCTTCTGGCGCTCCTCCCAGGCGCGGTTCGCCTCGGCCACCTTCGCCTCGATTTCGGCCTTCTCGCGGGCCGCCGCTTCCTGTGCTGCGATCTCCTCGACCGACAGCTCCGGCTGGGCCATTGCGGCGCCGGCGGCTTTCGCTTCTTCAAGTTTCTTTTTCTTGCCGAACCAGAGGATCATGGGAGGTGTGTTCCGAGTAATTGTTTGCCGTCATGGCCGGTAATCCGTACCGGGAGGATGCTTCCGCCCTCCCCCGCCGGGCCTTCCAGCCGGACGGGTGTGAAATCAGGAAGCCGCGCCGCGAGCCCGCGCTCAAGCAGCGCACCCCGCACCTCGCCCACATGCCGCGCGAAATGGCGCACCAGCGCCGCTTCTCCCGCTGCCCTGAGGCGTGCCGCGCGTTCCTTGATCAAGGGCTTTGCCACTTGCGGCATCTTTGCGGCCGGTGCGCCAGGCCGGGGGCTGTAAGGAAAGACGTGCAGGAAAGAGAGGCCGCACTCCTCAACGAGGCGCAGGGAGTTCTCGAAGTGCGTCTCGGTCTCGGTGGGAAAGCCGGCAATGATATCCGCGCCCAGCGCGATGTCCGGGCGGACGGCGCGCAGACGTTCCGTGAGCTGAATGGCCTGACCGCGCCCATGCCGGCGCTTCATGCGCTTCAGGATCAGGTCGTCGCCATGTTGCAGCGACAGATGCAGGTAAGGCGCCACACGCTCTTCGCCCATCGCCTCGATCAGCGCCTCGTCCATCTCGATCGCATCGATCGAGGAAATCCTCAGTTGACGGAGTTCCGGAACCAGTTTCAGGATGCGCTGCACGAGGTTGCCAAGCTGCGGCGCGCCCGGCAGGTCCGCGCCCCAGCTCGTGAGGTCCACGCCTGTCAGCACCACCTCATAGTGCCCCGTCTCCACGAGCCGGCGCACCTGCGCCACGACCTCGCCCGCCGGCACCGAGCGGGAATTCCCGCGCCCATAGGGTATGATGCAAAAGGTGCACCGATGGTCACAGCCGTTCTGCACCTGAACATAGGCGCGCGCCCGCCCGTCCATCCCGTCGATCAGGTGGGCGGCTGTCTCGCGCACGCTCATGATGTCGTTGACGCGGACCTTTTCCACGCCGCCAAGCAGGTCCGCCGGCTTCCAGGTTTCAGCCTGCATCTTCTCGTGATTGCCGATCACGCGGGTGACTTCCGGCATCGCGGCAAACATTTCCGGGTCCGTCTGCGCCGCGCATCCCGTCACCAGGATCGGCGCGCCGGGATTCTCCTTCGCCGCCCGCCGGATCGCCTGGCGCGCCCCGCGCACTGCCTCTCCGGTCACCGCGCAGGTATTGATGATGACAGCGTCCGACAGCCCCGCCTCCAGCGCATGGCGGCGCATCACCTCGGACTCATAGGTGTTGAGGCGGCATCCGAGGGTAATCACCGTCGGGCCAGAAGTAGGGGCGGTATCCGGCATGTTGCCCGTCAGATCGCGCCTTGAGGGCGGAAAAGCAAGCGCGGCGTTCCAGAGAGGTCGTTAAGGCGCCGTGCAGGTGCCCGTCCTGTAGCCAAGCAGCAGGCCTTCGGCTTCCAGTAGAAGCCCATCGGATCCGCCAAATAAGAAGATCCGCCCAGAAAACTGGTTGCCGCTATTGTTGACGGCAAACTGGGCCGTGCCCGTCATCGGGATGCCGTCGAATTCGCAGGCAAGTTCCATATCGAACGAGTGCGCCTTGCCCCAGCTGCCGGCGGAAACGCAACCCTCGAACAGGGATGCCATGCTCTCGTCGATGATCACATCTTCGTCCGCCGACCAGCATTCATCGAGGGTCGAATGTTCCGGCGGCACGTCCACCGGTTCGCCATCGGCGGCCACGGAGAAATAAATGTCCGTTGACGTGGACCACATGCCCTTGGCCACTTTCAGGGGCTCGGCCAGGACGGGGGCAGCAAACAATACGGCGGACAGGACAAGTAGGGGCAAACGCATGATCAGGCTCCAAGAGAAACACGGAGACAGACTGGAACTCTGCGCTCAAGGGCGCAAGACCTGAACGGCTAAACGTCCGTCTCGAATTCCAGCTCTACCGGGCCGGTCATGTAGACATGGTCGTCGCTGTCGCGCCACTCGATGTGGAGGTCGCCGCCGTCCACGATGACGCGCACCTTGCGGCCCGTGAGTTTGGCGCGCGCCGCGCAGACCACAGCTGCGCAGGCGCCCGTGCCGCACGCCTTGGTCAGCCCTGCCCCGCGCTCCCAGACCCTGAGGCGGATCGTCTGCTTGTCAATGATCTGGGCGAAGCCGACATTCGTGCCCTTCGGGAACAGCGGATGGTTCTCCACCAGCGGGCCGATCTTCGGGATGTCATAGGCGTTCACGTCCTCGACGAAGAACACCGCATGCGGATTACCCATCGACACGACCGCCGGCAGCGCCAGGATCGGTTTGTCGATTGGCCCGATCTTCAGGTCGACGCCGCGCACATCCATTTTTTCCGACAACGGAATATCGGCCCAGCCCATCAGCGGCGAACCCATATCGACCGTGATCAGGCCGCCCTCGGCGCGGAAAGCCTTCAGCATGTCCGCTTCGGTCTGGATCGTGATCCGGTCCTTGCCGGTCTCGCCCAGAATCAGATGCCCGACGCAGCGCGAGGCATTGCCGCAAGCCGAAACCTCGCCGCCATCAGCATTCCAGATGCGCATGAACACATCCTTGGTGGCGTCCCGCTCGAGCGCGATTACCTGGTCGGCCTTGAGGTCAGCGGCGATCTGGCGGATCTGTTCGACGCTCGGCGCAAACGGCGTCGAGCGCGCGTCAAAGATGGCAAACGCGTTGCCGGCACCATTCATTTTCCAGAGCTTCATGGATCAGATTCCTACCGGGTTTCCGAAGCTGCGGGAAGCGGCGTTCTCCGGCGTCATTTGGGCACGCGTGTCGACACGATCCAGCCTGCCACCTGGATGGCGAGCGCCGTCAAAAGTGCCAGTGTTATCAAGGGGTGGCGAAGGTTGAGCGCGGTCACTGCAGTGAGGATGCAGACATAGTCGACAATGTCGCTGGACATCAGCCATCCCATCGGCCCGCGCGCCCGGCGCACATCCAGCAGGGTCACGCCCGGCCAGGTCCGGTCCATGCCGGGCGGGCCGAACACGGCCAGCACCTGCCGCGGGTCGAGTATGCCTGTCATTTCTGCAAGGTCGGACATCCGCGCCTCGCCCAGCACGATCGTGCGCTTGCGCCCTGATGTACCGATCAGGCTGACAATGGCCGACAGGATCACGCTCAGCGCGAGCGCGAATTCGGTAAAGCCTGCATAAGGTGGATAGCCGCCCATCGACCCCATATAGGATGCCGATAGGCACCTGTCACCGCGCTCGCGGAATCGCTGCCCAATAGTCGAAGTCCAGCAGCACGCCGTCGGCATATTTGCCGTCCGCGTCCTTGTAGGCGAAGGCGCCTGGATCCTGGTCCTTCACGGCCACCAGCCGCAGGCGCAGCGCGCCGCAGGTCTCCGACAGCTCTGCCTTGTCCAGCACTTCGCTCCACGCATAGATCGTGTCCCAGGCAAACAACGGGCTGACATGGCTGCCCGCATTGATCGCCAGCATCTGGCCCGCATTGCCAAGCCCGTTAAAGGCCAGCGAGCGGGCGATCGAGATCACCACTCCGCCATAGATCAGCCGCTTACCGAACCGGCTGTCCTTCTGGCCGTGGAAGTCGAAGTGGACCTTGGCCGTGTTCTGGTAGAGGCGCGTTGCGGTCTGGTGCTCGGCTTCCTGGATGGTCATGCCGTCGACGTGATTGATCCGCTCGCCGATCTCGTAATCCTCATAGGCATGCCGGCTGCCGGACTGGGCAAAAGGCCAGGCCTTCATCTCGGGAAAGCCCTTCAGCTCGCTCGCCGGCACCGAAGCCGGAAGATCCGGAACCACGGTCGCACGCATCGGCGAGGCCGCATCGCGCTTGTTGACCATCACCCAGCGCACATAGCTCAGTACTTCCTCGCCGCGCTGATTGATGCCTTTCGTCCGCACCCAGACGACCCCGGTCTTGCCGTTGGAGTTTTCCTTCACCCCGATCACCTGGCTCTCGGCGCGCAGCGTGTCGCCCGGCATCACCGGCCGCAGGAAGCGCCCGTCGGAATAGCCGAGATTGGCCACCGCGTTCAGCGAAATGTCGGGCACGCTCTTGCCGAACACAATGTGGAAGGCATGCAGCGGATCGGCGCAAAGGCCCGGCAGGCCAGCGCCCTTCGCAAACTCCGCAGAGGAATACTGCGCGAAACGGCTACCGTTCAGCGCACGGTAAAGCGCGAGGTCGCCCTCGGTCACCGTCTGCGGCGTCGCATGGATCAGCGTGTCGCCCGGGCTGAAGTCTTCGAAGAAGTTGCCGGGATTGGATTTCGGCTGAGTGGTCATGGCGCTCTCATGGTTGAGGGCGCCAGCAAACGGGCCGGAGCCTAGCTCCAGAACCGTTGCGGGACACCCAGAAGGGTTTCGGCCATCACCTGCATCTGCGGGGCCGCCGAAATCAAGCCGGATGCGGCAAAGGGCAGCGCCGCGGCGAAGGCAAGGCCGGCCGCCATTGCCTGCAGGTCCCTGCGTTCGCCAAACTCCTCGAAGGCGCGTGGGCCCATCACCATGTAGGGCAGGCCAAACGCCGCGAAGGCCGCAAACACCAGCAAGAGGCCGGCAACCAGAAGGGCAAGTGTCATCATGCCCGCACTTATGTCAGCCCGTGGCAAATACCAGCTCTAGGAAATCGGTGAAATTTCACCGATCAGACGATTTCCAGCAGCTTTGCGTTCGGCCTTCCGAGCACGGCCTTCTTGCCATTGATGCCGATGGGCCGCTGGATCAGCTTTGGATTCTCGGCCATCGCCGCATAAACCGCCTCGTCACTGGCGCTTGCCGAAAGGCCGGCCGCCTGTGCATCCGCCTCGCGCAGGAATTCGCGCGGCGACTTCGCCCCCATCTTCTTCGCGATGTCCTTGAGCTCGTCCGCCGACAACCGCTCTGCAGCGCTCATGTACTTGCGGATCTGCGGCTTCACCCCGTTCGCCTCAAGCAGCTCCAGCCCCTTCTTCGACGACCCGCAACCGGGATTGTGGATGAGGATATAAGTCATGGGAGGCTCCTGCGTTTGATGAAGTTGGAGTTAGGGGCGTGCGCCGAAGAGTCGAGTCCTGCCATCCCCCCTCTCCCGCGCGCGGGAGAGGGGCCGGGGGGTGAGGGCTGCGACTTTTCCTCCGTTCGTAACGGTGGAGAGGGCAGCTCCCCCTCACCCCTGCCCGTCGCGAAGACAGGAAATCGCATACGATTTCCTGAGCGACCCCCCAAGGGGGAGGGGGGTTCCAGAAAGATGTGATTAAACCAACCCCCGGATCGCCTCATCCATCGCGACCGTCCGCTTCGCCTCGTCGAGGTGCAGGAGTTCCGTCATCTTGCCGTTCACCTTCAACACGCCCTTGCCGGCATTGGCAGGGTCGGCGAAGGCCTCGATCACGGCCTGGGCCTGTTCCACATCATGGCGCGACGGCGCAAAGATGCGGTTGCAGTCTTCCAGTTGCGACGGGTGGATCAGCGTCTTGCCATCAAAGCCAAGGTCGCGGCCCTGTTCGCATTCATGGCGGAAGCCGTCTTCATTCTTGATGTCGTTATACACGCCGTCGATGGCGGTCAGGCCATAGGCGCGCGCCGCCGCCACGCTGAGCTGCAGCGCCGTCTGGAAGGCAAGCCGGTCCAGGGTCATCCGGGCACGGTATTCCTTGGCCAGATCATTCGTGCCCATGACGAACGTGTTGAGGTGCGAGCCTGTCGAGGCGGCCGCGATCTCCTTGATGTTCAGGATGGCCAGCGGCGTCTCGATCATCACCCAGAGCGCAAACCCTTCTCCGGCCCCGGCCTTCTTCAGCGCGGCGTCCAGCCGCTCGATATCCCGCACGCCCGTCACCTTCGGCGCGAGCACTGCCGCAGCGCCGGATTTCACCGCCATCTCGAGATCGGCAGGACCCCATTCGCTGTCGAGCCCGTTCATCCGCACGACCAGCTCGCGCTTGCCATATCCGCCCGCCGCCAGCGCCGCCGCAATCGCGCCGCGCGCCTCACCCTTCGCCTCGGGCGCCACCGCATCTTCAAGGTCCAGGATCAGCGTATCGGCCGGGAGTTCCCGCGCCTTTTCCAGCGCGCGGGCATTCGCGCCGGGCATATAGAGGCAGGAGCGGCGGGGACGGTGAGCGGTGGACATGGGCGGCGAGACTCCTTGACGGGGCGGATTTCAGGGCCGAAGGGGTGGCCTGTTTCCGGCGCGAAATCAATGCGGCCAAACGTGGGAGACCTTGAATGCCTGACGCCCCGATCAGCGGCTTTGTCGCGCCCGGCTTCGAGGCCGTGCAGGAGGCCTTTGCCGGCAATTTCGCGCGCGGCGAGGAACAGGGCGCGGGCTTCGCCGTGCTGCTGGACGGCGAAGTGATCATCGACCTTGTCGGCGGCTGGGCCGACCGGGCGGGGGAGCGCCCCTGGGATGCGGGCACCATCGTGCCGGTCTACTCGACCACCAAGGGCATCGCGGCCCTCGTGCTGGCCATGGCCATCGAAACACTTCCCGCAGGATATGAAACACCGGTTGCCGAAATCTGGCCGGAGTTTGCCGCCGCCGGAAAAGACGCCATCACCATCGGCGAGGTCGCGAGCCATCAGGCGGGCCTTCCGGGTTTCATCGAGAAGATCGACCCCGCCCTCTGGCTCGATCCGCCCGCCTGCGCCGCGGCGCTCGCCGCCCTGCCCCCGATGTGGGCGCCAGGAACCGCGCATGGCTATCATCCACTAACCTGGGGCTATCTCGTGGGCGAGATCGTCCGGCGCATCACCGGTCGCACGCTGGGCACGGTCCTGCGCGAGGATATCACCGGCCCACTCGGCATCGATTTTCGCATCGGTCTTCCGGCCACGGAGCATGCGCGCGTCGCCGAAATCCTGCGCCCCAAATCCCTCGCCGCCCTCGGCGAGATAACGCCCCCGCGCCGCGCGGCCTTCGTTGCGAAATGGGCGGCGCCAGACCGGGGCGGCGCCATCTGGCGCGAGATCGAAATTCCCTCCGCCAACGGACATGGCACCGCCTCTGCCATCGCCACGCTCTACAACGCCTACGCCGCGACCGGCCTTGTCGGTGCACGGCGCCTCATGCGGCCGGGCACGTTCGCTGCGCTCACCAGCGCCCGCGTTGACGGACCGGATCTCGTGCTGCCGATGGTCACCCGCTTCGGCGCCGGCATCATGCACAACAACCTCAAGTCCTTCGGACCCTTCGAAGACGGGCTCGGCCATTGCGGCTGGGGCGGCTCGCTCGCCATTGCCTCCCCGTCGCGCGGGCTCACCTGCGCCTATGTGATGAACCGCCAGTCGAGCTCGCTGGTCGGCGACCCGCGCGCCGTGCGCCTCGTCGAAGCCGTCGCGGGGTGCCTCTGACGCCATGCCCGACGGCTTTGACTGGCCCTATTTCCTGCTTGCGGTCGCGGTGATCGAGCTGACGCCCGGCCCCAATATGGGCTGGCTGGCGGCGCTTACCCTGCGCGAGGGCAAGCGCCCCGCCTTCGGCGCCGTCGCGGGCATAGCCACGGGACTATCCCTCCAACTGGCCGCGGCCGTCACCGGCCTCACCGCGCTGATCGTCAGTGTACCAAGCGTGCATACCGGCCTGCACTGGGCGGGCGTCGCCTTCATGCTCTACCTTGCCTGGGAGGCCTGGTCCGACAAGGGCTCCGCCGCCCTCTCTGCTGTAGGCCAGGAGCGCGGCTTCCGGCGCGGCCTGATCGCCAATGTGCTGAACCCCAAGGCGCTCGCCTTCTATGTCCTGCTGATCAATCAGTTCGTGCAGACCGATGCCGCCATGCCGGTCTGGCTGCAAAGCTTGCTGCTCGGATTGATACACCTCACCGTTGCCACGCTCGTGCATGTTGCCATCGTCCTGGTGGCAGGAAGCGTTGGCGCCCGGTTCGAGACCTGGCGCACGTCGCCGGCCGCGCGGTTCACCTTCACGGCCCTCCTGGTTGGCATCGCCGTCTGGCTCGCCCTCAGCCCGCCTCGCGCCTGAGGCGAAACTGGCGTGCAGCTTGCATGGACAAGAGCGGATCGGTGATCCCATCAGAGACACACGCAACTTTCAGGCGGCGCCCTTCGGGGAGCCGCCTTTTTTGTATCAAACCGGGCGGGCCGTGCGCGCAAGCCGTCTCGCTTTGGCATCGCCCATCAGGCTGTCGGCTGTGAAGATCACCAACGCCGTCCAGATGAAGCCGAACGCGACCGCATGCGACATCGTGAACGCCTCCTTGAAGATGAAGATGGCGATCAGGAACTGCAGCGTCGGGCCGATATACTGCATCATGCCCACGGTTGAGAGCTTCAGCCGCTTGGCGGCCAGCGCGAACAGGATCAGCGGAAAGGCCGTGATCGGGCCGGCAGCGACAAGAAGGGCAGCATCCCAGCCGCCCTCCCCCATCCAGCGCCCGCCCGGCTGCGTCGTGGCAAACCAGACGAGCCAAGCCGCCGCCAGAGGCGCCAGCAGCGCGACCTCGACCAGAAAGCCTGCGCGGCTGTCGATGGCGACCTTCTTCCGGATCACGGAATAGGCCGCAAACGTTGCGCAGAGCGCCAGCGCCACCCAGGGCAAATGCCCGAAGGCAAACGCCATCACACCGACACCCGTCGCGGCGATCACCACGGCGACCCATTGCGCAATCCGCAGTTTCTCCGAAAAGATCAGCATGCCGAACAGCACATTGACCAGCGGATTGATGTAGTAGCCGAGCGAGGCCTCGATCGCCCGTTCCGCATTGATCGCCCAGATATAGATCGCCCAGTTGGACCCGATCAGCACACCGGACAGCGCCAGCCATTTCAGGTTGCCGCCCGTAAAAGCCGCCTTCACGTCGCGCCAGTTGGCAGCAAGCGCAATCAGCAGGATCGCGGTCGGCACGGACCAGATCACGCGGTGCGCCAGCAGCTCGAACGCGCTGACATGGTTCATCGCCCGGATGTACAGCGGCAGGCTGCCCCAGATGAGGTAAGCGCCGAGGGCGGCGGGAAATCCAAGGCGAAGGGCAGCGGTCATGGGCGGGACCTATAGGCCGCAGCCCAAACCCGCGCCACCCGGATTTTGCGGACCCGCACGCCCTCGCCAACGCAGGCCTTGGGCGCTAGGGTTTTGCCTCAGATCACAGACCGGAAACCGCCCATGCTTCGTACGCTTCTCGCCGCCGCCAGTCTTGCCGCCCTTGCCGCTGCCGCCTCTGCCGACACCACCCTGCTCGCCGGCGGGCATGTCATCGATGTCGAGCGCGGCACCGTGTTTAAAGACCACGACATCCTCGTCGAGGACGGGCGCATCAAGGCCATCGGCCGGACCGGCACGCTCGGCTCAGCCGGCGCGGCGAGGATCGAGATGGACGGCGCCTTCCTGCTGCCCGGTCTCTCCGACAGCCACGTTCACCTCACCAGCCGCTCGGACCTGCACGGCTATCGCCGTCTTGCTGTCTCGACCTCGCGCTCTGCCATCTCGGGCGTCGCGAATGCCGAGAAGACGCTGCGCGCCGGCTTCACCACCGTGCGCAATCTCGGCGGGCCGGGCTTTGCCGACGTGGACCTCAAGGACGCCATCGATTCCGGCGAAGTGCCCGGGCCGCGCATCATCCCGGCCGGCCAGTCGATCGGCATCACGGGCGGGCACTGCGACAACAACCTCCTGCCCTATGAAGACCGCGCCATCGCCGGCGGCGTTGCAGATGGTCCGTGGGCGGTGCGCCAGAAGGTGCGCGAGAACAAGAAGTATGGCGCCGAAGTGATCAAGTTCTGCGGCACCGGCGGCGTCCTCTCGAAAGGCACCACCATTGGCGCGCAGCAATTCACATTAGAGGAGATGAAGGCGATCGTGGACGAGGCGCACGAGCTCGGCCTGAAAGTCGCGGTCCACGCGCACGGCGCCAAGGGCATCGCCACCGCCATCGAGGCCGGGGTAGACTCGATCGAACACTCCAGCCTGATCACCGACGAAAGCATCAAGGCCGCGGTCAAGAAGGGCATCTACCTGTCGATGGACATTTACGTGTCCGACTTCATCCTCGGCGAAGGCGAAGCGGCCGGCATCCTTCCAGAATCGCTGGAGAAGGAGAAGATCGTGGGCCAGGCCCAGCGCGAGCGCTTCCAGGCCGCGGTGAAGGCCGGCGCGAAAATCGCCTTCGGCACAGACGCCGGCGTCTACACGCACGGCCTCAATGCCCGGCAGTTTGCCCTCATGGTAAAATGGGGCATGAGCCCGGCCGAAGCGATCCGCGCCGCCACCATCGGCAATGCCGAACTCTTCGGCCTCGCCGGCGAGATCGGTTCGCTCACGGTGGGAAAACGCGCCGACATTATTGCTGTCGAGGGTGATCCGCTCGCGGACGTTAGGGAACTTGAGACCGTGGACTTCGTGATGAAGGACGGCGCGGTGTTTGTGAATGGTTTGGACAAGTAAGCCCCCATCAAAAAAGGCCGCCCATGCGGACGGCCTTTTCCGGTCTGACACCCCCCGGTGCCCCGCTGGTGCCGGTCGATTGCCCGGCAGCGGTCAGACGTCTTACCCACCGAAGCGGTAATTGAACCGGGCGCCGATCACACGCGGCGGGCCCACATAGGTGAAGTAGCTGCGCGTGTTGACATCGCCACCATCATCATCGGTGAGAACCTGATTGAACAGCGAAGTCGAGACGACGCCGGTCTCGTAGTACTCGTCGAACAGGTTGTTGATGAACAGCGAGGCCGACCACGGTCCCGTATCATAAACAGCTGAGACGTTTGCCACACCATACGCGTCAAGGGTCAGCCCGCCGCCACGTCCGCCGGTGCGCGACAGGACATCGCCCTGCCAGGCATAGCCGCCATTGAAGGTCAGCGTCCGGTCGCTCGTGAGGTCAACGACATATGTTCCGAACACGGAGAACTGGTCCTCGGGCGAGCCCGGCAGGCGGTCGCCGTCCTGCCCGTCAAGCAGGACGGTGCCGAAGCCTGGCGGTGAGATCGTGCTGACAAGGCCCGGGGCCAGCGCGGTCAGCGACGCTTCTGAATGGCTGTAGCTGCCGCGCACGGACAGCGCGTCAGAGACGATCCAGTTGCCGCTGACCTCGAAGCCCTTGGACTCAGCACCATCCGCGTTGACCACGATCGGGATCGAAGCGTTGATTGTTGCCGAGGTGAGTTGCGGATCAGTCCATTCGATCAGATACACGGCGCCATTCAGCGTGACACGACCGTTGGCCAGCGTAGTCTTGAAGCCGACCTCGTAGTTGGTCGTCGTGTCCGGTAGGTACTGGCGCTCATCGCGCGTGGAAACATCGCCAGGGTTCGGACCAAATCGCTGACCGGGTGCAAGGGCGCAGGCGCCTTGAACGTTCGGAGCAAGCGGATCGAAGGCAGGACACTGCGCCACACCGTTCTGGTCGCCAATCCGGTAGCCCTCGGAAACGGTCAGGTAACCCAGAATATCATCCGTAAACTGATAGGAGGTATTGAACTTGAACAGCGTGCCTTCGTCCGACTGGCCGGTGCGTTCAGTTCCATTGGGGCTGCCAGCCGCAAAGTCGGAGATCAGGCTGCCTTGAAGCGCGTCGACGCCTACCGCTACAAACGTCGGATCAAACAAGGGAAAGTCGACATCGCTATAGGATTCTAGATCGTATTGGTAATACCTTCCGCCAACCGTAACCGTCCACTTGTCGGTAAGGTCGTAGCCGATTTCGCCAAACACGGCAGACTCTTCAAGCTTCCCGTAGAACTGTGAGAAGTATTCTAGATCGTCGGGACGGTTGAAGCCGGCGAACGCAGAATAGCCCGGCGTAAACTCGGCAGAATAGGAAGAGCCTTCCCGCTGGTTGTAGAAGGCGCCGACGATCCAGTTGAGTGGGCCGTCGGTCGTCGAGACGAGGCGGAATTCCTGGTTGATCCGCTCTTCCTTGCCTTCCTCGCGCGTGAAGGACGTGAAGGTCGGGAAGGCTTCATAGCTGTACTCAAGCGTAATCAGCAGGTCGGTCTGGTCACGCTGGCCTACATCGGTGAATTTCGAATAGCCAGTCGCGGAAGTCAGTTCCGCGAAGCCGAGATCGGCCGTCAGCTCGAGCGCAAGAAGCTCGTTCTTGATCTCGTTCGGTTCCTCCACGCGTTTGGCCAGCTCATACTCTCCGGCCGGGACGGTGGAGCGCGCGCTTGAGCCGCGCCGGCCTTCGACTTCGGCCTTTTGGAGGTAGTACGTCAGTGTACCATCAAGCCACTCGGTGGGCTCCCAACGGGCGGCGAGACGGCCGGACAGCACATCCTCGCCGTCGGCATCCGGCACCCGACGCAGGTTTGCGGCCACATCTGCCGGATTGGTGAAGTCCGGATCGGGGTCCGAAACGCCAATTTCGCGAACAACATAGGGATAATCGATGAAGCCGGAATCGCTTTCGAAATCGAGCGATCCGCGCACCGCGAAGTTGGGGCCGAAAGCCTTGTTGAAGGTGAAGCCGGTATCATACGAAAGGTCATCGGCTTCGACGTACTGGGAAATCTCGGTGCGCACATCCAGCGTGTCTCCGCTGAAATCCGGCTTGTTGGGAATGTAGCGGATCGCGCCGCCGAGGGTTCCAGCACCGTAGAGCGTGCCTTGCGGGCCAAGCAGCACTTCGACGCGCTGCATGTCGTTGAGCTTCAGGTCCACAAAGAGCGGGACCTCGCCGATATAGGTGGCAACCGTGCCGCCGCCATTATTGTTGCCATCGCCGGAACCCAGGGCGTCAGCATTAAGGCCACGCACGATCAGCGGGTTACCCTGGCGCCCGCCACGGTCGACGACGTTGATGCCGGGCACATAGGCGAGAACGTCCGCGATATCGTCGAAGCCCTGCTCCTCGATCTGCTTCTCGCCGACAGCGGCGATGTTGAGCGGGATGTCCTGCACGCTTTCGGCGCGCCGGGTGGCGGTGACGGTGACGGCTTCGACGCGCAGTTCGCTTTCGGTCGTGGCGGCGTCTTCCTGAGCGGCGGCCGTGAAGGTGAAGCTAGTCGCCAGGACGGCGGCGCTGGCCGTCAGAAGCAGGTGTTTGCGGGACATATGGTTTTCCTTTTTTTGCGGTTTTCGAGACCGCCCCTCTGTGTTCAGTCCTGCGGGATGCTGCGTCGCGCACAAGACAGGCCGAGGCACTTGCTTTTAATTTTGTCGCAGTGCTGCAAAAAGGGCACAGATTCTGTCACTTCTCACATGAGCGGAAAGCGCTTTGCCCAGTTTTTCATCACCCGTCGGACCTCAAGCTGAACGGCTCCGTCAGGCAGCGGCCTTGCTGGCCCGCAAGGCTTACCGCGAGGCACATGCGGTTTGCGTCACTATTCTCGAGGACGAACCGGGCAATGCAGATGCCCTGTTTCTCCTGGGGCTGCTGACCGCCGAACACGGCAACCTCGCCCGCGCCGAAGAGCTGTTCAGGGCCGCAACCCTCTACCGGCCGGGCCATGCCGGCGCGCACGCCCAGCGGGCCCGGTGCCTGTTGGCGCTGTCACGGCGCGCCGACGCGGTTGCCGCCGTGCACCGCGCGATGGAAAGTGCGCCCGCGGACGCCTTTACTCTGGACACTATCGGCGTGGTGCTGAGCCGGGCAGGACTGCATGACGCGGCCTTGCCCTTTTATGAGCAAGCGGTCGCCAAGGCGCCGGAGAATGCCGCCTATCAATACAATTGCGGAGCCGCGCTTCAGTTCGCCGGGAAGATGGACGCTGCCAGGGCCGCATATCTCGCCTGCGCCGCTTTGGGCGATTCGCGCGGCCTGCCGGCTGCCGTACAGATCACCAGCCAGCTGGGAGACGACAATTCCATCGCCGCACTTGAGGCCTTGTTTGTGCAGCATGCGGACGATCCTGATGCCAGCTTGCGCACTGGGCATGCCCTCGCCAAGACCTATGAGGACCTCAAACAGCCGGAGGCTGCGCTGCACTGGCTGGCAAAGGCCAAGGCAATCAAGCGAACGCGGATCAAGCACGAACCAGACGTGGACAAGGCGCTGTTCGAGGCCGCGGTGCGGGCAGCCGATACGCTTCGGGGCCGGGGGACCGAAGCGAAGGGCGCACCGGTTTTCATCTGCGGGATGCCGCGGACGGGAACGACACTGGCTGACCGGATCCTGACCAGCCACAGCCAGATGCGCCCAGCCGGCGAGCTGACCGACTTCGCGCTTGCGCTGAAACGTCTCTCTAAGACTCCCTCGAACCTGGTACTCGACGCCGAGACACTCGACGCCGCCGCGTGCATCGACCTCGACCAGCTGGGCCGTGACTACATGGACAGCGTCCGCACCTCTCTCGGGTTGGAGGGGCGATTCACTGACAAGATGCCGCTCAACATCCTGCTCGCGCCGGTGATCCTCGCCGCCCTTCCGGGAGCACGCGTCATCTGCCTCAGGCGCCATCCGGCGGACACAGTGTTATCAAACTATCGGCAGATGTTCGCGACGAGCTTCTCCTATTACAACTATGCCTACACGCTGGAGGACACGGCGCGCTACTTTGTGCAGTTCGACTCTGTCGTGCGCCGGCTCGAAAACACATTGCCGGCGAACCGGTTCACGGTGGTGCACTATGAGCAGATCGTCACCGATCTCGAAGCCGAAGCCCGGCGATTGCTGGACTTCTGCGATCTACCCTTTGAGGCGCAGTGCCTCGCCTTCCATGAAAACACCGCTCCCGTTGCCACCGCCAGTTCGGCCCAGGTGCGCGAGCCTCTGCATACCGGCGCGATTGCCCGCTGGAAGCGCTACGAAGCGGGGTTAGCCCCGGCGCTCGACATTCTGGAGGCAGCGGGCTGCCTGACGCAGGGTGAACGAGCGGTGCGCTGAATTGCGCTTCCCGGCGGCAGCGTTAAGCTGGCGGAGCCATCAAAGGACACACCCAATGAAACACCGCCGCCTCGGCAAGAGCGCCATCTATGTCTCCGACATCTGCATGGGCACCATGACCTTCGGGACACAGACCGACGAAAAGGAAGCTTTCCGCATCCTCGATGCAAGCCTTGATGCGGGCATCAATTTCTTCGACACAGCCGAGAATTATCCGGTGCCGCCGGACCTGAAGTATGGCGGACTGACCGAAGAAATATTCGGGCGCTGGATGAAGTCCAAGGATCGGGACGCGATCATCGTTGCGACGAAAGTCTGCGGGCCGTCGCATGGCTGGATTAAGGGATCGCAGCGCGCCGGGATGACCGCGCTCGACCGGCACAATATTCGCCGCGCAGTCGAGGCGAGTCTCGACCGTCTGCAGACGGATTATATCGACCTCTACCAGACCCACTGGCCAGACCACGGGGTGGCATACGACGAAACTATGGAGACGCTGGACGAACTCGCCCGCGAAGGGTTGATCCGGATTGCCGGCTGCTCGAACGAAGATGCGTGGGGTCTGATGAAATCGATCGCAACTTCGGAACGGCTCGGCACCATTCGCTACGAGACAATCCAGAACAATTTTTCGCTGAACAACCGCCGGTTCGAGGATGCGCTGTCAAAGATCTGCAAACAGGAGGGCGTTAGCCTGATCCCCTACTCCCCCATAGGCGGGGGCGTCCTGTCGGGCAAGTATCAGGGCGGGGCAACGCCGGAAGGCGCGCGCTTCTCCTCCTACATCAAGCTTGGTGGACGGCAGGCCGTGATGGCCAAGCGCTTCGTCAACGAGAAATCGCTCGCCGCAACGGAACGCTACATGGCGATTGCCGCCGAGGCCGGTATCAGCGTGGTGACTCTGGCGACAGCCTGGTCGAAGCAGCATGACTTCGTCGCCTCGACGATTGTGGGCGCCTCGCGGTTTGATCAGGTGGCAGATATTCTGGCGGCCATCGACCTTGAGCTTTCGCCTGAGGTGATGAAGGCGTGTGACCAGGTATCGAAGGACATTCTCTATCCGATGGGGTGAGGCGAAGGCCTTGGCCAAAAAGACGAAGCCCCCGCCCTCATCTGCCGGAGGGTCGGGGGCTGTTTCTTTGTTCCCACCAAAGTCCGTTCAGGCGGCCTTCGCCTTGGTGAGCACTTCGCGTTTGCCGGCATGGTTGGGGGCGGAGATCACGCCCTCTTCTTCGAGCCGGTCAATCAGGCCGGCGGCCTTGTTGTAGCCGACCTTGAGGCGGCGCTGGAGATAGGAGGTCGAGGCGCGCTGGTCGCGGATCACAACCTGGACGGCTTCGGCAAAGAGCGCGTCGTCATCATCGCCGTTTCCGCCGCCGCCGCCTTCGCCGCTGACGCCGAGCATCGCGTCCATGACGGCCGATCCGGTGGAGCCGTCATCATGCGACTCGAGCACGTCCATCACATAGTCCGGCTCGCCCTGCTCACGCAGCCAGTCGGCCACCGCGATGACTTCCTCATCCGAGACAAAGGGGCCGTGCAGGCGCTGTGTCTTCTTGCCGGGCTCCTGGTAGAGAAGGTCGCCGTGGCCAAGCAGCTGTTCGGCGCCCTGCTCGTTGAGGATCGTGCGGCTGTCGACCTTGTTGGTGACCATGTAGGAGATACGGGTCGGGAAGTTGGCCTTGATCGTGCCGGTGATGACGTCGACGGACGGACGCTGCGTGGCGGTGATCAGGTGGATGCCAGCGGCGCGGGCCATCTGGGCGAGGCGCAGCAGGCAGCCTTCGATTTCCTTGCCGGCGACGACCATCAGGTCCGACATCTCGTCGATGACGATGACGATCTGCGGAATATGATCCGTTGGCAGAGCTTCGGTTTCGAAGATGGGCTTGCCGTTTTCGTCGACGCCCGTCTGACCCTTGCGCACCAGCGGCTCACCGGCGGCGCGGTATTTCGCGGCTTTCTCGTTGAAACCGGCAAGGTTGCGCACGCCTGCCTTGGACATCAGCTCGTAACGGCTTTCCATTTCGCGCACCGCCCATTTCAGGGCGTTGACGGCTTCGGGCGCCTTGGTGATGACCGGCGTCAGGAGGTGCGGGATGCCTTCATAGACGGTGAATTCGAGTTTCTTCGGGTCGATCAGGATGAAGCGGACCTGCTCCGGCGTGTGGCGATAGAGCAGTGACAGGATCATCGCGTTGACGCCGACCGACTTGCCCGAACCGGTGGTACCGGCAACCAGGAGGTGGGGCATGCGGGCAAGGTCGACCACGGTGGGCATGCCGCCGATATCTTCGCCGAGGGCAACGGGCAGCGAGGCGCGGGAATTCACATAGGCCTCGGACTGCAGGATGGAGCGCAGGAAGACTTTTTCGCGCTCGTCATTCGGCAGCTCGATACCGATCGCGTTCTTGCCGGGCACGACCGCGACGCGGGCCGAGACGGCAGACATCGAGCGGGCGATATCGTCGGCGAGGGTAATGACCTGGCTCGATTTGGTTCCGGGGGCCGGCTCCATCTCGAACAGGGTGATCACGGGGCCGGGGCGCACTTCCTTGATACGGCCCTGGACGCGGAATTCCTTGAGCACCGAGGAGAGGCGGTCGGCCTTGGCGAGGAGAGCGTCCTCGTCGAAGATCTCGCGGCGCTCTTCGGGCACCTGCAGCAGGTCGAGCGACGGCAGGCGCGTCGAGGTGCGGCGGCGCTCGGGCTTGGCGACTTTCGGGGCGGTGGAGGTTTTCGGCACGTTGCGCGGAACGGCGACGCGCAGGCCGGTGGGCTGGGCAGCGGCGGGGGCGTCTTCGTCCGCGTCTTCATCGTCTTCCCATCCGGCGCCGTACCGGCTGGCGGTTTCGTCGGCCTCGTCATCGGACGGCAGATAGCGCGAGGTGGGCACATAATCGTCGTCATGCTTGATGATCAGCGTACGGTCGCCAGTTGCGGCGGCGGCGGTCTCGTCCATGCGGACCGGGTGGCGGTCTGCGAGCGAATGGCCGATGCGGATCAGGAAGCCGCCGAGGCCGGCGGCGCCGCTGACAGCTTGGGTGCCGGTGCGGGTGGCGGTCTCGGACAGGAGCTGGGCGTCGCGGCGGCGGAAGCCGAGAGCGGAGAGGCCCGCCCAGAGGGCGCAGCCGCCGAGCAGCATGCCGGCCCAGGTTTCCGGCGCGGGCAGCATCAAGGCCTGGAACGGCAGGATGGCGAGATTGAACACGGCGTCGCCGAACATGCCGCCGAGGCCGGCGCTGAGCGGCCAGGTTTCGGGCACGGGCCAGGCGGCGAACGCGGCGGCCGAGAGCGGAACAGCGACGCAGCCATAGGCCCAGCGGCGGATGCGCGGCTTGCCGACCAGCACGGCCCGCATGGCGCCGCCGATCATCAGAGCGAGGCCGGCGATCCAGGCAGACCAGCCAAAGACCTGGCGGGCGAGGTCGGCAAACACGGCACCGCCATTGCCGAAGAGATTCTGGGCCGCCGCATCGGTGGCAACATTCCAGCTCGGATCGGTCGGCACGTAGGAGCCAACGCTGCCGCAGACGAACACCCCTGCCCCGAACGCAGCTGCGCCGGTGAGGATCCGCCAGACGGGGTCGCTCACGGTGCGCAGGTCTTCGTCTCGGATGGCGTGATCTTTCATGCGGGGCGCTCCGGAAGTTTGGCGAGACGGAGCGTCAGGTTTCGCCGGTTAGGCTTAACATGCCGCAAACAGAGCCTGTGGAATTTGCAGGTTTTTCATCCCGGAAGGCCTGATTCTGCGGGAAATGGCGGTCTTAAATTTATGTCACGGCGGATGCAGGTTCCGGGGCACCGAAAAGGGGCCGCGGAACGTGTCCGCGGCCCCTCATGGATTCCGGCTATCCGGGCTTAGCTGTGATAGGCCGCTTCGCCGTGGGCCGTGATGTCGAGGCCTTCCTGCTCTTCCTCTTCCTTAACGCGGAGCAGGCCGAGGACTTTCAGGACACCGAAGACGATCAGGCTGCCGACGCCAGACCAGACGAGCGTGACGAGAACGCCCTTGATCTGGGCGGTCACCTGGGTCGCGAGGTTGTAGGTTGCGACCGGGCAGACCGAGAGGACTGCTCCTGCTTCCGAGCAGTTGACATAGTCAACGACGCCCGCGCCGCCCCAGGCGGGGTTGACGAGGAAGCCGGTGCCGATAGCGCCGATGATGCCTGCGATTCCGTGGATGCCGAAGACGTCGAGCGCGTCGTCATAGCCAAGGGCCGACTTGAGCGCCGAGCAGGCAAACAGGCAGACCGGGCCGGCGATCAGGCCGAGGATGATGGCGCCGACCGGCCCGGAAAAGCCGGCGGCCGGGGTGACGGCCACGAGGCCGGCCACAATGCCTGAGCAGAGGCCGAGGAGGCTGGCCTTGCCGCGCGTCAGCCACTCGGTCATGACCCAGGCGAAGCCCGCAGCTGCCGGGGCCAGGAAGGTGTTGGCCATAGCGAGGACGGAGTAGTAGTTCGACTCGAGGTTAGAGCCGGCGTTGAAGCCGAACCAGCCGAACCAGAGCAGGCCGGTGCCAATAAGGACCATCATTAGCGAGTGGGGCGGCATCGGCTCTTTCTTGTAGCCCATGCGCTTGCCGAGAACGATGGCACCGACCAGGGCTGCGATGCCCGAGTTGATGTGCACGACTGTACCGCCGGCAAAGTCGAGAGCGCCGAAGTTCCAGATGAAGCCGCCGACGGCAGGCGTGCCGCTGGCAACGAGGTCGGGACCCGGCCACCACCAGACCATGTGGGCCATCGGGTAGTAGACGAGGAGCGGCCAGATGATGGCGAAGAGGACCACACCGGTGAACTTCACGCGCTCGGCGAGACCGCCGAGGACGAGCGAGGCGGTGATACAGGCGAAGGTCATCTGGAAGACGACGAAGACCAGTTCCGGCAGGTAGATGCCTGTGGAGAAGGTCGCGACGAGGTTATCCGAGAGGTCGGTTCCGGCGTCGTTGAGGAACAGGCGCGCAGTGCCGCCGATGAACTGGTCGAGCGTGGCCGTCGGGCCGGTTGTGAAGGCCAGCGAGTAGCCGACCAGCGCCCAGAGGATCATGCCGATCACGGTGACCGTGCCGACCTGCATCAGGACGGAGAGGGCGTTCTTGGTGCGGACGAGACCGCTGTAGAACAGGGCGAGGCCCGGGATGATCATCAGGAAGACGACCATGGTCGAGACCATCATCCAGGTGACGTCACCCTTGTCGACGGTCGGCTCCGGCACCGTGATACCCGCTTCCTGCGCCCACGCCGTACCCGCCGCGAGCAGCGATAGCGAGGCAAGCATGGCCCCGCGGCTCCATCGTCCAGTCAATTGGCCCATCGGCCCCTCCTTCTGTCTGTTACAGTCCTGCAGAGCGGGGACCCCCCGCGCTCTCCCGAAGCCGATATGATTTCGGCTGCTCGAAAAAGTCGCACGGCAGACGTAGGGCGCGCGTGATTCGGGGTCTCGTTGGTCAAACCTTGGGCACGCTTGCGGCCAAACGCCCAAATCGATGCCACCGCTGGACGCCGCAGTGCAGCATCGCTACCTCATTCACATGGCTGAAACCGAAATCCGCGCGCCTGAAACCACGGACCTCGCTGTAATCGGCGCCGGGCCCGCGGGAACGGCGCTCGCCATCCTTGCGGCTCGCGCCGGATTTGCTGTGACGCTGATCGATGGCCGGCCGCCGACAGGCGGCGAAGGCAAGGACACGCGCACCTTCGCGATCGTGCGCGGCAGCTGGCGATTGCTGACCGCCACGGGCATCGGGCCGGATCTGGCAGGCGTGACAACGCCGCTGAACGGACTTGAAGCCGAAGATGGCGGCACGCACTGGTTCGGTGCGCCGCAGGCGGCCTTTCACACGCGCGACCTTGAACCCGGGGCTCACGGCGAAGCGCTGGGACAGATGGTTCCGGCGGCGGCGCTGCAGGCCGCACTGGACAGGCAGGCAGGCGCAACACCGGGCCTGACCTGGCTGAAAGGTGCCCGGTTTTCGGGCATGACGCAGGGGCCTGCAGGGGCGGACATCACCCTGGCGGACGGGCAGACCTTCCGCGCCGGGCTGGTTGCGGCCTGTGACGGGATGAATTCGGCGGTGCGCACAACCCTCGGCATACGGACGGAAGGGCGGGCGTATGGAAAGTCCGTCTTCGCGGCAGATGTGAAACTGGCCCGGCCGCATGAAGGGGTTGCCCGGCAGCTGTTCACACCGGAAGGCCCTTTTGCCACGCTGCCCCTACCCGGAAACAGGGCGAACCTTGCCTGGTACATGAAGGCAGGCGCGGCCGAGACGCTGGCGAAACTGCCGAAGGACCAGATCGAAGCCGAGCTGAACGCGCGCTTCGCTGGCTTTGCCGGGCGGATGGAACTGGACGGCCCTCCCCTCTCCTATCCGCTGGTGATGCAGATTGCCGTCGCTATGACGGGGCCGCGCACGGCGCTGCTGGGAGATGCCGCCCGCCGCATCAATCCGCTGGCCGGGCAAGGGCTGAACCTCGGCTTCAAGGATGTAGGCGCCCTGATCGACGTGATGACAGAGGCGCGCGAAGCGGGACTCGACCCGGGCAGCGACACGGTGCTTGCGAGGTATGCCGAGTGGCGCCGGTTTGACGCCTCGCTGACGGCGATGGCGATGGACCTGATCGACCGGGCCTTTTCGAATGACAATGCGATCCTGAAACCACTGCGCGGCCTTGCGCTGATGGCAGCGAACCGGATCACGCCGCTGCGCCGCGCCATGGCACGGCAGGCAAGCGCCGACCAGGATCATTTGCCGAGCCTGATGCAGTAAACCTCAATCCCCGACCGTCAGCGCCCTGAGAATGTTCCAAGTATAAAGGCCGCTGGAGTGCCCGTCGGAGAAGAAAAGACGCACGGCATAGCGGCCTACGGGTTCGGCCTTCAGCACACGGATGTCATCCGGCACGGGCGCCTGCGGCGGCTTCGGGCCGCGGCCGTGACCCTGAACTTCCGCAGACGGACTTTCCTCGCGCATACGCTTGTAAGCCACGCGGCCGGATTTGCCGTCATCGAATTCGGCGACGAGTTCCTGCGCAGACGCGCGGAAGGTCAGGCGGGCGGGCCAGGCAGAAGCGGTCATGCACCCTTCCCTTCTTCGGGCCCTTCCCCGGAGTCTTCAGAGTTACCCGAAAGATCGGGCAACACATCCATGTCACGCGCCTCGTCTTCCAGCATGATCGGGATGCCGCCGCGGATCGGATAGGCGAGGCGCGCCTTGGGCGAGATCAGCTCATTCGCCGCGCGGTCATAGACCAGCGGCATGCGCGTCAGAGGGCAGATCAGGATTTCCAGTAGGCGCGGATCAACGCCTGAGGAGGGCGGGGTTTCGGCGGTTTCAGTCATGCCGGTTCCTATTGCACAGGCCCGTCAGCGCCGCCACTGCCGCCGATCTCGAGAAGGGCAATCAGCGTTTCGGCGCGGTCGGCCAGCGATAGCGCCTCGAGCAGGGCCTGTTTCTCGGCCGCGGAAAACGGGCAGCCGGAGGCGAGCGCGTTAACGAGGGTTTCCATCGGCGCGTCATCGAGCGCGCTCCAGTCGGCCTGTAGGCCGTTCGCGGTGGCATAGGCGCGGAAAGCGCGGATCAGGTGGGCGCGGTCCGGCAGGCTGGTGTCCGGGGCGGCGAAGATGTCGGCGGCGAAGGCTTCCCAGTCCGGGCGGACCTGCCGATAGGGCGTTGTGACGGCAAGCTCTTCCTTCACCGCAAACCGGCAGATGCCGGTCAGCGTGATCAGATAGCGGCCATCATCGGTTTCCGAATAGCTGGTGAGGCGGCCGGCGCAGCCGACGCGGGCGATGTCCGGCCGCTCACGCGTGCCGCCGCCGAGGGACTGGATCATGCCGATCAGCCGGTGGCCGCGCATCGCATCATCGATCATGTTGAGATAGCGCGGCTCGAAGATGTTGAGCGGCAACTCCCAACGCGGGAAAACCAGCGCGCCGGGCAGAGGGAAGATGGCCAGCGTCTCCGGCAGGTCTCCCGTCTTGCGGTAATTTGCCATGCCTCACCCTTCCGCGTTGCTCGGGCCTGAAGGTGGGGCGATTGCCCGATCAGGCAAACATCAGAGAAGCGAGCCGGCGGCGGCCTTCGATGGTGACCGGGTCGGTCGGGCCGGCGGCTTCGAAGACCTGCAGCAGCTTGGTCTTGGCCTTGCCGTCTTCCCAGCCGAGCTTCGCCGAGAGGATGATCAGCAAGTGATCGGCGGCGTCCTTGTATCGGCCGGCGGCGGCGAATTGCTCAGCCAGTTCGTAGCGCTTGGCGTGATCGCCGGGATCAGCGCTGACGGCGGAGAGGGCCGCGTCGAGCTCCGTCGGCGCAGGCGCATCGGCGGCCATCTCGATGGCGAGGCGGACGCCCTTGACGACGCTTTCGTTCTTCTTGGCTTCCGGCACCATGTCGAGCGTGGCGAGCGCGCGATCGGTGTCACCGCTGGCGAGGTAGCAGCGCGCGAGACCGGCAATGGCGGCGGTGTTCTCGGGATCCTCCTGGATCACGGCGGCGTAGATTTCGGCAGCGAGCGCAATATCACCCGCCTGGCTGGCGGCCTCAGCCTGTGTGAGCGCTTCGGCGATGACCTGCGCAGTATCCGTGCCGCCGAGCAGGCGCTCGATGAAGGCGTTGACCTGGCTTTCCGGCAGCGCGCCCATGAAGCCGTCCACCGGACGGCCCTTGTGGAAGGCGTAGACAGCGGGGATCGAGCGTACGCCAAGCTGGCCGGCATAGGCCGGATGCTCTTCAGTATTGATCTTGACCAGCTTCACCGCGCCCTTGCGGGCCTCGACGGTGCGCTCGAGGATCGGGCCGAGTGTGCGGCACGGGCCGCACCAAGGCGCCCAGAAATCAACGATGACCGGCTGGGTCATCGAGGCTTCGACGACATCGGCTATGAAGCCCTGATCAGTGCCGTCTTTGGTGTGTTGCAGGCCAGCGGTCGCCATGTGCGTTTCCTTGAGAAGAGGCGCGGGCCCCGAGCGGAACCCTTGTGAGTCAGGCCGCAAGATGGGATGCCGGTGAAAAATCCGCAAGCTGCAGCACCAGCCGCTGCCTGAATGCCTGCCATTCGCCCTGTTTAGGCCGGGTTCAGGCACCTAAGTGTAGACCCTGACCTGACGGTCAAAGGAGGCCGAAACCATGATGAACCTTATCGCCAGTGTCAGCGCCGCCGCACTGCTGTTTACCTCGCCCCTCGCGATGGGCCTGAAACAGTCACCCACCGCGCCTGCGATCACCGCGCCTGCGAAAACGCCGGCACCGATGACGGCGGCCGAACGGTCAAAACTGCTTAAGGACGCCTCGAAAGCGCTCGCCGCTGTGAAGACGGCGCGTGGCAAGTTCGAGCAGTATTCGCCGGATGGCAGCTTCTCGACGGGACAGTTTGCCATGTCGCGCCCCGGAAAAGTGCGTTTCGATTATGATGACCCGGTGCCGTTGGTGCTGGTGAGCGACGGGACGACTGTGGCGCTGCAGGACAGCGAACTGGAGACGACCGACCGGATTCCGCTGGCCTCGACACCGCTGTCGCTGCTTCTGTCTGACAAGCTCGACTTCGAGAAGGAAGCCGAGGTGATCGATGTACGCCGTACAGGCGACCGCACGAACATCACGGTGCGCGACAAGACCGGCGAGACCGAAGGCACGCTGACCGTTGTGCTGGCCGGGGCGAGCAATTCGCTCGAAGGCTGGCGGACGGTGGACGCCAATGGTGGCAGCACCTCAGTGATGCTGAAAGACATCGAGACCGGCGCCAAGCTGAACCCGCGCCTGTTCCGCCTGCCCGATTTTGACAACCGTTAGTCGGTCAAGGGAATTACCTCCAATTAACTTGCGAATCCAACGGTGAGTGACATTAATACAACTATCGACGGAACGGACCCCACGCAGCATCGACCCCCCGCTGTAACCCATCCGAACCGCCGAGACTGTGGCTCATTGCCCGGTTCATAAGAGACGCTCCCGTTAGCGTCCGGCGCGCCCGATCCCCCCGCGATCGGGCGCGTTGACGTTTCGGGAGTGCCTGCTAGGCAAGCCGGATGCCGAAGCCGCTCAGAATTGTCAGCTGGAACATCAACTCGGTTCGCCTCAGGGCGCCGAATGTCGAGGCCTTCGTTGCGGCGGAGAAGCCGGACGTCATCTGCCTGCAGGAAACCAAGTGCCAGGATGCAGAGTTTCCGCTGAGAGCGTTCAAGGAGATGGGCCTGGGCCATATCGTGATGCGTGGGCAGCGCGGCGGGCATGCCGGCGTTGCCATCGCCTCGCGCGTGCCAATCGAAGAAGTCGATACGCCGGAACTCTGCCGCGAGGGCCATGCGCGCGTGATTGCGGCGCGGCTGAAATCGGGGCTGGAAATCCACAACATCTACCTGCCTGCCGGCGGCGATGTTCCGGACGCGGGGGCGAACGAGAAGTTTGCCCACAAGCTGGATTTCCTCGACCGGCTGGGCCCCGGCTACAAGAAGCTGAAGAAGGGCGTACCGCGCATCCTCGTGGGCGACCTCAACGTGGCGCCGCACGAAAACGATGTCTGGTCGCACAAGCAACTCCTCGGCATTGTCTCGCATACGCCAGAAGAAACGGAGCGGCTCGAATCTGCGCGAAAATCGGCTGGATTCGCCGATATTGGCCGGTTAGCCGTGCCTGACGATCAAAAGCTCTACACATGGTGGAGCTATCGAGCGGCCGATTGGGCAGCAGCGAACAAGGGCCGCCGGCTCGATCACATATGGTCGAACAAGGAAGCGCTCGTCGACACGAAGGTTGACAGCTTCAGGGTGCATCTCGCCTGGCGTGGCGGCTGGAAACCGTCCGACCACGCACCGATCAGTGTTCAGGTCAGCGTCTGAGCCTCCTATCCCGGGAGTTGACAGATTCAAGTGGGTACCAGAAGTTCCGATCACCCATACGGTCGGTCGGGAACGACATTGATGCTGCAACGACGCGTTTCCTGCTTGTTGATCATCTTGGCCATGGTCTCCGGATCGGCCGGTGCGGAGACCTTTCAGGCCAGGTGCAAGATTGACCGTACGATCGACATGAGCGTCTCGCCTCAGAAGGTGGAGCAGCAACCGGAGAGTATCCGGGCGCGCCCCGAGTTCGATTGGGTTTTCGCGTATGATCTTGAACTCGGCAGACTGTGCCAGGTCGCTTCAGAGGGCATCTGCCTGATGACATCAGACGATGTTACCGCCAATCCAGCCGGGGACATCAAGGGCACCACGACCGCCTTTTCGTCGGGAGAAATCGGCAACCTTATCCTATCGCCGTCACGCGGAAACTGGGCCTTCCAGTCGAAACTGAAGCAAACCTTGGGCAAGGCGGGCGATTGCACCGTCACTCTGGCAGACCGGCAACAGGTGGCGCTACTTTTCCGCGATCCAACCCAAGATATCGACCTGCTTTGCGCGGGCCGCCTGAGCACCGAGGCGCAGATTCTTCAGTCACTCGGCCGTCACCCGACGGGCGGAGAGACGTACAAGGCCGAAAAGCTCTCGCAGGCCCAGAACACCATGGCCATTGCTGTCTCACTGCTCGACCGCACAGGCAACCGGGGATACGGCCGCGACGAATCCCTTCTGGCTGCCCAGACGGAATCACAGACGTACGCGCAGCGAAGCGATGCCGAGCGCCAGAGAGACTTTGCCGAGTGCGAGGCACACCTTCAGCAGTTGAGCCGATAAGGCCGATCAGCTGGGCCCCCGCCGAGTCACACTGAAGCGTTCGAGCCCGCTCGGTCAGACTGCTGCGCCGCCCCACGCCTCCCCTGCGCGTACAAACCGAAAAATCATACCTGCAACCGGTAGCCGCCGGGATCGGTCATCAGCAGGCGGGCGTTGCCGGGGTCGGGCTCGACCTTCTGGCGGAGGCGGTAGATGTGGGTTTCCAGCGTGTGAGTGGTGACGGCGGCGTTGTAGCCCCAGACTTCAGACAGCAGGATCTCGCGAGCGACGGCTTTGCCGCCGGCGCGGTAGAGGTATTTCAGGATCTCGGTTTCCTTTTCGGTGAGCCGGATCCGTTTGCCTTCCTTGGTGCGCAGCGTCTTGGTTGAGGGACGGAACTCGTAGGGGCCGATCTCGAAGGTCGCATCTTCCGTCTGCTCGAAGCTGCGCAGCTGGGCGCGGACGCGGGCGAGCAGAACCGAGAAGGTGAAGGGTTTCGCGACATAATCATTGGCGCCTGCATCGAGTCCCGCGACCGTATCGGCCTCGCCGATGCGCCCGGTCAGCATGATGATCGGCGCGCGGACGCCGCCAGCGCGCAGGCGGCGGCAGGTTTCGATGCCGTTGATGCCGGGCATGTCGACGTCCAGCACGATGACATCGACCCGCTGAGCGGCGGCAAGCGTCAAAGCCTCCTCTCCGGTTCCCGCGCTTGTGGTCTGGAAGCCGTCGCTGAGCTCGAACTGTTCGGCGAGCGTGTCGCGGAAATCGGCCTCGTCATCGACGATGAGAATGTGTTTCTTGGCCGTCATCACGAAAATCCTTGAATGCCCTCATGGGCTTAGCCCCTGCCGCCCCTTGGCGCCGGGTCTGGCCGGCTGCATAGTTCGGGGCGTCATCCGACGCCAATAACAATCCCGGGAGCCGAGACTGGCAAGCCAATTTACTGTCTTCGCGGAGGGGCGTTTTGAAGGCGAAGGGCTCACTTTTCGCTGCGCCTTGGGAAAAGGCGGTCTGAAATCAGCCGGAGACAAGCGCGAAGGCGACGGCGCCTCGCCGATCGGCGCCTGGCCTGTGCGGCGCGTTTACTACCGGCCCGACAAGGGCCCCGCGCCGGAAACCGGGCTGCCGGTGATCGCGCTGAAGCCAGGCGACGGCTGGTGCGATGATCCGGGCGAGGCCTTCTACAACAGGCTGGTGCCACTTCCCTGCCCCGGCAGCCATGAACGTTTGTGGCGCGAGGATGGGCTCTACGATCTGGTCGCCGAGCTGGGATTCAATGACGATCCGGTCAACGCAGGCAAAGGCAGCGCGATTTTCCTGCATGTCGCCCGGCCTGGCTATCTGCCAACCGAAGGGTGCGTGGCGCTGGCCGAGGCGGACCTGCGCGAGGTGCTGAAGCGGCTCGGCGGCGGTTCCGTGATCGAGATTCGGGTCTAGGCGCGTTCGCCAAACAAAGCCGAGCCGACGCGGACATGGGTTGCGCCGAAGCGCGCAGCGAGCGTGTAGTCGCTACTCATGCCCATAGAGAGGGACTTGAGGCCTGCCCTGCGGGCGAGTTCGGCGAGCAGCGCAAAGTGTGGTCCGGCGGGTTCACCCACAGGCGGGATGCACATCAGGCCTTCGATCTCGAGCCCTTTTCCCGCTGCATATTCGAGAAGCGCCGGGAGGTCCGCTGGCGAGACGCCGGCTTTCTGCGGCTCTTCGCCGGTATTCACCTGCACCATCAGGCGCAGGCGGCGGCCGGTCTTCTGCATGGCGGCGGCCAGCGCGTCGGCGAGTTTCGGACGGTCGAGGGTCTGGATCAAGTCGAACAGGCGGACAGCATCTTCGGCCTTGTTCGTCTGGAGCGGGCCGATCAGGTGGAGTTCAAGATCCGGGTAATTGCCGCGCTTGCCTTCCCAGTGGGCCATGGCTTCCTGGACGCGGTTCTCACCGAACACGCGGTGGCCGGTGGCGAGCATTTCGGTAAGAGCCGCCTCAGGCTGTGTCTTCGACACAGCGACCAGAACGGGCGGTGGCGTCGCCGCCGCAGCCAGTTCTGCGAGGATGGTTTCCCGGCGTTGGGAAATCGAAGGTTCTGCCGTATCGCTCATAACGATGAGCGTAGAACCCCAAAGCCGGGCGCGGCGCAAGCTGGTCGCCGCTGCGCGCGCTAGTGCGCGGACGTTTGCAGCGTGCGGCGCGAGCGGCTTGACCCCTGCCCTGTTCGTGACGGATCCGGCGCGGACGCCGGCGCCGGAAACCATCGCCGCCCGCCTGCCGCGGGGGTTTGGCGTGGTTTACCGCCATTTCGGGGCGGCGGACCGGGGAGTGGTTGCGCGGCGTCTCGCCGGTATATGCAGGGCACGGAGGTTGGTGTTGCTGGTTGCAGCGGACCCTGCACTGGCGTTGCAGGTGGATGCGGACGGCGTGCACTGGCCTTTCCGCCTGAGGGGTCAGGCGCGGCGGTGGCGCAGCCGGTTCCGGCTACAAACCCTGAGCGCGCATTCGGGCCGGGAACTAAGGGCAGCGGCGGGGTTTCCGGTGGACGCCGTACTGCTGTCGACCGTGTTTGCATCCGGCAGCCCTAGCGCAGGCCCCGGGATGGGCGCGCTCAGGTTTGCGAAGCTGGCGGCGCCGGCGGCCAAACCGGTTTATGCGCTTGGCGGACTGACGGCGCAGACGGCCTGTAAGGTTGGGAGATCTGGGGGATTTGCAGCTGTCGAGGGTATGACCGTATTCGGTCCGGAAATCAGAACTTGAAGGCCGATTTCAACCGGATACCGGCTTCGACATCCTGATTTTCCCAACGGGCGGAATCGTTCAGCTCGTTGAGTTCGTCGGCGCGGATGCTGACTTCGCCGCCGACCGAGAAGCGGGGCGTGATCTTGAACGTGGCGCCGGCCTGCACTTCCTCGCGCGGAAGCGGGGACGCGCCAGGGCGGGTAAACTTGTCGAGGCTGAGTTCCCAGCGCGAGTCGCCGCCGAGGCGCATCGAGAAGTCCTGCGACGGCTCTGCCTGCCATTGCGGACGATTTTCGGCCGGCTTGGCCTCCGAGAACTGGCGATACCATTCGGCGCGGGCCGCGTTGGTTTCCGACAGGGTCGGGGCTTCGATACGGATGGCTTCGTCTTCGGCGCGCACCTGTGCGACCGCCGGCGCGGCAAAGGCCGCGGCAGCGAAGGCAAATGAGAGGGCGAACCGGGTGTGCATGTCCAAACTTCCTGAACATTCGGAATAGTGTTCGCAGGCCCTTAATGGAAGATTAACATTCTGAAACCGGTGGGGTTTTACCGGGACAGTGTGATTTCGATCACAATTCCATCCGTCCGGTCGCGCAGGGAGGGCGGTGCCGGGAGGGCATTTCCCGTGTACCGTGTGTCAAGCCAGCGCCATCCACCCGCGACACGAACATTTTTCCCGAAACTGCGCGCGAGCGAGATGCCCACGGTTTCCGATTCGGCGCCAAGGGCCTCGTCTTCGGCGTTTGCGATTTCCAGGCCGGTATCGAGATCACCGAAGGTCATGCGCAAAGCGGCCGACAGGGCCGAATAGTCTGAGCCAGCCAGCGCAAAGCCATTGTTGCTGCTGAGGTAGCTGGCGCCCAGCGCGCCCCAGGAGAATTCCACAGAACCGCCCGTTGACCAGGTTTCGACCTTGTCGAAGGCAGCGGGTGCGGCAGCATAGGAAGCGTCGGCCTGGCTATAGGCGGCGGCGGCGCGAAGGCGCACGCCGCTGCGGGGCAACCGGCGTGTGACGCTGAGGGCGGCTTCGACGGCGTTTTCGATGTCCGGACGGGCAGGGCCGCCGACGGGATCTCGGTCCAGCCCGCCCGCATTGGCCTCGGGCGTGACCGATACGCCGGCTCGCACTCCGAGGATCCGGGGGGTGGCATAGCTGACTTTGAGGGATGGCCCTGTGAGGTCATGATCCGTGCGGGCGAGCGCCTGACCTGACGGATCGAGCGCAGGATTGGCGAGGCCGGAATGGCGAAACAGAGAGGGCGCGCCTTCGAAGAAGCGGGCAGCAACGCCGTCATCGAGGCCCAACCGGGCTTCGCCGTAGCCGCCGTCAATATAAATGTAGCCGGTCTCGAGCCGTCCGCGGGGGCCTGCATCGAGGGCGGACGGGCCACGGGCGAGCCCGCTGAACGTTCCAGCCGGACCCTGGGCAGGATCTGCCGGGCCGATGTTTCCCGAGAATCCAGGCCGAGCTGGATGATCCATGTCGACGCCGCCGGACAGGCGCAGGCCGATTTCGGCGCCGTTCTGGAGAACATAGTTCGCGCCGAAGCCGCCGCGGAGGGTGTAGAGGACGGATTCGTCACTGTCCGGGGCGAGCACGATGGCGGCCTCTGCACTGGCTTCGGTTTCGATGCCGCCTTCATCATCCCAGACATCCTGCGCGGTGGCGGCGCCGCCCGTTGCGGCGAGCGCGAAGACAAGACTGGTAAGATAGCGGCGCATCGGGGGGGCTCTCTCACGAAGTTAGTGCTTGAAGTCTCTGGCACGAACCAAGCGCAGAACGAGACTGGCGAGGCCATGACCCCCTTGTTATACACGCGGCGTGAACAAGGTCTTGCACGCGGGAACAGTATGATGATGAAGCCGACACTTGCCGCCGCCTTTGCCGCGATGATCGCCGTTTCCGGTTGCCAGCTGGGCGGATCCAAATCTGCCGCTGCTGCTGCGCCCCAATCGGTCGCCGCCGTGAACCCGTATCTCTGGCGCGCCACGCTCGACACGCTCGCCCCCCTGCCCCTGCAAAGCGCCGACGCGTTGGGCGGCCTGGTCATCTATGACTGGAAAAGCTTCGAAGAGGCCCCGGCCGAGCGGATCAAGGCGACCGTCTATATCCTCGACTCGCGTCTGCGCGCCGATGGCGTCAAGGTCAGCGTCTACCGTCAGGTCAACACGGACGGCACCTGGACCGATGCCGGCGTTGACAACGAGACGGGTCAGCAACTCGAGAACAAGATTCTTGAGCGGGCCCGGCTTCTTAAGGCATCCGAGATCGGCTAAAGCGCCGGACTTCGACTTTATCTCTGATGTCTTGAAGGGAGCCCCCAATGGCAACCCGGTATGATCCGCAGGCTGCGGAGCCCCAGTGGCGTGATGCCTGGGCCGCCGCCGACCTGTTCCGCGCGAAGTCTCCCAGCGAAGCGCCGGGAGCTCCGAAGGCGTATGTCCTCGAGATGTTCCCCTATCCGTCGGGGCGGCTGCACATGGGCCATGTGCGCAACTACGCGATGGGCGATGTCGTTGCCCGCCACCGCCGCGCCAAGGGCTACAACGTTCTGCACCCGATGGGCTGGGACGCGTTTGGCCTGCCGGCCGAGAACGCCGCGATGGAGCGCGGCATTGCGCCGGGCAAGTGGACCTACGCGAACATCGACGCGATGCGCGCGCAGTTCAAGAAGCTCGGCCTGTCGCTGGACTGGAGCCGTGAGTTCGCGACCTGCGATCCTGAATACTATGGCACGCAGCAAGCCCTGTTCCTGAAGCTGCTGGAAAAAGGCCTCGTCTATCGCAAGGCCTCGAAAGTGAACTGGGACCCGGTCGACAATACCGTGCTCGCCAACGAACAGGTGATCGACGGACGCGGCTGGCGTTCGGGCGCCCTCGTCGAGCAGCGCGAGCTGACGCAATGGTTCTTCCGAATCACAGCGTATGCGGATGATCTGCTCACGGAAGTCCAGAAGCTCGAGCGCTGGCCGGAGAAGGTGCGCACGATGCAGGCGAACTGGATCGGGCGCTCGGAAGGCGCGCTGGTCTGGTGGGACATTGCCGAAGTTCCGGCGTTTTTGGCAACGGCAGGCACAGAGAGCGGGCCGAACCATGCGACTGACCCGATCGAAGTCTACACGACGCGGCCTGACACGCTGTTCGGCGCAAGCTTCATTGCCCTGGCTCCCGACCATCCGCTGACCCGCACGATTGCGGCTGAGCGGCCGGATGTGGCGGCCTTCATCGCCGAGGCCTCGCGCATCGGGACTTCCGAAGAAGCGATCGAGAAGGCGCCGAAGCTCGGCATCGATCTGGGTGTGCGGGTGCGCCATCCCTTTGACGACACATGCACACTGCCGGTCTGGTCGGCGAACTTCGTGCTGTCGAGCTATGGCAGCGGCGCGATCTTCGGCTGCCCGGCCCATGACCAGCGCGACCTCGATTTCGCGCGCAAGTTCGGCCTGCCGGTAACGCCGGTGGTGCTGCCGCCCGACACCGCGCCGGAAGATTTCCGCGTCGACGACAAGGCCTATACAGGGCCGGGCCGCATCTTCAATTCGGCTTTCCTCGACGGGCTGGCTGTCGACGAAGCCAAGCGGCTCGCGATCTCCAAGCTGGAAGCGTCAAAGCATGGTCAGGGTACGGTCAATTACCGCCTGCGCGACTGGGGCTTCTCGCGCCAGCGCTATTGGGGTTGCCCGATCCCGATCATCTATTGTGAGGTATGCGGCGTAGTGCCGGTGCCGGCCAAGATGCTGCCGGTGCGCCTGCCGGAGGATGTGACCTTCGACAAGCCGGGCAATCCGCTGGACCATCACCCGACCTGGAAGCACGTGAATTGCCCCACCTGCGGAAACCCTGCGCGCCGCGAGACTGACACGCTGGACACGTTCGTCGACAGCTCCTGGTACTATGCCCGCTTCGCCTCGGTCAGCGATCCGGCCGAGCGCGCCTACTGGCTGCCGGTCGATCAGTATATCGGCGGCGTCGAACATGCCGTGCTGCACCTTCTCTATTCGCGCTCCTTCGCGCGGGCGATGCGCGATTGCGGCGAACTGGACCTGCCTTCCGGCGAGCCGTTCGCGGGCCTGTTCACACAAGGCATGGTGACGCACGAGACCTATCGCGCGGCCGATGGGCGTTGGCTGGAGCCGGGCATGGTCGAGAAACGCGGCAATCACTGGGTCGAGATCGCAACCGGCGATACCGTCGAGGCCGGTGCAATCGAGAAGATGTCGAAGTCGAAGAAGAACACGGTCGACCCCGATGCAATCGTCGCCACCTATGGTGCAGATGTTGCGCGCTGGTTCGTGCTCTCAGACTCGCCGCCGGAGCGGGATGTCGAGTGGACACAGTCCGGAGTCGAAGGATCGGCCCGGTTTGCTCAGCGCATCTGGAGCCTCGCGGACAATTTGCCCGAAGCCCCCTTCCCTGCCCCGGGCGAGGACGCCGCCTCCGTCGACTTGCGCCGGGCGAGCCACCGCGCCGCAAAGGCCATCGACAAGGCTATCGATGAGTTCCGGTTCAACTCGGCGATCGCGACCATCCATGAATGGGTGAACGTGCTGAAGAAGGCCGAAGCTTCCGCCGAACTCGCCGGTGCGCGCGCCGAGGCTGTCTCGATGCTGGCGCGGTGCATGACGCCGTTCATGCCGCACCTCGCCGAGAGCGTTTGGCAACGAATCGGCGGCGCAGGCTTCGTGTCGGCCGCGGCCTGGCCGGAGCCGGACCCGGCCCTGATCACCGAGGACACCGTGACCCTCGCGGTTCAGGTGAACGGCAGGCGCCGGGGGGAAATCACCGTTCCGAAGGATCTCGGCAATGACGCAGTCGAGGCAGCTGCGCGGGCCTTGCCGGAAGTGGCGGCGTTCATCGACGGCAAGGACGTGAAGAAAACGATTGTCGTGCCCGGACGCATCGTGAATATCGTGGTGGCATGAAACGCCTCGCTGCCGTCCTCGTTTTCGCCAGCCTTGCGGCGCCGCTCGGCGCTTGCGGGTTTCAGCCGGTCTATGCGCCTGTTGACGGCAAGCTTGCCGAAAGCGGACTGATCGATATCGAGCCGATTGACGGGCGCGCGGGCCATATGCTGCGACAGGCGCTGTTGCAGGAGCTGGCACTCGGCGTGCCCGGGCTTACCGAGCCGGTAACGCTCACCATCGACCTCGATGACCGGCTCTCCCGCCTCGCTTTCCAGCCCGATGGCGCCGCCTCCCGCTCCAGCGTTCTCGCCACAGGCAGCTATCAACTGACGGGCGGCACGGTGAACGTGCGCGGCAGCGCCGATGTCGAGACCGGGTTTCTTGTGCCGGATTCGCCGTTTGGTGACATTGCCGCCCAGACGAGCGCCTCCGACCGGGCCATGCGCCTGCTCGCCAAGCGTATCGCCGACGATATACGCCTCCAGTTCGCGGCCAAGTAATGCTGCTTAAGGGCAAGCAGGCGGAAAGTTTCGCCCGGCGCCCCGGAGACGATGTCTGGGCGGTGCTTGCCTTTTCCGAGGATGAAGGGCTTGCGTCAGATGCTGTGCAAGCTGCGCTGGCGGCTTGGGGCGGGAAGACGCCGCTCGATGTGACCGTTCTCGATGATGATGCGATCCGCAAGGATCCGTCGCTTCTGTTCGATGCGCTCGAGGCGGTGTCCCTGCTTGGAGACAAACGGGCGGTGCGCGTGCGCACCACCGGCGACAAGATCGCAGCCTTGCTGATCGAGGCCATCGAAACGGGCGACGCTTCGCCAGGACGATATGCGGCGAAGCTGGTAATCGAGACCGGCGGTCTTCAAGCGAAGTCCAAATTGCGGGCGGCCGCCGAAAAAGCATCGCGGACTGCCTGCCTCCAGCTGTTTGCCGAAGAGGCCGGTGATATTGGCGAACGGGTCCGCGCGGCCTTGATGGCTGAAGGCGCGGTGATTGAAGACGATGCACTCACCCTCTTCACCGGAGACCTGCCCGGGCACCGGGCAATCGCCAATGCCGAGATCGAGAAGCTGGCGCTCTATGCACGGGGGCTCGGCCGGGCGGTTTCGGTTGCGGACATCCGCGCGCTGACCGCCACCGATCTCAGCCAGGACATGAGCGGCGTTTTGCTGGCGGCGTTGGACGGCCGGCCGGCGGATGCGCACAATGCGCTCGACCGGCTCAACGAGGCCGGGACGAGCCCGATCTCGATTCTGCGCTCGCTTCAGATGGAAACCCTCCGGATGCTGAGCGCACATGAAAAGGTGGCGGCCGGCGATGCCAATCCGGGCCGCAGCCTGCGGCCACCGGTCTGGCAAAATGAATGGCCGACCTTCCGTAGCCGGATGAACACCTGGTCACCGAAGCGCCTGATGCGGATCATGGAGCGCATTCATGATGCCGAGCGTCAGGCGAAGTTAGCCGGGCCCTCGGCAGAACCGATTGTCCGCCTACTGATTAATGATCTGGTAAGGGTTGCCGAAGCCGCCCGCTGACGGGTCAGGGCTTGCGCTTCGCGGTGAGCCGTTTGCACACTTCGTCGAGCTGTTCGAGATCGCGGTACTTGATGCGGATCTCGCCCCCTTCCCGGCCATGTCGGATGTCGACAATGAGGCCGAGTTCGCGGCTGATATCCGCTTCCAGGGCTTCAGTATCGACGTCCTTCTCGATGGCCGGCTTGGGCGGCATCGACTTGGTCTCGAAAGGCACGGCGTCGCGCGAGTCGCGGGCGCGCGCTTCGACATCCCGGACGCTGAGACCCTTCTCGATGGCGAGGTCGATCAACGCTTCGGGATTGGCGCCGCCAAGCGCGGCACGCGCATGACCAGCCGAGATCCGTCCGGCGCGAACATGCACACGGGCCGCTTCCGGCAATTGCAGGAGGCGAAGCGTGTTGGTGATGTGCGCCCGGCTTTTTCCAACGCTGGTGGCAAGGCTCTCCTGGGTCCGGCCGAAGCGCTTGATCAGCGCCTCATAAGCTTCGGCCTCGTCGATCGGATTTAGATCGGCGCGCTGGACGTTCTCGATGATGCCGAACTCGAGCAGGGCGAGTTCATCGACCTCGCGCACGACGGCTGGTATGTGCGTCATCCCCGCCATGCGAGCCGCGCGCCAGCGACGCTCGCCGGCGATGATCTGGTACTTGCCTGTCTCTTTCGGATCGGGGCGAACGAGGATCGCCTGTAAGACACCCTTCGTCTTCAGCGACTCGGCAAGCTCGCGCAGTTCGCCCTCGTCAAAGCTTCGACGCGGCTGGGCCGGGTTGCGGCGGATCAGGTCGAGCGCGATCTCGTTTGGCTTTTCCGTTGGCGGTAGCTCCGGGGCCGGAACAGCGGCAGCAGGCGTGCGAACGCCCATGGCCTCGACTTCGCCGATCAAGGCCGAAAGGCCGCGGCCGAGCCGCGAGGCGCGGCGGCCATCATCCTGAGGATCAATGCTCATGCGACCCTCGCTTTCTCACGCTGGAGGACCTCCGACGCGAGACGGATATAGGCCTCGCTTCCGGGACACCGGTAATCATAAAGCAGCGCCGGTTTGCCAAACGAGGGCGCCTCGGACAGGCGCACATTGCGCGGGATGACGGTGTTGTAGACTTTCGATCCGAAGAAGGAGCGCACCTCGTTTGCCACCTGGTCGGACAGCGAGTTGCGCCGGTCATACATGGTGAGCACGACGCCCTGGATTTCGAGCGTCGGGTTGAGGCCGGAGCGAACCACCTCAACGGTGCGCAGCAGCTGGGAGAGACCTTCGAGCGCGAGGAACTCGCACTGGAGCGGCACCAGCAGCGCATCCGCGGCGGTCATGGCATTGACCGTGAGCGCTGACAGGGATGGCGGGCAATCGATCAGCACATAGTCATACTTCACGAGGTCGCCGGCCTCGGCGCGGGCGATATAGGTCTGGAGCGCTTCCTTCAGGCGGTAGGACCGGTGAGCGTCGCCGGCCAGTTCGGTCTCGACGCCGGACAGGTTCTCATCGCCGGGAACGATATCGAGGCGCGGAACGATAGTGGACAGCACGGCTTCCTCGAGCGGGATCCGGTCTACAACGAGATCGTAGGACGTGCGCAGGCGTTCCGCTCGCGAGATGCCGAGACCGGTCGAGGCGTTACCTTGGGCATCGAAATCGACGATCAGGACGCGGCGACCGACCGCCGCCAGCGCGGTGCCAAGGTTGATCGACGTGGTCGTTTTGCCGACTCCGCCCTTCTGGTTCACGACAGCAAATATTCTAGGCCTGGCCATGGCGTCTCGCAGCCTCCCGCACAATCAAGATTACCCCGGACCCACCACTGCGACTTGGAATCGCTTGATACGCGAAATTCCACCTTTGCTGCGCCGCCGTCAATTCATCTTTCCAGCGTTCGCCTTTTGGGAAGACGCCTGTTGCCCCTTTGCACAGCCAGGGCGCGGCATAATCCAGAAGCTCCGGAAGCGGGGCAAATGCCCGCGCCGTGACGCAGGACGCGGCAATCGGGGGCGCCGCCTCGACGCGGCCCTGATGGACCTCGGCCGGCAAATCGGCCGCTTCGATAGCCGCGCGCAGGAAGGCACATTTCTTTCCGACGCTCTCGATCATGGTCACATGACCCGCCGGGCGGGCCGCCGCGAGAATCAATCCGGGGAACCCGGCGCCCGATCCGAGATCAACCACGCGGGCCGTGTCCGGGATACGGTCAAGGAGCTGGACCGAATCGCCGACATGCCGCGTCCAGATCTGGGGCCACTCCTTGGGGCCGATCAGATTGCTGCGCGTCCGCCACGCGTCGAGGGTCGCGATGATAATGTCGAGCTTGGCCAATGTTTCACGTGAAACATCATGGGCGGCCAGAAAGGCCGCGCGGTCGTCCGTGTCTGTCATGTGTGGTTCCGCCCGGATTTACCCTGTTCGACGGACGCGTTTCACGTGACCGAGCAGCGCCGTCAAGGCACCGGGTGTCACACCTTCGATGCGGGCCGCCTGGCCGAGGGTGATCGGCCGGACGGCTTTGAGCTTGGAGCGGACCTCGTTCGACAGGCCGCCGATGGCGTCATAGTCGAGGTTGCCCGGAAGGGTCAGGGACTCGTCGCGGCGAAGCGCGGCGACATCCTCGGACTGGCGATCGAGATAGGCAGCATAGAGGGCTTCGATCTCGATCTGCCCGCCGATGTCGTCCGGGATCGACTCAAGCTCCGGCCAGACGGCGCGAAGGTGCGCGAACGTGATGTCCTTGTAAGCGAGATACTCCCAGGCCGACCGTACCCGGCCATCCTGGTTGATCACCCAACCGGCCTTGGCGGCCGCCGCGGGAGAAAGCGTAAGAGCCTTGAGTGCGGAACGGGCTTCTTCAAGCTCGCGATGTTTCACGTGAAACATCGCCGCGCGCTCGGTGCCCACCACACCAGCTTCGATGCCTCGCGGTGTAAGACGCTGGTCGGCATTGTCGGCCCGGAGCGCGAGACGGTACTCGGCGCGGGAGGTGAACATGCGATAGGGCTCGGTCACGCCCCGGGTGACGAGGTCGTCGATCAAGACCCCGATATAGGCTTCGGCCCTGTCGAAGATGATGGGGTCCTTGCCGGCGGCGGCCCGGGCGGCGTTGAGGCCAGCCATCAGCCCCTGGGCGCCGGCTTCTTCGTATCCGGTCGTGCCGTTGATCTGGCCGGCGAGGTAAAGACCGGTAAGTGTCTTCACCTCGAGCGCAGGCGACAGCGCGCGCGGGTCCACATAATCATACTCGATGGCATAGGCGTGCTGGAGGATGACAACATCCTCGAGACCCGGAATGGTCCGGATGAACTGGTCCTGGATCTCTTCCGGAAGTGAGGTCGAGATGCCGTTCGGATAGACGGTGTGATCGTCGAGGCCTTCGGGCTCGAGGAATATCTGGTGGCGATCCCGGTCAGCGAAGCGGTGGACCTTGTCTTCGATCGAGGGGCAATAACGCGGACCGCGTCCGGCGATGGCACCCGAATAAACCGCCGACTGGGTGATGTTCGCATCGATGATCGCGTGGGTCTCGGGCGTGGTCCAGGTGATGCCACAGGCGACCTGGGGCACTTCGATCTGGCCGGTCAGGAAGCTGAACGGGATCGGCTGGTCATCGGCGGGTTGCATCTCGAGACGGTCCCAATGGATCGTCCGCCCATCCAGCCGTGCAGGGGTGCCGGTCTTGAGTCGGCCCATCGGGAGGCCGAGCGCATAGAGCCGGTCCGTCAATCCGATGGCTGGTGCCTCGCCGACCCGGCCAGCGGGGATGCGCTTTGCCCCAATATGGATCACGCCCTTCAGGAAGGTGCCGGTCGTGATGACGACTTTCGAGGCGCGGTAGACCGACCCGGTAAGGCCCACAATGCCGGCGACGTGTCCATCCTCGACGATCAAGTCCTCGGCGCCGTCTTCGATGATGGTCAGGTTCGGATAGGCGCCGAGTTCGGTCTGCATAGCCTGGCGGTAAAGCTTGCGGTCGATCTGGGCACGGGGGCCCCACACGGCCGGACCCTTGGAGCGGTTGAGCATCCGGAACTGGATGCCGGCCTTGTCCGACATCCGTCCCATCACGCCGTCGAGCGCATCGATCTCGCGGACAAGGTGGCCCTTGCCGAGACCACCAATCGCCGGATTGCAACTCATCTCGCCGATGGTCGCGCGCTTGTGTGTGACGAGTACAGTACGTGCACCGAAGCGGGCAGACGCGGCCGCGGCTTCGCAGCCGGCATGCCCGCCGCCGATTACGATCACATCAAAGTCGGCCGCTTGCGGCATTAACCATCTCTTAAGGTTGGGGGTCCGGGCGGGTATATAACGCCGGGGGAGGGGATTCCCTAGAGCCTATTTCCCGATGCAGAAGCGGGAGAAGACGGCGCCGAGAACATCCTCGACCCCGATCTCGCCGATGATCGCCTGCATCTCGCGGATGGCAAGACGGAGGTCTTCCGCCACGAGTTCGAACCCGAGCTGGCCGTCGAGGGCGGTGCGCGCTGACGCCAGGGCGGCGAGGCCGCGGGTCAGTTTTTCGCGGTGCCGGGCGCGGGTGATGACCGGCGCTTCGACTGACGCAGCGAGCACGGAGATCGTGTGCGCGAGTCCGCGTTCGAGAATATCGATGCCATAGCCGTCATTGGCGCCGATCAGATAGTCGTACCGGGGAAGGTTATTGCGATCCGCCAGGTCCCGCTTGTTGGCAACGATTATTCCCTTCGGTGGCGGGAAGGGGAGGGGCATGGGGGGAGGGGAGGGATTGGGTGACATGTCCGATGCGTCGATCACCATCAGACACAAATCGGCATCCTCCGCCGTCATCCTGGCACGGCGGATTCCTTCCGCCTCGATTTCGTCATCGGTGTCCCTGAGACCCGCCGTGTCCGCAATCCATACGACCTGGCCGCCGAGCACTCTGCGGATCTCGATCACGTCGCGAGTGGTGCCCGGACGCGACGTGACGATGGCGGCGTCGCGTCCGGCGAGCCGATTGAGGAGTGTAGACTTGCCAACATTCGGCGCGCCGATGATCGCGATGCGAAACCCGTCCCGGATGCGTTCGCCGATCCCGCCATCGCCGAGGGCGGCTTCGACTTCGGTCATCAACTGACTGACTTTGGCATGGACCGGGGAGGCAGCGTCGGAGGCGACATCACCCTCATCCGGAAAATCGATCATCACCTCGACGAGGGCGAGAAGGCCCATCAGCTCGTCACGCCACCCGGCATAGGTTTCGGACAAGCCGCCGGAGAGCTGGCGAAGAGCCTGGCCTTTCTGAGCAATGGTCTCGGCCTCGATGAGATCGGCCACGCCTTCCGCTTGGGTGAGGTTAAGCTTGCCCGCCTCGAAAGCGCGCCTCGTAAACTCCCCCGGCTCGGCAAGTCGCACGCCGTCAATCGCGGTCAAGGCGCCGAGCGCATGACCGACGACGGCCGGCCCGCCATGAAGGAACAGTTCGAGTGTGTCTTCCCCGGTGTAGGAATTGGGGGCCGGAAAGAAGAGTGCGATGCCCTCATCGATGAGGCTGCCAGCCTGGTCGACGAGTTTCGTGAGCGTGCCGCGCCGGGCAGGGGGGAGGCCGCCGGAAAGGAGAAGCGCGCCGATCTCGTAGACCGCGGGTCCCGAAATCCTGACGACCGCAATCGCGGAGGGCAGGGGCCCTGAGGCGAGGGCGCAGATTGTATCTTGCGCACCCATCGGCAGGCGCGTCCTAGTTCTTCATCGCTTCGAAGAACTCGTCGTTGGTCTTCGTCTGGCGCAGCTTGTCGATCAGGAAGTCGATCGCGTCCGATGTTCCCATCGGGCCCAGGATGCGGCGAAGGATGTAGATCTTCGAGAGCTGGTCCTGCGGCGTGATGAGCTCTTCTTTCCGCGTGCCGGACTTCATGATGTCGAGCGCCGGGAAGGTGCGCTTGTCGGCAATCTTCCGGTCGAGCACGACTTCGCAGTTACCTGTGCCCTTGAACTCTTCGAAGATGACTTCGTCCATCCGCGATCCGGTATCGATCAAGGCCGTCGCAACAATGGTCAGCGATCCGCCATTTTCCACATTCCGTGCGGCGCCAAAGAAGCGTTTCGGGCGTTGCAGGGCGTTGGCATCCACACCGCCGGTCAGCACCTTGCCCGAGGAAGGAACGGTCGTGTTGTAAGCGCGGCCAAGGCGTGTGATCGAGTCGAGCAGGATGACGACATCGCGCTTGTGCTCAACGAGGCGCTTGGCTTTCTCGATCACCATTTCGGCGACCTGGACGTGGCGCGTCGCCGGCTCGTCGAAGGTCGAGGCGACGACTTCACCCTTCACCGTCCGGCGCATGTCCGTCACTTCTTCAGGACGCTCATCGATGAGAAGGACGATCAGATAGCACTCGGGATGGTTCTCTTCGATTGCCGCTGCGATGTTCTGCATCAAGACGGTTTTACCGGTACGGGGCGGCGCAACGATGAGCGCGCGCTGGCCTTTGCCGATCGGGGCAACGATGTCGATGACCCGGCCGGAGCGATCCTTCTTAGTCGGATCGCGGCTTTCCATTTTCAGGCGGCGGTCCGGGTAAAGCGGCGTCAGGTTGTCGAAGTGGACTTTCTTGTTGGCCTTGTCCGGGTCTTCGAAGTTGATCTTGCTGACATCCGTCAGGGCAAAATATCGCTCGGAATCCTGCGGCGCGACGATCGGGCCTTCCACCGTGTCACCGGTTCGGATGTTCGCCTTCTTGAGCACTTCCGGACTGACATAGATGTCGTCAGGGCCGGGCAAGTAGTTCGATTCCGGGGAACGGAGGAAACCGAAGCCGTCGACCAGAACCTCGAGCACGCCTTGTCCTGTGATCTCGACTTCGCTGTCTGCGAGCTCTTTCAGGATTGCGAACAGCATATCCTGGGTTCGCATTGAGGATGCATTCTCGATCTCGAGCTCCTCAGCATAGGCGAGGAGTTCCTCAGGCGACTTTGCCTTGAGTTCGCGCAAAGTTACACTGGTGAGGTTGTCGAGTGTCGAGGAGGCCATAAAGAGCGGTCCGTATTCTGGATTTAGTCAGGGGAGTGCCGGTCAGGGGGAATAATGGGGCGCCGCAAGGATCGGGGCGCACCGGCATAAATCTGTTTCGCCAATTTGAAGCCTGCCGTCAAGCCAGAAACACGGCGGTTTCAGAAGGGGCGCACGATCACCAGAATGACCACGCCGATCATCAGGATGAAGGGCACTTCGTTGAGCATGCGCAAGGTGCGTGCTTCCACCGTCCCGCTGACCTTGTCGACCTTCTTGCCCAGGCCGATGAAGTAACCCTGCAGTCCGCTTATCCCCAGGACGAGCGCCAGCTTGGCGTGCATCCAGGGCTGGAGGATCAGTTGGCCCCCCCGCGACCAGTCCAGGTACAGCATCAGGATGCCGAGCACCCAGACAAGTACGAGACTTGGATTCAGGATGATGCGGAGCAGCCGGGCCGACGCATCCTTCATGGTCTCGAACAGCGGCTCACCGGGCCGGCTCGATAACTGGTGGATCTTGTAACGCGGATAGATCAGCAGTCCGGCCATCAGCGAAATCACAAACACGATGTGCGCCGACTTTACCCAGAGATAGATATCCAATGCCGCCCCCTCAGAGCGCAGGTTCGATAACGCGTTCGCCTGCTTTCTGATGTGTTACCGCATGCGGGCAGCCCGTCCAGTCCGAAGGGCAAAGCCGCCCGCCGGCGCAGGACCGGATTTCGGCTTTCATGCCCAGCGCGGCGAGTGTTTCTCCCACGAGCGTGCGGATGAAGCCCGGATGGACGCCCAGCGCCTCAACCCGAGTATAGCTCGCGGCGCCGTCAGCCTCCGCGATCTCGCGGTACTCTTCGCCAAGCTCGACGAGCGTTTCGATATGCTCCGAGACGAACGCGATCGGTGCGATCAGGATATGCTTTCCGGCTTTCGCGGCACGCTCGACTTCGGCTTCGGTCGCCGGCCCGATCCATTTCAACGGACCGACGCGTGACTGGTAGCATGGGATGACTTCCCAATGAGCCGGAACCCGGCCGGCAATCATTTCGCCGAGCGTTTCACACTGCCATTGATAGGGATCGCCGTCGCGGACAACGGCTTCCGGCAGACCGTGGGCAGAGAGCAGCAATGTCACCTGTTCGGGTTCGCCGGCGGCCTTGAAGCCTTGCATGATCCGGTCGACATGCGCTTCTACGAAGTTCTCCTCGAACGGATAACAGCAGACCGTGCGCGCCTTGCCTTTGAACGCGGCCTTCCAGGCCGTCAGCGAAGAGCCAGTCGTGGTCGTCGAGAATTGCGGATAGAGCGGCAGCAGCACGACTTCGTCCGCGCCCCAGGCCTTCACCTCAGCGGCGGCCTCTTCGGTGAACGGGTGCCAGTAACGCATGCCGATGAAGCACTTCACCGTGTCACCGGGTAGGGTTTTCGAGAGTTCGGCTTCAAGCGCCCGGGACTGGGCCTCCGTCTCACGCAGCAGGGGAGAGCCCCCGCCAGCATCCATCAACGCATAGTTCTTGATCACCGCTGGGGCCCGGGTGCGTGAGATGAGCCGCGCCAGGAACCAGCGCAGCGGAAGCGGCGCGCGGATGATCGCGGGATCGCGGAACAGGTTCTTCAGGAACGGCTGGACCGACGCGGGTTTGTCCGGACCGCCGAGATTGAACAATACAACGGCGATTCTGCGGGCCATGCGCGGATCTATCCCTTTCGAATCCGGTTCAGTACGCGCTCGACATGCGCAATCGGCGTCTCGGGGCGCACCCCGTGGCCGAGATTGAAGATATGGGGCCGACCCCGGTATGCGTCCAGAAGCTGGTCCACCCGTGCGTCAAGACGCGCACCACCTTCGATCAAGAGCAGCGGGTCGAGATGGCCCTGCACAGGAAAATTCGGGGGCAGGGAGGAATTGATGAAGCGCGGCAATGCAGCTGTATCGAGACCCACGCCGGTGACACCCGTGGCGGCCACATAGCCGGGCACCATCACTCCGGCCCCGCGCGGAAAGCCGATGATCGGAACGGTCACGCCCATACCCCGCAGCCGCGCAACCAGTTTCTTCGTCGGCGCGATGATCACTTCCTCGAAGATATTGTCCGGCAGACCCTCGGCCCAGCTGTCGAACAGCATCAGCGCATCGGCCCCAGCCTCGACCTGGCGCGCCAGATAATGCGCGGTTGCCTCGCCCACGAGATCCATCGCGGCAGCGAGATCGTCTGGGCGGCCATGGGCCCACCGCCAGGCCATCGACTTGTCCGTCTTGCCCCGGCCCTCGACGGCATAAAGCGTTACAGTCCAGGGCGAGCCGGCAAATCCGATCAGCGCGCAGGAGGATGGCAGCGCCGCCTTCACACGTGAAACAGTCTCGTAGACGGGCGACAGCTTGTCGGCGGCCGCCTGCGGTTTGACCCGGGCAAGATCAGCCGGTGTCTTGATCACTTCCACCAGAGGGCCTTCGCCTTTTTCGAAAGCGACACCCAGACCCATCGCATCGAGGATCAGTAGGATATCGGCGAATAGGATTGCCGCATCCATCCCGTACCGGCGGACCGGCTGAAGCGTCGCTTCGGCAGCAAGCGAGGGCGTGTAGCAGAAGTCGAGGAAATCACGCGCCTTCGAACGGGTCTCGAGGTATTCCGGCAAGTGACGGCCAGCTTGGCGCATCATCCAGACCGGGGGAGGGGAGGCCAGTTTGCCAGCCAGCACGTCCAGAAATTTTTTGCTGCCCTCAGCTGCCATATCCCAACCCCTTACCAACCCAATTCCAAACCAGCCCGTGAGGGCGCTTATGATTATGACCCCGGCGAATTTGCGGAGATTGTCCTTAGAGCGTCTTTGTCCACGAAAATCCACAGCCGAGTCACAAATGCGCCCGGGCATCTGTGCGAAAGGATTCTTCACGATTCTCAATGGTTAACGCAAGGTTAACGCCTCCGCCGGAGTCACAGGACGGAACAAGGCGGGACCAGCGCGGAGTCGAATTCCTCAAACTGTGGAACCAGTGTGAGTCCCTGTGGGGAAATCGCCAATCCACAGGCGAGTCACAACCCTTGTGCAAAGCGCGGCGCCCCGGCTAGAGAAACGCATGACCCGCCCGACCCGGCCCGCCATCTATTTCAACGTTCACCTCGTCTCGGATTCTACCGGCGAGACCCTGAACGCCGTCCAACGCGCAGCCTGCGCGCAGTTCGAGAACGTCCAGCCGCTCGAACACAACTATTACCTCGTCCGCTCGGAACGCCAGCTTGAGCGCGTCACCCGCGAGATCGAGGCGGCGCCCGGTGTGGTATGGTACACGATATCGGATGCAGCCCTTCGCGGGCGCCTCGAATCCTTCTGCCGTGAGCGGAGCATTCCCACGCTTCCGGTGCTCGACGCTTCGGTTGCGATGCTCGGGCGGCATCTCGGCGTCGCGCCGAACAACCGCGTCGCCGGCCAGCATGCGATGGACGAAGACTATTTCGAGCGGATGGAAGCGATCAACTTTACGCTTGCCCATGATGACGGCCAGAATGTCGACAGCCTTATCGGCGCTGATGTGATCCTGCTGGGCGTCAGCCGCACGTCGAAGACACCCACCTGCGTGTATCTCGCGAACAGAAAGGTCCGCGCCGGCAACATCCCGCTGGTGCCCGGCGCGCCGCTGCCGGATTTCCTCGAGAAACTAGCCGGCAAGGGACCCCTCGTCGTTGGCCTGAAGATCTCTGCGGAACGCCTCGTGCAGATCCGCCGCCAACGTCTGATTTCGCTGAACCAGGAAGAGGCCGGCGACTATGCGGATGAAGAAGCCGTGCGTGAGGAAATCACGCAGGCAAACCGCCTGTTCCAGCGCAACAACTGGAAAACGATCGATGTCTCGCGCCGCTCGGTCGAAGAAACCGCCGCCGCGATCCTGAACCTTCTCAACGAACGCCGGGCTGATTGATGGCGACCGCGGTGATCCTCGCCTCCGGGAGCGCCAGTCGGCGCGCGTTGCTCGCCGCCGCCGGTGTTGCTGCCGATGCCGTCTCGCCCAACGTGGACGAGGAAGCCTACCGTACGGCGATGCGCGCCGATGGGCTGCCGGTGCGCGACCAGGCGATGCAACTCGCCGAGATGAAAGCCCTCCGCGTCTCGCAATCGCGGACCGGACTGGTGATCGGCGGCGACCAGATGCTGGCGCTCGGTAACGAGGCCTTCGACAAACCCCGCGATCTGTCAGAGGCGAGGCGCCACCTTGAGCGCCTCTCGGGAAAATCACACACCCTCGAGACGGCCATCGTTGTCTGCGAGGATGGCCGCCCGGTCTGGCGCCACCTGGCCCGGCCGAAGCTGACGATGCGGACCTTGTCGCCTGAATTCATCGAGGAGTATACCGCGCGCTGCGGAAGCGCGCTCCTGACCACTGTCGGCGCCTACCAGCTGGAAGGCCTTGGCGCACAGCTTTTCACCCGTATCGAGGGGGACTATTTCTCGATCCTTGGCCTGCCGCTCTTGCCGCTGCTGGACTATCTCCGTACCCGGAAGGTCCTGATGCCATGAGAAGATTGCTCGGCGTTATCGGCGATCCGGTTGCCCACTCGCTCTCACCCTACATCCACAACCATTGGCTTCGACAAAACCAGGTGGATGCGGTCTATGCCGCGATGGAAGTGAAGGCGGGAGAGCTTCCGTCCGCGCTCGAGTCGCTTCTCGGCCACGGCGCCGTTGGCCTCAACGTCACGCTGCCGCACAAGGAAGAGGCCCTGCGCCTTGCCGCTCATGCAAGCGATACCGCGCGCCGCCTCGGCGCCGCCAATACGCTCATCCGCACGCCGGACGGAAAATGGCGCGCCGAAAATACCGACGCGCCCGGTTTCGCGCTGACACTCGAATACGGAGAGATCGCCGTCGAGGGTAAAGAGGTTTTCCTGCTCGGGGCAGGGGGCTCGGCCCGCGCGGTGGCCGATGTCCTGACGCGCCGCGGCGCAAGGCTTACTCTGTGTAACCGCACGATCGCGCGCGCCGAAAGTCTCGCCCTCGATCTTGCGCCCGCGGCCCGCATCCTCTCCCTCGATGACGGCCTCGCCCAACTTTCCCGGGCGAGCCTCGTGATCAACACGCTCAGCCTCGGTCATGGCGGCGGCGCGCTTACGCTGCCGGCCGCAGACGGCGCCATCTTCTATGACATCAGTTATGGAAAGGGTGCTGCGGCCGCGCTGGCCGAGGCGCGCCTCAAGGGCTGGCGCACGCTCGACGGGCTCGGCATGCTGGTCGCGCAGGCCGCGCTCAGCTTCGAGCACTGGTTCGGTGTCACGCCTGATCTTGCAGCCGCGCATGCGCGGGCCCGCGCCCTGCTGGAGGCCACCCTATGATCATCCTTGGACTGACGGGCTCGATTGGCATGGGAAAATCAGCAACGGCCAGCCTTTTCCGCGAAGCGGGCGTGCCGGTCTACGACGCAGACGCTGCCGTCCACGCGCTGTATGCCGAAGGCGGCGCTGCCGTCGCGCCTATCGAGGCGGCCTTTCCGGGCGTCGCTGAAGGCGGCGCCGTCGACCGCACGCGCCTGCGCACGAAAGTCCTCGACAATCCCGAGGCGATGAAGCTGCTCGAAGGCATTGTGCATCCGCTCGCCGGCGAGGCGCAGCTTGATTTCCGCCGCAAGGCCCACGCCGAGGGCGCTGCCTTTTCGGTGCTAGACATTCCGCTCCTGTTCGAGACCGGCGGCAACCGGCACTGCGATTTCACCCTCGTCGTAACGGCGCCAGCAGCCATCCAGCGCGAGCGCGTGCTGGCCCGGCCAGGCATGACGCCGGAAGCCTTCGAGTCCATCCTCGCCCGTCAGCTGCCGGACGCAGAAAAACGCGCACGGGCAGACTTCATCCTGTCGACTGCCCACGGCTTTGACTTTGCCCGCGATCAGGTCCGGTCCATAGTCGCCTTGATGATTCGCCTCGCTGCCGAGAGACGCTGATGACCGCCAAGATCCGCGAAATCGCATTCGATACGGAGACCACCGGCCTCGATCCTGCGCAGGGCGAACGCGTAATCGAAATCGGCGCGGTCGAGCTCGAGAACCATATCCCGACCGGGCGCACCTTCCGGCGCCGCATCAATCCCGGAAAGCCGGTCTCCGAAGCGACCATCAGGATCACCGGCATCACGGACGCTGACCTCAAGGATTGCCCGCCCTTCGAACATCCGGACATCGTCGACGCTTTCCTCAGCTTCCTCGGAGATGCGACCCTCGTCGCGCACAACGCGGCCTTCGACCGGGGCTTCCTGAACGCCGAGCTGGAACGCTGCGGACGGGCGATCATCCCCGAGTCGCGCTGGATCGATACCGTTGCCATGGCCCGCAAGCGCTTTCCCGGCGCCCCGGCGAGCCTTGATGCGCTCTGCAAGCGCTTCGACATCTCGCTCGAAAGCCGCACCTTCCACGGCGCGTTGCTCGACAGCCAGCTGCTTGCCCGAGTTTATCTTGAGCTCCTTGGGGGCCGCGCCCGGGCTTTCAGTTTCGAGGGCGAAGCCGGTCTTGCGGCGGGGGCGGTCCGCCCACCGGCCCAGCAGCGCCCGGCTCCGATTGGTTCCAGCGCCACGCCGGATGAGCTCGCCGCGCATGCCCGCCTGGTAGAGAAACTGGGCGCCGGCGCGCTCTGGAAAACGCTCGGCGAAACAGCCTAGGCCGGGTCGCCCGCCGCCCGCTCGGCCGCCTTGCGATACTGCGCCTGATACAGCGCCACGAAGTCGACCGGGTCAATCAGCAGCGGCGGAAACCCGCCTTCACGTGTAATTTCCGCAATGATCCGGCGCGCAAAGGGGAACAACAGGCGCGGGCATTCGATCAGCAGCATGGGCTCGATCTGCTTTTCAGTCACGTTCGACAGCTGGAACAGACCGGCATAGTCGAGCTCGGTGATGAACAGGGTCGTCTCGCCGGAAAGCGCCTTGGCCGAGAGTTTGAGCGAAACTTCGAACAGGCCGTTTCCGTCCACATGCGGGGCTGCGCCGACGTCTATGCCGAGATCGATGTTCGGCTGGGCCTGAACCGGCGAATGGCCCGGATTCTCGAATGACAGGTCTTTCACATACTGGCCGAGCACGCGCAGGGACGGGGCTGCGGGCGCCTGGCCATCCGGGGTGGGGTTTGCGGGGGCGCTTGTATCTGTCATTATCAGTCCTCTACTCACCGGGCCCCGCGCCTAGCATGCGCCCCTTGGCCGCGCAACGCACGGGCTGGCACCTGTGGAAGGCCTGCACTATCTAACCCTCACAACCTCCGGAACAATCAAGGAACCCGAACTGACGATGTCCAACCCTGTGATCGAAGTCCTCATCCTGGCCGCCGTAGCACTCTTCGTGCTCTGGCGACTCTATGTGGCCCTCGGACGGGGCGGCGATGATCGTCCGATGCAGCGCCCGGCCCCGGCGCCGGAGCAGCGCAACAATGCGCCCGATACGCAGGCGCCGTCACCGCGCCGGACGGAGCCCGAGCGTCCGACCTTTACCGGTCCGGCTGCCGGCGGCCTCGAAGACATCTACAATGCCGACAAGTCCTTCACCTCCGAAGACTTCCTGCGGGGGGCGAAAGCGGCCTACCAGATGATCGTGGCCGCTTATGCCCGCGGCGACCGCAAGGCCCTTCGTCCGCTGCTGGACGATGATGTCTATGAGGCCTGGGACGCCGCCATCACGGCCCGCGAAACCTCCGGAGACCGTCCGTTCGAGCTGCTGCGCATCAAACGCGCCGAGATCGACCGCGCCGAACTCGACGCCGGGATCGCACGCATCGGCGTTCGCTACGAGGCCGACCTCGGGGACGGCGAGACCACCCGCACCGCCAAGGAAATCTGGACCTTCAAGCGCGAAGTCGCCTCCTCGGACCCGAACTGGCTGCTCGACGACGTCGACGTCGCGGTCTGATCCGCTCGCCTGACAGGTGAAAGGGCGGGTGACAGGCCCGCCGGATTCGCGGCATATGCGGCGTATGCGAACCCTTCGATTTGCCTTGCCCGCGTTGCTGTTCCTCGCTGCCTGCCAGTCGACACAGCCCGCGCCCATCGTGATCACGCCGCCCGCCAGCGGCGAAACCATCCAGCTGCCCACCACCAATCCGGCAACTTATCTTGAGCTTCCGGGCTGGAAGTCGGCCCCGCTTTCCGCGCCCATCGAAGCGTTCCGCCGCACCTGCGACCGCTTCTCGCGCCGCGCCTGGGATGCGCCGCTCTCCAAGAGCGCACCCTGGGCCGGTACGGCGCAAGACTGGCAGCCAGGCTGCGACGCCATCAATACCGCCCGCGACGAAGATGCCGCCCGCCGCATCTTCGAAACCCAGTTCATTCCGCTCGAGATCATCGACCGCGAAGGCAAGGACAAGTTCACCGGCTATTTCGAACCACGCTACGAAGCCCGCCGTGCGCCTGAGGGCATCTTCACCGAGCCGGTCTTCTCCGTGCCGTCCGACTTCGTTGCCAACGGCGACAGCCCGCTGCAGCGCCTGCCGGATGGGTCGACCCGTCCCTATCCCCCCCGCGCGGAGATTACGGAACGCGGCGGGCCGGCCATCGCCTTTGCCCATCCGGCCGATGTGTTCTTCCTGCAGGTCCAAGGCTCGGGCCGCCTGACTTTTCCCGATGGCGTCTCAATCCGCGCGGCCTATGCCGCCCATAACGGCCAGCCGTTCAAATCGGTCGCCAACTGGCTGATCCAGACCGGCCGGATCACCCGCAGCGAAGGCTCGATGCAGGGCATCCGCAGCTGGATGGACCGCTCCAGCGCCGCAGAAGTGCGCGAGGCGATGAACATCAATCCGCGCTTCGTCTTCTTCCAGTCGCTGCCGGAGGGCGATGTGAACCTCGGCCCCAACGGCGCCCACAATGTTCCGCTGACGCCGCTCGGATCCATGGCGGTCGACCCGGAATTCCATGCCCTCGGCGTGCCGATGTTTGTCCAGACCACGGCGCCCGGTCTCGGCGGGGATTGGTCCGGGCTGCTGATCGCGCAGGATACCGGCGGCGCGATCAAGGGGCCCGTCCGCGGCGACATCTATTTCGGAACCGGCGTGGATGCCGGAAACCGTGCGGGCACGATGAATGCCAAGGGCCGCCTCTGGGTTCTGCTGCCAAGGGCCGTGGCCGAGCGCATGATGGCCGCCGGCCTCGTCGCGAGCGTTCCGTCTGCCGGCCAGACCGGCTGATGACCCGGCGCACGCTGTCGCTTGAAGAATCCCGCGCCTGGGCGCGCGTTGCGGCGACGGTGAAACCTATCGGTCCGCGCGCCGCTGACCTTGAAGAGTTATCAGCCGCCCTCGAATCCGGCCGCACCGAACTCGATGCACCGCCGGCGCCCGCCACGGCAAAGGCGAAGAAGCCGGACGCCCCGAAAACACCTGCGCCGCCGGCTGAGCGAAGCGGCGAGAAGAAGGTCAGGCGCGGCAAGCTCTCCATCGCGGCGACATTCGACTTGCACGGCCATACGCAAGTCAGCGCCGCAAACGCCTTGCCGGCATTCCTCGAACGTCAGCAGGCGGACGGTGCACGCTGCGTTTTGGTCATCACCGGGAAGGGCAGGGAAGGGCAGGGCGTCCTTCGCCGCAACTTCCTGCTCTGGCTCGAATCCCCCGGCGCGCGCAGGCTCGTCTCGGGCTATGCTGAGTCGCATACGAAGCATGGCGGCGCGGGCGCTTTCTATGTCTTCCTGAGACGGACCGACTAGCCCGCGCTCTGTGCTACAAGCACTTCCGCGATCTGCACTGCGTTCAGTGCGGCGCCCTTGCGCAGGTTGTCATTCGACAGGAACAGGGCAAGCCCGTGCGCAACGGTCGGGTCCGGCCGGATACGCCCGACGAAGACAGGATCCCGGCCCGAGGCATACAGCGGGTTTGGCACTTCGGTGACGACCACGCCCGGCGCCGCGCTCAGGATCTCGGTCGCTTCTGCCGCGCTGATCGGGCGTTCGAACTCGGCATTGATCGAGACCGAATGGCCCGTATAGACCGGCACACGCACGCAGGTGCCGGACACCAGCAGCCCCGGAATCTCGAGGATCTTCCGGCTCTCGTCGCGCAGCTTCAGCTCTTCGTCGGTGTATCCGTCCTCGAGCAGCTTGTAGTTCAGCGCCACCACGTTGAAGGCAATCGGCACAGCCCATTTCTTCGGCGCCGGAAAATCCTTCGCCTCACCGGATTGTGCGAGAGCGCCCGTGCCTTTGCCCAGGGCATCGATCTGCGTTTCCAGTTCTTCGACGCCGGCCACGCCGCCGCCGGAAACGGCTTGATAGGTGCTCGCCACAAGTTTCTTCAAACCCGCGCGGGCATGCAGCGGCTTCAGCACCGGCATCGCCGCCATCGTCGTGCAGTTCGGATTCGCCACAATGCCTTTGGGGATCGACTTCAGCGCATGCGGATTCACTTCCGAGACAACCAGCGGCACGTCCGGGTCACTGCGCCAGGCAGAAGAATTGTCGATCACGACCGCGCCCGCCGCCGCCACTTTCGGTGCCAGCGCCAGCGAGGTTGATCCGCCTGCGGAGAAGAACACGATGTCGAGGCCGGAATAGTCTGCCGTCGCCGCATCCTCAACCGTGATTTCGGCGCCCTTGAACGGCAGGCGCGTGCCAGCCGATTTCGGCGAGGCGAAGAAGCGGATGGCCGACAGCGGAAAGTCGCGCTCGGCCAGGATGTCGCGCATCATCTCGCCGACAAGTCCGGTCGCGCCGATGATCCCGACCGCCGGACGGGCCGGCACCGGTTGGCGTTTCGTCATGGAAGTATCCCTCGTTGCGAACTATTCGAAGTCGCGGAAAACGTCGTCGGCCGAGATGTTTTTCTTGTAGACGTTCTCGGGCTCCGGCTCGTAGGCCTCCGGCGTATCCTGGGCGGGCACCAGGCCCGGGCCTTCGGAACGTGCAGCTTTCTCGGCGTCCATCTTACGGCGTTTGTCGGCGGCCTTGGCGATCACTTCGTCCAGCTCGATCTGGCTGCACAGGCCAAGCGTCACCGGGTCAACCGGGCGGATATTTTGCGCATTCCAGTGCGACTTGTCGCGCACGTTGTTGATCGTCGCCTTGGTCGTGCCGATCAGCTTGATGATCTGCGCGTCCGGAACTTCCGGGTGGTGACGGATGAACCAGGCGACCGCGTCCGGCTTGTCGGCGCGGCGGATAACCGGCGTGTAGCGGCTGCCCTTGCGCTTCGGCTGCGGGATATGGTCGATCTTCGATTGCTCGACCTTGAGTTCGTAGGTCGCGTCTTCCTCGCCGCGGGCGATTTCCTCGCGCGACAGGATTCCGCCGGCAATCGGGTCAACGCCGCGCATGTTCTCGGCCACATCGCCGTCAGCAATGCCCTTCACTTCCAGGTGGTGCAGGCCACAGAACTTCGCAATCTGGCCAAAGGTCAGCGTGGTGTTGTCGAGCAGCCAGACCGCAGTGGCGCGGGGCATCAGAACGTCGGTCATGGAAATCTCCTCAAACTGGGTAGCGCCTGAAATGCAGCCGCCCGGCACTGGGGGTGCCGGGCGGTTGGGGTCCAGGGCAACTGGGAACCTTGAGCGGCGCTATACGGCAGAAGCGGCGTTCTGGAAAGAGACTCGCTGAAATCGAGGGTTTTCAGGGCCGCAGCAGGATTTTCCCGGAATGTCCGCCATGCGCCATCCGGGCAAGGGCCGCTTCAGCCTCAGCCAGAGGGAAGGCCCCGTCCAGCACCGGACGGATGCGCCCCGAGATCACGTGCGGCCAAAAATCCTGCTCCACCGCATCCCGGATCCGGCGTTTCTCCTTGATGGGCCGGGCCCGCAACGTCGTCGCCATCAGGGACAACCGCTTCATCAGCACAGGTGCGAAGTTCACGCTCGCGGCAAAGCCATCCTGATAGGCGATGTTGATGATCCGCCCATCGAGCTTCGCCGCCGAAATGTTCTTCTGGATATAGTCGCCGCCGACCATGTCGAGCGTCACATCGGCCCCACCATCGGCCTTCACCACGTCTTCGAAGGTCTCGGTGCGATAGTTGATGGCCCGCGTCGCGCCGAGTTCTCGCGCAAGCGCGCATTTCTCGTCCGATCCTGCCGTTCCGAAAATCTTCGATGCGCCCCAGACCTTGGCCATCTGCAGCGCCATCACGCCGATGCCGCTCGTCGCGCCGTGGCAGAGGAAAGCCTCGCCCGGCATCAGCCTCGCCCGCTCAAACACGTTGGCCCACACGGTAAACATCGCTTCCGGGAAACAGCAGGCCAGCGTCAGGTCAAAACCCGCCGGCACCGGCAGCACCGATCCTTCATCGACCACGACATGGCTGGCATAGCCGCCGCCCGCCAGCAGCGCCGCGACCCGGTCGCCCGGCTTGAACCGGTCGGCGCCCGGGCCGACTGCGGAGACGATACCGGACACTTCCAGCCCGAGGATCGGCGAGGCGCCCGGCGGGGGAGGGTAGGCGCCCGCCTTCTGTGCCAGATCCGCCCGGTTCAGCCCCGCCGCCGCCACTTCGATCAGGATTTCGCCAGGGCCCGGCTCAGGCCGCGCCATCTCGGTCAGTTTCAACGGCTCGCCTGCAGGCGCAAAGGCAGCTTTCATCAGCGCGGTCATGTCTTCTGTCTCCGTTTGCGACGTCGATAACCAAGGATTCGAGTCGCTTCTAACCCCTGTTTCTGCTTTCCTGAAACGATTGAACGGGAGACGCAAATGGCCCTGCAGGACGAGGAACCCATCCGCATCAAGCGTCCACAGGCGCTCGACCAGATGTCGGTCGACGAGCTTGCCGTGCGTATCGAACACCTCCGGCAGGAGATTGCCGCGTGCGAGGCGGAGATCGAGCGCAAGAAGGCCCAGAAACGCGCGGCCGATGCGCTGTTCGGCGGCGGCGGAAGTTAAGTCTCGCGAAAGGGCTGGCGCGCTAAACTGCGGCCTTGCCGGATACGGACAAGTCAAAGGGGACCCCATGGCAGAACGCGATCCGCTCGATCCCACCCCGCCGCTTGAGCCGTTCACCGGAGGCAAGCTCTTCGACACCGTCTTCACGCGCGGCATGGCCCTGGTGGAGGAAACCGCTTCCTATCTGGACGGCCCGGGCCGCGACCAGTCGAAAGTCCTGCCCCGCGAGGCGAGCCTCACCTATTCCGCCTGGAGCATGGAACTCACCACCCGCCTGATGCAGGCCGCGTCCTGGCTGGTAATGCAGAAGGCCGTCCGCGACGGCGAGATGCGCCGCGAAGATGCCAGCGCCCGCAAGTATCGCATCCGACGCGATGAGCCGCCGCTCGATCCCGAAGCACAAAAGGGCAAGGGCCTGCCGCCCCGTTTCCTCGAATTGGTCGGCCGCGCCGAGGCGCTTTACGAACAGATCTGCCGTCTTGATGAAGCGCTCTACCAGCCCGCCAGCAAGGCCAGGGCTGCCGCCAACCCGGTGTCAGACCAGATCGCCGCCCTTCAGAAAGCCGCCGAAACAGGCGCTTTCGATCCGTTGATGGTGTGGCGGCGCAAATAAGGCGCTGAACGCGCCCGTTTCCTCAGAATGCCGCGTAAGTGCGCAGGAACGCCGCCGCCTGATCCGAACAGAAGCCCTCTTTCACCGGCGCGCGCATGATCGTCAGCCGGTGGAAAATCGGCCCCAGCAGCTGCTCGATAACGTCATCGAGCTCGAAATCGCGCCGGATCACGCGTTTTGCGGCCAGTTCCGCCAGCAGCATGCGCAGCGGCTGGCGCACATCGCGGCCAACCCAGGCGCGCCAGACTTCGCCGGCCTCCTTGTCATCCGCCGCAGCAAGCAGCGCCACGCGCAGCACGGCATGGCCCTGGCCCGTCCGGGCCGCGGCTTCCAGCGGGATGATCAGCGCCGTGATGCGTTCCTGCGGGTCGCGCCCGCCTTCCGGGGCATCCGGGATCAGCGCGAGGGCCGCATCCACGCACATCGCGCCGATCGAGGGCCACCAGCGATAGATCGTTTGTTTCGAGGCGCTGGCCCGCTTGGCGACCGAGTCGACGCTGAAGCCGCGCCAGCCGTTTTCGGCCATTTCCTCGCGGGCAGCCTCCAGAATGGCCGATTTGGACACTTCGCTGCGCGTCGGCCCTTTGCGGGACTTCGCGGTGGAACCTCCCGTGGCAGGGGCAGCGTTCTGCGTGTCGGTCGGCGTATCCATTCAAAGCTCCTAGGGTCCCGCGCGGTTATAACCGGAATCTGCAACGGGGCGATACAGACCGTTCCGTTCTAGATGCCAATTGGTTTCGAAATCGCTTGCGACCTCGCAGGAAATGCGTATCTCGCCTGCGGCCCATAAGAAGAAACTATCAGGAGCAAAGATGAAGACTGTCGATGATCTCATCGCCGGCTATCGCCGGTTCCGCGCCGGTGTCTATGCTGAACAGGTCCAGCTCTACCGCGAACTGGGGGAGGGGCAGGACCCCGACGTCATGTTGATCGCCTGCGCTGACAGCCGCGCCGAGCCGTCCGACATCTTCAACGCCGCCCCCGGCCAGATGTTCGTGGTCCGCAACGTCGCCAACCTCGTGCCCCCCTACAAGCCGGATGGCGGCCTGCACGGTGTCTCGGCCGCGCTCGAATTCGCGGTCCGGGTCCTGAAAGTGCGCCATATCGTGGTCATGGGCCATGGCGGCTGCGGCGGCGTCACGGCATCGCTCACCGAGTCCAAGAGCCCGCTGATCGGCGAGTTCGTCACCCCCTGGGTCAAGCTGCTGGAAGGCGCCCGCGCCCGCGTCATGGAAAGCGGTTCGCTGAACCCGCAATTCGCCCTCGAACTGGAAGGCATCGAAGCCTCGCTGGAAAACCTGATGAGCTTTCCCTGGGTCGCCGAAGCCGTCACCCGCGGCGACCTCGAACTCCACGGCGCCTGGTTCGCCATCAAGCACGGCGAACTCCACTGGCGGAATCCGAACACGAAACGCTTCGAGATCGTGGCGCCGTAAAGGCGGTTGGCTCTGGCCCCACTTCCACTCGAAAAACCGCACGGCTATATTTGCCCCCGGAATGGGGACGTAGCTCAGCTGGGAGAGCGCGGCGTTCGCAATGCCGAGGTCGGGAGTTCGATCCTCCTCGTCTCCACCAATCGCTCAGACCTAAATGCTCGTCATCACCGCCGCGAACAGCGCGGACAGAAACATCGCCGCCCCGGCGCCGCGGTTGAACCAGCGCACAAAGCCGGGTGACTGGAAGCGCGCGTTCATGGTGTCCGCGAGCCAAGCGTACACAGCGAGGCCGAACATCTCGCACACGGTGACCGTCGCCATCATCACCAGCGTTTGCGGCACCACGGGTTTCGCCGCATCGAAATACGATGGCAGCAGCAATCCGAAGAAGACCAGCGCATTCGGGTTCAGCATCTGCAATCCCACCCCGCGCAGGAACAGCTGGCCCCTCGGCGGCGCGTCCTCCGCCCGTGCGCGCGGCCGGTTCGGGTCTGCTGTTGCAATCGACCAGGCGAGCCATCCGATGAAGCAGATGCCCACGATCTTCAGCACAAGGAGCACCAGCGGAAACTGCGCCGCAAAGGCCGCAAGTCCCGCCGCCGCCAGCGTGATCCACACAAGGTTTGCCGCCGAAACGCCCAGCGCCGCAATCATCGCCGGCCCGAACCGGTAGCGCAGCGATGTGCTCATCACCAGCATCACGGCGGGCCCGGGCGTCAGCCCGCCGGCAATGAACAGGGCTGCGAGCGCCGCCCAGATGCTGAAATCCATCGGGCGCCGCTCAGGTCTTCCAGTGAAGCGTTGCCGGCTTCAGCGGGTTCTCGAAGCGTGCGGGGTCATGCCCGCTCGCCGCCCACGCCTTCTTCAGCTGCAGGTACCAGAGGAATTGCTGGTCGGAGCCGCCGATCAGCATGCCCTTGCCGCCAAAGGCCTCGTTGGCCCGGCGCAACGCCATGATGTCAACGTCCTGCTGCAGGAACGGCCGGGCAAACAGGCGCGCGAAAGGGCGGACAAGGTTCAGGACCGGCGAGTTCCAGTAGAAGATCTGCCGCAGCGCCGTGTGGCGCGCATCAATCGGCGTCAGAGCGCTGAGGCCGAGCACGGTGTGGCGCGAATTGGAGATGTATTCCGCCCTGAGGCCCGGCAGCCGGAAGGCAATCCGCACACTGATGGCCCCGCCGATGATCTTGTAGATGTCGCTGTTGACCGGCGCATGCGGCATCATCGTGAAGCCCATTTCGCTCGGCTCGAACGGCTTGGTCTTCAGCTTCAGGATCCCGTTGCCCCGCCAGATCGGCGAGCGGTGGACGAATGGCGTATGCGCGGGGTCGAGCAGTCCGTACGCGGCATCATCCTGCGTTGCCGGAATCACTACCTTTTCGACGAACCGCACCCGGCCCTTGGGTCCCCCGAACACCGGGACCGGGGGCAAGGCGGCGCCTTCCGGCTTCCTGCCGCTCTCGACGAACACCCAGGCCAGTCCCTCGCTCAGTACGCAGGGCAGGGGGCCGCCGCCATCACCTGCTTCGGCGCGGAGGGCGTCCCGGTTGCGCGAAAGCCGGACGGGCCGCCCGCAGATCTGCAGGTCGAGTTTGCCGCCAGAGGGCACTTCCGAAGCAACGGCGGCAACATACCAGGTGTCGAGAATGTAGTCGGCGGCCGCTGGCCCGGCCCGGCCCGCGTCGTCGGCAAGTTCGGAATGGGCCAGATCAGTCATGAAACCCTGCATCCGTCATGGGTGGGCAGCGGCCCGAAATTCGGCCCGTCCGCCTGAGCCTAGCACGGCAAGCCCGCCGGGGTCAGCCCTTGGCGCCGCGCGCCACGGCGTCACGGATCAGTTCGCGCGCCTTGTCGACGCCATACCAGCCCTCGACGCGGGTCCACTTGCCTTGCTCCAGGTCCTTGTAGTGCTGGAAGAAGTGCTGGATCTTGTCGATCAGCGTCTGCGGCAGGTCGTGATAGGTGGCGATCTTGTCGTAATAGGCGGTCGTCTTGGGGTGCGGCACGGCGAGGATCTTCTCGTCCTGGCCCTTGTCGTCGGTCATCATCAGCACGCCCACCGGGCGAACCCGCAGCACGCAGCCCGGCACCAGCGGGCGGTTGCCCACCACCATAACGTCGATCGGGTCGCCATCGAGGCTCATCGTGTGCGGCACAAACCCGTAATTACAGGGATAGCGCATCTCGGTGTACAGGAACCGGTCGACAAGCATCGCGCCGGACTCCTTGTCGATCTCGTATTTGATCGCGTCCCCGCCCAGCGGCACCTCGATCAGCACGTTCACATCGTCGGGCGGATTGTTCCCGGTCTTGATCTTGGAAAGGTCCATCTGGCGTATCCTTCGGAAGGGCAGGGGAAAAACTAGTGCGCCCCGATGACCCGGCGAGGCCGCTGCGTCAAGCCGGGCGGCCCCGAGCGTGTGTTAACGCCCCAGCCGTGCCTCGAGCCAGGTCAGGATCAGGGCGCGTGCCGCGTCACGGCCCAGATCATTGAGCAGCTCGTGATAGCCTTCAGGATAGATCTGCAGCGTCTTGTCGGCCGCCCGGATCATTTTGAAGAACCGCTCCGACCCCGCGGCCGCCGTCGCCGCATCCTTCGCGCCATGCATCACCAGCACCGGCACCCGCCAGTCCGGATAGCGCCGCCAGCCGTCGGAGGCGATGGTGATGGCTGTTGCGCCGAGCCGCGCCGAGGGCGGCTTCAGGCAGATCATCGGATCCGCCCTATAGGCGGCCACTTGCTCCGGAATCCGTGACAGGCTCTCCGGCGCGATCGGCGGCGTCAGCCGCGCGCCCGGCGCAATCGCCGATACGATCCCCGCCACCGCCTTCAGCACCGGGCTGACCGGCACCTCAATCGCAGGCGCGCTCAGCACCGCCCCGGCCACGCCCTCAGGGACGCGCGCCACGCTCACCGCCGTCAGCAATCCGCCCAGCGAATGGCCCAGCAGGAACAGGCGTGATCCATCCGCCGTCAGCGCTGCTCGTGCCGCAAGATGGTCCTCCACCGCCCGGTCCATGTCGGTCACGCCCCGCGCGCCCGGCGAATTGCCATGCCCTTCAAGATCGAACGCGTAGACGTCGAAGCCCGCCACTGTCAGGTGCGGGATCAGCCGGTGATAGTGCGCCACATACCGCCCGGCATACTCGCCATAGCCGTGCGCCAGCAGCAGCTTCGCTTTCGGCGCCGCGCTGCGCCAGACATAGCCCGCCCGGCCCCGCCCGAACTCCCACGCCTCTGTCCCCGGTGTGTCTGTCATCATGTCCGCCGCACCGCATAGTTGAAGCTCACCGAGATCCGCGCCTCTTCGCTCGCGCTTGGCATCACTTCGTGCCGCAGCCAGCTTTCCCAGAGCAGGCAATGCCCCTCGATCGGCATCACGTATACAAACCGCTTCGCGGCTTCGGGCGCATCATCCGCCAGCTGCGGCGCCGCCATCATCATGGCCAGGCGCGGGTCCTCGAACCGGATACGCCCCGCGCCTTCCGGCACGCAGACATAATAGGTGCCCGAAATGACCGAGCCCGGATGGATATGCCCCGAATGGTGCCCGCCCTCGCCGAGCACGTTCACCCAGAGGGCATCGAGTTCCAGTTTCAGCCCGTCCATGTCCCAATGCAGCGCCGCGGCGAACTTCGCGGCCGCCTTGTCGAGATGCTTCTTCAGTGCGCCGAATTCCGGAAACCGCCCCGGCAGGTCATCCAGCGAGGCATAGGACGTATAGCCCGGATACCCCTCCCGCTCGCACCAGTCATTGCCGGCCGTGTCATCCTCGGACAGCACCCAGGCCGCGCGCTCCAGGCCTTGCCGCAGGGCGTCCTCGCCCAGGGCCATCTCTTCAATCAGGGTTGCAAACAGGTGTCGCATGGGGAAGCCTCTGGCCAGACCCCCGCGCGTTACAGGCTCTTTGCCAGCGCTTCAAGCTGCGCCGCCGCCGCGCCCCAGCCGGCTTCGAATCCCATCGCCTCGTGTTCCTTCATCGTCTCTTCGGTCCAGTGCAGCGCGCGCCAGATCATGTGCGTGCGGCCTTGCCCGGCCTCCGCCAGCAGCGTCTCGGTCACCATGTAAGCCCGCTCTGACGGCACCCATCCGGCCCGGAACGCGTCGGTCGACACGATCCGCTTCATCGGCACCACTTCAAGAAACAGCCCGGCATTCGGGAACGACTCCCCATCCGGCCCGCGAAACACCGAGGTCATCTCGCCGCCGGGCCGAAGGTCCAATGTCACCTCGGTCGCCCGCCAAGGCTTTGGGCAGAACCACTCTTCCATGAGCTTCGGCTCGCTCCAGCAGCGCCAGACGTTCGACAGCGGCGCATCGATCACGCGGTCGAGCGTCAGCACGTACTGGGCGGGGGATGGGATGGTCATGTCTTGTATCTCCGCTTTGGATATTCATTGAGGATCAGGTGTAGGCGCCGGTCCGCACGGGCGCGCCCGGCGCCTGGATCACGCCGTCCAGAGAGATGAATTCGAGGATCGTCAGCCTACGCATCTTTCGTGCCCCTGCGGTCTGCAAACAAGAGTTCCACATAGCGCCGCAGGTGGCGCACGGTCTCGGCGCCGGTTGCGGGGTCGCCGCTCGCCTTGGCCAGGATGAAGGCGCCCTGCACAACTGCCACCGTGTGCCGCGCAAGGCCCCGCGCATCAATGGCGTCGCCAATCCCTCGCGCCGCCTTCGCCGCCTCGATATCCGGCTCCAGCGCCTCGGCATGGCGGCTCATGCTGTCCCATGCGCCTGCGCGCACCGCCGGGCTCGTCGCCCAGGCCTCCTGCACCATCGTTCCGGCAACGCAGGTGAACTCCGCAATCTCCCCGCTCATCATTTCGGCGCGCAGGTCAATATAGCCGAGCAGCCGCTCCAGCGGGTCCTCCGGCTGGTGATAGGGCGCGCCCGCGAAGAATGGCTGGGTCACGGCCGACCAGTGATACGCCGCCGCGGCCGCCAGCTCGTCCTTGCTCTTGAAGTGGTGGAAGAAGGCGCCTTTCGACACGCCCGCCGCCGCGCAGATTTCGTCCACGCTCGTTGCGGCCAGCCCCTGCCGCCGCACCAGTCCGAAGGCCGCTCCCAGCAGCGCATTGCGCGTATCGGGTTTTGCGGTGCGGGCCATAGGCGAAATCCCTCTGCGCCCAGCTCTTGGGCGCCTCCAGCCAAATACATACCAACCAGTCGGTTTGTTCGTCGACCCGCGAGTCTATCTCGTTTCTGTCGGTGTCATCCCGGCCCATGAAAGCCGGGATTACAATATGCGGCGGGGAAGGGAGGAAGACCGCACCGCGCATCCGCCGCCGGACTTCAGCAAAGAAAAAACCGTTCACACGGGCCCGTGTGAACGGTTATTGTCTTGTTGCGGAGCGCCTGTTCACTCCGCCGGCAGCAGGCCCGCCGCCATCATCCGTCCCATGATGATCGGCAGCAGCTTCTCGGGAATCTCGCCCGGCGCCGGAAGGCTCGTGAACACGCGCGATTCCGACAGCACCTGGCCGCCCTGCCGGATGATGAAGCCCTCATAATCCTTGGCCGCCACCTGCCGGCAGATCTCGGTGTAATTGTTCAGCCCCCCGGCATAAGGCATGAACATGCGCGGCTTGCCGGGCACGTTGGCGCCCATGTACCAGCTGTTGGCCTGCGGCAGCATCGTCGGCGTCACGGCCTCGGTGGCGTGCCGGCACCAGGCCGCCTCCGCTTCGGGCGAGGCCTCGATGCTCGTCTGCTGGCGCTGTTTCAGCGACACGAGGCAGTCGGCAATCCATTCCACATGCTGCTCGATCGAGTTGATCATGTTTGTCAGCACCGACGGGCTGCCGGGCCCGGTGATCGTGAACAGGTTCGGAAAACCGGAAACCATCAGGCCAAGATAGGTGCGCGGGCCTTCGGCCCAGTGATCCTTGATCCGGCGCCCGCCCACACCGCGCAGGTCAATCCGGTCAATCGCGCCGGTCATCGCATCGAAGCCGGTGGCGAGTACCACCGCATCGAAAGCGTACTTGCCCGCAGATGTCTCGATGCCGCCTGCGTCGAAGCCGACCAGCGGTTCTGCGCGCAGGTTCACGAGTTGCACGTTCGGCCGGTTGAAGGTCGCATAGTATCCGGTGTCGACGCAGGGCCGCTTGGTGCCGAAGGGGTGATCCTTCGGTGTCAGCAGGTCGGCCACCGCCGGATCGGCGACCTGCTCGCGAATCTTCCCGGCAACGAACTCCTGCACGATGCGGTTGGCTTCGGGGTCTACCGCCGTGTCGGCAAACGCGCCGAGGATGCGGAAACCGCCCCAGGCCCAGCGGCGCTCCAGCTCGGCGCGGATTTCCTCCGGCGCGGTTTCGGTCGCGAACGCTTCCGAGGCCTCGTTCTGGAATCCGCCCACCGTGTCCTTCGAGGCGGCGCGATAGGCGCGCGGGTCCTTCGCCCAGGCCTCGAAATCGGCCTCGGGGATCGGACCATTATGCGCGGGCATTGAATAGTTGGGCGTGCGCTGGAACACGGTCAGGTGCGCGGCCTGCTCTGCAATGATCGGAATCGACTGGATGGCGGATGAGCCTGTGCCGATGATGCCGACGCGTTTGCCTGAGAAATCCACGCCTTCATGCGGCCAGCGCGAGGTGCGGTAGACGTCGCCCTTGTAGGTGTCGAGGCCGGGGAAGGTCACATCGGTCGGAATCGACAGGCAGCCTGTGGCCAGGATCAGGTGCCGGCAGCTTTGCGCCTCGCCCCCATGCGTCGTCACCTTCCAGACCTGCGCGGCCTCGTCCCAATGCGCCGCGGTGACGCGCGTATTGAAACGGATGTCGCGCTTCAGGTCGAAACGCTCGGCCACATGTTCGGCATACCTGAGCAGTTCCGGCTGCGGCGCATAGCGCTCGGACCAGCGCCATTCCTTCTCCAGGTCCTCGTCAAAACCGAAGCTGTACTCGAGGCTCTGAATGTCCACCCGCGCGCCGGGATAGCGGTTCCAGTACCAGGTGCCGCCAACGCCGCTGCCCGCCTCCACCACTTTCGCATGGAAGCCCAGCCCGCGCAGCTTGTGCAGCATATACATGCCGGCAAACCCCGCGCCCACGATCAGGACGTCCAGTGGCTGTGCAGGGGCAGACGTGTCTGTTGAAACGGCCATGGCGATCTCCTCCCTTTTCGGCGCAGTGCCTGCGTCCGGTTCTATCTGGGATATTGATGCCTCAACCCTGCCCGACGGTATAGCCGGGCAGGCCCCCTCACGCCGCGTCACGGCGATCGGAGGAAAACAAAAAGCCCTCCACAGACTTGTGGAGGGCTTGTGGAGTACTTCTGGAGTATCCGGCTCCCGCCGGTTTTCTACTCTGGCTTGCGGAACTTCAGCGTCATGCGGTCGGATTCGCCGATCGCCTGATACTTGGCCGGATCGAAGCCTTCCACGCTCGTACCATCACGGTTGGTCGTCGCGTTGTTGGGCGGCAAGGTCCAAACGCCAAAGGGGTGATCGGCGGTATCGGCCGGGTTTGCGTTGATCTCGCTGGCTTCCACGAATTCGAAGCCGGCGGCCGCGGCGAGGCCTTTGACATAGTCCTCGTGCACATAGCCGCTGGTCGCTTTCGGGTCCTGCGCCTGGGTCGAGGGCAGGCGGTGCTCAACCACGCCCAGCATACCGCCGGGCTTCAGGGCGGAATAGGCATCTGCGAAGAACTTCTCCGTGTACCCGCCCGACATCCAGTTGTGGATATTGCGGAAGGTCAGCACAACATCTGCCGTCCCTTCGGCTGTCAGCGGGCCGGAGGTGGCCGAGAACGCAGTGTGCTCGATGGTGCCAAACTTGGCGTCGGCATAAGCGGCCTGGAACTCGGCGAGGCGCGTTTCCGTGCGGGCGCGGCGCTCGGGATCCTCGATCGAGGCGGCGTCAAAGCCGGCGGCCACAAGGGTGCCGCCGCCCGAGGCGAGCCAGGGGGCGAGGATGTTTGTGTACCAGCCGCCGCCCGGCCAGACTTCAACCACCTTCATGTCCGGCTCGACGCCGAAGAATTCCAGCGTTTTGACCGGATTGCGCCAGGCGTCGCGGGCTTTCTCTTCGGGGCTGCGCAGGTCCGAGGCGACCGCTTCAGCCAGCGTCATCACCGGCTTCTCTTCAACCACCGGTGCGGCGGCTTCGACAGAGGCGGGGGCAGGGGTCTTGGCAGGCGTACAGGCGGCCAGCGCGATGGCCGATGCGGCCAGGATCAGAAGCTGTTTCATGGGTCTCCTCCGGGGGGCTTGATAGCCCCAATACGCTACCCACATAGCCCTTGTCACGGTGCCGCAAAGCGGGCCGCGACCGGGGTCTCCTGCCAGTGCCGGTTTCCGGGCTGGATGAGCAGGCCGCCCCCGCCACCTACAGTTGCTTCTTATGGACAAGGACTGAACGCAAATGAGCACCATCGACCTCACCCCCCTCTATCGCACCATGGTCGGCTTCGACCGTCTCGCCGGCATGATCGACCAGGCCTCCCGCCTTGATGGCACGCAGGGCTATCCGCCCTACAACATTGAGCGCGTTGACGAAAATGCCTTCGCGATCGACATCGCCGTCGCCGGCTTCACCCAGGCCGAGCTCGACATCGAGACCAAGGAAGGCCTGCTGACGGTCGCCGGCAAGAAGGCCGAGACCGAAGACGCCCCGGGCCGCAACTTCCTTCACCGCGGCATCGCCCAGCGCAGCTTCATCCGCCGCTTCCAGCTGGCTGATCACGTGATCGTGACCGGCGCCAGCCTCGAGCACGGCGTGCTCCGGATCGATCTCATCCGCGAGATTCCGGAAGAGAAGAAGCCTCGCAAGATCGAGATCGGAGCTTCGGCCGTGGCCGAACAGCCCCGCCTGATCGGCAAGAAGAAAGCCTCCGACGCCGCCTGACAGGCGCCCGTCCTCCGCTCACTGACGAACCCCCGCAGCCCCTCCTGCGGGGGTTTTTAGTTTCAGGCGAACACCGGCCGCGCCACCATCAGCCAGACAATCGCGAGGATGGCCGCAAAGGCCGGGAATCCGCAGACAAACCAAATCCGGTAGAGCCGGAAATACGCTTCCGGCAGGGTATCGCCTTTTTCCGCAGCCGTGCGGGCGAGGTCCCGCAGCCGGTGCTGGATCCAGACTACCGGCAGCCAGAAGAGGCCAATGAATACGTAGAGCCCGATCGAGGCCACGATCCAGAACTCGCCCAGCGACCAGCCCATCGCATGCGCCAGCAGCAGCCCGGTTGCGGGCTGGGCAACAACGGCAGAGGCAGTGAAGATCCAGTCAGCAATCACAACGACAGAGGCCGTGTGCGCAATGATTTTCGCGTCGCGCGTGCGGTGTGCCATCAGCATGAAGAAGGCAATGCCTGCGCCGGTGCCGATCAGCACGGCGGCGCCCAGGATGTGCGCCCAGCGCAGCAGGTGAAGCCATTCCATCAGCGCGACTCCGAGAGGGCAGCGACAACCAGCGCAAGCGCCATGGCGGGGATGACCTTCACCATCGGACCCAGCGGATCGAGCCAGAGGTGCGGCACGAAGATCGCCGCGCCCGCGAGATAGGCGGCGCTCAGTGCGATCGCGGCGAAGCAGGCCAAGCGTGTCAGCGGGCGCACCAGAAGCGCGGCCCCGATCACGCAGTCGGCAAGGCTTCCGCCGTATACGGCCAGCTCTGCGGCCGGAAGCGGCAGCGCGTCGCCGAGCACTGCGATCGCTTCGGCCGGGCGCGCGAAGCCGATCAACCCGGAAGCTGCCCAGAAGGCCGCGAGGGTGAGCAGCAAAAGCGGGTAAGCGAGCATCGCACGGGCGTAGATCCGTTCCTGCAAGGTCGCGGGCATCGCCTGCAGGGTTTCATCCAGGGTGCGCAGGCGCATCCCGGTTTGTGCCGGCCAGGTCGCCGGGTTGCCGGTCACACCGTTGCCCAGCACTTTCAGCGCCGTCGTCTGCAAGGGCGAGCGCCAGCCGAGCCAGCCGGCGAGATCGGCGAAGCGCCCAATGCCGGCGCCCAATATCTGAGGCAGGCGCCAGACGGCGCGCGGGGCCAGAAATCCCAACCACGCGCGCATGCGCAGGACGAGGCTTTCCAGTGTCAGCGTCTCTGGCGCGACGAGATCGGCATCAATGCCGGCAATGTCTTTCTCCAGCGCCATCACGACGGCTGCCGCAACATCCTCGACGTACACGGTTTGCACGCGCGCCTGCGCCAGCACGAGCGGCTGCACCACGGGTACCGCTGCCAACTGGCGAAGCAGCGCGGTACCGCCATAAGCTTGCGGCGAAAGGACCAGTCCCGGCCGGAGCACGGTCCAGCGCAAGGCGCTCGCCATGAGGAAACGGTCTGCTTCTGCCTTGGTCCTCAGGAATTCCGTGCTCGCGCCGGCCTCCGCGCCGGGAGCGGAAATCTGCACGAAGTTTCGTATGCCCGCCGCCTCGCAGGCCGTGACGAGCGCCGTCATCGCATCGCGCTGCACGGCGCCCACCCGGTCGCCGAGGCCATCCTGCAGAACCCCGGCCGCATTGACCACCGCCGTGAAGCCGCTGAGCCGCGAGCGCCAGTCGTCAGGCGAAAGCAGGCGTGAGATATCCGCTTCGATCCAGGCCGCCTCGGGCACCGCGGCGCGGCCTTTTCGGGCTGAGCGGCCGAGGCCGGTGACGTCATGACCGGCGGCGATGAGGGCGCGCATGACCGCCGATCCGATCAAGCCGTATCCGCCCAGCACCAGAACCTTCACCTGGACGCCTCCTGCGATCAGCCCTGTTGCAGGAAGAATGCGCGCGCGCCTGCCGCGTCGAGGAACGCGGCGAGGGCAGGGTCGTCCAGCCGCGCTGCCACTTCGCTGCGCACAGCGCCGAAGGCGCGGGCGGCGTAGGACTGGGTGGATTGTTCGAACAGGCCGTCATCGAAGGTGACCGAGAAGCGCTTCTTCTCGCGCGAGGCGCTCGCAGCATTCGCAAAGGCCCAGGGCAGGTAGGTGCGCGAGACTTCACCTTCGAAGATCGGCAGCAGGGTTTTCTCCAGCGCGCTCAGCGGCTCATGCGGGCCGGAGGCTTTCGGGTCGTCCATCAGGTCGCACCAAGCGACAACGAACGGCGCGCGTTCGCGCAGCCATGTGCCCGGCGTCGGATCGGTGAGCATCTGCTGGAACTGTGCGGCAATCGCAAAATCCGCCGCACTGGGACGTCCGCCGAAAATGAAGAGGTGATCCTGCAGGTGCGTATTCAACCGCAGGGCAAAGCGGCGATAGGAGCTTTCCAGCGTGGGCGCATTGTCGGGCTCGGCGCCGACGAGGGGCAGGCGGGCCAGCATGCGCGTGGCAATCTGCTTGGCCGGCGCCTTGAAGGCGCGCGGGCGCTTGCCATCATTGAGTTGCACCAGCACGCGCAAGGCGGCGGCGTCGCGGTCAGGTTGCTGGCCCCAGCGCTGCTGGAACATGCACTTGTTCAGCCACTCGTCTGCATAGTCTTCGAGGATCAACGCAAGGGCCTGCGCGGCGGGCTCTTCCGGCTGGGCGGCCGGTACGGGATAACTCGCCTCGAGCGAGGCGAGGATCACGGTTGAATCCTGCGCGGGAGGATGTTTCGGCGACAGCAGCAAAGGCACCGTAGGCGTTGCGGCGCTGGTGCGGAACTCGGCCTCGTTGTTGATCGAGCGCGATACCCAATCGAACGCCACGCCCTTGTAGCGCAGGGCGGCCCTCACCTTCAGCGAGTATGGCGATGTCTCTGCCCCGAAGAGTCGGTAGTCGGCCATCAGAATACCCCGGCTTGTGCTGCGGCTTGTCTAGGCAGTTCGCTGCGGGCTGCCAAGCGGCGTTTGCCCGCAGGCCGGTTCCCGGCTAAGCGCTGGGGCTGCAGGTTAAACCTCGCTAACCCTGACGCGGAAAGACGATGAAGATGCGCGTGATGCATGTGATGGCCGGTGCCGAAGAGGGCGGCGCAGAGAATATCATGCTCGAATCGGTGCTGGCGCTGGCTGAGGCCGGGCATGTCCAGCATGTCGTGACGCGGCCCGACAATGCGTTCCGCGCCGGAAAGTTCACCGCTGCGGGGATCGGCGTCGATACGGCGAGTTTCAATCCGTCCTGGCCCTTCCCGACGCGCAAGACGATTGCCGGCGCCATCGAGACCTTCAAGCCGGACATCATCGAATACTGGATGGGCCGCGCCGGACAGTTTGCGCCAGCAGAGCACCGCGCCCGTTCGCTTGCCTGGTATGGCGGCTATTACAAGCTCGCCCGATTCCGGAACTGCGAATGGCATGTCGGCCTGACCATCGACCTTCTCCGGCACATCCGCGCTCAGGGCGTGGCCGAAGACCGCTCCGCGATAATCCATACCTATGCCGACTTCGAAGGCGCCGCGCCCGTTGACCGCGCGGGCCTGAACACACCCGCCGGCGCGCCGGTGGCACTGGCGCTGGCCCGCCTGCACGAGAAGAAGGGGCTAGATACGCTGCTTGATGCGGCCGCCCGTTTGCCGGACCTGTTCGTCTGGATCGCCGGGGAAGGGCCGCTCGAGGCAGAGCTCAAGGCGCAATGCTCCGCCCTCGGACTGGATGGCCGCGTGCGCTTCCTTGGCTGGCGCAATGATCGGGGCGCCTTGCTGGCTGCTTGCGACGTTGTTGCCTTTCCGTCCCGGTACGAACCATTCGGCACTGTCACCGTCGATGCTTGGGCGGCGAGCCGTCCGCTGGTCGCGGCAGATGCGGTCGGCCCTGCGGCCTATGTGAAGGACGGCGTCAACGGCCTTCTGGTCCCGAAGAATGATGTCGATGCGCTGGCAGCTGCACTCGGGCGGGTGATCTATGACCAGTCGCTTGCGCAGCAACTCGTCGCGGGCGGGCGCGCGAGCTATGAGGCGCAGTTCACGAAAGCAGCCTTCCAGCGCGACTCGCTGGACTTCTACGAGCGCGTGCTCGCCCATGCCGGGCCGTTCAAGGGCTGATCAGGCCCTAGTGCTGGCAAAGAACCAGGCATAGCGCCGCGCCGCCGTGCGCCGGCCCGGGCCGATCTCGACCCGGATGCCGGCCTCGCGCAGGATGCGGATCCCGTCGCGGGCGGTCGGGTGCGGGTCTTCGATGGCCACCACGACGCGGGCGATACCGGCGCTGACGAGTCGGCTCGAACACGAGGCTGCTCCGGTTGACCGTTCCCGGCAGGGCTCCAGCGTAACATAGGCCGTGCCGCCGCGCGCAGCCGCGCCCGCCTCGTCCAGCGCGACTTCTTCCGCATGCGGACGGCCGCCCTGGCCCGTGACGCCTTCGCCGACAATGTGGCCTCTGGAATCAAGAATGACGCAGCCGACCGACGGGTTCACGCCGGTCAGGCCCTGATTGAGACCGGCGAGCGCGAGCGCCCGGCCCATCATGCGCTGGTCCCGGCGTTTGCTCACGGCAGGGCGGGCAGTGGTGTGGCGCGCCCGGCATCCAGATAGCGCACGGCCGTCGGCTTGAGATGACCATCAAGTTCGATCAGCAGCGGATTGCCGGTGGGAATCTCGACTTCCGTGATCGTTTCGTCGGGCACGTTGAAGAGGTGCTTGACGAGGGCGCGCAGCGAATTGCCGTGCGCCGCGATGAGCACATCGTTGCCACTGGTGAGCACGGGTGCGATCCGGCTTTGCCAATAAGGCAACACGCGTTCAAGCGTCGTCTTCAGGCTTTCCGTGTCCGGAATATCGATACCGCGATAGCGCGGGTCGCTGGCGAGGTCGAAGGTGGACCCGCGCTCGAGCGGCGGGGGCGGGATGTCATAGCTGCGCCGCCAGATGCGGACCTGTTCGTCGCCGTGCCGCGCCGCTGTCTCGGCCTTGTCGAGGCCGGTCAGCCCGCCATAGTGGCGCTCATTGAGATGCCAGTCCTTCTCCACCGGGATCCAGACGCGCTTCATTTCGGTAAGCGCCAGCCAGAGGGTGCGGATCGCGCGGGTCTGGACGCTGGTGAAGGCAAAGCGGAAATCCGCGCCGGTCTGGCCGAGCAGCTGGCCGGAGGCGCGCGCTTCGGCTTCGCCCTGGGCGGTGAGGTCTGCGTCCCACCATCCGGTGAAGCGGTTTTCAAGGTTCCAGGCGGACTGGCCGTGGCGGATGAGGGCAAGCTTGGTCATGCGGGTCCTGCGGCGGAAGGAGTTGTCACCGGGCGCCTTATGCGTCTGGCTGTCTTAAGAATTCAAGCGTCCATGACGCGGATCAGCTCTGCAAGGGCGAGCACGACGTGGTACCCCGTCGAGGCTGGCATGTTCCGGGCCAGAGCGGTGCCCTCGGCAGAGAAATGGTCAATCCACCCGCCGTCCTCGGTGAGGAATTCGTCCATCAGGACATCGAAGCTGCGGCAGGCGGCGGCGGCGAACCGGGCGTCCTTGCGCCGCTCGAACAGGGCAAGGTGCGCTTTCAGGGCTTCGGTCTGCGGCCAGGTCCGGCGGGACGGGTCCTGGGGGGCGCCGTCACGGCGCACTTCTTGGCAGGCCCGGCCGGCGGCATCGAGTGTCGACTCGGCAAACGCGTAAAGCCGCATCGCGGCCTCCGGCAGCGGCTTCTGGGCAAGGCGCGCCCAGGCGTGCAGCAGCCAGACCCATTCGAACTGATGGCCAGGCTCGACGATCTGGCCGGCCTCGCCCTCGGGGACGGACCAGTCCGGGTTGAACCGTTCGCCAAGCAGCCCACCCGGCCCTGTTGTGAAGCGGGTCTCGAAGAGGTCGATCAGTTCGCCGGCGCGGCCGAGATGCCCGCCTTCGGGATCAGAGCGATGCAGCGAGAGGCAGGCTTCGAGCAGGTGCATGTGCGGGTTTTGCAGGCGCGCGGGCCCGGCGGGCAGCTGCTCGGCGTAGCCGCCATGGACATGGTCGCGGACGAGACGGTCAAGCGCTGACAGGATTTTCCGGGCAGCCGCGAGCGGGATTGCGGGCGCAAGCGGGCCGTTGGCTGCTTCTGCGAGGGCGAACAGCACGAAGGCGGTGTCGTAAAGGTCTGCGGAGGCATCGACGAGCGTGCCGTGTTCGGCGTTCAGCGTGCGTCCGGGAAGTCCGGTCGGCGCGAGGGCGCGGCTTGTCAGCGTCGAGACGCCAGCCTGCACGAGGCGCGCGCTGGTGTCGCGTTTCCAGCCCATCCGCCAGGCTTCGGCGAAGCAATAGGTCTGCCGCGCCTGGACCCGGACGCGGGTCACGTCGTGCTCCAGCTCATCATAGTCCAGCGAGAGGGCTTCGGGAAACAGGCCGGCGCGCGAGACGCCATGCTCCGCCCAGAGCGGAAAACAGCTTTCGGTCAGCCAGATGCGGGCTTCCTTGGCGCGGCGGCGAAGGGCGCTTTCCGTCATCGTCTTGCGTGCCTCCCTTGCAGTACCGCGTGATGCAAATGGCTCGCCAATCTGCCTGCGACCCTGCTAACAGGAGCCTTCCGGCTTGGCCAGCAGGTCCGGCCGCGCCGCATAGGAACGGGTAGCATGCGCGATCGGATTTTCTTTCCCCTGGCAGGCCTGCTGGTCATCCTGATGGTTTTCCTGGCCGTGCAGCCGGGGATTGGCCGCCTGCCGACCGGCGCGGTGGCCAGCGACGGCGTCAACTATGACCGGATCGTCATTGATGGCGCTTACCTCAACAAGATCGTCGCTGGCGGGGATGCCAATGTGGACCTGCTGCGCACCCCGGGCGGCGGGTACGCCTTGCAGATTGCGGCGGCGGCCGATGCCCTGAAGGATGCACCAGAACTCGGTCCGCATTTCCGGCTGGCGCCGGATATCGAATTGCAGTTCGCCGGGCGCCGTATCCGCGTGACGGCCCGCGTGCGGCCCGCTGACGAGCGCGGCGCAATGGAAGTGAAGCTGAACTATTCGGCTGGCCGCGCCGGGGAATCAGGCTGGCGGACATTCGCCCTGCAGCCCGGCTATTCGGACGTCTCGTTCGAATACACTGTGCCGCTTCAGGCCGGAGAGCAGGGGGTAGACTATCTCGCCCTGCGCCCGGTGGTGCCGGAAAAGCAGCGCGGCATCCTGCTTGAGCGGATCACGCTCGAGCGGCTGCCCTGACGGGCCTCCCGCCGGGTTTGCTTTTGCCGCGGGCCGGACTATCACGTCTTCCATCGCCGCTGCGCCATCCTCCGCGCAGCCTGCCCAAGTTCCAGAAGGAGTTCCTGATGCGCCTCGCTCTTGCGTCGATCAGTGCCATTGTTCTCGCTGCCTGCGCCAGCGCCCCAACACCGGAGACTGCCGTGCCCGCTGAAACCGCCACTGCCACCGCTGCTGCATTCGATGCCGATGCGCATCTCTGGCTGGAAGAGGTGGAGGGCGAGGAGGCGCTTGCCTGGGTGACCGCGCAGAACGCGCGCACACTGGCCGAGCTGGAAGCTGACCCGCGTTATGCCGGCTTCGAGGCTGCGGCGCTCGACGTGTTGAACTCCAGCGAACGGATTCCCTACGGCACCGTGCGCGACGGGCTGGTCTACAATTTCTGGCAGGACAGCGTCAACGTGCGCGGCCTGTGGCGCCGCACGACGCTGGCGAGCTATCAGACGGCGACCCCGGAATGGGAAACGATCCTCGATTTCGACAAGCTGGCCGCCGATGAGGGCAAGAACTGGGTCTACAAGGGCGCCGACTGTTTCCGTCCTGCGCCGGGCGAAAAGTATCGCTGCCTCGTGTCTCTGTCGGATGGCGGCAAGGACGCCGTGATCAACCGTGAATTCGACATGGAGACGAAGTCGTTCGTGGACGGCGGGTTCGTGACGCCGGAAGCCAAGCAAGGGCTCGCCTGGGCGGGCAAGGATACGCTTTTGATCGCCACCGATTGGGGCGCGGACACGCTGACCGAGTCGGGCTATCCCTTCGTCGTGAAGCGCTGGACGCGCGGTGCGCCGCTGGAGAGCGCGGCTGAAGTGCTGCGCGGCAAGGCCACCGATGTCGGCGTCTGGCCGATGGCGATGAAGCTGGAAGACGGCCGGATCCTCGAAGGCGCGGTGCAGTCGGAAACCTTCTTCACGCAGAAGTATTTCTGGTTCCCGGAAGGTGAGACTGCGCCGGTGCAGTGGCCGATCCCGGAAATGGTGTCGATCAACGGCATCTACAAAGGCCATTTCCTGTTCTCGCTCCAGCAGGACTGGACCCCTGAAGGCCAGGAGGCGTTCAAGGCCGGCGATCTCGTCGCCTTCGATCTGGAGCCCTTCCTCGAAACCCGCACACTGCCGCCGGTGGGCCTCGTCTTCCGTCCGTCGGCCACACAGGCCGTGGACGGCGTGGCGGTGGCCAAGGGCGCGGCGCTGCTGGCGATCAGCGACAATGTGATCGGCAAGGTGCTGCGTCTCTCGCCCTCCGCAAGCGGATGGACAACGACGCCGGTCGAGCTGCCGGGCACGGGCCAGGTCGGCATTGCCTTTGCCGACAGCGAAGAGACAGCCGTGTTCCTCAACTATGAGGACTTCCTCACGCCCTCCTCGCTGCTGAACTATGAAATCACGAGCGGCGCGGTGACCCCGCTCAAGAGCCTGCCGGCGAAGTTCGACACGGCAGGCCTGAAGGTCGAGCAGTTCTTCGCAACCTCGAAGGATGGCACCAAGGTGCCTTACTTCATCATCCACCGCGAAGACATCAAGCTCGATGGCACGACGCCGACGCTGCTCTACGGTTATGGCGGCTTCCAAGTTTCGATGAACCCCGGCTACAGCCCGGTGATGGGCCGCCTCTGGCTGGAGCAGGGCGGCGCCTATGTGTTGGCCAATATCCGCGGCGGCGGCGAGTTCGGCCCGAACTGGCACCAGGCCGGCCTGAAGCTCAACCGTCAGCGCATCTATGATGACTTCATCGCCGTCGGCGAAGACCTGATCGCGAAGAAGATCACGAGCCCCGAACACATCGGCATCCAGGGTGGCTCGAATGGCGGCCTCCTGATGGGCGTCATGCTGAACCAGCGGCCGGACCTCTGGAACGCGGTGGTCGTGCAGGTGCCGCTGCTCGACATGCTGCGCTACCACCTGCTGCTGGCGGGCGCCTCCTGGGTCGGCGAGTACGGCTCGCCGGACGTGCCGGAAGAGCGCGCCTTCCTAGAGACGATCTCGCCCTACCAGAACTTCGATGCCTCCAAGCCTTACCCCACGCCCTTCTTCGTGACCTCCACGAAGGATGACCGGGTGCATCCGGGCCATGCCCGCAAGATGGCGAAGCGGTTCGAGGAAGCCGGCCTGCCGTTCTATTATTTCGAGAACATGGACGGCGGCCACGCGGCCGCGGCGGACCAGACGGCACGGGCCAAGCGCTCGGCGCTGGAGTTCACCTACCTGTCGCGCAAGCTTTTCCCGAAGGCTGCAGAAGACTAGAGCCGTGTCCCGCAGGTCCCGGCGAAGGCCGGGACCTCGTCGGCCGATGGGGGGCTGTATCTTTTCTGGCTCCCTGTTTTCACGGGGGTCTACGGCATCCCTGGGGACTGGCACCGCCCCGATTGCTTGACCTGTGGAATGCGGCGTGCTTTACGCCGCCGCACATCATGCGCAATCCAACAAGCGCGCCCTGACTGGCCCATGTTCCAAGCGAACGGGAGGCGGCGGGGCCCCCCGCCCGGCGAAATTTCGCTCAGCGGGGCTTTTCGGCTTTGCGCGTCATGCGGAGAGAAGACCCCATGTTCGACGCCCTGAGCGAACGTCTTGGCAGTATCTTTGACGGCCTGACCGGCCGCGGCGCGCTGTCCGACAAGGACGTGAACGAAGCCCTGCGCGAGATCCGGGTCGCGCTGCTGGAGGCGGACGTCGCCCTGCCGGTGGTCAAGGATTTCGTCGAGAAGGTGCGCGTGCGTGCTGTCGGCGAAGAGGTCATCCGCTCGGTCCGCCCCGGCCAGCAGGTCATCAAGATCGTCTATGACGCCCTCGTCGAGATGCTCGGCGCGGACGAGGAAGAGTCGCATCTTCGCGTCGACGTGCCCCCGGCCGTGGTGATGATGGCGGGCCTTCAGGGCTCGGGCAAAACCACGACGACCGGCAAGATTGCCAAACGCCTCGCCGACCGCGGCAAGAAGCGCGTGCTGCTTGCCTCGCTCGACGTGCGCCGCCCGGCGGCCATGGAACAGCTCGCGGTCCTCGCGCAGCAGGCCGGGCCGAATGTCAGCTCACTGCCGATCATCGCGGGCCAGTCTCCGGCCGATATCGCCCGGCGCGCGGTCCAGGCGGCGAAGATTGGCGGCTATGACGTCCTCTTCCTCGACACGGCGGGTCGCACGTCTATTGACGAGCAGATGATGATCGAGGCGGCCGAGATCGCCGCGATTGCCAATCCGTCCGAAGTGCTGCTGGTGGCCGACTCGCTGACAGGTCAGGACGCGGTTGAAACCGCCCGGCGCTTCCATGAGCGCCTGCCGCTGACCGGACTCGTCCTGACACGGATGGACGGCGACGGACGCGGCGGCGCCGCTCTGTCGATGCGCGCCGTGACCGGCCTGCCGATCAAGTTCCTCGGTATCGGCGAGAAGCTCGACGGCCTCGACACGTTCGACGCCAAGCGCGTGGCAGGCCGTATTCTCGGACAGGGCGACATTGTCAGCCTCGTCGAGAAGGCTGCCGAGCAGATGGACGCCGAAAAAGCCGAGCGGATGGCCGCGAAGCTGAAGAAGGGCGAGTTCGATCTCGAAGACCTAGCAGAACAACTGCGCCAGATGCAGCGCATGGGCGGCATGAGCGGCATCATGGGTATGATGCCCGGCGTGCGCAAAGCCAAGGAAGCGATGGCGGGCATCGATGACCGGATGCTGAAGCGCCAGGAAGCAATCATCCTGTCGATGACCAAGGCCGAGCGGCGCAAGCCCGCGCTTCTGAACGCCTCGCGCCGCAAGCGGATTGCGGCCGGCGCCGGTGTGGACGTATCCGACGTCAACAAGCTGATGAAGATGCATCAGCAGATGGCGACCATGATGAAGCAGATGCGCACCAAGGGCGGCATGAAGAACATGCTGGGCATGGCGCAGCAGGCCGGGCTCAATCCCGCGGACCTCGCCAAGATGGGCGGGATGGGCGGCGGACTGCCGGGCGGCAAGCCGGGCGGTCTGCCTGGTTTGGGCGGACCTTCCGCAGGCGGATTACCGGGGCTTCCGGGGAGCAAGAAGAAATGACCAATCCAGACCAGACCCTCGCCCTGTTCCAGCTGAGCCAGTTGCGTGCGTCCATCGACAACATGGATTCGATCCTGATCCATACGCTGGCCGAGCGTTTCAAGCTGACCCAGCAGGTCGGCAAGCTGAAGGCGTTGCACAACATGCCGCCGGCGGACAAATCCCGCGAGGCCCAGCAGATCGAGCGGCTGACCCGGCTCGCCCACGAGTCCGGCCTCGACCCGGCCTTCGCCGAGAAATTCCTCACTTTCATCGTGGCGGAAGTCATCCGCCATCATGAGCAGATCCGTGGCCAAGAGGCCGAATAGAACAAGAACCCCGAGACGCCACTACACAGGAGATTCCCATGGCCCTCAAAATCAGGCTCGCCCGCGGCGGGTCCAAGAAACGCCCCTTCTACTCGATCGTCGTTGCCGACGCGCGCGCTCCGCGCGATGGCCGCTTCATCGAGAAGATCGGCACCTATGATCCGCGCCTCGGCAAGGATTCCGCTGAGCGCGTGAAGGTCGACGCCGTCAAGGCTGCCGACTGGATCAAGAAAGGCGCCCAGCCGACCGACCGCGTCCTGCGCTTCCTCTCGAAAGTCGAAGTCGACGGCAAACCGGTTGCGACCTGGACCAATGGCAACAACCCGAACAAGGGCGAGCCGGGCAAGAAAGCCCAGGAGCGCGCGAAAGAGCGTGCTGGAAAGGCCGCTGCCCGCGCGGCTGCTGCTGCCGAGCCTGCCGAAGGCTAAGCCGGAGCGCTTTGCGTTCAGACTTTGCGGCCAGCGTTCCGGAAGGGCGCTGGCCGTTTTCGTTCAGGCTGAACTCAAGCCAACATCCAAAGCATCGGCCGTTCAGGCGGCGCGGGGCACAACAGTCGCCATAGCCCGGAGTTCTGACACCATGTCCCGCGATGACTTTGCCCAGACCTGTCTTGCCGCCGTCTTCCTGATCGTCGCGGCTGTGCCCGCTGCGTCGGCGCAGAAGGATGTCGACGAGGAGGCCCGCCGGCGCCCGCCCGTCTCGGCCGGCCCTCCGGTGATCGTGCTCTATTCGGACACGAACCTGCGCGGGGCGTCGGTCGAGCTGACGGCGGACCAATACAGCATCGGTGCGGTGCGCTTCAACGACAAGGCCCGCAGCGTCGAGGTGAAGGGCGGTGTCTGGCTGCTCTGCTCGGATGCCGGCCTGCGCGGGACGTGTGAGTATGTTGACCGCACGCTGAGAAACCTCGGCGAGATCGGCCTGTCGGGCAAGATCTCGTCGGTGCAGCCGACCGAATATGACAAGGGCCCGCGCAGCTATGACATCAGCTTCTTTGTCGACAGCAGCTATCGCGGCGCGTTCAAGGGGTTCGACACATCGGAAGCGAGCCTGCGCCAACACGGGTTCAACGACAAGATCAGCTCGGTGATCGTCAATCGCGGTGACTGGCTGGTTTGCGAGCATGCAGATTTCCGCGGCCGCTGCGAGCTGATCAGCGAGTCGATGACGGAGCTCGGCTCGATCGGGCTGAACGACCAGATTTCGTCCTTCCGCAAGTATGACGTCCGCCGCGAGGGCCCGTGGTACCCGCCGGTGACGACCCCGGCCTATCCGCCCTCGGGCGGCCAGGCGGGCGGCTTCCAGGGTGAGCAGACGATGTTCTTCCCGGCGCCGACATATCGCGGGGCCCGTATCTCCAACCGGGAAGGGGCGGCCACCCGCTTCTGTCAGGATCAAGGCTTCTATGAAGCTGTCTATAAAGCACCGGGAAGTGTTCTCTCGGACGTTCTCTGCCGCTAGAAGCGGCGCATGACAAAGCCGGATAAAGACAGGTTGATTGCTGTGGGCGTCCTTCGGGGCGCCCATGGTGTTCGGGGCGAAGTGCGGGTGAAGAGCTTCACCGCCGATCCGGAGGCCTTGTTCGGCTATGGCCCGCTGATGGACGAGGCGGGCGCCGTGCTGGTGACGCCGAAATCGGCACGCCCGGGCAAGGAGCATTTCATCGTCCGCCCGAAGGAAGCCAAGCAAAAGGAAGAGTGGGACGCGCTGCGCGGCCGCCTGCTGCATGTACCCCGGGCGCGACTGCCGGAAGCCGCCGAAGGCGAGTTCTACGTCGAGGATCTGGCCGGCCTCGATGTCTATGATGGCGGGAACTCGCCTGCCGGGCGAGTGCGCTCAGTGCAGAATTTCGGCTCGGGCGACCTGCTCGAAGTCGACGTGACCGGAAACCCGTCCTCGGTGTTCGTGCCCTTCACGCTGGTAGATGTGCCCGTTGTGGATATGGCCGCGCGGCGCGTGGTCATTCCGGAGCTCGCCGTCTGGGCAGCCGCCGGCGAGGGCCCCGGCGCAGAGCAGCAAGACGCTGAAGAATAAGCAGCGCGGCGCGGGAATGTTGCCGCCGGTTCATATCCAGCGTGCCATTCTTCCTTTGTCGTGGACGAAAGGAGTCCCAATGCGCCGCTTTGCCCTGCGCGCCGTCATCGCCCTCGCGGTGCCCGCCGTATTCTCCACCCCTGCCGCCTTCGCGGATTATTCGGACGAGCCGCCTGCTGCGATCGCCCTTTTCAGCGAAGAGAATTATTACGGCGATGTCCGCGATGTGTTTGATCCGTTCACGGCGCTGAAGGATCTCGGCTTCAATGACCGCGCCCGCTCTGTCGCCGTCTTCGCCGGTCAGTGGGAACTCTGCGAACACTGGAACTTCACCGGCCGCTGCGTGTTCATCCGCGAGGATGTGAGCGACCTCGGTTGGTTCGGGCTCGCCGGACGCGTGACATCGGTCCGCCCCGTCTATGAATACACCGAAGCCCAGCACGGCCTGATGTTCTCGCGCGATGATCGGGGATACATCCGCTACGCCCACAACGAATCCTATGGCTACGACACGTGGAACTATGGCTATGCCAGCTCCTGGGGTCTCAGCATCTCGCACTACGGCTACTCGCCGGACTATTGGCGGTACGGGTATTACAGCCCGACCTGGGGCTATGATCCCTACGGCTTCGCCTGGGGTCCGCGCGGCACGATCCGCTACACGACGACCTATCGCCGGCATCCGCGCCCGTCGATCATCAATCCTTACTGGATCGGGTGGGACTTCCACCGGCCGGAACGGCGGCATGGCCATTGGAGCTGGCGTGACGGTCACCGTGACCGCGACAGCTGGCGCGACTGGCGCCGCGATGATGATGATCGCTGGGGCCGCGGTGGACGCGACTGGCGTCCCGGCCATGGTGGCGGAAGACGCGGCGACGATGATCGCGACGGCTGGGACCGTGACGGCCGAGAGGGAGACGGACGCGGTGGCCGAGACGACCGAGACGACCGGGATGATCGCGGCGGACGCGGCGGTGACGGTCCGCGCACCGGACGCGGCAGCCCCGACGCAGTCGTAACCCCTATTCCGACCGATCCGCGTGATGGTCGCGGTGGTCGCGGCGGCGAGGGAAGGGACTGGCGTCCCGATGACCGGCGCGGCGGTGACGAAGATCGTCCGCGCATCGGGCGGGGCGGCAGCGACAGCGTGCTTACGCCCATTCCTGCCGACCCGCGTCCTGGCCGCGACTGGCGTCCGGATGACAGAGGCGGCGATGGACCGCGCCGGGATCGCAGCACTACGGACACGGTCGTAACGCCTCCGCCGGCAGAACCACGTGGCGGGCGGGAAGGCCGGGGCGGTCGTGGTGGTGACGGTTTCCGCACGGGTCGCGGCAGCGATTCCGGTTCGATCGTCACGCCTCCGGCCGATCCGCCGCGCGATACCTCGCGCGGATGGGGCGGGCGCAGCAATGACGATGGTCTCGCCGGTGGTCCGGGTACGGACGGCCGCAGCGGGCGCGGCAGCGGTGACAGTGGCCGCGGACGCGGCGGTGACGGCGGTGGTGGCCGTTTCGGAGGTGACTCCGGCGGGCGTTCCATTCCGGCGGCATCACCTCCGCCGCCGCCTCCACCTCCGCCGCCGCCCCCTCGCGAGACGCGCCGCGAAGTCAGCCGCGACACCGGGTCTGACGATAGTGGCCGGGGCGGGTTCCGCCGCCGCAATGATGACTAGTCTGCAGGCGGATCAGTCCGGCTTGCCACCGCGTGGATCATTCCACTCGGCGGCAACGCCGTATCCGCCGCGGCGGACCAGCCAGAACATGCCGATCAGGTCGAAGATGCCGGCGCCGAGCCGGCCCAGGAATCCATACTTCGACTGGCCCGCGAGCCGGCGCCGGTCATTCACCAGTTCCTCGGACACATCCCATCCCGCGCGCTTCACAAGTGCCGGCAGGAAGCGGTGCATCGAGGCAAAGTAGGGCAGGTCCCGGAACGCCGCCGTGCGGATCAGTTTCCAGCCGCAGCCTGTATCGGTCGCATCATCCTGCAGCACGAAGCGGCGAACGCCATTGGCGACGCGGGACTGCACCCATTTGAAACCGGAATCGTTGCGACTGTTGCGCTTGCCCGCGATGATGCCGAGCCGGGCGGGCGCACCAGGCGCGATGATTGTGGCCCAGAGGCGTGCCGTGTCAGCCGGATCATTCTGCCCGTCGCCGTCGAGCAGCTGGACCCAGTCTCCGCGCACCGACCTCAGCCCCGTATACAACGCCGCCGACTTGCCCCGCCGCGCCACATGCGTGAGCACGGTCACGGTCGCGGGATACTTCGCCTTCGCTTCGGCAAGTTCTGACCCGGTCGCATCGCCCGAGGCATCGTTGACGCAGACCACCTCGAACTCGATGCCGGCGAGCGCCGTGTGCACTTCGTCGATCACGGGATGCACGTTTCCCGCTTCATTGAAGAAGGGGATCAGCACGGAAAGGGCAGGGGCGCGGGTCATCGCCTCCTGCCTAGTCCAGCCCGCTCCGGATTCCAATTGCTGCCCGATAGTCAGCCGGCAAAGACCTGCGCGCTCGCATGAGGCGCCAGCTGAGCGGAAAGCACGGACTTGTCAGCCACTTCGCGGCGTTCGAGGTCTTCAAACCGGAACGGAGCATCGTGACCATAGGTTTCGGTCCAGACCGCGTCGAGACGTGCGGAGGTCAGGTCTCCGGCATAGGCGACTTCGCGCACTTCAGTCTTGCTGGCACGGCGGCCACGGGTCTGCGTGCCGGGCAGATAAATGGTGCCATTCGAGAAATCGACCGCAAAGGCGATGACGCCGGGCACGAGGAAGAGGAGCAGGCCGACCCCGTTGAGGATGGCAACGGTCGGGTCAATCTTGCCGTCGATCTGGCCCTTGCGCTCGGGATACATGATTGTGCCGCAGGCGCTGAGCGAGGCGGCGGCAAGCGTCAGGCCGGTTCCGGCGAGAATCTGGCGGCGTGAGGGGGTCATGGCGTATCTCCTTTGGCTCAGGCGAGGATTTAAGGGCCCAACCCCTTACAAACTCCTCGTTTTCAGGCGGCGGCGCAACCTTGCATGCCCGGCGGCCTGTTGGCGCTTAACTTTCGCGCATCAATCCGCTAGCGACAGGCGGGGCGGCAAGACGCGAGGAGCTGACATGGGACTGAACCGGGAAGCACTGGGATTGCTGGCGCTCGCCCGTGCCAGCGGCGCGGACTTTTCGAGGGTGCTCATGGCTGGCCGCCAGAAGCTGACGGTGGACTCCGCCCAGCTTGCCCAGTTCTTCAGTCAGCGTGGCCGGTCTGACCTTGCCGCCAAAGCTGCCGACATGCGCGGCGACGGCTATAGCGAAGGCCTGCTCAAGACCGCGTTCGGCGCCGGCAGCATCCTGTCGATGGACTATTCTGATTATGAAGGCGCGGGCCTGATCCACGATCTCAATACGCCAATGGCTCCCGCCGAAACATACTCGCTGGTCACCGATTTCGGCACGCTGGAGCATGTGTTCAACCTGCCGGTCGCCTTCGACAATCTGGCAAAACTCACGGCGCCGAACGGGCACATCCTGCATGTGCTGCCCAGCAACAACTTTGTCGGCCACGGCTTCTACCAGTTCTCGCCCGAACTGTTCTTCCAGATCTACAGCCCGGAGCGCGGATATTCTGACACCCGCGTCTTCGCCTCGACCGGCAGTCTGTCGGATGTCTGGTTCGAAATCCGTGCGCCGCGTGACCTCAAGGCGCGGGTCAACATCACCAGCCGGGGCCAGCTTTATCTGATGGTCGTGACGCGCAAGACCGGAGAGCCGGTGCCGCTGGTCCAGAAGCCGGTCCAGCAATCCGACTACGTCGAGATCTGGAACGCCAGCAAGGAGGCGCCCGCCAAACGGGCAGCGCCGGGCGCCCTGGACTCGCGCGTCAAACAGATGCTGTCCGGCATGCGCCACCATCGCAAGGTCGCCCGGAAAGACCTGACGCGCGATCGCGGAGACATCATGCGCCGCAAGCTGCTGGACCTGGTGCCGGCCTTCCAGTGACGGCGCGCGGTCCAGCCTTGCCTGCAGGACAGGCCGCTGTCAGTCTGGCGTCAACCGAACGGGGGTAAGTGTCATGGCCGGAGAAGTTGCTCACGGGCCGGATCTTGGCGCGCTGGTCATCCTGCTCGGCTCGGCCGTGATTGCCGTGCCGATCTTCAAGCGCATCGGCTTCGGCTCGGTGCTCGGCTATCTCGCCGCCGGCCTCGTCATCGGACCGTTCGGCTTTCGCGTCTTCACCGAGCCAGCGGAAATCCTGCACGTCGCCGAACTCGGCGTGGTGATGTTCCTCTTTATAATCGGCCTCGAGATGCAGCCATCGCGGCTGTGGAGCATGCGTCAGCAGATCTTCGGTCTCGGCCTCGTGCAGGTGCTGACCTGCATCCTGCTGCTCTCCTGGGTCGGCGTGGCGCTCGGATATGCGCCGCAGACCTCCCTGATCGCCGGCACGGGCTTTGTGCTGACCTCCACCGCCATCGTCATGCAGATGCTGAAGGAGCGCGGCGACCTTGCGAAGGAGAAGGGGCAGAAGATGGTGTCCATCCTGCTCTTTGAGGATCTGGCGATCGTGCCGCTGCTGGCGCTTGTCGCCTTCCTCGCGCCGGGGGCAGGGGATGTCTCGATGACCGAACGCCTGACCGGCGTCGCCATCGGCCTCGGCGCCATACTCGCGTTGGTGATCGCGGGCCGTTACTTGCTGAACCCGATCTTCCGCATCCTTGCCGCCGCCCGCGCGCGTGAAGTGATGACAGCCGCCGCGCTGCTCGTCGTTCTGGGCGCGGCCTGGGGCATGCAGCTCGGCGGCCTGTCCACCGCGATGGGGGCCTTCCTCGCGGGCGTGCTGCTGTCGGAATCCTCCTATCGCCACGAACTCGAAGCGGATGTGGAGCCCTTCCGGGGAATCCTGCTCGGCCTCTTCTTCCTTGCGGTTGGCATGTCGCTCGACCTGAATGTGGTTGCGGACAACTGGCAGATCATCGCGATCAGCGTTGTCGCCTTCACGGTCCTGAAGGCGGCCGGCGTTTACGCCGTTGCGCGCGCCTTCAGGTCCAGCCACCGCGAAGCGGTCGAGCGTACCGTGCTGATGACGCAGGGCGGTGAGTTCGCCTTCGTGCTTTACGCTGCCGCGCTCGCCGTCGGCCTCATCAGCGACGAGGGCAGCGCCATGCTGACCGCGATCATCATCGTCTCCATGCTGATGACCCCGCTCTTTGTCCGCATCCATGACTGGCTGATGCCGGAAGTCGAGGTCGATGCCAGCGGCGTCGAGACACCCGTCGATGCGACTGGCACGGCGCTGCTGATCGGCTTCGGCCGGTTCGGCCAGATCGTCAGCCAGCCGCTGCTGGCGCGCGGATATTCGGTGACCACCATCGACAATGATCCCGAAATGATCCGCGTCGCGGCCTCGTTCGGCTTCAAGGTCTATTTCGGTGACGGCCAGCGGCTCGACATCCTGCACGCCGCCGGCGCGCATCACGCGTCGCTGATCCTCGTCTGTATCGATGACCGCGCAGCCGCGACAAGGCTCGTGCAGCTGGTGCGCCACGAATTCCCGAACACGCTGCTGCTCGCCCGCGCCTATGACCGCGAACATGGCCTCGAACTCGTGAAGGCCGGCGTGGACTATCCCGTGCGCGAGACTTTCGAGTCCGCCATCAAGTTTGCCCGCGCGGCGCTGGATCGTCTCGGCGAGCCCGAAGCCGCCATCGACGACGCCATCGAGGAACTGCGCCGCCGCGACGAGGAGCGCTTCGCGCTGCAGATGACCGGAGGCATGCTGGCGGGGCGCGAACTGATGTTCGGCAATGGCGGCAGCGAGAAACCGAAAGACGTGGCCGCGCGGGACACCTCGCCGGACGAGAGCCCGGTTGGCGGTTGAGCGCCTGCGCGCTACACCCCCGTCCATGTTCACCGCCACCTGCATCACCCTCGTGCCCGAGGCGTATCCCGGACCGCTGGGCGTCTCGATCCTCGGCCGCTCGCGGGCGGAAGGGATCTGGGCGCTGGAAACCGTGGACCTGCGCACCTTCGGCCTCGGCAAGCACCGGAAGGTCGATGACACGCCGGCCGGCGGCGGGGCGGGCCTCGTCCTGCGCGCGGATGTGGCGGCCGCGGCCATCGACAGCGTGCCCCGGGGTGGCCGCCCCCTCGTTTACCTCTCCCCCCGTGGGCCCCGGTTTAACCAGCACATGGCCCGCGACTGGGCGGCCGGGCCGGGGGTCGTGCTGTTCTGCGGCCGGTTTGAAGGGCTGGACGAGCGGGTGCTCGAAGCCCGGGGCATGCAGGAAGTTTCGCTGGGGGATTTTGTGCTGGCCGGCGGGGATGTCGCCGCCATGGCGATGGTCGAGGCGGCCGTGCGGCTTCTGCCCGGCGTGGCGGGCAATTCGGCGTCTTTGACGGGGGAATCCTTCGAGACGGGACTGCTGGAACACCCCCAGTATACCCAGCCCCGGGACTGGGAGGGCCATCCGATTCCCGACATTCTCCTCTCCGGCGACCATAAACGCATAGAAGAGTGGCGTCTCAGCCGCTCAAAGGCGTTGACTTTTGAACGGCGCCCCGATTTATACGCCGCTTACTCCCGACCCCCCACTTCTGTTGCGCCGGAGACTGGCGATGAACCTGATTAAAGAGCTTGAGACGGCAGAAATTGCCCGCGTTCTCGGCGACAAGAAAATTCCCGCTTTCTCGCCCGGCGACACGCTGGCGGTGAACGTGAAGATCAAGGAAGGCGACCGCGAGCGCGTCCAGCGCTACGAAGGCATCTGCATTGCCCGCGCAGGCCAGGGCCTCAACGAGAGCTTCACGGTCCGCAAGATCTCCTTCGGTGAAGGCGTCGAGCGCGTGTTCCCGGTGGTCTCCCCGCTGATCGACTCCATCGAAGTCGTCCGCAAAGGCCGCGTCCGCCGTGCGAAACTCTATTATCTGCGCGACCTGCGCGGCAAAGGCGCCCGTATCGCCGAGCGCACCACGGGCCACGGCATCGAAACGCAGGAAGTGGCTGTCTCGAAAACCGAGCGCCGCCGCCAGAAGGACGCCGAAAAGCTCGCCCGCAAGGACACCGCTGCGAAAGCCCGCGCTGAAGCGGCTGAAGCGGCTGCTGCCGCCGAGGCCGTCGCCGCCGCGGCTGCCGAGGCCGAAGGCAAGGAATAGTCCCGCCGGCCTACTGGCCGCGGACTTCAACAACGCCCCTGCCTCACGGCGGGGGCGTTTGTCGTTTCAGGCCCCGCGAGGCAAGAATTTCCCGAGGGCGGCGGTGTGCGGGAGGTACGCGCAATAATTTTGCGTGATCGCGGCCGCCGATTGCCAATCGCGGGCTTTCCTCTACCGCGTCTACCGCTATTGTGCGGCGCGCAAGAGCGAGACTGAAATGCCCGGCAAGACCCTATACGACAAGATCTGGGACGCGCATGTCGTCCATACCGACGCCGCGTCCGGCGAAAGCCTCCTTTATATTGACCTGCACCTGATCCACGAGGTGACCACCCCGCAGGCCTTTGACGGGCTCAAAGTGGCAGGTCGCAAGGTGCGCCGTCCGGAATTGACCCTCGCCGTCGCCGATCACAACACGCCCACTGAGAATCAGGCTCTCGGCCTCGCCGGCGTGAAGGATCCCGAAGCGCGCAACCAGCTCGAAACGCTGACGCGCAATGTTGCCGAGCATGGCATCCAGTTCTTCCAGATGGGCGACATCAATAACGGCATCGTCCACGTCGTCGGCCCGGAGCAGGGGCGTACCCAGCCGGGCATGACCATCGTCTGCGGCGACAGCCACACCTCCACGCACGGCGCCTTCGGCGCGCTCGCCCACGGCATCGGAACGTCCGAAGTCGAGCATGTGCTGGCGACGCAGACCCTCCGTGCCCGGAAAATGCTCAACATGGCGGTCGAGGTTTCAGGCCGCTTGCCAGAGGGCGTGACCGCCAAGGACCTCGCCCTCCATATCATCGCCATCACCGGCACGGCCGGCGGCACCGGCTATGTCATCGAATACCGCGGCGAGGCCGTCCGCGCCCTGTCGATGGAAGGCCGCATGACGCTGTGCAACCTCTCCATCGAAGGCGGCGCCCGCGCCGGCCTCGTCGCCCCCGACGAGAAGACCTTTGCCTATGTGAAAGGCCGCCCCTCCGCGCCGAAGGGCGGCGCGTGGGAAATGGCAGAGCGCTACTGGCAGACGCTGCACTCGGATGATGACGCGGTGTTCGACCATGTGCTCACCATCAAGGGCGAAGATGTCGGCCCGACGGTCACGTGGGGCACCAGCCCGGAACAGGGCATCCCGGTGTCGGGCATCATTCCGCGCCCGGAGGATTTGGCCGATCCTGTGAAGGCTGCCGCCTGCGAGCGCGCGCTCGCCTATATGGGCCTCGAAGGCGGGAAGCCTATTGCGGGCACGCCGGTTCAGCGCGTCTTCATCGGTTCCTGCACGAACTCCCGCATCGAGGACCTGCGCGCCGCGGCCGCCATCGCCAAGACCGGCAGGGTCGCGCCCGGTGTCCGCGCCATGGTCGTGCCCGGTTCCGGCCTCGTCCGCGCGCAGGCAGAAGAAGAGGGCCTTGATGCCATCTTCCTCGAAGCCGGTTTCGAATGGCGCGAGCCCGGCTGCTCCATGTGCCTCGGCATGAACCCGGATATCCTGGCGCCCGGCGAACGCTGCGCCTCCACGTCGAACCGCAACTTCGAAGGCCGCCAGGGCCGCGGCGGCCGCACCCATCTGATGAGCCCCCAGCTCGCCGCGCGCGCCGCACTCAGGGGCGTCATCGGATAGTCACGCCGGTCCGGGGATTTGCATGCCAAGACCAACCCTGCCGGCTCCCCGAACCCTCGCCTGGCCCCTGAAGGATTTGTCCAGCGCCCGGACATCCCTCCGGATTGACCGGCACGATCGGATGGTCATGGACATCACCCACGACACGGTCGCGGGCCTTGCCCCTAAGCATGTTGCGTGGTGGTTCAGGAATATCGGCGGCGAGATCACGATCGACGGCGTGCGCATGTCCCGCTACCTCGCCTGGCACCCGCGCGACCATATCCAATGGGCACTTGCCCGCCCGTCGCCTGCGGGCGGCGCAGGCCCGGGCGCGAGGTTCAGGATTGTCGAGGCGTTTGGCGCAGACCCGGCCATGAGGATCGATGTGGTCGAAGAGGTCGTGCGCCTTGACGAGAGCGGCATCACGCTGCGCAACCGCCTCGCCGGTGTCGAGCTGACCCGTCTCAGCCATGATTTCAGCGCAGCACCCGGAGGCACGGCCTATGTCTCACGGCTGACGGTCGGCTGCGCCGTGGCGGGCCTGGCGCAGGTCATCAATCCGCTGCTTCATCGTTTCGTTTTCACAGAGGCGATGGGTCATGCCTGGCTTCGGCACGATGTCGAGGAGGTCGGCCTGCTCCAGCACCTCGTCCCATTGATCCACCCGGACTTCGAGCCTGCTCGGCTCCACTGAAGAGACCCTTCAGTTGCGTTTCTGCCGCAAGCGCAGATAGTCCCCGTCAAAGAACATCTCTGAAGGGAGACTTCCATGTCCGGAACCGTGAAACTCGAGAGCGGCGTGACGCTCGATGGCCCGCGGGGCCGAGTCTATGGCTCGATCCTCGAAACCATCGGGTCAACGCCGCTGGTGCGCGCCGAGAAATTCGCCAAGGCTGAAGGCGTGGGCGCAGACCTTCTCTTCAAGCTCGAATTCTTCAATCCCCTCGCCAGCGTCAAGGACCGGATCGGCCTTGCCATGGTCCTCGGCCTTGAGGCTGAGGGCAAGCTGAAGCCCGGCGGCACGCTGATCGAACCAACCTCCGGCAATACCGGCATCGGCCTCGCCTTCGTCGCCGCCCAACGCGGCTACCGCCTGATCCTCACCATGCCGGAATCGATGTCGATCGAACGGCGCAAGATGCTCGCGTTCCTCGGCGCGGAGCTTGAGCTGACCCCCCGCGAGAAGGGGATGGGCGGCGCCATCGCCAAGGCGAAGGAGCTTCTGGAGTCGATCCCCGGCTCGGTCATGCCCAGCCAGTTCGACAATCCCTCGAACCCCGCGATCCATGAGAAGACGACCGCCGAAGAAATCTGGGCGGACACGGCCGGCAAGGTCGACGCCATCGTCTCCGGCATCGGCACCGGCGGCACCTTCACCGGCACAGGCCGCGTGCTGAAGCCTCGCAAGCCCGGGCTAAAAATGTTCGCGGTCGAGCCTGCTGCCTCGCCTGTCCTCTCCGGCGGCGCGCCGGGGCCGCACATGATCCAGGGCATCGGCGCGGGCTTCGTACCCGGCAACGCCGACACGACCCTGATCGACGAAGTGCTGAAGGTCTCGAACGAGGAGGCCATCGCCACCGCGCGCAAGCTCGCGAAGATCGAAGGCATCCCGGGCGGCATCTCCTCCGGCGCCGCCGCATACGCCGCCGTCCAGCTCGGCAAACGCCCAGACATGGCCGGCAAGACGATCGTGGTCATCCTCGCGAGCTTCGCGGAGCGGTATGTTTCGACGGCGTTGTTTGAGGGGCTGTAGGGCGTTGGATTTCGGCTTGCGGCCTCTATCCGACCTGCGAGGCGCGGTGCGGACCTGCATGAATCGGGCACGCTGGAATAGAGGTGCGAGGTGAAATATGAGCCTTTGGATGATCGTTCGAACGCTGATTATCATGGCTTTGTTCGCAACTACTCTGAGAGCGGAAGTTCACGCAGAAGATCACCCGATAACTGTAGTCGTCGACGGGGATAACTGGCGGTTGACGCGATACGCAGACCACTGTGCGGAACGCGTTCCCGCGGCGATAGCAGACTATCAAAAAGAACCAATTTATCATGCCCGGAGGGCCGCTACCGGGGACAGATATCTAGTGAAAGATACACAGGAGTGTAGGGTAGAACTATCTATCGCCGGGGTCCACGATGTGTCCTTGGTATTCAAGGTGTCGGAAGATCAAGTCGTTCTCGATCGCAGAGTTCTTTCATGGTGGGGATATGAGGTCAGTCCATACCCCGTAGAACCAAACGGCCTATAGTATCGAGTGAGGTCGCGACTCGTAGGTCGGATAGAGGCCAAAGGCCGAAATCCGACGCGCACGGGCGCCGTGTTTCGCGATGGCGGATTTCGCTTCCTTCCCGCCTTTTCGGGCCATTTCGCCGCGCTTGCTGGTTTGATATGTCCACACAGGCGGTGGACAGATACAGCGTCAATGATAGTTGCATCGGCGCGATGGGAGTTTGCGGCAGTGTCGCGCGGGATACTTCAGCGGCAGCGCTGTCTGATGTAACGGTCTCTTCTGTTTCAAGGTGGGCAAGAATGGAAAAACTACTCTCATGGGTCGGGTCGCTGCTCTACGGCATGCGTTTCACCATGCTGTTCTTCTATGTGGGTCTGGTTACGATCATTCTTGGCATTCTGGGCAAGTTCCTGCTCGAAACCTACAAGCTGATGAACACGCTTCTGTTTGAAGAGATCAGCAAGATCGACCTGATCATCAAGGTGCTGGAACTGGTGGACATGACCATGGTGGCGCAGCTTGTCTGGGTCGTGTCCCTGGCAGGCGTATCACTCTTCGTGACGACCCGGCACTTTGACGAGAAAGACATGAAGAAGCCGGACTGGCTGGACCACGTCAACACCTACAATCTCAAGCTGAAGCTCGCGTTCGCCATCATCTCGATTTCAGGCGTTCACGCCCTGAAGACTTACCTGGGCGGCGACCTCAGTCTGGAGAACGTGCAGATTGTGGCGGTGGTGGCTGTCATTCACTTCACGTTCGTCCTTTCCGCGATCGGAATTTCCTTTGCAGAACGGCTGACGCGCGAAAAGGAATAGCGCGCTTGGAGCAGAGGCCGGGACGGGTGTTCTAAAGAGTTTCGCGGCCGCTTTCCGGCTGGCTCAGGCAGCCCTCGCCAAGCTCCGGGCCATGGTGGTAACTGCGGGTGAAACATCACCCGAGGAAACATCATGACCCGTTACACCCTGCACGGCATTTTTGCGTCCGGCCCCACCTACAAGGTCGGCCTGATGCTGCGTCTCACCGGCACGCCGTTCAATTACGAGCATGTCGACCTGCGCGCCGGCGCCCACAAGGCCGACGCCTTCCTCGCCCGCAACCGCTATGGTCAGGTGCCCGTGCTGGATGATCACCAGACGGACTATTGCCTCTGCCAATCCTCCGTCATCCTGGACTATCTCGCCGACGAAACCGGCAAGTTCGGCGGCAAGGACCGAGGCGAGCGGCTGCGCGCACGCGAATGGCAGCTCTGGGGCGCCGGAAACCTGACCACCGGCATCTACCGCACGCGCGCCGCGAAGCTCGGTTTCTTCAAGTTTCCCGAAGCGATTGCCGAAGCGAACCTGCAGACCGCCCTGGCCGCGCTGAAGGAACTGAACGGCCTGCTCGATGGCCGCGACTGGCTCGTCGGCAAGGGCGCCACCATCGCCGATATCGATATCTACGGCATCGCCGCCTATGCCGGTCAGGCCGGGATCGACCTTGCGCCCTATGGCAATGTCCGAAAATGGCAGGCGCGCGTCGAGGCGTTGCCGGGCTTCAAGGACGTCAACACCTGCCTGCCGCAGGCGAGCGCCCCGGCCTGATCAGAGGCGCCCAGGGTCAACCCGGTAGACCTTCACGCGCGACGTGCTCTCTGGCGCGACCAGTTCCAAACCGGCAGGCGGCTGCGCGCGCGTCAGGTCGCGGAAGAGAGGCATGTCGTCGAGCGGCTTTTCATGCGCGGCCGCGCAGACCACGACATAGTCGATACCTTCGAGGGCTTCCCGCCGTACGGCGGCATCCGTCGAAGTGAACGCAAGGGCAAGAGGCCGCATGCCGGGCGCTGACCGGTGGAAGGAAATCGCCGACAGCGTGTGCCCACCGCCGGCCCCGATCACCGAGTACTGCATGCCGAACGGCGCCATGATCCTTCCGGGCGGCAGGCCCCTCAGCGCCCCGAAATCCTCGCCAGCGCAATCATCCACGTTGAAGTGGTACACGGACGGTTTGATGTCGAGCTGCGGCGGCGCCAGCGGGCTTAGCCCGGCGAGAAGGAAGGCAGAGCCCGCCGCCACGGCGGCTGCAATCCGCCGGGTGCGGATCTTCGGTGCCGGTCCGCCCGGGCCACCTGCGCCGATCAGCGCGCTGTAGGCAAGCGGCACTATGAAGGCGGCGAGCAGGAGTGAAATCCGCACATACCGCACCACAAGAACGGTCAGCAAGATCCCAACAAGCAGCACGAGCCAGACGAGGAGTGTGCGGTAGTTTCCGCGCCTTGCCTGCGACAATGCTTCGGCGCCCGCCAGCGCTGAGGCGGAAAGCGCAAGCGCGATCATCATGCCGAGCGATTGCCGCAGCGGGTCCGCCACGAGGGTTAGGCCCGAGGCTTCCTGAGGAATGTTCTCGAACCAGAAGGCGCGACTCACCGGGTCAATCATGTGCAGCGGCCCGCCGCTGCAGATGGGGAAGAGGGCAACCAGCGCGGCCAGCAGGGCCATCCCCGGCACAAGTAACGTGGCAAACCGGAACGCCCTGTGCGTGAGCGGCGGCGCCGCCGCGTCTCGCCAGGCCAGCGGCGCAAGCGCCAGGATCAGGCCCGCGCCCATGACGCCGAGAATCCAGGGCGCCGAAATCTCGTCGCAATACATTTTCTGAAGCCCGGCCGGGCCGACCAGCAGGAGTGCGACCACCGGCGTGAGCGCCGCCAGCGTCATGCCTGTCGCCCGCATCCGCTGAACGGCCGCCGCATCACCGGCAACGCCCAGCAAGGCAATGCCTGCAAGCCCGATCACCAGGAGCGGAACGGTTTCCAGTCCGACCGATAGGGACAGGATCGCAGCCGTTGCCGTCACGATCCCCGCGCGGCGATCATTGGCGAGCGTCAGGCCGCGCAGGAACATGGCGCATAGCACCATCTGGACATTGTGGTGATCGATCCGCCCGGGCGCAAATTCCAGCGCCGCCTGCATCAGGAAGATCAGTAGGCAAACCACTTCCACTGGCCGGAGCGCGCGCTGAATCAGAGCCACGACCGTTCCGTGTACGAACCAGACCAGCGGAAAAAGCAGCAGAGGCGGCCAGACAAGGGTCGCGATATCAAGCGCCCGGTCAGCGGGCATGAATAGCTCAAGCAGGCGTGTAATCAGATAGTAGGGCGCATCCACAAGCCGCGACCAGGGCGACTGGTAAGGCTGCTCAAGCACGACGAAAGGCAGAGTGCGATCGAACCAGTCATTATCCCTCAAAAGGTCTTCGATCTGCAGCCGGCGTAGTGTGTCGTCCACATCGAGGACCGTTGACCGTGCACGCAGGCTGTCGGCCAGGGCCGCGACAAGGGTCGCGCCGAGAAGCGCGACAAAAGCCCATGCCAGTCTGGGCGCTTCCGGAAGGAAAGATCGTGTGTTCAGGAAAGGGGCCCACCTGATTCGCAAGGTTGCGGGACAGTATCAACAGGGGCCGTCAGGGCAATCCATGCTTGCCCGGCCAACGGGGCGCCAGCTTGCAGTCGGCGGCAAAGACAGCGCATATGAAGGCCTTGCGGGAGGCGGCGCCGTGCCGGAATTGCAATGATCAGTAGCCTCGATCACGTTGTCTTGCTGGCGCCCGATATCGAGGCGGGCGTGGCCGTCTATTCCGCGCTGCTCGGCCGCGCGCCCGATTGGCGGGCCGAGACGGATACGGGCGTTGCCACCGCGCTCTTCCAGCTTGGCAATACGGCTTTGGAGCTGATCGCGCCGGCCGGCCAGGGTTCCGCCGCCGATCACCTGCGCGCCCGCATCACCGAGGAAGGCCCGGGCCTCAAATCGCTCGCCTTCCGCTCCAGTGACCTTTCCGGCGACCACCGCATCCTCACCCGGCTGGCGCTCGATCCGGGTCCCATCGAGGATGGCGAGAGCCAGGACCGGGGCCGCGACGCCCGCCGCACCTGGCGCCGCTTCCGCTGCCCGCCGGAAGCCGGCGCGGGTGTCCGCTGGTTCTTCGTCGAGCCGCTCGAGGGCTTGCTGGAGCCTGCCGAAGTTCCCCTCGGCCACGTGCATGCGCTCGACCATCTCGTCATCAACACGCCGAACCCCGACCGCGCGATGGCCCTTTACGGTGCCAAGCTCAGCCTGCGCCTCGCGCTCGACCGGACCGCGCCGGAATGGGGCGTACGGCTGATCTTCTTCCGCACCGGCGGCCTGACGCTCGAAATCGCCCATCGTATGGGTCAGGGCGAAGATCCTGCCGGCCCGGATTCCTTCTGGGGCCTCACCTGGCGCGTCGGCGATATCGAAGCCGCCCACGCCCGCCTCGCCGCGAAAGGCTTCAACCTCTCCGGCGTGCGTACAGGGCGCCGCGCCGGCACCCGCGTCTTCACCGTTCGCGACGGCACGATGAACGTGCCCACCCTGTTCATTTCCGGCGTAGCGGATTAAAACCGGCCCATGACCCCGTTCACATCCCTCACCGGAACTGCCGCGCCCCTTCTCGAGAAGGGCAAGCCGATGTCGAATGTCGACACCGACATGATCATCCCCAAGCAGTTCCTGAAGACGACCACGCGCACCGGTCTCGCGACGGGCCTCTTCCATGAGCTGAAAACCAATGCAGATGGTTCGCCCAACCCCGATTTCGTGCTGAACAAACCGGCCTATGCCAAGGCATCGATCCTTATCGCGGGTGAGAATTTCGGCTGCGGCTCCTCGCGGGAGCATGCGCCTTGGGCCTTGCTGGATCAGGGCATCACCTGCGTCATCGCCCCGAGCTTCGCCGACATCTTTCACAACAACTGCTACAAGAACGGCATCCTGCCGGTCCGCCTGCCCGTCGATGTCTGCGAAAAGCTGGCGAAGGAAGCCGGCGGCGCCAACCATGTCTTCAGCGTGGACCTTGCCACCCAGACCGTCACCACGCCGGACGGCGAAACCTACCGTTTCGAGATTGATCCCGGCCGCAAGTCGAACCTCATGGCCGGCCTCGACGAGATCGGCGCATCGCTGACCGCTGCGCCAGACATCGATGCCTTCGAAGCGCAGCGCCGCCTCGCCACCCCTTGGCTCGAAACCGCCCGCTGACGATCCGCGGGCCGCAACCGGAGACACTCCCCATGCCCCGCGCCGCCCGCCTTCTTCTGCCGCTCGCGCTCATGAGCGCGCTCGCCGCCTGCAACACCGACCCGTTCGGCATGAAGCCCGAAGTGCCCGGCGTCGAAATCCCGGAGCGCCCCGCCGCTGAGCCCGAAAGCGAAACTCCGGCCTCCGAGGCCCAGCCATGATTGTCATCGAGGGCACGGTCCGCATCCCCCCGGAAAACCTCGAACGGGCCCGCCCGGTGATGGAACAGATGATCCGCGCCAGCCGGGCCGAGCCGGGCTGTATCGACTATGCCTACAGCGTCGATGTGCTCGATCCCGGCCTCATCCGCATCACCGAACGCTGGACGAGCCGGGAAGCGCTGCAGGCCCACTTTGCCGCCGCCCACATGGCCACCTGGCGCGCCTTCTTTCCGCAGCTCGGCATCACGGACCGCTCGCTCCGTCTCTATGAGGCTGAGCCCGAGCCCATCTGAACCGGTTGCGCGCGCCCGCCGGCCTCGCTACTCACGCCGCCAGACTGACCCATCCGGAGGCCCGCGCCCATGAAGAAGACCGTTCTCCTCCTGCCCGGTGACGGCATCGGCCCCGAAGTCATTGCTGAGGCCCGCCGCGTGGCAGAACTGCTGGTCTCCGATATCGTCATCGAGACCGGCCTTGTCGGCGGCGCGAGCCTTGACGCCCACGGCACGCCGCTGACCGATGAAACCCTCGAGCGCGCCCGCAAGTCCGACGCCGTTCTTCTCGGCGCAGTCGGCGGCCCGAAATGGACCAGCGCAGCCCGCGACAAGCGCCCGGAAGCCGGCCTCCTCGCCCTGCGCAAAGGGCTCGATGTTTTCGCAAACCTGCGCCCCGCCTTTTGTTTCCCCGCCCTGGTCGATGCCTCCAGCCTGAAGCGTGACCGGGTGGAAGGCCTCGACCTGATGATCGTCCGCGAACTGACGGGCGGCGTTTACTTCGGCACCCCGCGCGGCATCGATGAAGAAGGCGGCCTGCGCCGCGGCTACGACACCGCCATCTACACCCACCCCGAGGTCGAGCGCGTCGCCCGTGTTGCCTTCGATATCGCGCGCGGCCGCTCGGGCCGTGTCACATCGGTGGAAAAATCAAACGTCATGGAGTCGGGCCTCTTCTGGCGCCAGGAAGTCACGCTCGCGCATGCCGAGTTTGGCGGCGGCGTGGCGCTCAGCCACATGTATGCCGATGCCTGCGCCATGGAACTCGTCCGCCAGCCGAAGCAGTTTGACGTGATCCTCGCCGACAACCTGTTCGGCGATCTCCTGTCGGATGAAGCCGCCATGCTCACCGGCTCGATCGGCATGCTGCCGTCCGCCTCGCTCGGCGCCCCGGGCGTCCCCGGCCTCTACGAACCCGTCCACGGCTCGGCGCCGGATATTGCCGGGCAGGGCGTCGCCAACCCCTGCGCCGCCATCCTCTCGCTCGAAATGGCCCTGCGCTGGTCGCTGAAGAAAGAAAAGGCCGCCGACGCCCTTCTCGCCGCCGTCGGCAAGGCCCTCGACCGCGGCGCCCGCACGCGCGACCTCGGCGGCGCGCTGACCACGAGGCAGATGGCGGACGCGATCCTGGCGGCGCTCTGAGTTTTTGACTTCCCTGCGTCTTGTGACATCCTCCGCAAAAATCGCGGGAGGAACCACGCAATGTCTTACGCCGCCGGACGGTTGATCCATGACGCCGACTCTCATCTCATGGAGATGACCGATGTGCTCGACCCGTATTTCGAGAAGCACCTGCTGGCGCGGTATCACGACCTGCCGGTCTACAAGTGGAAGCATTCGCATGCGGACTGGATGAATGCGGAGCGCGCGCGGCATGAGGACGCCGCTTACCGCGCCGCGGCGGCGGACGCGATCCTGCTCAACAAGAATTATACCGCCCTCGGATCTTTCCGGCGCGAGGACCGGCCTGCCGCGATGGACCGTCTTGGCTTTGCCAGCCAGCTGGTGTTCACCACCTTCTGCCTCGGCAATTTTGGGCTCGATCAGTCCGGCGACATGGAACTCTGTTATGCGGCGGCCGATGCGCATAACCGGATGATGACGGACTTCTGTTCCATCGACCGCCGCCTGCTCGCGGTCGCCTATGTCCCGCTGGAGGACTTCGCCCGCGCCGAAGCGACCACAAGGCTTGCCATCAGGCTTGGTGCCAAGGCGATCATGGTTCCCTCCGTATGCCCACAAAAACACGCGCCCAGCCATATCGGCCTCGATCCCGTCTGGCGCCTCGCCGAAGAAGCGGGCCTGCCCATCCTGCTGCATGTCGGCGGCGAGGAAAAGATGAACCCGGTCTACAAGGCGAACGGCCTGCCGCCCGTGCCGGACTTCCATGGCGGCGACGACAATTTCACCTCTGTTTCCTATATGCCGATCCCGCAATCGGCGATGCAGACGCTCGCCACGCTGATCTTCGACGGCGTGTTCGACCGCTTCCCGCGCCTCAAATGGGGCGCCATCGAACTCGGCGCCGCCTGGGTGCCCGGATGGATACGATCGATGGATTCGGCCGCGCATGCGTTTGTGCGCAATGAGGAGCGGTTGCAGAAACTCTCCGCGAAGCCCTCCGAAATCGTGCGCCGCTCCTTCCGCGCCGCGCCCTATCCACACGAGGATGCCGGCTGGATCATCCGCAACTCGGGCGACGAGATATGCCTATTCTCCTCCGACTACCCCCACGTCGAAGGCGGCCGCAACCCGCTGAAACGCTTCGACGAAACCCTCGCTGGCTGCGCGCCCACCCAGATCACGAACTTCTACTCTGAGAACTTCATCGACCTGATGGGCGAGGGGTTGGCGGCAGATTTGCGCCGCCCGAGGATGCAGGCCAGCGCGTGAAATGCATGCCGCGCCGGAAGACTATCCCGAAGACACGGAACTTCCAGTCCCCTTGCAATGGCGCGTCGCGCTGAAGCAGATCGCCGACGCATTGGTGGACGGGCAGGAACCGGCGGGTATTGCGCCCTTGTTGTGTGCGCCTGTCGATCCGAGGTCTCTGGAAATCAGCCGCGAAAACATCGCGGGATACCCTGATCCTATAGGCCCATTGACCGAAGCAACATGGGTAACGTCCATCTGCCGCCGCGCTGCGGATCGCTGGGATCTTTTGATTGACTTGTGTTGCGTGGACGGAAGCGTGAGCGATCTCGTTCTTCATGCCCGCGTGCGGGCAGACGGCGGCCAGTACACGCTTGAAGTTCGTTTGGTTTACGTTCCCTGACTTGTATGATGCCAACTAGACTTGAAAGCTGATCATGACCAAACCCGCACTTCCTCGCGGCGATGTCTCCGCCCGCATCGCAGAGATCGGCGGCTGGCGCGGCGCGACGCTCTCAAACGTCCGTAAGCTGATCAAGGAAGCCGCACCCGATGTCTCCGAAGACATCAAATGGCGAAAGCCCACCAATCCCGGCGGTGTGCCGGTTTGGGAACAGAACGGCCTGATCTGTACCGGCGAGGTCTACAAGGACAAGGTCAAGATCACCTTCGCCCACGGCGCTGCGCTCCCCGATCCGAAGGGCCTCTTCAATGCCAGCCTCGACGCCGGCACACGCCGCGCCATCGACATCGCGGACGGCGACAAGCTGAGCGAAGCTGCCTTCAAGTCCCTCATCAAGGCCGCCGTCGCGCATAACCGGTCGAAGGCGGTGAATGCGAAAGGCAAGGGCGAAAAGCCTGTCCTTCTCACCGGCGGCAATCCGCAGATCGCCAAAGGCGACGGCGACGCGCCCGTACAGGCCTACATCGCCGCCATGCCCGGATGGAAACAGGACGTTGGGCGCCGCCTCGACGCGCTGATCGTCAAGGCCGTCCCGAACGTGCAGAAAGCGGTCAAATGGAATTCCCCATTCTACGGTCTCGAAGGCCAGGGCTGGTTCGTCACTTTCCATGTGCTGACGCGCTACGTGAAGGTTACCTTCTTCAAGGGCGTCTCGCTTGATCCCATGCCGCCGGGCTTCAGGGCAAAGAGCGGCGAAGCACGCTGGATCGACCTCCCCGAAGGCGATCTCGACGAAGCCCAGCTGACAAAATGGATGAAACAGGCCGCGAAACAGCCGGGCTGGAAGCCGTGAGCCTCTCTGCTGAGCAGGCATCTGGCAAACCACTATTGCCTCCGCCGGAGTCTCGCTTATCCATCCTGCGGATAAGCCGGGTCGGGGGTCTTGGAGATGCAAAGCGGGCGCGGAGCCGGGCCACTGGCGGATGAGCAGGCGCTGATCGCGGCGTTGCGCGCCGGTGTCTGGGCCGATCTCACGCAGGCGCCCGGATATGACGCCGAGGTCAAGCCGGTCGTTCCGGCCCGCTTCCTCCGGGACATGTTGCTCGGCCTCGACAGCCGCGTCGCCGGGCTGCCCTCGGGCCTCCGGATTCGCGGCGCCCGGGTCGAGGGCGATCTCGACCTCGCAGACTGCACCGCGCCGGGTGGCGGCGGCTTCGGCGTGGTCGCCCTTGAGCAATGCGATTTCACCGGCCGGATTGACATCACCAATGCCGATCTCTCCCGCTTCTCCATCCGCCAAAGCCGATTTCGCGAACTCTGGGGCGAAGGCGTCAAGGTCAGCGGAGACTTCGACTTCCGGGGCGCCGTTCCTTTGCCCTCCGCGGACGAGCCTATGGCCTATATCCGCTTGCGGGCGGCGCGCATCGGCGGCGACCTCTGGGCGCGCGGGGCCATGCTGAAATGCCCCGGCGACGTGCCGCGCGGCCTGACAACGGTGCCGCCGGCCCTGAACCTCTGGCTCGCCCGGATTGAGGGCAGCGCCCTGTTCGAGATGGGCTTCGTCGCCGAGGGCGATGTGCGGATGTCGAGCGCCTTCATCGGCGGCGACCTTGCCTTCGACGGCGCCACCATCACGGGCCGCGACGGCCTCGCCCTCGATGCCACCGGCGTCAATATCGGCGGCGAGGCAACCTTTGATCTGCTCGACGAGCGCCGCTTTGCCGCAACAGGCGAAGTGCGCGTGTCAAACGCCAGCATCGGCAAGGACCTCAGCTTCTTCGGGGCGAGCCTCTCCTATCCGGACGGCGACGCCCTCGACGCCAGCGCCAGCACCATCGGCGGTCACGTCCGCCTGACCCTCGCCAACGGCCACCGCTTTGAGGCGGACGGGCAAGTGGTCTTATGGGACACGAAAGTCTCCGGTGATTTTGTATGTAACGGCGCGCGCCTCTCCGCGCCCGGCCGTATCGCGCTCGCGGCCGCAAGCATCCAGGTGGGCGGGCGCGCTGGCTTCGACATGGTCGATGGTGCGCGCTTTGAAGCCGAGGGCGAAGTGCAGCTCTCGAACTCGACCATCGGCAAGGACCTCACCTTTTTCGGTGCGCACCTCAGCAACCCCGGCGCCGACGCGCTGGATGCCAACGCCTGCGGCGTCGGCGGCCATGTTAATCTGATGCCGATCAACGGGACGCGGTTCGAGGCTGAAGGGGCGTCCCTGTTTTGGGACGCGCGGATCGCCGGCGACTTCGCCTGTCACGGCGCGCGTTTGAACAATCCTGGCGGGCTCGCACTCGCCGCCGCCGGTATCGAGATTGGCGGCCTTGCCAACTTTGATGCCTATGAGCAGTTCCGGTTCGAATCTTCCGGTGAAGTCAGGCTGGCCAATGGAAGCATCGGCAAGTCGCTCAGCTTCTTCGGCGCCGCTCTTAGCCATCCGGGCGGCGACGCGCTGGATGCGAGCGCGTGCCATGTTGGCGGCCATGTTCGGCTCGTCGCAACAAACGACCACAAGTTCGAGGCGGAGGGCACAACCACGTTCTGGAAGGCCAAAGTGTCGGGAGACTTCGTCTGCCAGGGCGCCCGGCTCATCCGGCCGGACGGTGTCGCCCTCAATACCAGCGCATGTTCCGTAGACGGTGGACTATATGCGCATGACAACACGCTTGAGGGTGTCGTCGATCTATCGAATGCCCGGATCGATACGCTGGGCAGCTTTGCCGACTCCGCCTGGGCCGGAGCCCGCCGCATCCGACTCGACAGTATCAGCCTGCGCCAGATCGAAGTGGACCAGTCGGACGGTGTCGCCTGGCAGGCCCGGATGCGCTGGCTGCAACGCAGCACCGACCGGACCGCCAAGGGACAGCGCATTGTCTCCCCGCATCCCTGGCGGGAGTGCGCCATCGCATTCGCGCGTTCTGGCCGCCATACCGACGCGCGCCGGATCCAGCGCGAAGGCTACCGCGAGGAGAACCGGGCCCGTCCGCTCTGGATCCGGCCGTTCGTGTGGGTGTTCGCGGAAGTTCCGTTCGGTTTTGGTCTTTCGGCGCTGCGTGCGACCGTGACGCTCGTTGCATTCTGGATCGCCGGCATCGTGGGTGCCGAGGCCATGCTCGCGCGGAATGTACTTGTCGACTTCTCGAGCCGTGGCGACCCGCAAGCATGTCTGTCGCTTGTGCCGGCACTTTACGCACTGGATATAGCCATTCCGATCATCGACTTGCGTCAGGAGTCGCTTTGTGATCCGGCGGATGTCGGCCAAGCTGGACTGTTCCCGGGTATTCAGCTCTCGCGCCTCGCCGGAAACATGCCATTCCTGCCAGCCCTGCCGGCGGTGACCCTCTTCGACGAAGTCGCACTCTGGACCTGGGCCAAGGCGATTTACGCCTTGCTGGGCACATTCCTCGTCAGCTTCGCGGGCATAACCTATTCCGGCGTATTCAAGCCGAAAGAGTAGCGCCGCCTAGCTATAATCTGCAATCCGGCAGAGCAGGGGCCCGCGGAACTCGAAGAAGCTCGCGCCGCGCACCCGCACGGTCTCGCCCGCGCGCACGCCGTTCGGCAGGTCCACCGCTGCGCGGCCCTCGAACTCGATCTCGGCCGCCGCCTTGCCGCTGCCGGTGACGATATTGATCAGCCGCTGGCGCCGGTAGGAAAACGCGTTGCCGGAAACCTCCGCCACCTGCCGCATCATCACCTTGCCATCAAGGCGCATGGACTGGCCCGCATTCGAGATATTCTCGAACACGACATCATCGGTCACGCAGGCCAGCATAGCGTCAATGTCGCGGTCATTATAGCTGGCAATGTAACGGCGGATGGTCTCGTCCAACACGGCGCGGAACCCTTCTGGCAGTGCGCGATCCTCCTGCCAGCCGGGGGCGCATTGCACAAGCCGCTTTAAGCCGGGGGCAAGATGCCCCATATAGCCCGCCTGTCATCTGAACTGGAGAACACAATGGGCACGCGCATAGCCGTCGTCGGCGCCACGGGCAATGTCGGGCGGGAACTCTTCAACATTCTCGACGAGCGCCTGTTCCCTGCAGACGAAGTTTTCGCCATCGCCTCACGCCGCTCGATCGGCCAGGAGATTTCCTACGGCGACCGTACGCTGAAATGCCATGATCTCGAACAGTTCGATTTCAGCCGGGTGGACCTCGTGCTGATGTCTGCCGGCGGCAAGGTGTCGAAGGAATGGGCGCCGAAGATCGCCAAGGCCGGCGCCATCGTGATCGACAATTCCTCCCAGTGGCGGATGGACCCCGATGTCCCCCTCGTCGTGCCGGAAGTGAACGCCGATGCCGTCATGGGCTACGCCAAGAAGCGCATCATCGCGAATCCCAACTGCTCGACCGCCCAGCTGGTCGTCGCGCTGAAGCCGATCCATGACGCGGTCGGCATCAAGCGCGTCGTCGTCGCCACCTACCAGTCGGTCTCCGGCAAGGGCAAGGACGCGATGGACGAGCTCTGGAACCAGACGCGCGGCATCTTCGTCAATGACGAGCCCGCCCCGACCGTCTTCCCGAAAGAGATCGCCTTCAACGTCATCCCGCACATCGATGACTTCATGGACGATGGCTACACCAAGGAAGAGTGGAAGATGCGCGTCGAGACGAAGAAGATCCTCGATCCCGCCATCGAACTCGTCGCCACCTGCGTGCGCGTGCCGGTCTTCGTCGGCCATTCCGAGGCCGTGCATATCGAGCTCAACGCCCCGATGAGCGCTGCCCAGGCCCGAGCCCTCTTGCGCCAGAGCCCCGGCCTGATGGTCGTCGATGATCCGAAGGAAGAGCTCTACATCACGCCGAAGGAAGCCGCCGGCGAATGGGCCACCTATGTCAGCCGCATCCGCACCGACCCCACGGTCGAGAACGGCCTCGCCTTCTGGTGCGTCTCTGACAACCTGCGCAAGGGCGCCGCCCTCAACGCCGTCCAGATCGCCGAGGAACTCCTCAACCGCGGCATTCTCAAACCGGCAACGGCGAAGGCGCGGGTCTGAGCCTTCGCGCTCCGCCGATGCCTGCGAAGGCAGGCATCCAGCGCACAAGAAACCGGACCCCTGCTTTCGCAGGGGTCTACGGCGCGTGCTTTTCAAAGCACGCTGAAATCCACCACTTCAAACCCATGCCCCGTCGCCGCCACGAAGCGCCGGAAATCCGCTTGGCTGATCGCCGTCGTGCCCGTGTTCACCAGCGGATGAAAGTTCACCACCTCCGCCCCCGCCAGCACGGCGTCCACGAGAAACCGCACGCGCGCGCCCTTGTCATTCATCAGCGCAAACGCCGTCACCGATCCCGGCACCACGCCCAGCACCTCGGTCATCAGCTCCGCCGCCCCGAAGGACAATCGCTTCGTCCCGATGATCTTGTGCAACTGGTTGAGCCGCAGCGAATTGTGCGCCTCCGCCGCAATCAGCACGAGCTGCCCCTCGGCGTCCTTGAGGAACAGGTTTTTCGTATGTGCGCCCGGCATCTCGGCCTTCAGCGCGCCGGACTGTTCCACCGTGAACATCGCCTCATGCCACACGGTCGAATGCGCGATGCCGAGCGTGTCGAGATAGGCGAACAGGTCATCAGGGCTTGCTTGCATGGCCCCCATTCGCCAAGACTTCCCCATCCCGTCAAGCACTTAAGAGCGATCCATCCCATGCGCCTCGAATGCTACAAGATCTACGATGTCGCCCCGGAAATCGTCCCCGGCCGCTCTGACCGCGCCTGGATGGACGCCTTTGCAGACCGCCACCCCTATCGCTGCCTGCCGCTGACCATGGCGAACTCCACCGGGTGGGAAATCCTCTGCCCGATGGACATCAAGATCACCTGGAATGGCGGCCCCCGCAACGAAGACATCGACCTCAAGACGACCGGCGATCCGCGCGCCATCGCCAGCTTCGCCGACGCCCATTTCATGCGCGGCATCGTCACCTTCCATACCGGCCATCTCTTCCGCACGCCGCCCGGCTGGGGCGTCTGGGTCACCGGCCCGCCCAATTGGCCGAAGGATGGTATCGCCCCGCTCACCGGCCTCGTCGAGACCGACTGGCTCCCGTTCCCCTTCACGATGAACTGGCAGATGACGCGCCCCGGCGAAGTCATCTTCCGCAAGGGCGAACCCTTCGCCTTCATCACCCTGATGGAACACAAGCGCCTCGAGGAAATCGAACCCGAACGCAAACTCCTCAGCACCAATCCGGAGCTCGTCGACGAATACAACGCCTGGCGCGACAGCCGCGCCGACTTCAACGCCCGCCTCAAGGGCGGCGAACAATCCGCCCTGAAAGAACGCTGGCAACGCCACTACATGAAAGGCGAAAAACCCACCGGCGACAAAGCGGAGAGCCACCAGACGAAGCGCCGCCTCAAGCCGCCAAAGGATATCAAGTAGCGATGATCTCTCCTCTCCCGCTCGCGGGAGAGGGGCCGGGGGTGAGGGGCTCACCAAGAAGCTCACCGTCCAAATTTGGTCGCACAACAACCCGCGAACGCGACCAATTCCGCCGCCCCCGCCTACAAAATTCCCCATCCCCTCAACCCATAACAAAAAAATCCGCCGAAACGAATCCGGCCGGGTCAGCGCTGCGCTTATGCTTAGGCGGTCATGTCAAACGCGCCCCGCCCCGATCTTTGGTATCCCATCGCGCATCTGCTGATCGCGCTGCAAAAGCTCTTGCGCGCCGCCGCGCCGGAAGCCTTCACTGCCATCGCGCGGGAGGCGCGCCTGCAACTCGCGGTCATCACCGCGCTTTTGCGCCGCTACATCCATGTGCTCGCCGCCGAAATCATCCTGCCGCCGCCCCGCGCGCCTCGTCCGCAGGCGGAGCATCCTGAAAAGCCGCGCACCTCGCGCAAGGCGGAGCGCTATCTTTTCCCGCTCCTTGAAACGCCCGCGCGTGCCAGCCGCGCCAGCGAAAACGAAGACCCCGCAGACCTGCAATGGGCCATCCTGTTGGAAGCCGTGCAGCGTCTCGCCGACGTGCTCGCCTATCCCGCGCCCCATGCCCGCCGCCTCGCGCGCCGCTTCGGGACGCTTGACGTCCCCGGCCTGCGCGACCTCGCGCTCCCCTGGCATATCCTCCGCCAGATCCCGCCCTGGCTCGACGTGCTGGTCTGCCGCTACGACGCCGCCGCCCGGCCCGAGGCCTGGGCGGCGCTGGATACGTCTTAGCGCGCTGAAACCCCACCCCTCCGAAGACCCCTGCGAAAGCAGGGGTCCAGTCTTCCTGTGCGCTGGATACCTGCCTCCGCAGGTATCGGCGGCAAAGGCGCTGGCTAGTTCTTCCCGAACTTCCGGTCGCGGCCGGCCATCAGCCTAAGGCGAAGCGCGTTCAGCTTGATGAAGCCTTCGGCATCCTTCTGGTCATAGGCGCCGTGATCGTCCTCGAAGGTCACGATCTTCTCCGAGTACAGACTATAGGGCGAAGTCCGGCCAATGAGATACGCCGTGCCCTTGTAGAGCTTGATCGTCACTTCGCCGGTCACCCAGCGCTGCGAATGGTCAATCGCCGCCTGCAGCATCTCGCGCTCCGGGCTCCACCAGAAGCCGTTATAGATAAGCTCGGCATAGCGCGGCATCAGCTCGTCCTTGAGGTGGCTCTGCCCGCGGTCGAGCGTCGCCTGTTCGATGCCGCGGTGGGCAACCAGCAGGATGGTGCCGCCCGGCGTCTCGTAAATGCCGCGCGATTTCATGCCGACGAAGCGGTTTTCCAGCAGGTCGAGCCGCCCGATGCCATGCTTCTTGCCGTATGCGTTAAGCGCGGTCAGCAGGGTCGCCGGGCTCATCGCCTCGCCATTGATGGAGACAGCGTCGCCGCGTTCGAAGCCGACCTTGATGATCTCCGCCTTGTCGGGGGCGTCTTCCGGTGAAATCGTCCGCATGTGGACGAATTCCGGCGCCGGCTCGCCCGGGTTCTCGAGCACCTTGCCCTCGGAGGAGGAGTGGAGAAGGTTCGCATCCACGGAGAAGGGGGCATCGCCCCGCTTGTCCTTGGCAATCTCGATGCCGTGTTCCTCGGCGAATTTCAGAAGGTCCGTGCGCGATTTGAAATCCCAGTCCCGCCAGGGCGCGATCACCTTGATGTCCGGGTTGAGGCCATAATAGCCGAGTTCGAAGCGGACCTGGTCATTCCCCTTGCCGGTCGCCCCATGGCAGACGGCATCGGCGCCGACCATGTCGGCAATCTCGATCTGGCGCTTGGCAATCAGCGGCCGGGCAATCGAAGTGCCGAGAAGGTAGACGCCCTCGTAGACCGCATTGGCCCGGAACATCGGAAAGACGAAATCGCGGACGAACTCCTCGCGCACGTCCTCGATGAAGATGTTCTCCGGCTTCACGCCGGCGGCCAGCGCCTTCTTGCGGGCCGGTTCCAGCTCCTCGCCCTGGCCGAGGTCAGCGGTGAAGGTGACGACTTCGCAGCCGAATTCCACCTGCAGCCATTTCAGGATGATCGACGTGTCTAGACCTCCGGAATAGGCAAGAACAACCTTTTTCGGGGCGATGCGCGGCTTGGACATGAAATTCCTGACACAATTTTCGGCGGAGACGGGAAAGTGTTGCCTTAAAGACCCGTCGCGACCCTGACAAGGCAGACAGGATCGGGGAATCCTATGGTTTAGACTTCCCTAAGGCGTTATAGTGAATTGACGAGATCGGGCCGCTTTCCAGCGCCGCCCGGCGAAGAGGGTGCGGCCATGTTGAATGACCCGTCGGATCAGATGACCAGGCGCTCTCCGGCGTTGCCTGAAAGCCTGCGCCAGGCGGTCCGCGAAGCCGAGGCCACGGGCCGCGCCGCCGAAGACCGGGCGCAGTCGGCCATGCCTTTCCGGGCAAGGCTGCGGGCCCGCGACGCTGTGCGGCCTCAGCCGACCCTTTCGATCCTCACCCATTCCGGCCCCGTGTCGGCTGGCCCGGTCAATCCGGTCGCCGTCTCGGAAGTCCGCCTGCTCCGCCGTGAACCGGTCGTCCCCGCCCGCCCGGTGAACAAGGCGCCGCTGAAACCCGTGGCTGCCACTGCCGGCGGCGTCCCGGTCCGTCAGTCCGGCGGTGCGGACAATACAGACGAAAGCCGCCCCGGCTTCTTCGGCCGCATGAACGAGTTCGGGCAATATGCCTTCGCGGGCCTCGCTGTCCTTGGCCTTGCCGGCCTTTCGGTCATGGCGGCCGAGAACGCGCTCGGCTCGAAGACCGATACCGATGATGAGGGCGCCGACGGCATGGTCGCGGCGGCGAGCCTCGACGCTGCCCCGGTCGCGAGCATTTCCGCCGCCGCTGTCGAGCAAGCCTCGGCGCCGGTTGGAACCACGGCGACACCCTGGTTCGACTACCGGGGAACCGCTGACCTTCTGAAAGCCCGTCTCGCCGAAATCGAAGCGGCGGACAAGGAAGAGGCGCGCCTCGCCACACTCGAGGCTGACCGGACGGCCGCTGCTGCCATCGCCAACGCCGAAGCGGCCCGCGTGGCCGCCGAACAACCTGCAACCTCGTCCGGCCCAGCCGTGATCGATGCCCGCCTGCGGGATCGTCTGGCTACGGAAGAAGCGATGCGCGCGGCCAATGCCGATGCGGCCTCCCGTTTGCAGGCGGAAGAGGCCGCTGCGGCCGCAAAGGCCGAAGCTGACCGTATCGCCGCCGAAGAAGCGGCCCGCGCCGCTGCAGCCTCTGCCGAACAGAAACGCCTCGCCGAGATCGAAGCGAAGAAAGCCGCCGACGCGGAAGCCAAACGGCTTGCCGATGCCGCCGCGAAGCAGAAGGCCGCCGAGGCCGAAGCCAGGCGTCTCGCACAGATCGAGGCGGACAAGGCTGCCAAGGCGGCTGAAGCCAAACGCCTCGCCGATATCTCCGCCAAACGTGCAGCCGACGCAGAGGCCAAGCGCCTAGCAGATGTCGCTGCGAAGCAGAAGGCCGCTGAGGCTGAAGCGCTCCGTCTCGCTGAGGCAGATGCCGCCCGCGTCGCCGCGGCGACCGTCACGGCCGCTGCTGCGCCCCGCGTCTACCGCGATCCGCCCGGCCGTGCGTCGCTGAAACCCGTTCGCCCGGCGGCGCCGGTGGTTGTTGCCGATGCCGGCACGCAGGTTGGCCCAACTGCCGTGACGCGCGCCGCGCCGCCGTCGCTTTCGGCCGGTGCGCCGGAAGTGCGCGCGCTCGCCAACCTGCCGCGCCCGGTGGATGACTTCATCGCCGAACGAGCCGAGTACACCGCCGGCAAGCCGCTCGACCCGTCGGCCCTCGGCGTGCTTAAGGCCGACTTCCTCGCCCTCGTCGAAGGCAGCGCAGACGGCACGCATCACGAACTGACGACGCCGGATGGCCGCGCCCTTCTGATTCATATCGAGCGCACGGTGCCGGTTGATCCGATGCGCGCCTCGATCCAAACGATCAGCTATAATCCGTCTGCGGACGGTGCGGTTACCCGCGCCTATCTCCAGCCGATTGATGTCAATGTGAAGGTCATGTGCCGCGATGTGGCCTATGCTTTCCCGGGGCAGGAGCGGGGCCGGTTTGCCGCCTGCGAGGGCGCCGACGGGATCTGGACCATGGCCCGCGCCTCGACGACGGACGGCATGCCGATCTAGCCGGGTTTTGCCAGTTTCGCTGCGCGTTTCAGAACGTGCTGTTCGACCAGCCGGAAGTTGCGTTTGTGCGAGCGGAAAAAGAAGTCGAACGCGTCGCCCGCAACCGGAATCGCGCCGATCCCGGCATCGGTGACAAGGTTCGCCACGATCCGGACATGCACATGCCAGGGCAGTTTCAGACGGACGGAAGTGAACAGCGCGGTTGATCCGGCGGCCAGAGTCACCAGATCGCCGGCCACAGGAACCAGCCCGACAAGGGCATCAACACCAAAGCGTATGCCCATCACTTCAAACTTCGAATCCATGAGACGCGCCATCGCCTGCAACGAGGCGAGCTCTTCCTCGGTCGTCCGCCCGGTTTCGAGACGAACGGCTTTCAGCGCTGCAAGGTCTGCCGCCTGTTTCTTCGCCATGGTCCGATCTCCGAAGGCTTCCGCCAACGCCATGATTGCACACTGCGGCAAAGCCTGCGACAGGACTTCGCCATGACGACCGGACCTGTTTACAAGCTGCTCTCCGAAGCCGACTGGCAGGCCGCCGAAGCGGGCGGCGTGACCATGACGGCGCTCGACCTGGCCGACGGGTATGTTCACCTCTCGACCGCCAGCCAGGTGAAGGAAACGGCCCGGCGATACTATTCCGGCGCGGCGCGGGTGAAGCTGCTGCGCTTCGATCTGGCCGGCCTCGGTGATATCCGCTGGGAGAAAAGCCGGGGCGGGGATCTCTTCCCGCATCTCTATGGGCCGCTTGAAATCGCGAAGGCGGAGGCCAGCTGGTGGCTGATGCCCGGCGCGGACGGGGCGCCGATCTTTCCGGAGGATGTCTGATGATTGCCGAACTCGGGGGCCAGGCCCTTCGTCTCCTGCCGCCCGAAGCGGCGCATGTGGCAACCATCCGCCTGCTGAGCAAGGGCGTCGGCGTTCCGGCGCGCGCGCCAACGCTTGCGCCCGCGCTGAAGGTAACGCTGCCAAAGTCGGGTCTCGTCTTTCCCTCGCCGGTGGGGCTTGCTGCGGGGTTTGACAAGAATTGCGAGGCGCCGAAGGCGATGGCGCGGTTCGGTTTCGGTTTCGTCGAATGCGGAACGGTGACGCCGAAGCCGCAGGCGGGAAATCCGAAGCCGCGCCTCTTCCGGCTGGAAGATGACCGCGCGGTGATCAACCGGATGGGCTTCAACAATTTCGGTCTCGAGTTTTTCGTGCGCCGTCTTGCGCGCTATTCGCATGCCGTGCCGATCGGCGCGAATGTCGGCGCCAACAAGGACAGCGAAGACCGCGCGCAGGATTATGTGACCGGCGTCGAAGCGGTCGCGCCGCATGCGGACTATATCACGATCAATATCTCCTCGCCCAATACGCCGGGCCTGCGCGGCCTCCAGGACAAGGCCTCGCTGACAGCGCTGCTCGGCCGGTGCGGCGCGGCGGACCGGAAGGGCAAGCCGGTCTTCCTTAAGGTGGCGCCGGACCTCGACCCGGAAGCGATTTTCGACATCTGCGGCGTGCTGCGCGGGGAAGGGGCGTGGCTCTCGGGACTGATCGTATCGAACACGACGCTGGCCCGGCCGGAGAGCTTGAAGAGTTCTCACAAGGGCGAGACCGGCGGACTTTCGGGAGCGCCGCTGTTCCATCCGTCCACGGAGGTGTTGCGCGCCTTTGCCCGCAATCTTGGCGGCGCGTTCGATCTCATCGGGGCCGGCGGCATCGCCAGCGGCGCCGATGCCTATGCCAAGCTGCGCGCCGGGGCGCATGCCGTGCAGCTTTACTCGATGCTCGTCTATGAAGGCCCGGGCCTTGCCGCGCGCATTGCGAAAGAACTGGATGTCCTGTGCGCGCGAGATGGGTTTTCTACAATCTCGGAAGCGGTGGGGCGCGACATCTAAGTTAAGCCCAGCGACGCTATTGCTCTGTCTTCGCTTCGTTCTTGGCTTTCCACGCTTCGAATGCTGAGCCGTGCATTCCAACAAATGTTCGGAACTTGTCCCTCATTCGCTCCATTCGAGCGGTAGGCGGAGGGTTTTCGTTCTCAGCATAGTTAAACAAGATTCTTGCGCATTTTTCTTTTTCATCGAGTCGCTTGAGGTGGTCAAAATCCAGCTTCAGATCCTTGAAACTGAATGCCTTAACTTTGTCAGGCATCGTCACGCTGGCTGTCAGCAAATATGGGAGCGCGTCTTCGTATTGATTTAGCCTCTTCAACGCCGACGCGTATCGCAGGAAACGTTCTACTTCGAAGTTCGCTGGATTACCTGAGCCCAAAACGCGCTCTGCATAGTTCAGCATGAAGTTCACGGCCGTCTTGAAGTCGGCCTCGAGTAACTCTGGGCCCAGAGTATCGTGCACACGATCAAGTTCGGCATCAAGGTCTGCACCTTGGAAGGACCTAACGACATTTCCGAGACTTTCTCGGAACTCATTCGAAGACGTGATTGCTTGGCTGTCTTTCAGCACAAACAGCCCTTCTATCAATGCGTTCTTCTCGTAATCCGAAAAGCCCGTTCCAGAATCCACCTTTGCTGACAAGAAGGACAAGCGACTAAGCGCAACTTGTTGAGTAACCTGAGTGAGCTGAGCACCAATTCGTGCTTCCAGCGCTCCTCCTATCGACGCTTCCATAGAGGCTCTAAGCCCCAAATCTGAAATCACAGACTCTTTCACTTCGGCGAAAAGACCATCTCTGATCTGTTTGCGCATCCCGCTAATTTGTCCGAGGCCCAAGAAACCAAAAAAGCCGATGAGAACTGTTCCCACTCCCGCAGCGATTCCCCAGTAGAAATCTTGCTTCTGCGAAAGCCGTTGCTCAACTTCAAACGCTACGTTTGCAACTATGCTGTCCACAACGAACTGATCGACTTTGGGCGTCGTGTTCACTAATGCTTCGACAGCACGGGCATTGAAAGAGTAGTTCAATGGAGCGGCTGAGGCATGGGTACAGAAATAATTCATCCCAACTAATAGAAGCAAGATTCGAATTGCCATGTTCCCGACTCACAAATCGACTGGACTATCGGCAATACTCCTCTCAGGTATCCGACCTAAGGTAAATAGAGCCAGACTCGGATAAATTGCCATAAACTCACTTTAGAGCCCAAACACAGTTTCGCATGCGATGCTCAGCTCAGAGAACGACGACCTGGCGGGCGACGGTGCCCTTGTTGGCCTTCAGGTTCTGCATGGCGCCGGTGATGCCATCCATGCCGATCCGGTCCGAGATCAGGTCATCGAGGTGCAGCTTGCCCTGCCGGTAGAGATCGACGAAGCGCGGGAAGTCGATGCGGAACCGGTTCGAGCCCATGACGGCGCCTTGCAGGCGCTTCTCGGTGACGAGCAGTTCGATGCCGGGAACCTCGATGTTCACGCCGGGCGAGATCATGCCGATGATGGTGGCCACGCCGCGCGGGCGGAGCATGTGATAGGCCTGCTCGGCAGTCTGTTTCAGGCCGACGCATTCAAAGGAATAATGCACGCCGCCTTTGGTGAGTTCCTTCACCGCCTCGATCGCGTTGACCTTGGACGGATTGATGACGTCGGTTGCGCCGAAGCGGACGGCGAGTTGCAGTTTCTCGTCCGACAGGTCGACCGCGATGATACGGCTCGCGCCGGCAATCGCGGCGCCGTTGATCGCCGCAAGGCCCACACCGCCGCAGCCGACGACGGCGACCGTGGAGCCCGGCTCAACTTTCGCTGAGTGGAAGACGGAGCCGACGCCGGTGATCACACCGCAGCCGATGAGGCAGGCGCGGTCGAGCGGCATGTCCTTGTCGATGGCGCAGAGGGCGTTCTCGTGGACGAGTATCTGTTCGGCGAAAGAGGAGAGGTTGAGGAACTGGCCGACCTTTTCCTTGCCGATCATCAGCCGGGGCGCTTCTTCGGGGCCGCGCTTGAACTGCGCGCCGTTGACCGTGTGGCAGACCGACATGTGGCCCGTGACGCAATATTCGCAGACGCCGCAGAAGGGGGAGAGGATGGAGATGACATGGTCGCCGGGCTTCACGGCCGAGACCATCGAGCCGACCTGTTCGACAACGCCGGCGCTTTCATGGCCGAGGATGACGGGCATTTCGGTCGGAAAATTGCCATCCCAGAAGTGCACGTCGGAATGGCAGACGCCGAAAGCCTTGAGGCGCACGAGCACTTCGCGCGGGCCGGGCTTGGAGATGGTGACGTCCTCGATCGACAGAGGCTTGTTGGCCTCGCGCATCACGGCAGCTTTCATGGCGATGTTTCCTCCGGTGTTATTGTTTTGGAGAGTGTCGCGCAGAGGCCGGGGTTTGGCCAGAGTGACGCAGCGTTAGGCCGCCATTGCCTTGAGGGCCGTGCGGGTGGCTTCATCGGCGGGAAAGAGCAGTTCGAGGCGCAGGTCGCGGACGGTGACGTCTTCGCTGGTGCCGAAATGGGCGATGGTCGAGAGAAAGCTCAGCTGGCCGCCGGGCGCGTTGACGATCAGGGGCAAAAGCGGGCGGCGGGGTGCGCCGCCGGGAAGGGGGTGGCGCAGGCTGGCGTCCTCGAGGGACGCGACCAGCTCGCGCAGGATAGGGTCGCCCGGCGCTTCAAGGGCTTCGAGGGCGATGCGGCCGCGCATTTCGTGGATGACTTCGGGGAGGTTGGCGATGAAGGCGCGGGCGGCGTCGCTGTCCGTCAGCATGCGGACGAGATTGGTCTCGCCGGTCTCGCCTTGCAGCGGGCCAAGCAGGGCGGCGGCGGTGGCGTTGGCATCGCGCATCCGCCAGTGCCGGTCGCAGAGGATGGCCGGATAAGGCGCGTGGCGGTCCATCATTTCCTGCAGCACGGCGCGGAAGGGGCCGAGCGCTTCGGACCCGAGCGGGGAGGCGGGGAAGACTGCGGCAAAGCCGGCTGCCTGCAGCAGGGCGTTCTGGCTGCCGAGGGGCAGGACAAGTCCTTCGGCCAGTTGCAGCACCATCTCGCGGCTGGGTTTCGCGCGGGCGGTTTCAAGGAAGGAGAGGTGGCGCGCGGAAATCTCGCAGGTGAGGGCAAGGTCCAGCTGGCTCATCCGCCGCGACGCGCGGAAACGGCGCAGGAGGGCGGCGAAGGCGTCGCTCTCGGCGCTGGGCGGGGCGGGGTCATGCAGGCTCATGCGCGCATGCTCGCAAGGACGCGCGCGCGAGTCCATGACCTCGCAGGTAATTGCGGGCCTTACGCTTTGACTGCGACACTCGGGAAAATGCCGAACACAGGAGACAGGCATGACCGGACTTTGGAAAACTTGGATCACACTCTGGTGCTGGGCGGTGATCCTGTTCGGCGCGGTGTTGGCGACGGCGGGATTGCCGGCGCTTGACGGGATCGCGCGGTTTGCTTTCAGCGCCATTGGCGGCGCCGATGCAGGACCCGATTACTTCAATCCGCCGGGCATGCGTTTCTCGGTGGCGCTGATGGGGGCGTTGACGCTCGGGTGGGGTTTCACGATCCTGTTCCTGCTGCCGGCCATCCATGCAGCGGGGGCGCCGGCCTGGCGCGGGCTGACGGCGGCGATGCTGATCTGGTTCGTGATCGACAGCGCCTTCTCGGTGATGACCGGATTTCCGATGAACGCCGTATCCAACACGCTGCTGGTGATCGGGCTGCTGGTGCCGTTGCTGGCCAGCGGCGCGCTTAAATCCGGCACCTGATCATTCAATAGAGGGAGAGATACGATGCAGACCGATCAACTTGATGCCGCCGGCACGGTCCACGCCCTTCTGAACGCAATCAAGGCATTCGACTATGATGCCGCGATGACGCTGATTGCCGAGACCTGCGACTATGAAAACATCCCGCTCGGCAAGGTGGTTGGCCCGGCCGGTGTGCGCGGGGTGCTGGAGCCATTCTTCGCGCCGACGCTGACCAACGAGTTCATCATTCTCCGGGAACTGACGGATGGCAAACGCGTCTTCCTCGAGCGGCTCGACCGCCACCAGCTGGCGACCGGATGGGTCGAGCTGCCGGTGGCGGGGATCTTCGAAGTGGAAGACGGCAAGATCACCGTCTGGCACGACTATTTCGATGCCGCGACCATCTTTTCGAAATGGCCAACGGCGCCGGGCTGATTACTCCGTTGGCGGCGGAACAAGGCCGAGGGCGCGGGCGAGGACGTGGAAAATCTCGCTCTGCTCGATGACGCCGGAAACGAGATGCGCGCCCGGGCCTGAGGCGAGCGCGGCGACGTCTTCGCCCGCATGCGTTTCCGAGTACATCGGCACGAGGGCCGGCTGGCGGAAGTCCGGGGCGAGGGTGTCAATTCCGGTCAGGTCCTCGCGGGTGCAGTCATACTCAGGCTTTCCGGCGGCGTCCTTGCCGGTTTCGCGGCAGGCGCCGGGACCGTTGATGTAGCCAAGCGTGGTGTAGGGAAGGCCGTCGGCGCCGGCCGATCCGCCTTCGCCGCCCATGCCGGAGACCGAGAGGCCGAGGATGGGGTTGTTGCGCTGGGCATAGCCGGCAATCGTCAGCGTGTGGGAATGGTCGGCAGTGACGAGGATCAGCGTATCTTCTGCGTTGGTCATCTCAAGCGCAGTTGCAATCGCAAGATCGAAGGCCATCGTGTCTTCCAGCGCGCGGATCGCGTTGCCGGCATGGTGGCCATGGTCGATCCGGCCGCCTTCGACCATCAGGACATAACCGTCCGTATCCTGAGAAAGGCGCGTGATTGCGGCGCGAGTCATCTCGGCAATATGTGGCTCGCCGGCCGTGTCCTTCTCGCGGTCGAGTTCGTATTGCATGTGCGAGGGTTCGAACAGGCCCAGCACCTTGGCGGAGGTGGTGAAATCGGTCGCGTCGAACCCCGCGCGGTCGAAGATGAACTTGTGGTCCGGCGATTTGGCGGTCCATTCGGCGGTCAGGTTGCGGCCATCCGTGCGGTCGCCGCTCTTGCCTTCATATTCCGGGTCCTGAGTATCCTTGGGCAGGAATTTCGAGCGGCCACCGCCGAGGAGGACGTCAAAGCTGCCTTCCGGCCATTCGATAAGCTGGCGAGCGATGTCCTTGCAGGTGTCGGAGGAAGCGCCTTTCATGTCGCTATCGGCTTCCCAGTCGCGCAGCGGCGCCTTGGCATAGGCGGCGGCCGGCGTCGCGTGCGTGATGCGGGCGGTGGAGACGAGGCCGGTCGAGAGGCCCGCGCGCGCGGCGAGTTCGAACAGCGTCTCGACTTCGTTGCCCGCAACCGTGGCGCAGTTGCCATAGCTGACATTGCTGTCGACACCGAGCACGCCGGAGAGCGTCTTCACGCCGCTGACCATGGCGACGGCGGTGCCGGCGGAATCGGAGACCTGGAAGTTGTGGCTGTAGGTTTTCGACAGGGCCGAATAGGGCAGGTCGTCCATCGCGAGATGGTGGCTTTCGCCGTCTTCGCCGGCGGACTGACCGGCATAGATGCGGGCCGCGGTGATGGTGGAAATGCCCATCCCGTCGCCGATGAAGAGGATGACGTTCTTCGCAGGCTTCAGGCCGCGCGCCTCGATGCGCCCGTCAACCGCGGCGGCGGACTGGGTGTAGTAGGGGTCGGTGTACTGAATGGGCAGTGTCGCTTCCCGTTCGAGGGCGGCGTCAACTGCGGCGGCGGGCGCGGCGGCTTCGGGCGGCGTGGCGCAGGCGGCGAGGACAGCGAGGCTGGCGGTGAGGACGGTGAGGTGCGAACGCATGGGACGGCTCCGGATCAGGTTCTGTCCTGACGCCTTAACCCAGCTTTGTGACGGTTTCGACCCTTAAACGGGCGGCACCGGGGCCGGGGCGGTGCGGACACGCTGTTTCTGCTGGGCCAGCCAGACGGCAACGAGGATGGCGCCCGCGCCGCCCGCCTGTATGGCGGTGAGCGGTTCGTTGAACAGCGACCAGGAAATCGCCGCGGCCACGACGGGTTGGGCGAGGACGAGGATGCCGGCGACGGCAGTGTCGGTGGAGCCGAGGCCGGAGATGATCAGGCCCTGCCCTGCGACCTGCACGATGATAGCGAGGGCGAGGGGCGCGAGGAAACCGGCGGGTGTCTTGGGCATAAAGTCTTCCCCGGAGGCGGCGACGACGAGAAAGGCCAGGCCCGCCTCGAAGACACTGAGCCAGAACATTGCCTCAAGGCCGCCAAGTGTGCGCCGGGCGAGTTTCGAGAACAGCATGTAGAAGGAGACGAACACTGCGGCGGCGAGCGCAAAGAGGTCGCCGCGCAGGGCGCCCGGATGCGTGCCGTCGCCGCCCAGCGAAAGGGCGGCCGCGCCGAGGATCGCAAGACCGGCGGCGAGGGCCCAGTTGAGGCCGGGGCGCTCTTTCAGGAAGGCCCAGGCAGCGAGGCCCACAAGCACGTTGCCGAGATTGACGATGAAGGTGGCGTTCGAGACGCTCGTCATCGTCAGGCTCCAATGCCAGAGCGCCATGTCGAGCGTGAAGAAGAGCGCGGCGAGAAAGACGGCGATGTTCGGTTTGGACGGCAGGCGGCGATCAACCGCCAGCACGAGGACCAGCAGCATCGGCACGGCGAAGAGATAGCGCCAGAAGGCGATGGCCTGGGGACCGAGTTCATCAAGGCCGAGGCGCAGGCCGATGGGGGCAAAGCCGAGCGCGATGCCGCCGGCCAGCACCATCAGGGGGCCGACCCAGGCGCGCGGCTGGGTGACGGGGCGAGGCTGGGGGACAGCGTTGGTCATGCGGCGCGCGTCATGGACCTTATCGCTTCCGGCGTCATCCCCTCCGCGCGGTAATCGGCGAGACTTTTGTCGCCAAAGCGTTTCGACAGCTTCTTGCCGTCCGGCCCGAGGATCAGCGGATGGAAACGGTAGACGGGGTGGGGCCAGCCCATCAGCGCCTGCAGGAGGATATGCACGGATGTGACCGCGTGCAGGTCCTCGCCGCGGATCACATGGGTGATGTTCTGCAGGGCGTCGTCATGACAGCAGGCAAGATGGTAGCTCGCCGGCGTGTCCTTCCGGGCAAGGACGACATCGCCAAACTTCTCCGGATGGGCGCGAACGGTGCGCAGGCCTTCGGGGCCCCACTCGGTCCAGGCGAGCTGGTCGTAGGCCGGGCCAAGGGCGCGGCGGGCGGCGTCCAGCGAGAGGCGCCAGGCGAAGGCGGCGCCGTGGGCGAGCCGCTCGGCTTCGTCTTTCGCCGACAAGCGCCGGCTGACGAGGCCGCCTTCATCCGGGTCTGCCCCGGCCGGCAGGCGGGCAGCAATCTCGCGCCGGGTGAGAAAGCAGCGATAGACAAGCCCCCGCGCGCGAAGGGCGTTGAGTGCGGCCAGATAGTCGCCCAGATGGTCCGACTGGCGGCGCATGTCGCCGGTCCATTCCAAATCGAGCCAGTCAAGGTCTTCGAGGATGGCGGCTTCAAAGGCCGGACGGCAGCGGGTCTGGTCGATATCCTCGATCCGCAGCAGCACCGTTCCGCCCGCTGCCGTGTCCCAGACCGCGAAGGCCGAGGCGGCGTGGCCAAGATGCAGGCGGCCGGTGGGGGAAGGGGCAAAGCGTGTGCGCAAGGCGGGCGCGGTCCTGATATTAGAGAGTTTCACTGTTGCAAGGATTTGGTAAGAAACGTATCGCCTTGGGGCGTGAGAGGGTAGGTCCGAATGTTGATCACCGGCTGGCTTGAAACCGCCGACAAGTGGCTGAAAACAAACGTGCCGGGGGCCGAATGGCTGTCCCTGCTCGGCGCAGCCATGGCGGTTGTCCTTGCCCTTTACCTTGTCGTGAAGCTGCTCGTCGGCCTCAGCCGCGTGTCGAGCGCGATCTACAATTCCGGCAAGGCGCGCCAGGCCAAGGCCAGCAAGTCGCCCGGTTTCCGTATCCTGATGGCGCGCCCGGAAGGCGGCGCCAGCGGCCGGACGGAAAAATGGCTGACGGCAGCATTGTCAAAGAATCTCCCGGTTTTCGCGTTTGGCGCGCCGTTCACGCTGGTCCCGATGGGCCGGATCAAGGGCGGGCTCGGCACCGATGCCGTGGCCAAGGCCCGAAAGCGGATGGCGACGGCGGACGCAGACCTGTTCGTCTGGGCAAGCCGCGCCGGCAAGGGCGAGCGGGGACTTGAGCTGCACGGCCTCAGCCGCGGCGGCGGACTGACAGCGGCCGATGCGCGCCTGTTTACCATCGCGCTGCCGGGCTCCCGCAAGGCGCAGACCGAGGATGTGGCGCGCCTCGCCGCCTATCTGGTGGCCAAGCATTTGCAGCCGGCCCTGTCCGATCCGCAGGCCTTCCGGGCCGAGAAGATCCGCGACCTGGCGTTCGAGCTGAACTCGGTGATGGAAAACGAGCTGCCGGTCTCGCAGACGCTGCGCAACGAGATCGAGGCGGACTTCTGCGCCGCCGGTGTGCGCGTGGCCGAGGACCTGGGCGAGCTTTCTGCGCTCGACAAGGTGATTGCGCTGCGCCGCCGCCATCTGGAAGCTGCCTCGCTGGCCGCAGATACGGGACGGATCATCCAGGCGAAGCTGGAGCTCGGCCGTGCGCTGATCGTGCGGGCCGAGAAACAGTTCGACCAGACGGTGATCAAGGAAGCCATCAGCCACCTTGCGCAGGCGGTCGAAGGGCTTCGCTCCGATCCGGTGATCCAGAAGGCTCAGTCGGCCTCGGATGCGCTTTTCAAGGCGCAGGCGATGATCGAGTCCCGCAAGCGGTTTTCGCTGAACTTCGGGTCGTAGGGCGAGACTTAGCCCGCCCGGGCCGCGCTAGCCGGCCTTCACCGGTGGCAACGGGCAGCTCACCCCCGTGCCTCCGATGCCGCAATAGCCGTTCGGGTTCTTCGCCAGGTACTGCTGGTGGTAGTCTTCCGCGAGGAAGACGTCGCCGCGCGGCGCGATCTCGGTGGTGACCGGGGCGCGGTGGCCTTTGGCGGCGAGTTCGAGATTGTAGGCGGCGATCATCTCGCGGGCCGTCGCTTCCTGCTCGGGGCTCGTGAAGTAGAGCGCCGAGCGGTATTGCGTGCCGATATCGTTGCCCTGGCGCATGCCCTGCGTCGGGTCATGGCTTTCGAGGAAGAGTTTCATCAGGTCCGCGAAGGTCACTTCGGCGGGATTGAAGATGACCTCGACGATCTCGGTATGGCCGGTGCCGCCGGAGCAGACTTCCTCATAGGTCGGGTTCGGCGTGATACCGCCGGCATAGCCGACGCGGGTCAGCCAGACGCCTTTGGTCTGCCAGAAGATGCGCTCTGCGCCCCAGAAGCAGCCGAGGCCGAACACGGCTGTCTCGTAGCCGGCGGGGGCGGCGGCCTCGATCGGGCGGCCATTGACGAAATGGGCGCTTGCGGTGGGGATCGGGCGGCTGCGGCCGGGCAGGGCAGTTTCGCGTGTCGGCAGGGCGGCGGGCTTGCGGGAGAAGAACATCGGCATATTCCCTTGTTGTGGCCGCAGATATGGGCACGAAAGGGCAAAGCGGCAATCACAAGCTTGCGAGGGACCACATCATCCGTTATCTGCTCGCCCTTCGCCGCCTGCGGCGTACGGAGAGGTGGCCGAGTGGTCGATGGCGCACGCCTGGAAAGTGTGTAGACGTTAACGCGTCTCCAGGGTTCGAATCCCTGTCTCTCCGCCATCTTTTTCCTGTCCGACCCGGACACATAGGTAACAGAATGTTCCGGAGAGATAGGTT